>Ga0196971_1001340_pt1 | contig 11484 bp, 9 predicted proteins | sample S1v_1013CmetaG_FD_148660 | JGI IMG/M metagenome (GOLD analysis project Ga0196971, IMG submission 148660) | Soil microbial communities from Anza Borrego desert, Southern California, United States - S1+v_10-13C | ecosystem: Environmental > Terrestrial > Soil > Desert | place: USA: California... | reverse complement strand
CTGGAGGAATTTCGACTGACACACGTTCGTAAAAGCCCTGGGGATGTGCTGAGCGGTGGTGAGCGTCGCCGTACCGAAATAGCCAGGGCACTTTCTGTAGACCCCAAGTTCATCCTGCTCGATGAACCCTTTGCAGGAATTGATCCTATTGCTGTGGAAGATATCCAGACCATTGTAGCCCGCCTTAAGTACAAAAACATAGGCATCCTCATTACCGACCACAACGTGCAGGAAACCCTGTCAATTACAGATAGGGCTTATTTGCTCTTCGAAGGAAAAATACTGAAGTCAGGAAGCGCTGAGGAACTTGCGGAGGATGAACAAGTGAGAAAAGTGTATCTTGGCCAGAGTTTTGTATTGAAAAGAAAGACCCCTAAGGCTCACTGATTTAATATTAAACATCGATCTTATTCCCATTAGATTGTAACAAATAGATGAGCATTATCAGCCCGGCATTAAAAGGCTTCATGAAGTTGCGGCAAAGTGCCATAGACAACTTTGTGCTGAATCCCATAGATACGCAGCAGCAGGTATTTAATGACCTTATTGGTTCAGCCCAGTTTACCGAGTTTGGTAAGAAGTATGGGTTTGAACGGATAAACAACATCGAGGAATTCAAGAACCAGGTTCCTATAAACGATTACGATACACTAAAGCCTTATATCAACAGGATACTGGAAGGCGAGCAGCACCTCCTGTGGCCATCGCCTATCAGCTGGTTTGCTAAGTCAAGCGGTACCACCAGCGACAAGAGCAAGTTTATTCCCATCAGCAAAGAATCGCTGGATGATAACCACTTCAAAGCTGGCAAGGATATACTGGCGCTTTACCTCAGGCAGTTTCCTCAGTCAGATGTGCTAAGCGGTAAATGCCTCGTAATAGGCGGCAGCCACCAGATCAACCAGCTTAACGAGGAATCATTCTATGGCGATCTGTCGGCTGTGATGCTGCAGAACATGCCTCTGGCTGGTCAGCTTGTGCGCACGCCAGACCTGTCTATCGCTCTTATGGATGAATGGGAGCAGAAGATTGAGATGATGGCTCAGACCACCATTCACGAGGATGTGACCTACATAGCAGGCGTGCCTACCTGGACAATTGTACTTATTAAGCGCTTGTTTGAAATTGCCGGAACTAACAACCTACACGATATCTGGCCAAACCTGGAGCTGTATATCCACGGCGGGGTCAGCTTCAAACCATACCGAGCACAGTTCGAGCAATTCTTCCCTAAGGGTAATATTCGGTATATGGAGACCTACAATGCTTCTGAAGGCTTCTTTGCTGCCCAGGATGATATTACCGATGAAGGAATGCTCCTTTTCCTGAACCACAGCATCTACTATGAGTTTATGCCCATGGAGGAGGCAGATAAAGAGCATCCCAGAACACTTTCCCTCAGGGAGGTGGAACTTAAAAAGAACTATGCGCTCATCATCAGCACCAATGGCGGCCTGTGGCGCTATAAGGTGGGTGACACGGTTCAATTCACTTCACTGAAGCCTTTCCGCATAAAGGTATCTGGCAGGATGAAGCACTTCATCAATGCGTTCGGCGAGGAGCTGATCATTGATAATACAGACTATGCTATAGAGAAGGCAAGCCGGACAACTGGTGCTATCGTTAACGACTACACCGCTGCCCCTGTCTACATGACAGGATCGGAGAATGGTGCCCATGAATGGATCGTAGAGTTTGAACAAGCGCCCGGGAAACTGGAAGACTTTGTGACGGCTATGGATAATGCACTTAAGGAGATCAATTCAGACTACGAGGCCAAGCGGCATAAGAACATCGCACTGCGTATGCCTATAGTACACGTGATGCCGAAGGACGGCTTCAAAGACTGGCTGCGCGATAAAGGCAAACTGGGTGGGCAGCATAAAGTACCCCGCCTAAGCAACGACAGGACCTACCTGGAGGAGATACTGCCCTATACAAAGAGGTCTTCCTGATTTTAGCTAAAGCATCTATGGCTTACAGGAGTTAACTATCCAATCAGATGGTCTACTGAGCTTTGTCATCTAGAATATTTGTTTTTAGCTTTAGAGCCTGAAGAACATTTAAGTGATAAACAACAGGCCTGCAGACAACCCATGACTTCATCTTCAAAAAAATATTTACTCACCGGAGTATCAGCAGCAATAGTCATAGTGTTCTTCAGCATTCCTTTTTACCAGAACTGGTACAAAAACAAGGTGTGGATAGCTGTTGAGAGCATCCCGGAACAGTTGCAGTACATGGAGCCGGAGGAGCGGCTTGGCGCCCGGCTTACTAACAGCTACCGCATATCCGCAGCGGTGAGAGAAGACCTTAAGAACAAGGGTCTGCTGGACAGTGCCATTGTGCTGCTGCCTCCGCAGGGATACATAGATGCGCAAAAGTTTGACTATCCTGTGCCGGAGCCTGCCGTATTCTATTACTATACCGGTGTACGATCGAAATGGACGAATAGTCCGGGGGTTGAAAACGTTACCCATGCACTGTTTGTGATGAAGGGCATTAGTAAGCTGATACCGGTAAATGACACCATCCTGAAAGAAATATTGAAGTTTTACGAGCCATATCCCATCAAATGACCCTTGCTGCACTTATTTTTCTGCTAATAATTCACTACTGCATCGGCTACGGCTTTCTTCGCTTGTTCCGTGTACAGTTTAACCGGGTTCCGCAGGTGTGTCTGACTTTTCTTACGGGCATTGTGCTGCCGTCATTTATACCTTTCCTTCTTCAGCTAGCCTTTATACCCATTACCTTCTCCAGCGTGCTTATTTCTTTGCTTGCACTTTGTTTATTGATCAATATCCTTTCTTTAAAGAAGCTGAAATCATTCAGCTACGGCTCACTGAAGCTTCATTTCAGCCCATCTATTCGTATCTACGAGTGGCCTTTTATGATCGTATTTGGCATTTTTCTGATCGCCAGCCTGTGGCGTGGGTACTACCAACCCGTCTTTGCCAGAGACATGCTTTCCGGCCCTGAGGTGATAGCAGAATATACGATCAAGGAACATACTATGCTAAACTCTTTCTTCGATGTAAACCTGGAGACCACTAACAACCACCATAAGCCTCCTTACATCACAGGCTTGCAGATTATCTATAAGTACTTTGGCTTCCCATTCGGGCAGATATGGGTGTGCTTTCTGGCGATTGCTTTCTGCGTTTTCCTTTACTATCTGCTTCGCCAGAAGCTGCATCCTATAATAGCCTGTACCATTTTCCTGCTCTTCCTGGCTATGCCGGAACTTTATGCCTATACCTACATCCTGCTGTTTGACTACAGCAATATGATCTTCTTCTTTCTTGCCGTTTATTTTCTTCAATACTACTTCAGAACCCGCTATGTAAATAAGCTTTACTTTTCGGCTGCTTTGTTTGGGCTTGCTACGTTCATGCGGGTGGAGACGCTGGTTTTCACTGCTATGATTGTGCCTGCATTGTGGCTGTATGCCTTCAGGCATAAGCTGTCTATAAGAAGGGTCGCGCTTTACTCAGTGTTGCTGGTGGGTGTGCCAGCTGTAGTTTACTTCCTTTGGGTTGGCATCTACCTGGAGTATTACATACCTGCTAAGTTTCACCTTGGGCCCCAGATAAACCAGGACTTGCTGAACCTGCAACCATTGATCAAGCGGTTCAGAGAGATGCATTCGGTGCTGATCTTTGGTGATTTTGGTCTGCGACTCTGGGGGTATTTCTTTTACTTCTTCATCTTTCTTACCGCCGCCGACATCATTATAACGCGGAAGATTGACAAGGAATCCCGCACCTGGTGGTATGCGATATTGGTTATCTACCTTGGTTTGCCTGTACTGGGCTTTCTGCTACCCCTTATGGACCTTATGCACACTACCAAGCGGGGGCTCTTCAAATTGCTGCCCTTTATGGTGCTTATACTGGCCAATAACAGCATCCTCCAGGCACTTTCCGCGCGCATTACCCGCTGGGAGCTGCCGACTCCTGATGCCAAGACCACCTCAACATTCTGATCTACCCGGTACAGGTTGGATACTGGTTAGCTATTGGTTGTGGAGTGGTTGCAAGAGTATTGCATACGTTGATGTTAGCCTAAAAAGGGTGGGTCGCAGCGACTATTAGTCCTCATTTTTCTTTGCCACCTCAAACTCACCATTCAGTTCTTCTATAAAGGCAAGGATCTCCTTCTTACCATTGAACTTTACTGCACTGGTCATAAAACGTTTGGGGATGAACTCCCACTCCTTTTTCATAGCCTCAACGAAGAACCTAGCGTTCCTGTTGGCTTCCTTCTGGGTGCTCTTGTCTGCTTTGGTGAATATCAGATTGAACGGCACCTGCCATTCCCCCAGTTTCCTCAAGAACTCAAGATCCAGCTCCTGAGGCTCGTGCCGGCTGTCGATGAGTACAAACACGGTTACGAGGTTTTCGCGGTTCTTCAGGTAGTCTTCTATCATTCGCTGCCACTTAGCCCTTTGGGTTTGGGCGACTTTCGCGTAGCCATAGCCGGGGAGGTCTACTATGTAGAAGGAAGACTGTGACTGCCTGCCTCCGGGATCGGGGGTGGTGTTATAGTGAACCTCGAAATGATTGATCAATTGAGTTTTGCCGGGTGTGCCTGAGGTTTTTGCCAGCTTACTCTGGTTGGTAAGCATATTTATCAGCGAGGACTTCCCGACATTGGACCGGCCGATAAAGGCGTACTCAGGCTTATCGGGCTTAGGGCATCCTGCGAGGGTGGGATTGGATATTAGATATTTTGCTGTACGAATTTCCATAGCTTTTGTACTTACTTTTGCCGGGCATGCAACCCAATGAGTCCATTAATCCTGCAGGCAGTGTAGTGCCGGACGCCTCCTCAAAATTAAACAAGAAAGCCCAAGTGGCTGAAATGTTTGATAACATAGCCGGTAAGTACGATTTCCTCAACCACTTCCTGTCGATGGGGATTGATAAAAACTGGCGTAGAAAAGCCATAAGAGAGGTGGCGGAGGCAAAGCCCAGCACTATTCTGGACGTGGCTACCGGCACCGGCGACCTTGCCATTGCAGCCGTAAGTACAGGCCCTAAAAGCATCATTGGCGTGGACATATCGGAAGGAATGCTGGAGGTGGGCCGCAGAAAGATAAAAGAGCAGGGCCTGCAAGACAAAATAGAACTGCAGTATGGCGATAGCGAGCACCTGCCTTTTGAGACAGGCTCCTTTGACGTGGTGATGTGCGCGTATGGCGTGCGGAACTTCGAGAACCTGGAAGCGGGGCTGAAAGAAATGCAGCGGGTAATAAGGCCAGGCGGTAAGGTTGTGATCCTGGAATTCTCCCATCCCCAGCGGTTTCCGGTAAAGCAAGTTTACCAGTTCTACTTCAGGTATATCCTGCCCACGCTGGGCAAGCTGGTATCTAAACATAGCAGCGCTTATACCTATTTACCTGAATCGGTAAGAGCATTTCCTGAGGGATCGGTTTTTTGCGCTACTCTTGAGCGCTGTGGGTTCCAAGTAGCGAAGGCGCGACCGCTAACGTTTGGCATCACTACCCTATATACCGCTTATAAGTAGGCAGTACCTATTTTGAAGATAGAACTGATAGCTGAATATAATGTATGGTTTATAAGAGAAAGAGCTGGGCTGAGAAAATGACCTCTTCAGCAAAACCCAAAGTAGAAGTAACTGACAAGAAGTTTGCTGATATACCAGAAGGTGCGAAGATGCTGGTAGCCACCCCGAAAATAGTGGAGGAGTATGTGAAGAACATTCCGGAAGGAAGTTCTTCAACGCTGCAGCAGATGAGGCAGGACCTTGCCAGAGAGTATTGTGCGGAGTACTCCTGTCCCATTACTTCTGGAATATTTCTAAGAATAGTAGCTGAGCATGCGTATGAAGAGTTGCAGAAGGGTAAGTCAGTAGACGAGGTAGCGCCATTCTGGAGGATTATAGACAGCAAGGCACCAGCAGCCAAAAAGCTAACATTCGGCATGGACTTTCTGAAGGAGCAGCGCAAGAATGAAGGGCTGAAAGAATAGTTGATCTGACCACCAATCCCTAATGTTCTGGATGAGATTTAGGGGCTGAAAAAATTTGGAATCAGCAGCAGTGCCTTGATGTGCACGAGTCCTGAAGGAGAGACTCGCGCATGACCGGAAGGGCTGAAGGCGTGATTGGCTCCTACCATTAGCCAGGACAGCAATAAAGTAAGCCATTCCTGAGGATGGCTTACTTCATTATTCCCATGTGATTATCTTATCAGCGTAATGTCGCCTTTATAGGTTTCTACCTTAGCATCAGGATAAGCTACCCGGATGACATAGTGATACACGCCGATCTCTTGGGTAACACCTTTGTAGGTGCCGTCCCATGCTTTTAATGGATCGGTAGTACTAAAGACCTCCTGCCCCCAGCGATTGAACACCCGGAACTCCAGCAACTTTTGAAAGTCCATACTTCCCACGCGGAACACATCGTTTTTGCCATCGCCATTTGGGCTAAAGGCGGAGGGAATGAATGTGGGGTCGGAGTAGTCGACAGTGACATGAAGACTATCTCTTCCGTGGCAGCCCCTTTCATCGATGCCTGTGAGGTAGAGCGTGATAGACCTGGTGATGTGTGCTACGGGATTAGTGATATTAGGATCTGACACTGATCCCGGGGGTGACCAGGAGTAGAGGTAAGCACCACTGCCTGTGAGCTGCAGGTCAGTACCATACTTCACCACCAGGTCTTCCGGGTGGATATTGACTGGCGGAAGTGGATTGACATGGACGGTTGAAGTAAGTGTGTCCGCACAGTTATACTGATCGCTGATGATGACGTTGTAAACAGAAGTCTGCACTGGAGTAGCTACAGGGTCAGGACAGTCGAGGCAGCTAAGCGTGGCAGGATCTTCCGCAAGCCAGGTATAATTGACACCACCGCTTGCCTCCATCTGGATAGAACCTTCCACGCAGATGGTGGCTTCGAGAGGATCAAGCTCAGGTTGTCTTATAGAAAGAGTGAACACTGAGGAGTCTCTGTGTGCACAACCAAACCTATCTATGGTGGTAAGTCCATAGGTTACGCTCCTGTTGATGAAGGCTACCGGCTGCTGAATAGTGCTGTCGGAAAGGAAGGTACCGGGAGTCCATGCCCAATTGTGCTGCCCGGCTGGAGGCTCGCAAATGTGGAACCTGAGTCTTGGCCTCATAGTGGTGGAAGACTGTGCTGTACCCTCTGTAGTGATAGCGCAACCAGAAAGGCCATTGCCATACCGGCGCATGACAGAACTAAAGTTAGTGGCGCTGTGCGCTACCCTATCGCTGGAAGATGTGGACGTGTTATCATAGCAAACCTCGACTACCAGGTTGCTGGTTCCATCCCAATTGTAAGGTGTAGACAGGGCGATGGTGTTCCAACCAGCTACTGTGCTGAAAGAAGGGCTGGAGTAGACTACTTCAGTGCTACTAATGAAGTTGGAATTGATATCATTGAGCGGCGTGCACCCTATACGCACGGTGAAGTTGCTGAAGGGGGCTGTTGAAAGCTTTTGCGTAACCTTCCACTCTAAGATGCGGATACTGCCTGCCTTCAAGCCCATAGCTCTGAGCTCTGATGCCCGATAAAGGTACTGAGCCTTTGCATCCTGGAAAGCACCAGGGAAAGGAGTATTGACATCTGTAGAAGAGTCTTTAGTGCCAACGAAGGCGACATACATGTTGCCATTGCAGACAGTTGGTTCTGTATCACACGTTACCTCGGCAAACGGAGGAATGGCAAAGTTGTCGGCATTGAGCGAAACATACTCGCCCTGGCAAAGGACCGAATCTTTACTGGAGACAACGAGACCATCATAAGAATTGATGGTAAGCGTAATGGCGTCGCCGATGGGCTGGTAGAGGCCACAGCTATCCATCGTGGTATTGTTGTCCGTGCCCTTCTTAGCTGTGATGGTGTACACGCCGTCGGTTTGTAGTGGTGTTTGGAGCAGGAGGACAACGGTATCGGTAAAGTTGAGTGTATCGCAACCGATGCCATAAGCCCCTATAACATTACTTGCCTGAGGACCGGAAATAGCGAAGTCACTACCATTCTTTGCAAGAGAGTCGCAACGGATACGCGAATTCATTTTTATCCGGATTTCGCTACAGGCAGGAGTGTCGATGACTACGAACTGGGGAGCAGTATATGGCGGAATGATAAACTGAATAGTATCTGTAAGCGGAATTGGCGAGTTACACAAGTCGAGGATAGTGTTGTTGTCCGACCCGTTTTGAACGCCCAAAGTATAGGTGCCGGCAGGTAAAGGCGAAGCGAAGCTTAAGGTAATTTTGTTAGTGTAACCAGTGGGGTTTAAGCAGGTAGCTCCAATCGCTGAAATAACAGATCCACCGCCTGAGACTGTAAAGTCAGAGCCATCCGGAGCAATGGAATTACACTTCATATTAGACACCATCTGCAATGTTACCTGCTGGCTATTGTTGCAGGATGGGATGACGTAATCCATTGAAGGGGTAGTCTGATTGAACGTGGCGGTAGAACCAGTAAAGTTTATAGTAAAACCATTACTTGGAGCATATACACCCGGCTGGCCAGGTACTGGGGATCCGAAATTATTTACCATTATCAGATAAATATCTCCGGGGTTTGCATTGATTTGCTGCAAGTAGGATTGACCAAAACTACCACCAGGGACGAATTGCGTGGTAGATGTGGTATTTAGCCCAAGAGCACCATTATTGAAGACCGGACTATTATTGTTGAAGTTGCATCTAATTACATTAGACTGAGATATTGGATTGCAACTACTGTTAGTGATATTGACTACAGCGAAGTCGTAATCATCTGTTGGGGTGAACGGGGTGATATCAAATACTATGATTCCCGCTGTATTCACATTTAGCCGGAGCCACATCGAGTTGGCCTCTGGACTTGCGCAAGGGGTTGTTGTCAAGTCGAACACCTGTCCTTCACCCTGATAACTGAAGGGGGTGGTGAAGGTACTACCGCATAAGACCAACGCATCGCAGGCGTCTTGTTCTGGCTGATTAGGTGGAAGTAATTGTGCTGAAGTACGATTGGCAGCAGTGAGTGCAACAAACAGTAAGAGTATTGACAGGATTCTTTTCATACGAAAGCCTTTGTATTAAAAGTAGAAAAAGGTTCTTTCTAATACAAGACAGTCAATAAGAATAGTGGGTTGGTGAGGGAGGAAAGAAAAAGGGGTTGATGGTATCAACCCCCGAATGCATCTTTTATTTTATCGAAGAAGCTCTTGTCCTCTTTTTCGGACCTGGCATTGGGGCCGGGAGTGAAATTGGGAGAGGCTTTTAATCTTTCAAGTGTCTCGCGCTCCTCGCTGGAGAGATTTTGCGGAGACCATATGTTTACCTCTACAAGTTCGTCGCCTTTCTCATAGCTCTGGAAAGCGGGGAAGCCCTTGCCTTTGAGGCGGAATATCTTTCCACTCTGCGTACCTGCAGGTATCTTTATTTTGGCCTTACCATCGATGGTGGGTACCTCGACACTGGTACCTAATACTGCATCAGGGAAAGAGACATGTAGATGATATACCACATCAAGATCATGACGACGAAGGTGTGGGTGCTTTTCTTCTTCAATAAGAATCAACAAATCGCCGGGAGGTCCGCCGCGCTCACCAGCGTTGCCGTGGCCGCTCATGCTAAGCTGCATACCTTCCTGCACGCCGGCAGGGATATCGAGGCTGAGTGTTTCATCGCCGTAGACGCGACCTTCGCCTTTACAACTGCCGCACTTAGATGTGATCTGTGAACCTTCCCCGTTGCAGGTAGGGCAGGTAGTGACAGTTTGCATCTGACCGAGGAAGGTATTGGTAACACGACGCACCTGGCCACTGCCACCGCAGCTTCCGCAGGTCTGGATGGAACCTTTATCCTTTGCACCGCTGCCGCTGCAGGTATTGCAGGGAACGTACTTCTTCACCTTGATCTTCTTATTGGCACCGTTAGCTATTTCGGCGTAGTCCATCTTCAGCTTTACGCGAAGATTGGCACCGCGAGTGCCCTGACGGCGGCCACCCTGACGGCCACCACCACCGAAGAAGCTACCGAAGACATCGTCTCCGAAGATGTCTCCGAAGTTTTCGAAGATATCTTCCATGCGCATACCTCCGGGTCCGCTACCACGGCCGGCGCCACCTACGCCTGCATGACCAAAACGATCGTACTGGGCTTTCTTGTCGGGGTTGCTGAGGACATCGTAAGCCTCTGCTGCCTCCTTAAATTTTTCCTCGGCTTCCTTATCGCCGGGATTGCGGTCGGGGTGGAACTGGAGGGCTATCTTCCGGTAAGACTTCTTGATCTCATCGGCGCTGGCACCTTTGGAAACTCCCAATACCTCGTAATAATCTCTTTTTGACATATAGATCGGATCTTGTCCTTATTCGCCCTATAGGGATGGTTGATGTATTATTTTACTTGCCTACTATGACTTTAGCATGGCGAATCAGTTTGTCGTTCAGATAATAGCCCGGTTCGATCTCATCGACGACTTTGCCCTTCAGTTCTTCAGCTGGGGCGGGTATTTCGGTGATTGCCTCATGAAGATCAGGATCGAAGGGATGGCTGATACTTTCCATCTTTTTTAGCCCCTTCTGCTGAAGGATAGTACGGAGCTTATTGAACACAAGCGTGACACCCTCCTTTGTTGTTTCTATATCTGTGGAAGTCTCCATTTGTTTGGATGCACGGTCGGTATCATCGAGCACGACGAGGAGGGACTGAACGATGTCTTTACCGGCGGTCTGGATAAGGTCGACGCGCTCTTTGGCGTTCCTGCGGCGGAAATTATCGAACTCTGCGACGAGGCGCAGGTATTTGTCCTTGGCTTCTGCAAGCTCCTGGCTTAGCTTTTCCAGCTCACTTTCTTCACCTATCTCGTCATCGAGGTGCGTGGTGCCGGGGAGGCTATCATCTACATTCAGTTCGTTAGCGAGCCTTTCTTCCGCCTCATTCATATTGTCTTGTGCCATGTTGTCGTTCTGGTCATTCATTACATCCTCTTTGTCAAACGATTGCTCATTCATAGTCTTCTTTTTTTTAAAAAACATGCCGCAAAAATAAGGTCAATAAGTTTGCCAGTCTTGAATATGGGACAAAACGTCAGACTATGAACGGGAAGGAAGTGAGAGACTGTAATGGGAAAGTTCTTCCAGCACTATTGCAATACCGATGCTGTCCCAGTGCATTCCCAGTGCATTCCCAGTGCATTGTCAGTGATATCCCAGGTGCTTGGGTGATTTCTTTAATGTATTGTAAAGTTTGGGGAGCGCGACGACGTCAGGGTTTTAGCTTCAGGTTGACTAGGTTCTTTAATGGGAAGGGGAGGTTATTGATATAGAAATCGTAGTAATATTCTGTCTGCGGGCCAAAGGACTGGTAGAAGGTGGCCACATCGGGTATATCGGACCCTTCGAAATCGAAGATGGTGCGGGAACCCTGAAAGCGCCGGATCATGGAATCGAGGAAAAAGTAGGTGGCGCGCAGATCGCGGCCTTCCCTA
>Ga0196971_1001339_pt1 | contig 11489 bp, 26 predicted proteins | sample S1v_1013CmetaG_FD_148660 | JGI IMG/M metagenome (GOLD analysis project Ga0196971, IMG submission 148660) | Soil microbial communities from Anza Borrego desert, Southern California, United States - S1+v_10-13C | ecosystem: Environmental > Terrestrial > Soil > Desert | place: USA: California... | reverse complement strand
GGTACTTGAACACTACATCTTGCGCTTCTGAGGAGGACAACTTCTGCCCCGCCTGCAGTCGGGCAGTGTTCTGGAATTTGTCAGCGCCTGTACCGAACTGTAGCGATAGCATGCCGACCTTGCCCAATGTGCGCTCCGACTTGTCAGCCTTGGTGATCTTGCGACCGAAGATGGTGGAGGCAAAACTACAGTACACGTCGATGCCCTGACGAATCTCGTCCAGCACGTCCTCTTGCCCCGCGGTCATCATGGCGACCCGAAGCTCGATATTAGAACTATCACCAACGACCACTTTGTGGCCGTCAGGTGCTTTGATTGCGTTGCGGATACCTGCGCTTGGCCCACGGGCCGGCAGGTTCTGCCAGTTGATCTTGTTGCCACCGGCGTAGCGCCCTGTCACCTTGGCACCCCAGTAGTTGAGGTACACGGCAATGGCCCACGGCGCGCTGTGTCCAGCATGATCTGCGCACGGGTCTCGGCGATGGTTGTCTTAACTCCCAAGCGCGCTGCCACTAGGGCCTGTACGTCGGGGTTCTCGTGTTCCAGCAGGGAAGTGAATGCTTCGTCGGTCTTGGCGAAGGCCCATGTCTGGGCGCCTTTGGAGTTGTACTTGATGGGAGGGTCCACCCCCAGCTGCTCTAGGGCGGTGGCGAACTTGTCGTTGGACATGATGATGCTGCGATCTACGGCAGCGGACTGGAGTAATTCGGCCTTGCGCTGCTGCTCCTGCACCACGCCTTGATGTAGCGCGGGGATGTCGCCCACAAACAGGGGCTCAGTGAACATGCGGATGGTCATGTCGATCAGCTTGATGTCCACATTGGGTAGCCGTGGCAGCATGATCTTGGCCATCTCGTAGCATAGGTCGGTGTCGTTCTTGCAGTACTCGGCGTACTGCGCCAGCTCATCGTGACGGAAGTCACTGAGCCACTTGCCGTCAGCACGCAGTACTTCGTCACCCTTCTGGCCTATGCCTAGGTGGGTGGCCAGTTCCTTGAGCGAATGGGATTTAAGCCATGGGTATAGCTCGCGCCCCATGGACAGGGTATCGAGCCACAGCTTGGGAACAACGCCGTAGCGTTGGGTCAGGATGAACCCGTCGAAGAGGGTATTGTGGCAGCAGACTGCGGAGTTCTGCCAGTCAAACTGGCTCAGCCACAGTCCGATATTGTCGTCGCTGTGGTCACTGTACCACTGCGTTGGTCCGTCATTGACCTTTACTGCAACGCCTATAGTCTGGAACCGTGGGTCCATAATATAAGCGTCGGTCTGCATCTTGCTGAGCGTATAGCCAGCGCGACTGCTGTACGCAGTCTCGAAGTCCACTGTGATTATATTCATCGGCTAACAGTTCTTGTTACTTGGTATAAGCGAGAATATAACACATGAGTATCAGTCTTTGCTATCCATTTGCTCCGCAGCGATCAGCGCAGTAATGCGGCTGGCTACATCTTCGAGGTTGGGCGCAATCCACTCTTTACCACGGCATACCACCAGATAGCCGTTCTCTACGAACTTGATGGTGATGCCGAGCTGGGTAGCTGGCTGTTTGCCCTTACTGGCCGCGGTAGCCGCTTGGCCCAATTGCCCCATCTGCAGGGCACGGTGTAGCGCTGCGGGGTCGATAGATACATGAGGAGGACTACCAGTGTTTGTCCATATGTCTTGGGTCCACTGATCGGGTCCTAGCATACCGCCTGCTGGGGAAGTGCGCGGGTCGGGGGTGAGTTTACCTGCCATATTTTCTCCTGACTTACTCCCGCGGGAGTAACTTTTGATTAACGACCAAAGGCCCATCATACCTGATGAGCCTGAGTATTACATTCTGCTGCGAGTACGCGCATGCGCATGACCACAGCGGCTACTGGGGTCGGCACGCGTGGGTAGAACGCCACACGGCCCCGCTTGACGCGGTAGGGCTTGGGTTTGCCTCTCACGCCGTCACCTTCCTGCCTATGCGGGGTGGGCGTAGCTTGCGCATCCTGCGGATACGTTCTGCGGTTGCGGCACCGCCCTTCTTGCCAGCGATCTTTGCTTCTTCACTGGTGAACTTGTGGCGATGTACAACCGCTGCCGCGCCCTTCTTGCCAGCGACACGGGCTTCCTCTTTGGTAAACCGGTGGGCAGTGCCCTTGGCATGTGCAGCCTTGCCACCTAGTGAAGCGATGGCTTGTCGCCTCTCGGGCGAGATAGCCGCAAAGCCCTTCTTTGCTTTCTCAGTCATTTGTATTCCTCCAGCGAATGCCATGACCAGCTGATCGACACCTCACCGCATGTCTGACACTCCAGCATGTGGACATTGGGCGGGGTATGTGTATCTGAGGTCTTGAAGTTATGCCCACTCACGGGGGCGAGCGTGATCAACGAGTACCAGATGGTGCGGATGAGGCAGATGGGGTTTCTCATGGCTTATCCTTAGCTATGGCGGCGTCAATTAACACATCTAGCGCTTCACCATGAATGCTTGGGATGTACTGACCGTTTGGTACAACGTAAAAACCATCGCCTCGAATATACTGATACCTCTCCGCATCCTTCTCTGCCGCTGCGAGTTTGGCTCGAAGCTCGTCAATATATGCTTCGCCTTCTGGAGTTAAGTTTCCTAGATTTATTACGCTCATCACTTCTTCTCCAGCTTTATCAACAGATCAATGTAGTGCTTCGCCTTTTCCAGATCGGCGATGCCGCCCTTGTCACGCCAGCGCGTCACGTACTTGATGACATTCCCCTCCAGATAGGGGATGTTGTTGGCGTGGATATACTCCACTGGCTGGATTTTCAGGTTCTTGTAGTGCGCCCCACCCACTTGCACTTCCAAGGGATTTTCTTTATCCATAGTTTGCTTCCCATACAGACATATTGTTAGTACACTGGTAACTCGTGTAGCAAAAGCGAATTTCATTTGAACCAGAGCTTTAGCGACACGGATTCCGAGCCCTTTGCCCCGCCTCATGCGGGGCTATTTTTTGACTGCTTCCCCTCCATGCGAATCGGTTGGGCGCTTGAGCGTTCGGGCCGTATCTGCCCAATTGGCCGGAAGGACCAGCCTCTCTATTACCGCTTCAACCCCTTGATTGAATGCAGCGTCAGCGGATGGGGAAGAGGTGTAGTAAGTGAGGATTGTTGAGCTGTCCTTTAGCTCTGCAACGTGTTCTGGCTTAACGAACTCATACAAGCCCTGCTTCTTATCTACTTCTAGCAGATACACCGGCTCACCCTGTCGCTGCGCTTCTACATACCCTCGCCTAGCGTATCCCGCCTTCCAGCCGTCATCCCATGCCCTACTCTGGTATTCGGGGTAGTCTTGGTGTCTTTGTTCCTGTGGGGCGGCGAGCTCCTGAGACTTCGTTACTGGTATCGTCTCTACTGGCACTACTTTGGTATCTGCCATCATATTCTCCTCGTTAGAAGTACCTACTCCATAGCCCACCGAAGTGGGCTACAGGCTAGACACTAGACTTAGTAGAGCTGAGCACCCAAGAAGTTGGCCTTCTTGATATCTACAGCTTCAACTTCACGGCGGGATGCATCAACCACAGCAGCTTGTGCGGTGGCATCGTCACCCTTATCAATGGCCTTGCAGCTTGGTGCGGCCTTGGCGAACTTGGCTTGGCAACGAACGTGCAATGCATCATGGCCCAGACCAGCTTCTTGGAAGTTGCGTGCGGTTTCCAGAATCTGGCACTCCTCGTCGGTCCACGTGGAACCCAGAGTGAAGCCTATGCGGATACCTTGCGCACCGCCCGAGGTGGAACCCATACATGGGGCAGTCGGGAAGTTGGCTGGTGCATACGCGCTGGCAACAGGAATCTTTGCTGCCTTGTACACCACGTTGTCACCCTCTACGGTTACATCTGTAGATTGAGCGGCATTGTTTGCGTTCTCGGTTGATTGCGCTTGACCTTGCACTTGATCTTGCCCCTGTTGCTGTCCTTGGGCCTGACCTTGTAGCTGACCTTGAGCGTTTGTGTTGGAATTTTCATTCCGGTTATCGTTCCGGTTGTCGATACGGTTGGTATTGCTGGAATTACCGCTGTTGAGCACTCCCGCATTTGCAGAACCACCCGCACCTCCGAGTCCAATGCCGGTTGCGTTACCACCCGTGCCCACTGCCGAGCTATTCCCGCCTGTGGCGACGGCTTGGCCTGTGGCGATACTAGATGCACTACCGCCATTGCCACCAGCACCGCCGTTACCACCCGCACCGCCAGCTCCACCATGACATGAGTTCCCCGGACAATTGTTACTGTTGCTGTTCCCTGCTGCCCAGCTTGCTGGCACTAGAGCTGCAAGCGCCAGAGCCAATACCGCCCCACTTAGTTTCTTCTTCATTATTACTCTCCATAAGTTAAAAGTTACAACCACAATAGCTTTCGCTAATTGTCCATTTCCAGTGACTTCACTGCTGTAGCCACTGCCTGTTCTTTCTGTAGATACTTAAGAAACGCCTCGGCGCGACGCTGCTGCTCTACCTCGTTAGCCGCGGGACCGATCGGAAAGATTGCGATCGCTGGCCGGTTCTGGTCCTCTTCAATCGCGCTCCCATTGGCATCGTCATACCAATCCGTAACCTGAATACTGGTTACTTGCTTGGTCTGTTTATTCGTCATAGACCACACGCCCAAGGTACGCGGTCCGCGTTTCTTCTTTCCTAACATGACTACTCCTCGGTATCTACCCGTGTTGCATTTGGGTTGGAGCCGTTGATCGGCTTCGCCAGCCGATACCCCGAGCCCATGCGCTTTTTCGCTTCCTCGCATTTGGCAGCGAGCTTGGCACGCGCTTCCGGTGAAGGCGGCGACATGCCGTACAAGCTGTAGATGCGGGTCACGCTATACACCGTGGACCACATTACCTCGTGCCACTTCATGGCAGCTCCACGATCACACGGCACTTGGGATGCAGGATGATCACGCGGTTAGCCTCAACCCTGATCTCCGGCCTGTCATCTTCCACAGCGGGAGCTTCGACAGGCACGGCAACGGGTTCTTCTTGCTTCCCGTTGAGCGCTTGTACCAGCTCGTTGTGGTCATGTTCAGCGTCGTCATCACGTGGATGCTGACGTTTGTCCAGCGTCTTGGCCCAATAGCGGAAGCCACCTCTGGGCGCAGTCTTGGCACGTCCGAGCAGTCCCTGATTGCGGTACATATACATGACGGTGCTCTGTACTTGTGTCTTGTTATCTACACGGTCTTTCAGGGTCTCGTAGATTTCATCCATTGCCTGCGCCTTCTCCGGTGGCAGCTTCGACATATAGTCGCGGATTGCCTGCACACCGAGCATTGTCTTACCCAAGTTTCCTATTTCCATACCAGTCTCCATATCCAAGTTACTCCCGTGGGAGTAGAGTTAAATTGTTGCTACTTTGGTCCCCCTATACAGCACGCTGTACGAGCGCTTACCCAACTGCGCGCCCTTCTTCTTAGCCGTGGCTGTGATTACCTGCAAGGACCGCCCCATTGTGTTGATGTGGATGCAGTCCCCCTCTACGTCCAACCAATTAGGGTCTTGGTTGGTGTCCGCGCCCAACTCCTCGAAACCACGTATAACCTTGGTCTCTAGGCGAATCAGTCGGGTCTGGATATCGTGCAATTCATCGCGCAATTCTTGATCGTTACTACTCATATAACCTCCTAATTAAGATCGTTTGCGCCTATGGATTGCAGCTCATACGTCAACGCAAGCAGCCGGCATGGAGTGCCCTCGATCAGCAGGGGTGGTTCGCCGTCCGGCACAACATGCGCCAGCACCCCTACTTCTCCAGACAATCGCAAGCTATTTATGGGCAGGAGCCTGCCTGTACTACACAGGCTATGCTCCGTCCATTGCTGCATGAGATGAACGCTCAAGCTGCTACACATAGATGCGTAGCTCTTTTCCGAAACGGATGCGGCTCCCCATGTCTCCATAAATGTTTCCCCACAGTACTGGATAGTCAGGCACAGGACCGAAGTCCAGATCACCGCACATATCCGTTAAGTAAATGAGCGCTGATATAGGCTCGTTCATCTTCTCCACGTAATCGAATACGGGCTTGAACGCAGTCCCACCGCCACCCTTGGCCTTTAATACCAGCGCGTCACCGCGGTTGAAGCGTTGCGTGCCTGCCACGCGGGAGTCGCAGTACACCACCTCGACGAACTCGGGGTTGACGTTATCCACGATGCCGCGAATCTCGGCCGCAATGCGCTCTAGCTCTGCACCGCCGACTGAGCCTGACGTATCCACGCCAATGACCAGCCCACCCATAGCCTCAGAGTAGAGTGATGGCAGGTACACGCCTTGCGACAGCATGCGACGGTTGACCCGACGGTATGTGTAGTCGTCACGCGATGCGCTGGTCATCATGGCACGCAGCTCGTCGGCCCAGTTGACCAGCGGCTCTAGCGCTCCTCCCAGTATCCTGTCGATAAGGGCGGACTTGTCGCCGCAAGCCTTGGCCATCTTGGCCGCGGCCATGATAGTGGCTTCCATGTCCACGCGGTCAGCATCGCTCTCGGCATCCATGAGGTCGCCTTGGCCATCGAAGCCACCCTTGCCATACTCGCCCTCACCTTCGAGGTCGCTGTAGTCAGGGTCGCCACTGCCGCTACCACTGCTCTGGTCCTGCTTGTCGCCTTTGCCGCTGCCCTTGCCTTTGCCCTTGCTGCTCTTGCCGCTGCTGGCATCCTGCATGAGCCGGTTGTAAACCACCTCGGTATCCATCTCGTCAGTCACCCACGGGATGTTCACGCCACCCTTGGGTAGCTGGTAGTTCTTGCCGCGCTGTAGTATCAGGAAGTTGATCACAGCATCCGTCGCGATATTCCACAGGAACGGATTGCGGCTCTCGCGTCGCCACATATGCATGAACACTACATGCATGGCTTCATGCAGGCACAAGCCGAACAGTTCTTCGTCGGTTAACGGGGAGCAGTACTCCTCGTTGAAGAAAAACTTGGTCCCGTTGGCAGCGGCCGTTGTTATCCCCATCTGGTTGCCAGCAGGCAGGATTTCCCGCGGTAACTTGGTAAACACGCTGGCGATGAACGGCTCCGTCATGGTCATACGTGCAGCGAGTTTGCTGATACGTTCTTCTAATTCAGTCATTATGACTCTCCTTCTTCCAGTGCGTACAAGGCTTCTATGTACGCCATTGCAGTTTTCAAGTCGTCGAACTCCGTGTAAGTTTCAAAGTTGTTTACACGGCATGCGACATATTTGGCGCCTTCGGGCCGTCCGGTAAAGCGCACCGTGCCGAACACGATGCGCTCCGGTTTGGACTTACTGTAGCGGTAGTGTCTTATCTCCACCTCCACCCCGTAAGTCCACAGCCCTGCGTGCTGATTCCAATCAGGAAGCGCGGCGGAAGGCATGCTGATTCGCGATGGCCCACTCGGAGAACGTCTTGGAGTTGGTCAGCGTCTTGTCACGCATATAAGCCAGCTTGATAGCCAGTGTCTGCATTTCGGAAGGCAGGCGCTTGAGGTACTTCCAGCCGTTGTCGAAATTGTCTACGGTCAGCGTGGCGGCAATACCCATGGTGACGCAGTACTTCACGTTCAGGTCCTTGGGGATATCAACGCTATCTGGGTCCTTGTAGATCATTTCCAGCTTCGGCATGGTTTCCCATACACGCAGGAATGCCTCAAAGCTGGTAGCAGCCTCAGAGCCGATGTCACCGGACAGGATTTCCACGCGCTCGCTGTCGTCCTTGGCCAGTTCCATGTGGTCGGATGCAGCGAACCAGCCACGTGGGGATGGGAACTGCTCGCCTACGGACTTGCCGTCGAACTTGTGCAGGAACTCAGGGCGCTCACGCAGGAAGGCCAGAATCTCTGGGCGCTTGCCTTGGGAAGCGTAGTAGCTCATGAAGCCGTCAAGCTCAACGTCAACGCTGATCTTGGTCATACGGTTCAGGAGAGGAGCCGCCATAGCGAAAGTGACGCCACGATCAGACTGCCGATTACCAGCGGCGATGACCATCCAGCCGGGGGGTAAGCCAACACGGTCAAGCGCCAACTGATAAGCGACAGCCTGCATGGCAGGGGGAGCAGACGTAATTTCGTCTAGGAATAGAATACCCCGAGTGTTCTCTTTTGGGAAGAAGTCTGGGGTGTTCCAGTGGGTGCGACCATTCACGATGGATGGAACGCCACGCAGGTCAGTCACATCACACTGGGACAAACGCAGGTCGATCATACCGGCCCAAGGCTGGTCGTCGTCTGCATACAGCTTGGCCAGTGCAGCACTAGCCTGATGAATCACTTGAGATTTACCGATGCCGCTAGGACCCTCGATATACAGTGTACGGTTGCGGGTAGCCTCGTTCTGATATGCACGAGTTACGAAGTCACCAAGATTTGCAATACGCATTTGAATCTCCTAAGTTAAAGTGTGTTACTCCCGTGGGAGTAGAGTTTAAGTGGTTGTTGCCAACCCCCCTTGGTACTGCTTACTACTCGTTCGCTAGGATAACGCCTGTATCCATAGCAAACTTATTCGAGGCATCCTGCCCCAGAATTTCTAATGACCCTACATTGCGGCGCTGCGCTATCTCGTACGTCTCATCACTGTACCTGTAGCTAACAGGTACAGCTTGAGCCAGCAGTTTAGTTAGTTCCATCGCTGTCTCTATGGGCAGCGCTAGCGTGTTGGCATTGATGTTCACAATCCCTAGTCGGGGTAAAGCCTGTTGGGGCTTTGTCGGTTTCGTGGTTGTACTCATCACATGAACTTCGCCATCTTTTCAAGGATACGCTGCGCTTCTGCGGCTACATCCTTGCGCTTGTCCTTCTCCAGCCTGAGCATTTCGGGATGCACCGAGATACTGGAACGGCAGTCCTCGATCAGCTCAGTAAGTCGCTTATCTCCTGTGAAGTTAAGGTCGGGAAGGACATCAAGGAGCTGGTCAAGGTTATCCGTAAGCGTATCGTATATGCGTCCTTCATCCTTGCTGCACTGGGTGTATATCCGTGCCACAGCTTCATATAGTCGTGTAAACGGCTCTCGCATTGTCTCCGCAAGTGCTTCGCGGATTTGTTCCTCGGCATCCTTCTTAAGACGGTCCAGTACATCTGCCTCAACCTTGAGACGAAAGTCACTGGCATCGGCTACAGGGAAGTAGCGTACACTCAACCCGAACTGTGCCTTGAGTTCTGACAGGTCAGGGTACTCGCTGGCATTGAACAGCTCGCCTTGTGTCTGCTCCGCTTGCAGCAGCACGTTGCTGTAGTTGTTCAGGAATGCAGTAACTGACTGGCTGAACGCAATCTGGAACTGCCCCATGCGTTCGCCGAAAGCCATGTAGCGTGAGCAAGGAAGCAAGTGCTGTCCCTTGTTCCAAGGCAGTGTGCAGCTATACATATATGCACGCGCCTCGTTCTCTACCTGCACGATCGGGTCGATCAGGTGCTTGGGGTACAAGTCCTTAACATAGCGACCTGCACCGTGGGCGTTGTTCGCCAGCTCTGCATCGACGGTTGCTTTCTTGTCCTTCTTGGTAAGCCTTGGCTTTGAAACCGTCAGCGATACCAGCACTGCTTTCTCTTTTAAGCTCATAATAGTCTCCGACTAAAAGTTACTCCCGCGGGAGTAAGGTTCACTTCACACGAATTACCACTTTGTAATACACATTATACCATATATACAGGTAGCTGTCAATAGGAAGCGCTGTCAGAAACTGTATAGTGTGGTTTTCCGCACATATTGTCAACTCTCCAAAGCGATCATAGTTTCAACATACAATTGCGCTTCCCTGATTGTAGGGAAATACTTAAGCTGCCCCGTCACTAGGGGTACACCTAGCCACTGCTTACCTGACCTAAGCACGTAACCTTGCAGTGCGTGATGGCTATCACGGTAGTCATATCCACCCGTCTGCGCCATGTTCCATTTAGCCATACTAACTCTCCAAAGCGACTATAGTTTCAGCGTGCAGCTTGGCGTCGTCGAGCAGTGCAAACGTCTTGATCTTCCCTACCCGCAATATCACTGCGGCCCACTTACTACCGTAGGGAACTACGTACGCTAGTAATGTGCCGTTACGCCTGTAGTTATGCGTTGTTTGCTTATTTACGCTCCACTCACCCATGTCGTAACTCCCACAATGCCTCAGCCGTCGCTTGTGCGGCTTCGAGCGTGTCGCAAGTATGTGGATGCTGTACCCACTGGTTGTGCGGGTCCCATATATGCACCATATAGCCACAGTCCTTGTGATACCTGATCATCAGCGTTATGGTAGCGCCCGTACGCCATATCGTGCGGTCGTATGTTGGCCGATACCACTTCATCAGATCAAACCTTCCAGAGACAGGTGGGCCTCAGCGATAGCTATCGCATCCTCCGCACCATGCGCTTCGTACTCCTTCCAACGCTCAGTTATTGCGCCGGGCCGGTTTAGGTCCAGTATCCACCGCGTACTGGTGATAACTTGGGGGTTGGCCGTAAAACGCCATATCATCGCCCTGCCGCCAACCCCCAGTTTGCGTACCCAGATACCGTTATCAAAGGTCCAGTCGTTCATAACACACCTTCCAGTGCAAGTATGGCATTGGCTTGCGATATAACTTCTTCAAGCGTAGCAGCGCGTATCAGGTGCCTGCTTACCTCTCTAGCCGCTATACTCATTTCCCAATCGCCCGTGTGTAACTGCTCTAAATCTGCCCAGCCCCCATGGTCGAACCAGTAGGTAGGGCGACCATCCGTTAGCTCGAGCACCCAGACCTTCTTCGGGGCTAACTCATGGGCGGCTATCTGATCTAATATCATACCCACCCCTCCAGTGCGAAGATGGCATTGGCCTGCGAGATAACCTCTTCAAGCGAACCTTGCAACACGCCTAAATTCTCGTAGTCTTGTGGCCGATCATCATCAATCGTCAGCTCCCAGCGGCCTCGACCTACCGAAGTCGTGTGGCGATTCAGGCCCGAACCAGTAGGTGGGCGTGTTGTCATTCACCCACCTGACCCACTCGCCGGAAGGGGCGTCCGAGGTCTTGTACTTTTTCAGTCGTTTCATTACTGCTCCAGTGCGTCCAATGCACGCGCTATTGCCTCAGCCTTCTCGATACAGGCAACGCGACTGCCAGTTCCGGTGTGCAGCTTCACGCCGAGGTAGTTGGAGACCCACCATACCCAGCGACCGTTGCGTTCACGCTGTCGCACGATACCGGTCACGTTGGCCAAGTCCAGCCGCAGGTAGCGCTCCTTGTATTTGCGGCTGTCCGCAAACTTAGTCACCCACTTGCTCATGGCCGCTCGATCAGCAGGTAGTCGTACGCTATAGCGTCACGTTGCATCGTCACCCTGCCATGCGCTAGCTGGTATAGCCGATGATCGGGGCGGTGGTGGTAGTAGCCGTCAATCAGCTGGTCCAACGTCTTACCGACCTCTGCACGAGTAAACTTTATCGTTTCTAATCCGTACCAAGGGCGCTCTATACCTTCAAGCGCCACGCGTGCCTGTGCCAGTACGCGCAGTTCATTCAGCCACTCGGTGACTTCCTTGGGG
>Ga0196971_1001338_pt1 | contig 11494 bp, 13 predicted proteins | sample S1v_1013CmetaG_FD_148660 | JGI IMG/M metagenome (GOLD analysis project Ga0196971, IMG submission 148660) | Soil microbial communities from Anza Borrego desert, Southern California, United States - S1+v_10-13C | ecosystem: Environmental > Terrestrial > Soil > Desert | place: USA: California... | reverse complement strand
CCGCAGGTAGCGCGAGCACAGCATGGGTGTGAGCGTGAGCGACACCATGAGCGAAACCAGGATCCCGAAGGTGACCACCACGGCAAAAGACTTGAAAAACTTGCCGATGATGCCTTCCATGAAAATGGCCGGCGCGAAAATACAGACCAGCGACAGAGTGGCCGCGATCACGGCAAACACCACCTCCCGACTGCCCTCGATCGCAGCAGCGGCAGCCTCAGCTGCATTTTTGGGTTGTGCTTGCTCGATATGCCGATAGATATTTTCCAGCACCACAATGGCGTCATCAACGACCACGCCAATGAGAAGCAGCAATGCCCGCAGGGTCATGGTGTTGAAGGTGAAGCCAAAGAAATACATGACGGCGATCGCGCCTAGCAGTGAAACCGGGATGGCGGTGGCGATGATGAGTGTGGAGCGCAGAGAGCGTAGGAACAGCCAGACAATGAAGGCCGCCAACAGCGTGCCCTCAATCAGGTGCTCCTGCAGAGCGCGCACGATTTCCTTGATATACAACGCATCGTTGGTGGACACATCGATGTACAGACCGGGCGGGAGATTGGGGCGGATTTCCTCCTCCAGTCGGCGTTCCACCTCATCAATGATGGCGACCGTGTTGGCATTGGCAACCTTGACGATACCCAGGCCTACGGTCGGTTCGCCGTTGTAGTTTGCCAGTTCGCGGAAATCCTCGAGTCCGTCCTCCAGCCCTGCAATGTCCCTGAGCCGTATGGGTGCGCCATCACGGTAGGGGACAACCAGTTCTCCCAATTCACGCACATTGTGAAATTCCAGATCCAGCTTGACCATGTATTCGGACTTTTCCCCGACCAGGAAACCGCCGGGGAGCTGGATATGTTCGCGGTTAAGGCATCAATGATGTCGGTGGAGACAATGTTGTAGGCCACCATGCGCTCGGGCATGACATTGACGCGAATATTACGGTCGCGGCGGCCGCCCAGTCTCACTTCGCCAACGCCGTCTATTGTTTCGAGTTGTTTCTTGACCACGTTATAACCGTGGAGATTAAGCTGCTGTAATGTGCGGTTACCTCGCAATGCCAGCCACATGATAGGGCGGGCATTGGTTTCCACCTTGCGTACGATGGGCGGATCTATTTCTTCGGGCAGGCTGCGCAATACCTCGCTGACTTTGGACTGCACCTCGTTGAAGGCGACATCAATGTCTTTTTCCAGGGAGAAAGTGATGGTGGTCACAGATACGCCCGGCGAAGAGCTGGACTGTATATGCTCAATACCAGGTGTGGTATTGACCGAGGATTCGAGGATGCTGGTAATGCTGGCGCCGATGATTGTTGTAGTCACTGAAATGACCGGAAATTCGATGTAGGGGAACCGGTCTACGCCAATGCGCTGGTAGCTGATGATGCCGAACAGTACCAGTAGCCCCGAGACCATCCAGGCGAGCACATGACGTTTGATGGAGAGTTCAGGTAATGTCATGCTGAAGAATTAACCTCTGGTCTGCTGAGTTGCAGGCGCGCCTTGCTGACCTTGAGGTTCAGCGGATGGCGCCTCCTGCACAGTCACCTTGGCCTGATCTGTAAGGAATGCAGCGCCGTCCACAGCAACCAGCTCACCAGCCTTCAGGCCCTCCACGATTTCCACCTTGCCCGACTGGCGTAAGCCGGTTTTGACAATGCGTTGTTCTGCTACGCCGTCCCTAATGACATACACCACTTCACCGGCTGGGCGTAGCACTACGCTTTGTCAGGCACGACGACTGCGGCAGCACGTTCACCGAGATGACAGTGCCATTGACGCTGGCGCCTGATTGCCAGCCGGGCTGATTCATGACGTCGGCAATCACATCCACCGAGCGGTTGGTTTCACCGATCATGGGCTTGAGCTCGCGTATCGTTGGAGTGACGTCATCCGGCGAAGTCGGGGTGGAAAGCCTGACTTTGAGCCCCGGCTGCAGCTTCGCGGCAATTCCTTCGGGGAAGGGCAAGTGGGCGCGCAGTCGCTGATTGCTGATGATGCGCATCAGAGGGTCGCCAACGTTGACGAAATCGCCGGGTGAAACGATCTGGGTTTCTACCGTGCCGTCCAGCGGTGACAGCACTTGTGCCTTGGAGCCAGTATGTTCGATGCTGGCTAGCCGGGAGCGCGCCTGCCAGTTGCTGTTTGAGCGCGGTGAGCTGGGTAGTGGTGCCTTCCAGTGCGTTCTGAGAGAGGAATTTCCTTTCAACCAGTGCGCGATTACGTTCAACCATGCGCTGCTGGTTTTCGAGCAAGGCCTGGATACGTGCTACCTCGGACTGCGCCTCACTGCGCTGCAGACTGAAATCGGTGGCATCAAGCTGTACGATGGGATCGCCCTTCTTGACTTGCTGACCCGGATGCACCAGCACGCGGACGACGCGAGCTGCGACTTCAGCTGCAACGGTAGGATCCACCAGGCCTTCGAGCGTGCCGACCGAGTCTTCCCGAATCTCCAGCGTGGTGGTTTCCGCTGCCGTAGTACTGATGATGGTGGCGGGCTAGGCCTTCTGAGGGTTGGCTTCTTCTTTCCCGCAGGAGCTCAGCAGCAGGCCGAGACATATGGCCCCAGCGAGTCGAAAAGAGCGATGAGTCAGAGATAAGCGAAGCGGCATGGTGGCGATACTCGTAGACGCGAGCCCGGCAGTATAGCGGTTGGAAATGAGCATGAAGTGTTGAGACGCAGTTAGTTGGTTTTGATTTTTGCCCAGTCAAAGCATGGACCAGGGTCAGTCTTGCGGCCCGGTGCAATGTCGGAATGGCCCACAACATCGCTGATGGGATAAGTCCGCCGTAGCGCTGCGAGCAGCCTGTTCAGGAGATCATATTGCACCTCCGAGAAAGCATCGGTATCGCTGCCTTCGAGCTCAATTCCGACAGAAAAATCATTGCAGCGTTCCCGTCCCTGCCAAAATGACTGGCCGGCATGCCAGGCCCGTTGCAGGCAAGGGACAAACTGGATCAGCTCGCCATCACGGCGGATGAAAAAATGGGACGAGACCTTGTTCTGGTAGATGCCGGCGAAATACGGATGTGCTTTCGGATCCAGTTGATTGGTGAATAGTGCGGCCACATCATCGCTGCCATATTGCCCGGGCGGTAGACTGATATTGTGGATGACTGCCATCCTGATATCGATATCCGGAGGCCGCGCATCATGGTTGGGGGATGCGATGAAACGTGCGGCGGGAAGCACGCCTTGCGGGTCTACCTCCCATGCATTCATGCGTGATATCCGCTAAAATCCGCCCATCCCAATGGAGAGCCGGTAATGATTTTCTTGCAGCTGTTTGTCATGTTGTTGGTCATTTTAGTCGCTGCCGAAGTCTTTACCAATGCTTTGGAGCATCTGGGCGAAAAGCTCAAGATATCCGAAGGCGTCACCGGGTCCTTGTTTGCGGCAGTCGGTACTGCCTTGCCTGAAACCTCGGTCCCCTTGCTTGCCTTGCTGGCCGGCACACAAAATGTGCAGACCAATGAAGAGATCGGCGTTGGCGCCATCCTGGGGGCGCCGCTCATGCTGGGAACGCTGTCAATTTCCCTGATGGCGTTTGCCGTGCTGGCAAAACGCGGATGGAAAGGCTCTTTCCATCCGGAACGCACTGGCCTGACCCGTGATCTGGATTTTTTCATCCTGGCATTTGCTTTCGCCACTATCGCGCTTTATGTGCCGCATACCCAAGCCGCAGTCCGCGCAGGCATCGGCTTTTGTCTGGTATTGGTGTATTTCGTTTATATCATGCTGACCATTCGGGCTTCCAAAGGGCTGGTAGGTGAGGGTCACGCCACTGCAGCCGGCAGTCATATGTACCTGTGCAGGATAGGCTTACCCAACAACATGTCGATCATCTGTCTGCAGTTGCTGCTAGGACTTGCGTTGCTGATCGGCGGTGCCAAGGGATTCATACACGGGGTGGAAGACGCAGCGCAGCTGATCGGCATGTCGACCTTGTTGCTATCACTGCTGATCATCCCGATTGCGACGGAGCTGCCGGAGAAGGTCAACAGCTTCCTATGGGTACGCCGCCGCAAGGACACACTGGCTTTCGGCAACATCACGGGTGCCATGGTGTTTCAGGGCACGCTATTGCCCGCCATTGGCATCATGCTGACGCCATGGGAACCGCGCAAGGAAGTGGTCGCTGGCATCGTCATTACCTTGCTCGCTGCGATCTGGCTACGCTTCCTGGTCAGGAGAGGGCAGCTCAAGGTCTGGCATCTGTGGGTCAATGGTGGCTTGTACGTGACCTATCTGACCATCGCCCTGAGCTAACTGCCGCTTTCGTCCCCATCTTTGCTCAACCCCAGCTTGGAAAGCCGGTAGCGCAAGGTTCTGAAACTCACGCCCAGGAGCTTGGCTGCAGCGGTCTTGTTGTTATGGGTTTTTTCCAGCGCGTCGAGAATGAGCTGTTTTTCCACCTGGTCCAGATAATCCGGCAACGGCATGTTGCCTAGCCCATAGGTGACATCGGGCTCTTTCGCCTCTTTTTCCAGCAGCAGATCCCCAGCAGTAATCACTTGGCCATCGCATAGCGCCAGCGCCCGTTCCAGTATATTTTCCAGCTCACGGACATTGCCCGGAAAGGCATGGTGCTTCAAAACACTAAGTGCATCTTCATCCAGTCTGGGTGTAGAAATGCCCAGCAGTCGGCATTGTTTTTCCAGAAGCATCTGCGCCAGCTGCGGGATATCTGCCGGCATCTCGCGCAGAGCAGGCATCTTGAGTTCGATGACATTCAGGCGGTAATACAAATCCTGCCGGAAGTTGCCGTTGTCCATCATGAGACCGAGATTGCGGTGTGTGGCGCTGATGATGCGGACGTCTACGCTTTCTTCCTGCGTATCACCGACCATGCGCACCTTTTTCTCCTGGATGGCGCGCAACAGCTTGACTTGCATGGCCAGCGGCAGGTCGGCGACTTCATCTAGAAACAGCGTGCCGCCATTAGCCGCATGAAACATGCCTTCCTTGTCCTGGTTAGCGCCGGTGAATGCGCCCTTCCGGTAGCCGAAAAATTCGCTTTCCATGAGGTTTTCCGGAATGGCGCCACAATTGACCGCAATGAATGGGCCGTCACGCCGTGAGCTGTTGGCATGGATGAGACGCGCGGCCAGCTCCTTGCCGCTGCCGGATTCACCGCTGATATAGACAGGAGCCTGGCTGCGTGCCAGCTTCTCTATCATGCTGCGCACCTGCTGTATGGGCTCGGCTTCGCCTATGAGCTGGTTAACAATGGCGGGGGATGATGCGTCGGCGGTGGGCAGGCGAAGTGCTGACTGTACCAGCGGCCGCAGCTGCTTGAGGGAGATGGGTTTGGTAAGGTAATCAAAGGCGCCGGCTTTCAGAGCAGAGACCGCATTTTCTGCACTACCGTAAGCCGTGATGACCGCCACTGGCAACCCTGTATGATGTTGGCTGATGTGCCGTACCAGATCGAGGCCGTTGCCATCAGGCAGGCGCATGTCAGTAAGGCAGAGCGCATACTGGCGCTGCTTCAGCATGCCGCAGGCTTCCTCAATCGTGCCGGCACTGTCGGTGGCGATATCCATGCGTTCCAGCGTGATCACCAGCAATTCTCGGATATCGATCTCGTCATCAACGACGAGGCAAGTCAGGTTTGTGCTCATCAGATGGGCGCTTTTTTGAGGTGGATCAGGAAAAGACCGCCGTGGTCCGGTGCTACATACTGGATATTGGCGTCATTGGCTTCACACAATTCGCGCGCAATATACAACCCCAACCCGGTACCCGTGCTTTCCGTGGTGAAGAAGGGTTCGAAAAGATGCGGACGGTCCTCGGCGCTTACGCCCGGCCCATCGTCCGCAATGGACAGCCTGATACTGCGGCTGTTGTCAGAAGCCTGCAGCGAGAGTACGAGGCTACCGACCTTTTTCTTGCCATGGTGCCAGCCGTTGCGGCATACATTCCACAATATCTGGTTCAGGTGCCTGCGATCAAAGATGACCTTTGCCTGGTGATTGCCAATATCGAGCTGGAAGCATACCGGCAGAATTTTCTCAGTCTCGCAGAACTGTGCATGGAACTCGACCAGGAAATCTTCGAGATTGATGACTTCCTGCAGCGTGCGGTCGCGACGGTTCAGTTCCAGAACCTCCTTGACCATCTGATCCAGGCGCTGCACGTTGTCGCCCACGATTTGCAGCAGGTGCTGCGAGTGGGTGTCGTGGATTTCCTCCTGCAGCAGCTGATTGGCGTGGCTGATGGCGCTCAGCGGGTTGCGGATTTCATGGGCAATATTGGCTGTGAGTCGTCCCAGGGCAGCCAACTTCATTTGCTGCGCCTGAATCTGCATCTGGCTCCAGTCCTCGATGAAGATGACGGCACCTTGCTTGCGGTCGCTGCCCACCGGCATGAAGCGCAGCCTGAGTTCGCGTTCTTCAGCGGCGAACTTGATGGCACCGGTAGCGGTTTCTTCCTCGTCCATCCATCGGCGGACGAGCAGGGCCAGCTCGGGCACACAATCCTGCAGCAGCCTGGCATCCCATAGAGGCTTGCTGCTGCCTAGCAGGCTTTCAGCCTGGATATTGTGATGGCGTAACTGCAAATTCCTGTCTACCACCAGAACGCCGTCCTGCATTTCCTGAATGATGAGCTCGTTGACCTGAGCCAGGTTCTGCAGATCGATCCCGCGTTGAGATGCCAGCTCTTCACTTTGCAGCGTGCGCTTCCCGAAGCTGTAGGCCAGCCAGGCGGTCGCGAAGCAGCTCAGGCTCAGCATGACCGCGTGTGAGTAGTCACTGTAGCGGTCGTTGCCGATCAATAACTGGTAGGACTGCTCCAACAACAGGGCGATCGTGGCAAGCGCCGCGTAGAAGAGGGCCAACCGCCCCTGGCTTATCAGGCTTGCTGCGGCAATGGCTACCACCAGCAGTAGACCCATGCCGCTCTTGATGCCGCCGGCGGCATGCATGAGCACGACTATGAACAGAATGTCTGCAATGGTCTGCAGGGTCAGTAGGCGGTTGAACCTGGGCCAATGCACCCAGGTAAAAGACAGTGCTGCCAGGCCAACCAGCAGGTAGCCTACTGACAGGCGCAGATATAGAGGCCCGTTACTCTCAGTCCACCAGCTGTTGTCCCCAAAGAAGAAGTAAAGGCCAATGAGGAGGCTGGCGACGACAATTCGGTAGAAATTGAGCAGGCGCATCGGGCGCCAGAAGTTGTTCTGCTGCGAGGTGGAGGAATGGTGGTCAAGCATCAGGAGCGGATTGCTCGCGGTGTTCTTCAGAGCAGAAATACTGTCCCTGAGCTGTGACGCTGTCTTCCTTGGGCACATGCAGTCCGCAGTGGCGGCATTGCACCATGACAGCCTCTTCAGCGCGTTTTTTGGCGTCGTTCCGCGATTGTAGGCTGCGGCTGTAGCGCTTGATGATCTGGAACAACAGCCAGACCATGACCGCGAGTAATAGAATTTTCACCATATGCCATGCTGCGCCCGTTAACAGATGGCCTGATTGTAGCTAAAACGCCGGCTGGGACAAAATTCAAACCTGATATACTCCTGAGCCTGTTGCGGCTCTTGATCGAGCGCAAACTAAACCATACGGAACAAGTCATATTCAGGAATGGCAACAGCACAGGAACTCTCCGATTTTCTGACCCAGGTGGAACGGCGCGCTTTCAAGCAGACTGTGTATGCTGTGCGCGATGACCATGCTGCGCTGGATATTGTGCAGGATGCCATGCTCAAGCTGGCGGAGAAGTATCCCGATCGGCCCGTCAGTGAATATCCCATGCTGTTCCAGCGCATCCTGCAGAACACCATGCGCGACTTCTGGCGCAGACAGAAAACACGCAATTTGTGGACTACGCTGTTCTCATCCTTTGGTTCTAACGATGACGATGACGATGATCGCGATCCCCTTGAGATCTTAAGTTCCGAAGATACGCAGGACACGCCTGATACCCAGGTTGAGCGCAGCCAGACCATTGCTATAATTGAAAATGCCTTGCAGGCATTGCCTGCCCGTCAACGCGAAGCCTTTGTTCTGCGTTACTGGGAAGATATGGATGTAGCGGAAACCGCTGCTGCGATGGGTTGCTCGCAGGGCAGCGTCAAGACGCATTGCTCACGAGCGGTGCGTGCGCTGGCGGTGATACTCGAAAAAAATGGCATTAGCAAAGAGGTGCTCGGCAAATCCGGGGTTGAGCGATGATGAACGAAAAAGAAACTGCAAAAGCGATTGTCAGCCTGTTGGATGAAAGTACATCCAGGCTGGATCAAAATATTACGGCCCGGCTGGCCAAGGCCAGGGAGCAGGCCGTGAGCAGGCTGGCGCAAAAGCCATCTTTCGTCTCCGGAAAGGCGAACCTGGTCGCCTCGTTCATGGATTACATGTATCACCATCGTGCGGTTTCTTCGGCCGCGCTTGCCTTTAGCGCGCTACTGGTCGCCTTTGTCACCACCCAGCAGTTCAATCATGAAGCGGAAGGACAGGGCGATGCATTCCTGCTCGCATCAGAGTTGCCGCCAGAGGCTTTTCTGGATACGGAATTTCAAACATGGCTAGAAGAAAGCTCGCAGCGTTAGTCCTATTGACGGGCTTGCTGTGCGGCATTTCCCATGCGGAAGATGCCCGCAAGCCTCTTCCGCCATGGTCGGAGCTGAGCGATGCCCAGCGTCAGGTATTGAGCCCGCTGGGTAGTGAATGGGATAGCCTGCGTCCCTGGCAGCGCGAGAAGATGCTGGATATCGCTCGTGACTATCACAAGATGAGTCCCGAGCAGCAGCAGCGGGTGCAGAAACGGCTTACTCATTGGAGCCGCATGACGCCTTACGAGCGCGAGAAAGCCCGTGAGCGCTATCAGAAATTCAAATCCTTATCTCCGGAGCAGAAGGAAGAGCTTAAGAAGAAGTGGCGCCATTACAAGAGCCTGTCGCCTGTCGAACGCGAGGTATATCGCCGGCAGAATGCCGATTCTTTCGGCGAAGATTTCCCGGACTAGATCGTTCTTGCATCCTCCGGGGTATTTCCGGCTGCTGGCAAGTTTGTTCTATGAGGCCCTGCTGCTATTAGCCCTGCTGTTTGTCGCCACATTTCTGTTCGTCGTGTTCTTCGGCGAAGCCACACATCCTCCCTTACGCTATGCCCTGCAGCTCTACTTGTGGCTGATATCCGGTTTATACCTCTGCTGGAGCTGGTCCCGAGGAAGGACTCTTGCCATGCAGGCTTGGAACATTCGGTTGGTGAATGCGAACGGCGAGCTGCTCTCGATGGGGCTGGCCCTGCGGCGCTATCTGCTGGCTACTATCGGGCTGGTATTGGGCGGCATCGGTTTCTGGTGGGCACTGCTGGATCGCGAGCATCGCTACCTGCACGATCGCCTGGCCGGCACGCGCCTGATCATGGAAAACAGAAGCGCCAGACGCTAACGCCGTTCTGTCCAGAATAGCATCAACAGGCCCGCCATCAGGAACAGCAGCGTAGGAACCACCGCACTCCAGAACGCAGACCAGTCGTTGAGCAGCCCCAGATGCACGAATACCCGGTTCAAAACCTGGTAAACCACACCTAGCATGATGCCGGCGAATATCTTGGCGCTGGCGCCGCCGGCCCGTTGCTGCAGAAAACCGAAGGGCAACGCGAGCACCACCATGACCATACAGGCCAGCGGGTACACCATCTTGGCCCAGAGCGCGACTTCGTGCCGCGAGGTCTTCTGCTTGTTGGCCTCAAGGTGATGAATGTAGAAATACAGATTCCAGGCCGACATCTTTTCCGGCACCACCAATAGCACATTGAGCAACTCCGGCCGAATCAGCGACTGCCAGCGCGCCTCGGGAAAAAAGCTGGAGCTGACATTGCCGTCATTGAATTGGATTTGCGATACCTCAGTGAGATTCCAGTCTTCTCCCTCGAAGCGTCCGCTTTTGGCATTACTGATGGTACGCAGGCGAAACTCGGGATCGAACTCGTACACGTGAATATTGAGCAGCTCGGCATCCGGCAGCACATCCTCGACATTGACGAAGCTGTTGCCATCCTTGACCCAGAAGCCAGAGCGGAAATCCTGCGCGACCACCGAATCGGTCGCCTTGATGCGGATGCGCTGTGCGGTCTTTTCGCTGAAGGGCGTTACGAGTTCACCTACCACAAATGTCAGCAAGGTAAACATCAGTCCGATGCGCAGCAGAGAGAAGGTGAGGCTGGCGATGGAGATGCCGCTGACGCGCAGCACGATGAGTTCCGAATAGCGCGCGAATTGCGCCAGCGCATACATGGTCCCGACCAGGACGGCAACCGGCACTACCTGATAGACATGGCCTGGTGCGCTCAGCAGGACGAACAGCAGCACCTTATCGATACCATAACTGCCTTTGCCGATGTCTTCCAGTTCCTGAATCAGATCAAAAAACGAGAACATGGCTAGCAACGCAACCATGACGAGCAGGATGCTGGAGGTGATCTCCTGGGCCAGGTAGCGGTGGACGATTTTCATGCTTTAAGTCTGCGCCACAGGCCGGATAGCAGTGGTGCCTGGAAAATTCGCCGGTAGAAGAAATACAGGGTCAGTAGCAGGAACAGGATATGCACTGGCCACAGACCGATGATGGGGCTGAGCTTGCCCTGTGCAAGCCAGGCTTGTGTGATGCTCAGCAGATTGTTGTAAATGATGTAAATCAGCAGGGCCATCATGAGGTTTGCCGAGCGCCCAGAACGCGGATCAACAAAGCTCAGCGGTACCGCGAGCATCACGAGGACAAAGGCCGAGATGGGGATTGCCAGCCGCCATTGCAGTTCGGCATTGCTGCGTGGATTCCTTTCCTGCAGCAATTCCATATTCCCCTTGGCCTGGATGCCTGGCGGCTCTTGCTCGACCTCCGTGGGTTCGATACGGATGGCGTAGCGCTCAAAATTGGTGATGGTGAATTCCCGCGTATCCGGGTTGCCTTCGTGGCGGCGGCCGTTCTGCATGACGAGGAAATCGTCACCGTTTTCTGCCTTCTCCCTATGCCCCTCGGCCGCGACGATGATTCCCAGCTTCTGGTGCTGGCGCGATTGCACAAAGATGTTTTTAACGATATTGCCCAGCTCATCGAAGCTCTCGACGAAATACACGCGCTCGGCATGGCGCGATTCCTTGAACACACCGGGGCTGATGGTGGCCAGTTCGTCACGGCTTTGCAGCTGATCCTTGAAGTCTGAGCCCTTGTGTGTGGCCCAGGGCGTGACAAACAGGCTCAGCAGGGCGATCATGATGATGATGGGCAGGGCAAACATCAGAACGGGGCGGATCCAGTTGGTGATGCTCATGCCGGAGCTGAACCAGACCACCATTTCACTGTCCCGATGCCATCGGGACAACGTCAGCAGCACGGCCAGAAACAGTGTCAGCGACAGTAGCATGGGCAGGTATTTCAGCATGGTAAAACCCAGCAGCGTATTGATGGCGTCGCTTGCCAGGCTGCCCTTGGCAGCCACACCTATGTAATAGGCCACCCGTTGGGCCAGCACGATCCCCAGCAGTA
>Ga0196971_1001337_pt1 | contig 11498 bp, 11 predicted proteins | sample S1v_1013CmetaG_FD_148660 | JGI IMG/M metagenome (GOLD analysis project Ga0196971, IMG submission 148660) | Soil microbial communities from Anza Borrego desert, Southern California, United States - S1+v_10-13C | ecosystem: Environmental > Terrestrial > Soil > Desert | place: USA: California... | reverse complement strand
CGAACTTGGACGACAGCACGGTCGCAATCGCTGCGGTCAGCGTGGTCTTGCCATGGTCAACGTGACCAATCGTGCCTACATTCACGTGCGGTTTGGTCCGCTCAAACTTGCCTTTTGCCATTTTAGACTCCTAACGATTTGATGAGAATGTCTAGGCACACGCCCGACCGTCTTGCGTATAGATGAACCGAGAAAACTGGTGCCCTTGACGTGGATTGAACACGTGGCCTCTCCCTTACCAAGGGAGTGCTCTACCACTGAGCTACAAGGGCATTTTTGTCCGTATTTGCTACGTCCAACAAAAACTGGAGCGGGTGAAGGGAATCGAACCCTCGTCGTAAGCTTGGAAGGCTTCTGCTCTACCATTGAGCTACACCCGCAAGGATTGCTACCCCAACCGCATAACTTCATGCTTCGCTGCTGGTGGAGGGGGCTGGATTCGAACCAGCGTACTCGTAAGAGGGCAGATTTACAGTCTGCTGCCATTAACCACTCGGCCACCCCTCCGCAGGGAACCCCAAACTATAGTAGAGGTCCTCCCGGTTGTCAACAGTAAAAAGGTTTTGAGTGGAATTTTTTGTGGCCAACCGTCAATATCTGGCGAAGCGGGCCACAGATCATAGCCGGGTTTCCCGCGCCGCACGTAAAAAGCTGTCGAGGATCGGAGTACAGTCGAGCAAGTCCGGGCCACCTGGGCGATGAAACTCCGGATGCCATTGCACTCCCATCACAAAGTTTGCTTTTTTATAACGCACCGCTTCAATAACGTTGTCCTTGCCGGAGACGGCCTCAACCGCTAGGTCACGCCCCAACTCCTTGACCGCCTGGTGGTGGATGGAATTAACGAGTGCTGCCGGTCGGCCGCTGAACATGGCCGCCAGCAATGAGTTGGGTGGAAAGTGAATTTCGTGATAGTGACTGTCGTACAGGTCGGTCACATGTTCGATTGCGGTGGGAACGTCCGATGCAATGTCTTGGTACAGCGTGCCACCGAAGGCGACATTGATGAGCTGGCAGCCGCGGCAAATCCCCAGAACCGGCTTTCCGGCCTCGACGAATTCATGCAGCAGTTCGAGCTCGTAAATGTCGCGGGCGCGATCGCCACTCCACTCCGGACGCGTTGCCACTTCCGAATAGGTCTGAGGCGAGACGTCTGCGCCACCCTGCAGCACCAGGCCGTCCAAATGCTTGGCGTAGTCTCGAAGGCGAATGTTGCTAGGATGCAATATTCCATTGTTATTGACAGTAGGGATCATGAAGACGAGGACATCGCGTGACATGACCCATTGCGCAATCGACTCTTCCAGATACTGAAGGGTTTTACTACGCAAGCCCTTTGCCCCGGTCTCGGGATGGAAGATCCGCGCAGAGACACCAATTTTGAGGGTGCGGTGCGCAATTCGGTGCAGCAACCGGTCGGATGCCGCCTTGAACCGTGCCGAAACGATCCGGCGTGCCGCATCCCAAGGCGTTTCTGCCGCACGTGCGTACGCGGGCGGCGTGTACGGGGTACTAAGCTTACCACTTTGATCGGACGCGGCTGGGGCTTGTGATGTGGCAGTGGCAGGGTGAGGATTGGAATCGTTCTGGTCGGCCATAGGGTCCGGTAAAGGTTTTCCTGCTATCGCGCTGGGAACTGGTCGGGAAAAACGATCGCCTTTCCGGCGTGACAGCTTGCATTTGTGGTTTGTGTTTTAATCGGCGAACTCGCCGTTCACCGTTCATACGATATTTTAATTCTGACCGATTCGAACGGCAGACAGTTCAACCGGCACCCTGAAAGGGGCAATCGGCCCTCATTGAATCGTACTGACATGACATCTACGAACACAATCACGATTTACCATAACCCACGCTGCTCCAAATCGCGCGAGGCTTTCGCGATGGCGGAGCAGTTTGCGACCGCACAAGGCTTAGTACTCGAGGTGGTGGATTACCAGAAAACACCGCTGTCGCTCGCGCAGCTATCCACATTGCAGGATCAACTCGACGTTCCTGTGCGCGAGATCGTGCGGAACAACGAGCCCGAGTACCGAGAGCTGAGCCTTGCCGATGCTGACGATGCAACGCTGCTGGCCGCTATTGCGGATCATCCCAAGCTGCTGCAGAGACCGATTGTCGTATACCGCGGCAAAGCGATGGTCGGGCGACCGCCGGAGCGGCTGGCATCGCTGTTGCAAACTGCGTAAGCCGTATTTTCAGCGGTCACGTACCGCCATGCGCGATGCCGTACCGTTTAAGCAGTGACTGATACAGCTCGACCAGCGGCACTAGCCTCGGATTATTGGGATCAAGGCGCCGTGCTGAATCGATATAGGCGCGCGCCTGCTCACCCAGTTTGTTTTCCCATCCGAGATGGTCGAGGTACTTGAGTGCTGCCAGCGCAGCATTGAATGCGACCTGAGAATTGTCCGGCAGCTTGCGGGCAGCGGCCGTCATCAGTTCCACCGCGCCCTTGTAGTCGCCTTGCCGCGCCTTTTCCGCACCGGACGAGACCAGTTCGACGACCTGCCGGCGGCTCTCCCTGGCGACAGATTCCGCGAGTTCTGCACGACCGGCCTGTTCGAAGACATTCATCGCTCTGGCGAGCGCATCGTCATCGGCAGCATTGCTCATCACATCGCGCATAATCTCGGACGCGCCGTCGTCCATCCGATAGAGCAGACAGTTCTTTGCCAACTCCATCTTCGTTGCATCCGAAATACCATCGGCGTCACGACATGCGGCAACGGCGGCGCCAAGTTCATTCGCCGCCTGCTCGGCATTGCCCAGCTCGGAATGCAACAAGGCTGAAGCCAGCGCACGGCAAGCCGGCATTTTTTCGGAATGGCCAAGGTATTTCTCGAGATCCCGAATGATGTTCGCGGCCTGTTGGGTATCCCCTTTTCCGACCAAGCTGCGGACCAATCGCAAATGATCTTCCGGGTCGCGGAACTCGGAGTATTTGGACTTTGTGACAACGGTCTGGAAAGAGCGCTCTGCCGTATCGAGGTCGCCGCTCTCCAGCGCAACGTCGCCAAGCCGCCGCAGACGGCGTAATGCGTGAGGAGAGATGGTCGATGCAGCGGCCAGCACCTGCTTCGCCTGGTCGACCTGGCCAGCAGCTTCATGCGTCCTGGCCAGCCAATCGTAGGCGTCCATGTAGCTGCTGTTTTCCTCGACCAAGGCGGCGAGCAGCATTTCCGCCTCGCCAAACTTGCGTTGCATGAACAATGTTTTCGCAAGTCCCAGTCTTGCCCAGGCAACGGCCTTCTTCGAAAGCAGTTCCTTGTAGATCACTTCCGCATGCTCGGCCTCCCCGAGGATCACGTGCAACTCGGCGCGCAAGCGCATGAAATCGATTGCGTACTGGCGGTGCTTGTTCTCCCCCAGCTTGCATACGCCGATCGCGCCCGGAAGATCGCCGTGCTCCATCAGGTGATAGGCGGGCAAAAAAGCGGTGCGTTTCTCCAGTGCACGCGCGATCCGGTCAAGCAGCATGTCTGCAGTAAACGGCTTGAGAATGTAGTCGGTGGGCGCCAGTTCCGCCGCGCCGACGACTTTCTCGTAAGCGGCTTCAGCGGTGACGATGATGAAGACTGTCCACAAAGGGATGAGCTTATTGTGTCGCAGATCTTCCAGCAGCTGTTGCCCGTCCTGCCCCTCGCCAAGTTCGTACTCGCACAGGATCAGGTCGTAGGAGCGGTTCTTCAGGGGGCGAATCGCAGTACCCGAACTGACGGCATGGTCGATCCGCGTAATGCCGCACAGGTTGAGCATGCTGTGCATGTTGGCGCGCATGCCGGACTGCGGATCGACGATCAGGGCGGTCAAACTGCGAAGCGAGGTCATTGGCACATATTCCGTTTGTGATCAGCATGCATCTGCGTACCAACATACCACTGCCGGGACGAAATTCAAACCGGTCGCCATGGATCAGTCTTGAGCAGGCTCAGTTGGGTCGGGCGGGGGCTCTTTCATGCGCCATGCCGCCAGCACCGCCAACGCGCAAAAGAGCGCAACCAGCAGAAAGGTTTCATTAAATGCATTTGTCTGCGCTTCTGTGGCTCCGGAATGAGCGCTGAGCCGCCATTCCAGCACGATGCCCACCAAGCTCACGCCGATCGCCCCGCCCAACTGGCGCAGGAAGTTGATCGTGCTGGCGCCCTGCGCGATCAGGTCGAAGGGCACTCCACGCATTGCACCAAGGCTGAGTGCCGGCAGCACGAACCCGAGCCCTACCCGCCCCAGAATGGCGAGTGACATCAGGGCGACGTAACCTGTGGCGAGCGATCCAAGCGCCATCAACGCCAGTGACATTGCCAGCAGCGTGAGGCCAATGGAAACAAGGATATTCGGCGCAATGCGGTCGGTCAGCTTGCCGGCGATGATGATGGTCAGCGCCAACACAATTCCGGCAGGAAGCAATACCAGGCCCGCCTGCGACGGCGCGTAGTGCAAGGCCATCTGCATATAGACAGGGACCAGATAGGTTGAGCCGAACAACCCTGCCCCGTAGATGAACGCTACCAGTGCCCCCATTGCGAACTGCTGATATCGAAACAACGTCATGTTCAACAAGCCGTGCTGCGCGCGCAGTTGGTAAAACACAAAGCCCGCCAGTCCGGCCAGCCCAAGTGCCAACATGCCTGCTGCCTGGCTGAAGCCGTCGTGCAGATGCACAAGGCCGTTCAATAATGCGGTCGTTCCGACACCGGCCAGAAGCAGTCCTTTCCAGTCCAGCGGTTTTGCTTCGCCCATCATTGGCGAGTTGACCGCCAGCAGGCGCCGGATCATCGGCAGCACCACCAGGCAGAACGGCACGACGACGAAGAAAATCGATCGCCAGCCGAAATGCTCGACAAGGAAGCCGCCGATGCTGGGGCCGATCGCCGGTGCCAGGACGACGCCAAAGCCGAACACACCCATTGCCTTTCCCTGCTCATTGGCAGGAAAGGCGCGAAGTATCACGATGGAGGGAATCGGCTGCAGAATGCCGGCGGCCAGGCCTTCTGCGATGCGCATTAACAACAGCATCGGATAGTTAACGCTGAAGCCGCCGATCAGCCCACCCACAAGCAGTAACAGAATCGCACCGGTATAGGTGCGCCGCAAGCCGAATCGCAGCAGCAACCACGGTGTGGTCAGCATCGAAAGCGTCATCGCAAGCATGAACCCTGCAGACACCCACTGCGCGCGCTCCTGCCCGAGCGTGAAATGCCGGCTGAGGTCGGGAACTGCCACATTGACAATCGTCGAAGCCATGATCGACGCCATCGTGCCGATCATCACCGTCAGCAGGACCAGCCACTTGTAGCGGGCACCGTAACGCTCCCGCAATTGTTCAAGGGTAGGCTGCATGCTGTGCGGATGTGGGTTGGCGAAGGCTCAGCGGAACGGGCCGAGCCAGCTCACAAGCTCCGCGATGACAAGCGCCAGGACGGACCACAGCACCGTCGATCCAAAGGGCAGGCAGAACACGACATTGCGAAACTTGAAACGCACGTCGCCTGGCAGCCGTCCGACGCCGAACTTCTCCAGCCACGGCAGCAGGGGATAGAAAACGATCAACCCGAAAAATATGACGGCAACCCAGCGAATCATGGATTCCTCTTTTTACAAGGACATGCGCCGCATTGTACGGGTGGGTTCATGTATCAGCGGATTATGGAAACAGTCGTCCAAGGGCAACGACAATCATCGACAAGAGCAGCGTCGATGCAAACGGCAGGAAGAACTTCTTGCCGAACAGTGTGAAACGCACATCGCCGGGCAGGCGCCCGATACCTAGCTTCTCGAGCCAGGGCAACGTGGCGGAAAACACCACGAGCGCGATAAATATAGTGAGGACCCAACGTATCATGCGCAGCCTTGAAGAAATTCTTGCGTTGTTTGTCTCTTTGTTTTTCTATTACGCATGTGGATCACAGTCGGTGGGTGCGGTCACTGCGCGCGAACCTTGACGGCAACGCGGCCTGTTTACCGACTACCAGCACCTTGAACAATTCACCCATCTCGGCTGGCGAGATCAGCTTCTGCAAGGCATTGGCTTGCGGCAGATAGCGCAACTGGTCTTTCGGTGACGTGCGCATCAGCAACTCGCCGATGCCGGCGTCGAGGAGAAACGCCGCCTGGCTGGTGTAACCCAGCACTTCGAGACCGCCATCAATCGCCGCGCGTGCCATTGCCGTGAAGTCAACATGCGCCGTCACATCCTGCAAACCGGGCAGATAGAACGGGTCGGCATGGGAATGATGCCGGTAATGACACATCAATGTGCCTTGCGCGCGCTGGCCAAGGTAGTACTCATGCGCCGGGAAGCCGTAGTCAACCAGGATCGCCACACTGCCATGTCCGCTTTGGGCAAAACCGGCGCCGATCATTGTGCCGAGCGTATGCATGAATCCAATCGCGACGGGGTGCACTTCGGTCAGATAACCAATCGGCAACTCATCCGCGTCGGGAATCTGCGCGATCAGCGCCGCATCGCAGGCACGGTCGCTGAACGCGAACCGCCCGTCGGACAGGCTGACGCCACGCTCATTCCAGCCTTGCTCGGTCTTCACAACCAGATGGACCGGCATCGCGTCGAGCACTTCATTACCAATAACAACACCAGAAAACTCGGACGGAAAGCGATCCAGCCAAGTGACCTGGACTTGCCCGCCTTGTGTAAATTCGCGCAAGGCCTCTTCCTGCCGGGCGCGCAGCTCGCCGGAGAGTTCGACGATCGAATAGCGCTCGATGCTGACGCCCATCGCCTGCAGCTCAGTCAGGATATCGTGCGCGAGCTTGCCGGTGCCGGCACCGAACTCCATGATCTGCGGGCTGGTTTGCGCCATCAGGTCGGCGGCAACATGCGCCAAGGCCCCACCGAAAAGAGGCGTGATTTCAGGCGCAGTTGTAAAATCTCCGTCTTTACCGAGTTTTGCCGCCCCGCCACTGTAGTAGCCGAGGCCCGGCGCATACAGCACCAGCTCCATGTACCGGGCAAAAGTGATCCAGCCGGAATTGCGTTGGATTTCGTCGACGATCAGGTCGCACAGCGCGCGCGAAGCATTCAGCGCATCGATGGAAGGTTCGGGCAGTTGCAGTTGCATGGTCGGTATTGTATTGAAATCGGCATGTGGATTGTGAAGAAATCCATACCGACAACGCGAATGCGCCACGGACCAGCTGATTTCGCTCCCGGGAACCACAACATATCTATGACCACAGACGTTCGAAAAGTTGCACTGGTGACCGGTGCGGCCAAACGCATCGGCCGCACGATCGCACTCGCGCTGGCGCAGCGCGGCTGGGACGTGGCCGTGCATTACGGTCGTTCTGCCACCGAGGCGGACGAGACCGTGCGCGCTATCGAGCAGCTCGGCCGGCGTGCCGCTGCGGTGCAGTGCGACCTCGCGGACGAAGCAGCGGTCAAGGCGCTGGTGCGGGAGGCAATGCGCGCGCTCGGCGCTGACACACTCAATTGTGTAGTCAATAATGCATCGCTTTTCGAACGCGACAGCGCATCGGACTTTTCGGTGGCATTGCTCGATGCGCACATACATGCCAATCTTGCTGCACCGATCCTGCTCGCGCAGTCCTTGCACGGCGTGACACCCGAGGGCGCACAATCGGTAGTGGTGAACCTGCTGGACCAGAAGCTGTTCAACCTGAACCCTGATTACCTGTCGTACACCCTGTCCAAAGCGGCGCTGCAAAGCGCAACAACCATGCTGGCGCAGGCGCTCGCTCCCAAGGTGCGCGTGGTCGGCGTAGCGCCCGGCATCACGCTGGTATCGGGCGACCAAACCCAAGAAGGATTCGCCAAGGCGCACAAACTGACGCCGCTGGGCCGCTCCAGCACGCCGGACGACGTCGCCTCCACCGTCTGCTTCGTCGCGGAAAACCCGGCGATCACCGGCACCACCCTGCTGGTCGACGGCGGCCAGCACCTGATTCCCCTGCAACGCGACGTGATGTTCGTCGCCAAATAACCTGTTGAAATTATGCTTTCCTCACTCTCGCACCCCAGCCTGGCCGACTGCCGCCGCCTCTTTCTTCGCAATTACGAGGTGATGATCAATATCGGCGTCCATGAATTCGAAAAGAAAGGCGAACAGCGGGTGCTGGTCAATGTCGACCTGTTCATTCCGCTGGCAGTGTCGACGCCGAAGGAAGACCATTTATACGAGGTTGTCGACTACGACTTCATGCGCGACACCATCGCCAAGCGCATGGCGCAGGGCCACATCCACTTGCAGGAGACGCTGTGTGACGACGTGGCGCGCGCCATGCTGGCGCATCCGAAGGTGCGCGCGGTGCGGGTGTCGACGGAAAAGCCGGATGTCTATCCGGATTGCGATAGCGTCGGTGTGGAAGTCATCCACATCAAAGGGTAAGGAACAATCATGAGTGACATTTTGCATAACACCGCGATGACTGAAGTACAGCAGGCAGACAACATCAGCGCGAAGAGAGCCGAAAAGATCGCGTACGAAAACAACAAGCTGCACAAGCGCCTGTGCCGCCAGGTCGGGCAGGCGATTGGCGACTTCAACATGATCGAGGACGGTGACAAGGTGATGGTGTGCCTGTCGGGCGGCAAGGACAGCTACGGCCTGCTGGACATCCTCCTCACGTTGCGCGAACGCGCGCCGATCCGCTTCGATATCGTCGCGGTCAACCTCGATCAGAAGCAGCCGGGCTTTCCGGAACATGTGCTGCCGGATTACCTGACGAAGATCGGCGTGCCTTTCCATATCGAGAACCAGGACACCTACAGCATCGTCAAACGCGTGATCCCGGAAGGGAAAACGACCTGCTCGCTGTGCTCCCGTCTGCGCCGCGGCATCCTGTACCGCGTGGCGGATGAGCTCGGCGCGACGAAGATTGCGCTCGGCCATCATCGGGATGACATTCTCGAAACCTTTTTCCTCAACATGTTCTTCGGCGCCAAGCTGAAGGGCATGCCGCCGAAGCTGCAGTCCGATGACGGCAAGCACATCGTGATCCGGCCGCTGGCCTATGTGAAGGAAGCGGACATGGAGCGCTTTGCGGAAGTGCGGCAGTTTCCGATCATCCCGTGCAACCTGTGCGGCAGTCAGGAAAATCTGCAGCGCAAGCAGATCAAGGCGATGCTGCGCGAGTGGGAGAAGAAACATACCGGTCGTGTGGAGAACATCTTCTCCGCGTTGTCGACCGTGGTGCCGTCGCACCTGATGGACAAGGAGCTGTTCAACTTCACCGACCTGAAGGTGACCGGCGAAGCGACACCGAACGGCGATATCGCGTTTGATGAGGAACCCTGTGCACCGCCGTCAACGAATGTTGTGCGGTTTGGCGATCTCGACGATTAATTATGCGAAAGCCGCCGTGGGCGGCTAAGCTGGTTCTTCGAGGTGCGGCCTGACCGCACCTTTTTTATTTCTGCGCCAGCGTTTCGCAGTCCTCGATCCATTTCTGCAGACGCTTCATTGCATGCGCCTTCTGCGCCGGTGTGGCGATATTGATGATCAGCGCCGCCATCTGCGCTGTCCCTTCATTCGAAGCGTCGAAGAACGCCTTGTTTTCCGAATAAGTGAAATGCTCGGAGCTGGCGGCGATGTAGCTCTTCACCGCGGCTGCGGCTATATCCTTTGGCGGCCGCTCCGTTTGAAACTTCCGCAGCATCCGGAGCAGTTCCTGCTGGCGGCGCGTGCGCTCTGCCAGCCACAGCTCGTAATTCACCGGACGCGCATCGGAGGCGGCGCGTATCTGCGCCTGCTGTTGCTCGCTGAAATTGCCGAACCAATATTCCGCATGCTTCATGACCTGCTCGTACCGGCGCTCTTGACGCTCCTCAAGCGAGCCACGCAAATACTCTCTACGATACTTGTCATTGTTGGACGCGAGTTTCTTTTCGAGATGCGCGATTTGCTGTGGTTGCAGTGACAATGCCAGTTCTGTCAATTCGGGCGTTGCCTTGTCGAGCACCAGCAAAGCGCGCTTCTTCACTGTGGCGTATTCGGACAGGACATCGGCGGACGTTACCTTCTGTTGCAATCGCTGCTGGACCCGCGCCAGGATCTGGGCATAATCCTTCAGTTGCGTCTTGCGATGCCAGGCAAGCAGGTTGTCGATATGTCCTTTCACCCAGGGCTTCTGGTCGTCCGTGAAGTCGACATAGCCGTTCAGCCACCAGTACACGAACGTGTCGCCATTGGCATAGCCAAAGCGGACCGCGCTGCAGCCGGCGAGCACAAGCGCCAGCACGAGCAGGCTTACTCTGAGGGAAAAGGCACGATAACCCTGCATGATAAAATTTTGCATCACTCTCACTGAAATTCTATGAACGTTGTCATTCTCGCGGCCGGCATGGGAAAACGCATGCAGTCGGCTCTCCCGAAAGTCCTGCATCCCCTCGCCGGCAAACCGCTCTTGTCTCATGTGATCGATACTGCACGCACGCTGTCGCCAACGACATTGTGCGTCATTTACGGACATGGCGGTGAAGCCGTGCCGCAGGCGATCAACTCTCCGGAAATCCAGTTCGCCAAACAGGAACCGCAGCTCGGTACCGGGCATGCAGTGATGCAGGCCGTGCCGCATCTGCGTGACGATGTGCCAACGCTCATCCTGTATGGCGATGTACCCCTGACAACCGCGGGTTCGCTAAGAAAACTGTTGGACAGTGCCGGCACGAATAAGTTGGCGATACTCACGATCGAACTGGATGATCCGACCGGTTACGGCCGCATCCTGCGCAACGATGGCCGCATCGTCGGCATCGTTGAACAGAAGGATGCGACCGAAGCGCAGCGCGCGGTCCGCGAGATCAATACCGGCATCATGGTCGCGCCGACGGCGATGCTGAAGAAGTGGCTGACCACTTTGTCAAACAAGAATGCCCAGGGCGAGTACTACCTGACCGACATCGTCGCGCGTGCGGTTGCCGACGACGTGCCGGTCGTATCGGCGCAACCGTCCGCGGTGTGGGAAACGCTGGGCGTCAACAGCAAGGTGCAGCTGGCCGAGCTGGAGCGCATCCATCAACGCAATATCGCCAATGCACTGCTCGAACAGGGCGTGACGCTGGCGGACCCGGCTCGCCTCGATGTGCGCGGCACATTGACTTGCGGACGTGATGTCAGCATCGACGTCAACTGTGTATTCGAAGGCAAGGTGGAGCTGGAAGACGGCGTGAGCATCGGCGCGCATTGCGTGATCAAGAATGCGCGCATTGCCAAAGGCGCCAGCATCAAGCCGTTCTGCCATCTCGAAGACGCCGTCGTCGGCGCAGATTCTGTCATTGGCCCATATGCCCGCCTGCGCCCCGGCACCGAACTCGGCGAGGATGTCCATATCGGCAATTTCGTCGAAGTGAAAAACAGCCAGATCGCCGCGCACAGCAAGGCCAACCATCTTGCCTATGTGGGCGATGCGACGGTCGGCTCACGCGTGAACATCGGCGCCGGCACCATCACCTGCAACTATGACGGCGCCAACAAATTCCGCACCATCATCGAGGACGACGCCTTCATCGGCAGCGACAC
>Ga0196971_1001334_pt1 | contig 11514 bp, 9 predicted proteins | sample S1v_1013CmetaG_FD_148660 | JGI IMG/M metagenome (GOLD analysis project Ga0196971, IMG submission 148660) | Soil microbial communities from Anza Borrego desert, Southern California, United States - S1+v_10-13C | ecosystem: Environmental > Terrestrial > Soil > Desert | place: USA: California... | reverse complement strand
TATGAGGAGAGCGTTGAAGCAGCGTCCTGCCATTATTGCCCCCAATGCATCCTGGATGGCACCAACTCTTACCCAACATTTCGGCGATCTCGCGGAGATACGACCCATTCCGTTCGGTGTGGATGCCCGGTGGTTTACCATTCGTCGAAAACCATCTTCAACTATCAAATGGATAGCGATTACGCGGTTAACCCGCGGCAAGCTTGGTGACTTACTATCCTGGGGAGGAAGTCTTTTTGATAAGGGTCGAGAGTTGCACGTCTTCGGTCCAATGCAGGAAGACATTACTCTCCCAAATTGGGTGATATGGCATGGCCCAACTCACCCCGATGCGCTTGCAAGTGAGTGGTTTCCTCAGGCAACCGGTCTTATCACTTTGAGTCGCCATAGCGAAGGCCGCCCACAGGTCCTACTCGAAGCGATGGCAGCGGGGATGCCCGTTATCGCTTCCAATCTACCCGCACATCGCGATGTCATAACGCATCAGCAGAATGGGTATATTGTGGAATCTCCTCTAGCCTTCGCTGAAGCATTACGAAACGCAGAAAAGAGCGAAACCAATCAGCCAATCGGTTCCAATGCGCGCTCCTTCATCCGCGAGCATATCGGTGACTGGGACCAATGTGCAGATCGTTATGTTGCAGCCTATCGAGATTTGATAGCAAAAAAATCATGACGCCTAGTCTGCTTCTGCTTGGTGGAAATGGGTTTATCGGACAAGCCTTGGCTAATAAATACGCAATGCTAGGCTATACCGTGCACAGCGTTTCCCGCCGCAACATTGGTGTGCGCATGCCTGGCATCCATACTTATGCGGCATCGCTGGACGATACGGTTTTGCTCGATCGCCTAATTCCGCAGTGCGAACTAATCATACACACTGCAAGCACTTGTACCCCTGGTTCATCCGCTACCCTCCCGAGCAAGGAGGGAGTAGAAAACCTGTTACCGTTGCTAAAGCTTATCGAGGCATTGTCCAGTCATCCGCCCAAGCAGCTCATCTTTCTGTCATCCGGGGGGACTGTATATGGAAATCCCGAAGGTGCGCATGTTAATGAGGATGCACCGTGCATACCCATTTCCTTTCATGGGGCAGCTAAATCAGCGGCTGAGCTTTTCCTGGGAGCATTTGCGAACTCGGGGCGCCCTATTACGATTGTGCGACCTTCAAATGTTTATGGCCCGGGGCAGCAAGGTCCCGGAGGCTTTGGCCTGATCAGGACCATTCTGCAAAATATAAAATCCAATGCACCGCTGGAAATCTGGGGGAGCGGAGATGCCCTGCGGGATTATTTATTTATTGATGATCTGGTGGAAGCCATACTGCAGATCCAGCACCAAGGTTGCACAGGCATTTTCAACGTAGGCACCGGCATAGGTCATAGCGTGCTCGAAGTCATTGCGCGCGCAGAATCCATTACAGAACGCAAGTTATCCCTCATCCAGAAGCCAGAGAGAACTTCAGACGTACGAGGCATCATGCTCGACTGCAGCAAGCTCAACAAGGCTACCGGTTGGAAACCCTCAATCGACCTGGAATCCGGCATACGACAGACTTGGCAGTGGATGTCCCAGCAATGAAACCGGTGGTATCGGTTTGCATCGCAAATTACAACGGCATTTCGATATTGCAAGAGTGTCTTGACTCCGTACTGGCTCAGCAGGGAAATATCCCGGTTGAAATAATCGTGCACGACGATGCTTCCACAGACGAATCTGTCGGATTCTTACAAACCCATTATCCGGATGTCACTCTCATCCAAAGCGAGACGAATGTCGGCTTTTGTATTGCCAATAACCGCATGGCAGCCATGGCCAAAGGCGAATATCTATTGCTGCTGAATAATGATGCTGCGTTGTTTCCTGATGCAATTGCGTCACTTCTAACGAAAGCCAAAGAAATTGCCATACCGGCCATTCTAGGGCTTCCACAATATGATGCAGATAGTGGTGAATTGATAGACATAGGTAGCCTGCTTGACCCTTTTTTAAACCCGATTCCAAACCTTGATTCTCTTCGTTCTGAAGTTGGGATGGTAATGGGCGCCTGTTTCTGGATACCTAAAAACTTATGGTTTGAGTTGGGTGGATTTCCCGAATGGTTTGGCTCTATTGGGGAGGATTTGTATTTATGCAGTATTGCGCGACTAAGAGGCTATCCAGTTGAAGTCACGACCCCGTCCGGTTATCGGCATTACGTAGGGCAGAGCTTTGGTGGCGGAAAAATCTCCAACCAGCGATTACAAACCACTTATCAACGCAGAGCACTATCAGAAAAGAATAAGACGTTCGTCATGATGCTTTGCTATCCACCCTTGTTGCTTATTTTGGTGCCCATGCATTTTCTGTTACTTATGATAGAAGGTCTGACTCTCTCATTATTGAAAATGGATTGGACACCTATGACCAGAATTTACTTCCCTGTTTTCAAAGCATGTTGGAAAAATCGAAAGATGCTGAAGCTGGAGCGTGAGAAAATATTCTCTGGCTATTCTGTCAGCCTATGTGCATTCCTTGACCCTTTCGTATGGCGACTTCATAAACTCAGGCTGCTACTCAGACATAAAATACCCACCATTACCTAATCAATAGATCAATAGCAACGCTACCCCAGTTTCTTGCGTAAGCTGTATATCGCCCTGATCTCACCTCTCGTGCAACAACTGGTAATCTTTGCAGTCGTGTCTCTGGCATGGCCAAGCGTGCATTAAGATGAGCTATTTTATCCCGTAACTTTTCTCGGATAGGTACTAGGACTCCTAATACATCCAGCCTTTCATTGAGAATCAATAGCTTATTTATTTCCTTGTTATACCACGCATGTCGATTTAACCTTCTGGCTGCCTTTATCTCATCCCATAAGCTCTTTTTTCTGCCGCCAATGACATTCCCACGATGCTGGCGATAACTTATCAAGCTTTTATCAATTGGAAGAATCCCATCTGTTGCACTTGCAATCAGTGCTATCCATTCATCATGCGACCATTCAGCGGGAATAGGTAAAACAGCTTTACGTAAGCTACTACGAAAAGCCAACGTGGCCCCGGTGACAATTCGATGCTTGAGCAAAACCGGGAATGCTTCGCCATTTAGCATGCGTTTTTGTTCATGCATGTCAAAACACACTCTCTCCCACATTGTGTAACCCAAAGGAGCCAGATCTTCTGTCACCACTACAGCGTCAGAGAATACTGCTGCACGATCAGAAACTTCCAAAGCCTGTGATATACGACTCAGCTTACAGGGCATCCATAGATCATCCTGATCTGCCAGCGCAATAATTTCACCAGAACATGATTTAACGGCCTGTTCGAAATTTTTCGTAACCCCCAACTTGCTTTGGTTTCGCATTATTGCTATTGGGAAAGGGCTATACCGCGCAAAATCTTCGACAATATCTACCGTTGCATCCGTAGATCGGTCGTCACATACCACAAGCTCGTTAGGGAGCATGGTCTGCGTAGCGATGCTATATAGAAACTCGGCAACAAACTCAGCTCCGTTGTAAGTACAAAGCGCTACCGATATTTTGGAGTTCACCGGGGATCCAAGGAAGTCCAGAGCTTCCCTATCCCGAGACCATTACGATTAATTAGGGGCCATGGAGTTTTCAAAGAGAGATTGGGATTGTAAGCAGGGTCCGCCTCAAGCCAGCTCTGCCACCGTGACTCCATGTATGAGGTTTCGCGCATGAATCTAGCAATTTTTTCGGGAGTATCATCAATTCCTCGAGTAGCAGACTCATGGTGATACAACTCTGCGTAAGGCGTCCATAAAACCCTGTAGCCTGCTTCAATGATGCGCAAGCACAAATCCACATCGTTATAAGCGACAGGTAGATCCGCTTCGTTCATGCCGCCCACTTGTTCAAATACGTCACGTCTAATCAACATACATGCTCCAGTGACGGCAGAGAGATTTTGAATCAAGCCTGCACGGCCTACGTATCCCCTCACTCCCCTCTGGCTCCGGTTATACCAATGTCCAGCTATACCCCCTAGACCCAGAATAATCCCAGCATGCTGAATCGTGTCATTTGCATAGTAAAGCATACCGCCAACCACGCCGATTTCAGGCCTCATCGCGTGACCACACATTTCTTGCAGCCAGTCCGATGATATGACTTCGGTATCATTATTCAGCAGACAGAGTATTTCTCCTGACGCATACCCAGCGGCGTGATTGGTTATAGCTGCAAAATTGAAAGGTGCATCATACGAAAGCACATTTACATTCGACCGCAGAGCAAGCTCCCCAAGATAGCTAATCGTTTCGGGATCGTCTGACTGGTTATCCACCACCAGGATTTCGTAGTCCGGATATTCGGTTTTCGAATGGATACTTTCTATACATTGCTTAAGCAATGCTAGACCATTTCTGGTTGGGATGATGATTGTCACTTTAGGTAGCGGATTTTCCAGCCGATAGCGGACACGTATAAACCCACCCCACGCCAATATAGCTTCTGCTTTGAGGTTGTTTCTTTCAATATACTTGTCGATAGTTTTAAGAGCCGCCTCCTTGATATAGGCCTTAGCTTCAATGCTAACTGAGGTTGAATCGGCAACCTGGCGCCAGTGATACAGAATATAAGGCAGATGGCAGATGCTCTGAGGTTTGATCTTTTCTGAGACACGTAATGCTAGGTCCCAATCCTGACAGCCCTCGACACCTAATTGGAACCCTCCTACTTGCCGAACAACTGATGTCCGATATACACCAAGATGGCTCACGAAGTTCTGGCTCAGCAATAAGTCGGGATTCCAATCCGGCTTGAAATGAGGATAAGTACGGTGCCCGTTGATATCGATCTTGTCTTCGTCGCTATAGATAAGATTCAAATGGGGCGACTTCTCTAAGGCCGCCACTACCATGTATAAAGCGTGTTCTGCCAGCTCATCATCGTGATCCAGCAATGCTATAAACTCACCAGAAGCCATTGCCAAGGCAGTATTGCTTGCAGCCGAAATATGTCCATTCAAAGGTCTAAAAGTAACTTTGATTCGTGCATCCTCTGCTACCGCTTTTTCTATGAATTCACGCACATGCGGCAGCGTCGACGCATCGTCAGCAATACATAATTCCCAATGTGAATAAATTTGATCACGAACAGATTGTATGGATCGCCTGAGCCACTCTTCGGGCGTGTTATAGACAGGCATCAATACTGAAATAAGAGGCTGATATTGCAGCCGAGTAATATGCTCTGTAATAAGAGTACGATCTGTATCGGATAAGGTATCGAATTTTCGAATCCATTTGCGATAACTCATTCCTACATACAGATTTTCTACTAGGGATCGCTTCAATCCTGCGACACCCTCTCTTTTTAATAGAGCGAATGCTTTCTGAATCAACTCGTATAAACGACGCTCACGGATGAGCATTACAAGCCCATAAAAATTATTCCGGAGGCTACTCAGCATTTCGGAACGAGGCACTTATCTTTTTTATGTGTTTCGGCAAATTGGCAATCAATCTCAATGGTTTAGTTACTTTCCATGAAACTGCATGTTTCATACGTTTTATTTCATTATCTGCATGCACCAATTCGCGGCGCATGGCTTCTTCATTATTAGTGTAGGTCTTACATAGAATCGATACAGTGCTTTCTAAGACGAGCGCGAAGTCCTGGCTCTCAATACTCACTTGTTGCTGAAGTTTGTTTTCAAGAGTAACAGCGGTGGCAAAATCCTGATGAGATATGGAATAGCGATTAGCGGCAAGAATGCTGCTTATTAAATCCCGCACACTCCTATCGTTTATCTTTGAAGACGGTGCAGAGCTGGCCAATGCTATGACAAGTCCTCTGACAGCGACCCAGAAAAATGGGACGGCCTCGTGGATTGACCATTCATCATCTATGTAAGCAAATTTTGAACCGGGCTCACACATCACAATATTTGTTGGAATAGCATCCAGCATATCGCCTGGAAGACTTAGTACACCATTTTTGTCTATTTCAGCCTGAGCCTTTAGATCGTCTAGCCAAGGTTTAGCCCAATGAGCGATATCCTCAACCCCCCCGCCACGCTGCAAAATACGCTGCAATTCCACTACGTATAATCTGCCCTCCATATATGCAGCTTCAATGGTTGGCTCATGTTTGACGAATAGCTCCGCATCACTAGAAGAATGGCTGTGGAATTGAGGGCGTTTGCAAACCGTAATACGCCTGTTCTCTCCAAGTTTGAACAAGGTTTCAGTATTGTATTCATGTTTACGTCCCAATGAATAAACGCACGCAATCCAGGGCAGAGTCCCGAGCTTGTCCTCGGACTCTGCAGCAATTACCAAGAATGAATTGGCGAGATGTGGGAGCAACTGATTGTCCGCGATTGCCTGCCATGCAAGATTCTCGTTGAAATGAGGAAACCCTTGCTCCTCACCCTGATGTCTTACGCGATGTAGAAGATCGGCATATTTGAATGACTGATGATTAAGCGCTTCATTGGCAAGAATGACGCTAGGATGTTTATAGTCAGGAAATGGATAGGAGAAATGGATTCCGTCAAATCCCGCATGCTTTAGTTTCTCCTTTAGTTTCTTTTTACCAAAGGTGATCGGTGTCTTCTCCTCATAGAGCCCATGAATGCCGAAATAAGGTATACCAAGATGATCCTCCTTACATCCATTGAAATACTTGAGACCCAGCTGATTTTCTATCGCAAGAATCAATATCCCATTTTCATTCAAAAATGATCTTGCGATCTGCAGGCATTTCAAAACCGGATCCTCTGCGTCTATGAATACCTGCGAATATTCAAGGACACCAATGAGGGTCACGACATCAAATCTTTCCTCTAGATCCAGGTGAGCGATGTTGTCACAAACAATTTGAACATTTGCAAGATCTCGACAACGCTCTGCTGCAATGGAAGCCCTGCGTAAGCTGCCTTCTACGCTTACTACCTTCGCTCCAATTTCTCCGAGATATCGTGTTATGGCCCCACAGCCAGCTCCTAGCTCCAGGATGCGCTGACGTTTTTTCACATTGCAAAACCGCAGCAAATTATGACGAGTTGCACTTAGATGGTATTCGCTAGGCCAGTCTTTAATGGCGGGTACCAATTCAGGCGAGGTAGATGAAACGTCTTTGGCATTTTCTAAAACATGAGCAAGATAGTTTTCTGACTCATCACCATCGTTATATGAGATCGATGCCGTACCAGGCCTTATCCATACCTTGTGAACCTGATCGAATGAATATTTTTCCATTAGAGTGAACTCAGGATTCGGAAAGCAGGGTTAGCCACCGGCTCAGCTCCAGCAGAATGTGGTGCTATATTCAGCTTGATAACATCATAGCGGCGATCATGAGGTACAACCCTTCCTCCTATCGAGCTCACTATACCGACAGAAACGAAGTATTCTCCACTATCCAAAAAAGGCCGAAAGCTAAACGATACAAACACTTCGTCTCCTTGTTTTTTAGGTGGCTCGTTGGCAAGAAGCAGTTCCTGAGAATTGGTTGTGAAAATAATCGCCCCATCCCTAGACTTGAGAGTCAATCCGTATATCGGTGAATGTACATTGCCATAAAAAATGACATGCAGACGTATCTCAGTGAAAATTCCAGGGAGTAGTGAGACGGGATCCACACGCTCATCCTGGATTATCTTGCAATCCACAATGACTGCTGCGCCATCCCCCCAACGAGTTTCCTTAGGATTATAGAAACTGTATTGCTCCAAACTACTTCTAGCCCGGTCCACTTCAGCTTGGGGATTCAAAGACCCCAGATAAAAATTCAATGTATCTGCGGAGTTTCCTTCGAGAGTCAATCTTCCTTTTTCCAGCAACACGGCTCGGTCACAAAAATGCGCAACTTGTTCCATTGCGTGGGTGACCAATAAAACAGAACCGCCATTGTGACGAATCTCTGAAATTTTCTTAAGACATCTTCCTTGAAAAGCCAAATCACCGACTGCCAAGGCTTCATCTACAAGCAGAATATCTGGGTCCGAATGAATGGCCACCGCAAAAGCCAGCCGAACGAACATGCCGCTTGAATAAGTCCTGACCGGCTGGTCAATAAACTCCCCTATATCGGCGAAGGCAATGATGTCTCCCACCTTGGCATCCATCTCCGCCTTGCTGAAGCCCATGATGGCGCCTTGGAAGTAAATGTTTTCGCGGCCGGTGAATTCCGGATTAAAGCCTGACCCGAGCTCCAGCAAGGCTGAAATTCGGCCATTGACGGTAACCGAGCCGCTGGTGGGTTTGAGGATGCCGCAAATCAGCTGTAGCAAGGTGCTTTTGCCAGAACCATTACGTCCAATGATGCCGACCGTTTCGCCTTTCCTGACTTCAAATGATAGGTCTTTTAGTGCAGTGAACTCTCTGTGAAACTTCATGCTGCCAAAGGTCAGCGCCTGTTTGATACGGTCACCAGGATGGTCAAACAGCCGGTAGGTTTTGGTGAGGTTTTTAATCGAAATCGCGATATCAGAGGACATCCGCAAACTCCTCGCGGCTGTGGCGGAAAAACGCCTGCCCCAGCACAAATACCGCAATGGAAAGAACAAATGCAAATACCCAGGGCAGCCAAGGTATGCCAATTCCCAGAACTGCAGCCCGGCATGCTTCGATCACGGCTCCTATGGGGTTATACATATATACGGGCTGTAACCATTGCGGCAACGCACTCACCGGGTAGAAAACGGGCGAGAGGAACAATAGCATTTGCACGAACACAGGCACGATCTGCGTCATGTCCTTGATAAACACACCCCATGCCGCAAAGAACCACGCAAGCCCAAGAGAAAAAAACAGCAGCGGCAACAGCAGGACGGGATATAGCAGGATGGAAACATGTAACGACTTCATGACCAAGAGAACTATTACCAAGATAAGCAGATTGAATCCGACATGAACCAGTGAAGCACCCAGCGGCACGACGGGCAGAATCTCGACCGGGAAAATGATCTTCTTCACATAACTCGGGTAACTACGCACAGCTGTCGGCGAGCGCGAAACCGTCTCAGCGAACAGGTTGAATGCGATCAACCCGCTGTACAGCAGCATCCAGAAAGGAATCCCGCTATCTGTCTGCGGCCATCGCGCCTGGAAAATCTGGCCAAAAACGAAAGCAAAAATAGCCAGCATCAGCAGCGGGCTCAGGAAAATCCATGCCACGCCAAACATGGCCCCGCGATAACGCAGCAATACATCGCGTTTGACCAGCTGAGCCAGCAGCATTCGCCGCTGCAGCAATTCGGCGAGAATACGCAAGGGGTTCAAAATCATTGCGGTCGTGCTTTGATGCCACCTTCCAGCACCTGCACCTGAAATCCGTGCTGCGCAAGAATGAATGCCGCCGCGGAACTGCGCCGGCCGGTCTGGCAATAAACGATGTATTGTTTGTTCATGTCCAGCGTTGCCATCTGATTACGGATTTCGTTGAGCGGCACATTGATTGCGCCGCGAATGTGGTCGAACTTGTATTCAGACGGGAAACGTACATCTGCCCACACAGCACCCGCACGCACCTGCTGCTGTGCAGCAGCCAGTGATATCCGGCTGATGAGAGGCGCCTTGAGCAGTTCGATGAAATCGGTCTTGTTCAGCTGCAGCAACCTACCGTCGGTTTTCATGGTGACCGTGGCATTACGCTTGTTATCGGAAACCAGGGCTTCCTCTCCAAAAGCGTCGCCGGCCTGCAGCTCGGCCAGGATGGCAGGCATGCCCTCTGCATCCGACATGCGGCTCACTGCGGCCGTGCCCTCTTCTATCAGATAGTAGTAGTCGCCCTCGGCACCTTGGGTAATGATGGTCTGCCCCGCCTTGACCGAAATTTCGCTCATGCGGCGAAACATCTCCTCGATATTGGCGGATGGCAACCGACTGAACACACCGCTCTGCAGCTTGCTGGCGCTGAAGACGCTGGTCTTGCTCATCCATGCACCCGTCGCCGGCTTGTTTTCTTTCGTTGCGAGAGGCTTCGGCGCCGAGCCAAAGCCCGACAATTGATCCCAGGTCATCATGATGTCCAGCAGATCGAGATCGATGCGCACGATTTCGATCTCGGTCAGGGCGATGGCATCCTGTACCGCCATGCGAGCATTATCAATGGGATGACGTGCAGCCAGCCCATCGCTGCGCAGAATTTTCTTGCTGCCGTCGGCAAACCGTAAGCCCAGGTCACCCTTCAGCAGATACATGGCCTGCGCGTTCTTGACCACATTCATGCGGAAGGGATCGATGTTCTTGCTGACTTTTTCGATAAAACATAGGCCGGCAAGCTCCTTGAGTCGGCCGGGGGAGAGCGTGGAAATCGGCTCCAGGCGAGAGAGAATGGATAAGTCTATTGATGCCATGTTTACAGCTCGAATATCTGCAAGGGCTGAAGTGCTTTCACCTGATGCCAGGTCACTAGATCGCCGATTTCCTGCATGATGACTTCGCCCTCACCGGGCTTCAGATGCGTGATGTATATCTCCGCCGTCTGCATCATCTTGCCGAGCTCCGCCTTGAGCATTGAGGGACACAAGTGCTTGGAGACTTTGGCCAGCTCGATTTCCGCATTGCTGAATGCGGTCTCAATAACCAGATATTTGAGATTTTCCATGCGGTTGACCCGCTGCCAAAATGCCTCGCACACCGTAGTGTCGCCGCTGAATACCAGGCTGGCCCTGCCGCTATCCAGCCTGTAGCCGACTGCAGGCACTACATGATTTGCAGGCAAGGCAGTGATGTTCCTGCCGGCGAGCTCCACCGTCATGTCAAGCTTGATTTCCTTGTATTCCAGGAATGGCTGCGCTGCATCGGGGATCACGTTGAAATCGGGCCAGACTTTCCAGTTGAATATATGTTCGCGCAGGATTTTGAGCGTATCCGCAATGGCATAAACGGTTACCGGATGCGGGCGCATGCCCATTACGGTATCCAGCAGGAATGGCAGGCAGGCAATATGATCGAGATGGGAATGAGTAATAAACACATGGTCGATTGCCACGAGCTGTTCGATGGAAAGGTCGCCAACCCCCGTGCCGGCGTCAATAAGGATGTCGTCATCCACAAGGAAAGAAGTGGTCCTTAATGCGCCCCCTATACCGCCGCTGCAACCGAGTACCTTGACTCTCATCGACCAGACCCTTCTTATTTTGTCTCGTAGGTGAATACGCCATCCCAGTTTTCACCGGGAGCATGCTGGCGGAAATACGCAACGCGCTTGCTGTACATCTGGTAAAGATAGCGCTGCGGGTAGTGTTTTTGCAAATCCAGGAACTGCTTTGATGCGCCATCCCAATCCTGCCTGCGGTAGCGTTCCAGAGCATCTGTGTATAACCGGAGCTCATCCTGCAAGGTTGCTTCCAGCTGACTGGTCTCGCAAACCGGTTCATAAATCGTCACCGGTTTGTCCTTGCCCTTTACGCGGACAACGTCGAGCTCGCGGAAAATGAAATCGGGGGCCTGCGCTCTGGTGAATTCGCTGACGATGATATGCACGCCATAATTCTTGGTAAGCCCCTCCAGCCGCGAACCCAGGTTTACTGCATCCCCCATGACAGT
>Ga0196971_1001333_pt1 | contig 11531 bp, 10 predicted proteins | sample S1v_1013CmetaG_FD_148660 | JGI IMG/M metagenome (GOLD analysis project Ga0196971, IMG submission 148660) | Soil microbial communities from Anza Borrego desert, Southern California, United States - S1+v_10-13C | ecosystem: Environmental > Terrestrial > Soil > Desert | place: USA: California... | reverse complement strand
GTGTTCAGTCGGTTACCATCAGCCAATATCGAGGAGATGTTTCGCCGCATGAGTGAAATTTCGGTCAAGGCGGGGCAGACCATAATTACCCAAGGTGCCGAGGGCGATTACTACTATCTGATAGAAGAGGGCACGGCCGCAGTGAGCCGCATGTCGGATGCAGGGGGTATGCCTGCCATTCTGGCCGAGCTGCAGGCTGGCGACGCTTTTGGAGAAGAAGCCCTGGTTTCCGACAACAAGCGTAATGCCACTGTCACCATGAAAACGGACGGTAGGTTGCTGCGGCTGAACAAGACCGATTTCATCGAACTGCTCAAGGCGCCACTTATTAGCCGTATATCGTTGGCCGCTGCTCAGCAGCAGGTGCAGGCGGGTGCTGTGTGGGCAGATGTACGCTTCCCATCCGAATACAAGTTTGATCACATTCGTGGTGCAATCAATGTTCCGCTCAATGAAATCCGCAATCAGATGGCCACGCTGGACAAGAGCAAGCAATACATCGTTTACTGCCAGACCGGCCGGCGCAGTTCCGCGGCGGCCTTTATTCTCGCCCAGCACGGATTCCAGGTGCAGGTGCTAGAAGGCGGCATCAAAGCCCGACCACAATGATCCTGAACCCCTTGCGTATTCTCGCCGAATTGCAGCAACGGCGAATGCTGCTGGCTCAGCTGGTTAAACGCGATGTGCTGTTGCGCTATCGCGGCGCCATGTTTGGTGTGGCATGGATATTCCTGAGCCCATTGCTAATGCTGGCCATTTTCGCTTTCGTATTCGGCCAGATTTTCCAGGCGCGCTGGCCGCAATTGAACAGTGGAGTGCCTTTCTGGATACTGTTGTACAGTGGCTTGATTGCATTTAATCTGTTCGCCGAAACTGTTTCTCGATCGCCGACGGCTGTGCGTAGCTATCCAAGTTATGTGAAGAAGATCATTTTTCCGGTAGAGATTCTGCCCGTCGTGCCGCTAGGCGCTTCACTCATACACGTCGGTTTCAATCTGCTTATCCTGGCTGTGGTTCTCCTGTTCATGAAGTCGTTACATGTATCCATCCTGCTGTATCCCTTCCTGTTGCTGCCATTGCTGTTCTTTTCTCTGGGGCTTGCGTGGTTCTTTGCGGCATGGGGTGTATTTATCAAGGACATGACGCAGATCGTGCCCGTGTTTGTGCAGATGCTATTGTTCCTGTCGCCCGTTTTTTACCCGGTGAGTGCGCTGCCGCTATGGTTGCAGCCCTTATATATGTATAACCCCATAGGCGCGGTAATCGAGGCCTGCCGTGCAGCAGTGTTGGGGGGCGGGATACCTTGGGTGCCCTGGGCATTCGCGTTTGTGCTGTCCATTGTGGTATTCGTACTAGGGCAAGCGTTCTTTCACCACAGTCGCGAGGAGTTTGCGGATGTCCTCTGATATCGCGATTTCGGTTAAAAACCTCACCAAAACCTACCGGCTATTTGACCATCCAGGCGACCGAATCAAGCAGGCGCTGACCTTTGGCCGCATGAAGTTTCACAGGGAGTTCACCGCACTCAAGGACGTATCGTTCGAAGTCAAGAAAGGCGAAACGGTCGGCATCATTGGTCGCAATGGTTCGGGCAAAAGCACGTTGCTGCAACTGATTTGCGGCATCCTCAAACCCACCAGCGGCTCGGTCACCGTCAATGGACGAATTTCAGCATTACTGGAACTCGGCTCTGGCTTCAGTCCGGAATTCACCGGCCGCGAAAATCTCTATTTCCAAGGTGCCATCATGGGTTTCAGCAAAGCGGACATGGATGGCCGGGTGGAAGATATCGTTGCTTTTGCCGATATTGGAGAATTCATTGATCAGCCAGTCAGGACATATTCCAGTGGGATGTTCGTGCGATTGGCGTTCGCAACGGCGGTTCATTCAGAGCCAGATGTTTTGGTGATTGATGAGGCATTGGCTGTTGGCGATATTGATTTTCAGAAGAAAAGCTTTGCCTACATGAATCAAATATTGCAGGCTAGAGAAATTGCTGTAGTGCTTGTGAGCCATGATTTAAGGCAAATACAGAGGTTTTGTTCAAAGGCGATGTATTTAGACAAAGGTATTTGTAGGTTATATGGGGATTCTCAATCTACATGTCAAAAGTACTACGAAGAAACTTTCACCGTCCATACTGATGGATTTTATTTATCCAATAGATCAATTGTGGCGAGCAGCGGGGAAATGGAGTTACTGGAAGTCAGCATTCTTGATTCAGCAGGTCATACGATAACAGAAATCACATCCGGCCAAAGTCTCCAGATCTGCTTTAGCATTCAGCTGAATACTGATCTACCTGCGCCAGAATTCATCGCAGGAACTCACTCCGAAGATGCAGTTTATTTAAGTTCAGCCTCAACAACTGAATATCCTATGCGACCCGATTTAACGGCAGGTCAACATGACATAGTTTATAAAATAGAGCATTTCCCATTGGCCCCTGGCACTTACTACGCTAGATTGAATGTGCGAGATCAGAACTTCCGAGTGTTATACGAAGGGATTTTCCTGAAACCATTCAAGGTAAAGCCAGATGTCAACGGAGCAACGAGGCCGACTAGGTTGCTTAATTTAAATACGTTGATGATTATCGATGGTCAAAATTTGAGTCACTCAGATTGGGAGTATGTTCCTTGATAGGTTGGACTGCAATTGGTGCCAGTAGGCCGAGGTAAACATCTCGTGCCCTTCAAATTCCGGTCCTTATCAGGCTTTTTGAGAGATAGGCTTTACTGTCCTGTTTGTAATACTAATCCGCCGAAATTCATGCCATTGCCGTCAAGTTATGCAATGAACGCCAAGCAGTATGGCTATAAACACTTCGGTAAAGGCGAGACGATAAACCTAGAAGAATACTCTTGCTCCAATTGTGGAGCTTCCGATAGAGAAAGGTTATGTGCGCTCTTTTTCAATGAGACGCTAGGTGCGTCCTCTCACAATCAGCAACTGAAATTACTGCACTTTGCTCCAGAGCATGCGCTATCAACCTTTTTGCGCGAATTTGGGTTAGCTATATATAGAACCGCTGATTTGAATGATGTAGGAGCAGACGATCAGATTGATATCATGAAAATGCATGGATATCAGGATGATGAATGGGATGCCTTTGTTTGTTCACATGTGTTGGAACATGTCAAAGATGATGCGATGGCCTTGAGTGAACTTTTCCGTATTCTTAAGCCAAGTGGCTGGGGCATTCTCATGGTCCCATTGATGACTCATATCGAAAATACTTTGGAAGATCCGACCCTCGTGACTGCGACAGAACGATATCGTGCTTTTGGACAAGCTGACCATGTAAGACTGTATGCAAAAAGAGATTTTCTAACACGTGTATCCAAGGTGGGATTCTCAATACTTCAGCTTGGTGTTGAGTATTTCGGCGCCGAAGTCTTCAAACAGTGTGGAATTACATACAACAGTACTCTATATGTGGTAACTAAGCCTACAAATGATTAACGTCACTCAAACTTATTTGCCGCCTCTAGAAGAGTACGTGGAGCAACTCAAGAAGATATGGACCAGCGGCCAAGTAACAAATAATGGTCCGTTGGTGAAAGAGCTGGAACTGAGCCTGAAAGAGTATTTGGGTGTTAAGCACCTTTTTCTAACTGCTAATGGAACCATCGCATTACAAATCGCCTTGCGTGCTGCTGGGGTTAGTAAAAAAGTTATCACTACACCTTTTTCTTATGTAGCGACGACTGGGGCGTTGTTGTGGGAACATTGCACACCTAAGTTTACGGATATCAATGCGCAGGATTATTGCATTGATCCTGAATTGATTGAAGCTGCGATTGATGAAGATACCGAAGCTATCCTAGCTGTCCATGTATATGGATACGCTTGTGATGTAGAGGCCATCGAGCGCATAGCCAAACATTATCGGCTTAAGGTGATTTATGACTCCGCACATGCAATGGGGTGCATGCTTAACGACAAACCCTTGGCTTCATTTGGAGATATTTCAGTCTTAAGTTTCCACGCTACAAAATTGTTTCATACGGTTGAAGGAGGAGCGTTAGTAACCGACGATGATGAGATCGCAAGAAAGATCGGGCTTTATCGTGCTTTCGGGCATATGGGTGAAGAATATTTTTCCTTAGGCATAAATGCAAAGAACTCGGAACTGCATGCGGCTATGGGGCTTTGCCTGCTGCCACGGATTAATGAGTTTATCCAACACAGAAAAGCGCTCGTTATTAACTACGATCAATTGTTGCAAGATTGCAATGTAACGAGGCCAAGGGCAATGGCTAGAAATTTAACTTATAACTATGCGTACTACCCGGTGATATTCGGTTCTGAAGCTCATCTGCTTGCGTGTCAGCAAGCGCTGCAGGCCAAGAATATTTATCCTCGCCGTTACTTTTATCCTTCACTTAACCTTTTACCTTATCACCATGGGGAAACTTGCCCAATAGCAGAGGATGTTTCATCCAGGGTGTTGTGTCTACCTTTGTCCCATCAAATTACTTCTGACATCCAAGAACAAATTATCACAATCATCATGGGATGCACCATCCAGTGAAGCTGGCAATAATGCAGCCTTATTTTTTTCCATATCTTGGCTATTTTCAGCTTCTGAGAGCAATAGACAAATTTGTTATTTATGATGATGTGAATTTCATCAAGCAGGGATGGATCAACCGAAATTTCATATTAGGGCAGTGTAATCCATTACGCATAACAGTCCCACTTAAGCAAGCAAGCTCTTTCATGCCCATTTACGAGGTGCAGATAGCCCCTATTTCTGGTTGGAAGAAGCGATTACTGCAGACCGTTTTTCAAGCTTATAGCAAAGCCCCCTTTTTCAATGAAGTATATCCCCTTATGGAGGAGGTGGTTGATGAGGATTGCCCCACGATTGCTCAGCTAGCCACTAGCAGCATCCTTGCTGTTATAAAGTACTTGGATTTACCTTTAAAAGTGGAGGCCACCTCGAGATGTTACAAGAATCGTAATCTTAAGGGTCAGGAAAGGGTTCTCGACATCTGCAGAATTGAGGCTTGCGAGAAGTATTACAACTTGCCAGGGGGTATCAACTTGTATGAACGCCAGGCTTTCCAGAAATCAGGAGTAGATTTGCGCTTTATTCAGCCTAGAGATGTCAGATACAAGCAATTTGAATGTGAGTTTGTACCTAAATTATCAATAATTGATGCCATGATGTTCAACGATCGGAATACTGTAATTTCATATCTCGATGAGTATGATTGTTGAGAACGCATAACTTCAGGATTATTTCTATCCATGGAGCGCCAAGGTCAGGCACATCGTGGCTAGGTAAGATTTTCGATAGTCATCCTGATGTGACTTATCGGTTTCAACCCCTATTCTCATACCGATTCAAAAACGTAATCAGCGAGAGCTCGTCAATTGAGGACATTGCTCAATTTTTTTCTGACTTATACGCTATAAAAAAAGACGAGTTTATCCTTCAAGATAAGCAAAAAAATCGTGGGGTGCATCCGGGCGATTTCATGAAGAGCGCTCGCCCTTCTGTGCTAGTGATGAAGGAAGTGAGGTATCACTATTTAATTAGAACTCTGCTAGCGAAAGTTGATGATATAAAATTCATTGGTATTGTAAGACACCCTTGCGGTGTGATTAATTCCTGGCTCAAAACACCTAGGGAATTTAATCCTAGGTGGGACCAATTAAGGGAATGGCGAATAGCACAGAGCAAAAACCAATCTCGTATTGAAGAGTATTACGGATTTGAAAAATGGCGTGAATTGGCTATGACCTTTCTAGAATTGTCCCTGCAATACCCTAAATCCTTCAAACTCGTTCGTTACGAAGATGTGGTCGCAGATCCATTAAACTCTGTATCAGAGTTGTTTGCATTTGCTGAATTGCCATTACATGCACAAACTGAGCAATTTATCGTGTCTTCACAAGCAAGAGAAGTAGAAGACCCAGATACGGTTTTTCGCTCATCGGACGTAGCCCATCGCTGGAAGCATGAGTTGTTGCCTGAAATCAGGGATGCGATTTTGTATGAAGTTAGCAATTCTGATCTAAGAATATTCCTTTGACATGCCCCAGGTCTCGGTACTCCTATCCTCTTTCAATCACGCCCGTTTTCTTCCTGAGGCGATTGAAAGTGTATTACAACAAACTTTCTCCGATTTTGAGCTATATATTATTGATGATGCATCACAGGATGAATCATGGGAGATTATCTGTCGATACAAAGATCCGCGAGTTATCCCAATACGGAATTCTCAACGTATGCGAGGCGCTTATGGTTTGAATGAGGTAGCTAAGTATCATGCCCGTGGGGAGTTCATCGCTATACATCATTCGGATGATGTCTGGGAGCGGGAGAAACTAGAGAAGCAGATTGCCTTTTTGAAAAACCACTCTACGGTGGCTGCCGTATTCACTTTAGTAGATCTTATTGACGAAGAAGGTGTTCCCCTTGTAAATAAGAAGCACTTTTATTATTCGCTATTCAATCAGCCTAACCGTTCTCGCTACGAATGGCTTAATCACTTTTTTTTCTATGGTAATTGCCTTTGTCATCCCAGCGTTATCATACGGAAAAGTGAGCTGCTGCTAGCAGGTCGTTACGATCGTAGATTAGGGCAACTGACTGACCTAGACCTATGGGTGAGATTGTGTTTCCAATCTGAGATATGGGTACTCCAAGAAAAGCTCACCAAATTTCGAATTCTAGACCAGCAAGCAAATCAGAGCGGCCTCAAGAAGGAAACACATTGCCGAATCCGTAATGAGTGGCCGCTAGTGTTGAATAACTATCTGCAACGCTGTGACGAAGAGACGTTTTTCCAAATATTTCCTCAAATGCTAAACCGTTCCACCGATAGTCACTGGCCATTTCTATTGGCTATTGCGGGATTGGAGTCTGACGACGAAATGAAAAAGTCTTTTGGCCTGAACTTGATTTACAGCCTATTGAGCGACAGCATGACGGCGAGACTCATTTTAGAAAAACACAGCTTTGATTATCCAGACCTTATTGCCCTGTCCGGTGAAGTCGACCCCTTTCATGGTAAAGAGATTTTCAGGTTGCATAGTGAGCTCATGGAAATCAAAAGAGTATGGTGGTGGAAGCTCTGTGCACCCTTCCGAGTATCCAGCAAGCTTATCAGCATGCTGAAGTCGAAATAAAGTGTATATGTTTGGTTTTTATAAATATACGTCAGGAAAAGATTGGAGAGGCGTGCTTACCAAAGCTCTTCATCTATACAGAAGAGAAGGTCTAAATGGTATACGCAGAGTTATTGTTGACATCTTTACTAGCGACATTAGCTATGCAAAATGGATTAAGAAATTCGATACATTATCCTTAGTTGACCGGCGGCTGATTGAGAAGCATATCTTACACTTCTCATACAAGCCTCTTATCTCCATTCTATTGCCCGTTTATAACACCCCTCGCCAGTATTTAGAGTCCGCTATTCAATCCGTTCGGAATCAGCTCTACCCAAACTGGGAGTTATGTATCGCCGATGATGCTTCCACACTTCCAGAAATTCGTGAGGTGCTAGAAGAATTTATAATTTCGGATCCTCGTCGTATTAAAGTCAACTTTCGCTCTAATAATGGACATATCGCAACTGCAACTAATACCTCATTACAGATGGCAACGGGCGATTTTATTGCTTTGCTGGATCACGATGATGAGCTCAGTGTTCACGCGTTATATCATGTCGTAGCAGCCTTGAATAAACATCCTGAGGCTCAGCTTTTATATAGCGACGAGGATAAGATCGATGCAAAGGGAAAGCGATTCAGCCCTTACTTCAAACCAGATTGGAATCATGACCTTTTAACAAGCCAAAATTACATCAATCATCTGTGTGTCTACCGGACTAGTGTCGCTCGGTTAATTGGTGGGTTCTACGAGGGACTGGATGGTGCGCAGGACTGGGACTTTGCCTTACGGTTTGTAGAAATGATCAAGCCTACCGAAATCTTACATCTACCCTATGTGCTTTACCACTGGCGATCCATTCCTGGATCTACCGCCCATGCAGTGACAGAAAAGAATTACGTGATTGAGGCGGCAACAAAAGCTGTGACAGACAGCTGGGCTAGAAAACAAGCTTCTGTCTCTATCTCACACGTTTCTCAAGGGCATTTGAGGACACGTCACATCTTACGCGATCATCCTCTTGTCTCAGTGGTAATACTTACACACAATAAGCTTGATCTACTAAAACCTTGCTTGGATGGGCTTTTCGGTCAGACGCGCTACCCTAATATGGAAATTATAGTAGTAGATCATAACTCTGATGAGCTCAATACTCTCGCGTATCTTGAAGAAGTGTCAAATCAGGGAAAGATCAGGTTGCTGAAATATTCAGGCCCTTTTAATTTTTCTGGCATTAACAATTGGGCAGTTGGGCAGGCCCAAGGTGATGTGATCTGTCTGCTGAATAATGATGTTGAACCAATAACGCCCGACTGGCTGGAGGAGATGGTCAGCCACAGCATACGTCACGAAATTGGCGCAGTAGGCGCAATGTTGTATTACCCTAACGACACTATTCAACATGCTGGAATTATTTTTAGTAATGAGGCGCCGCATCACATCTATACCAACCTGCCCAGAGGTGGGAGTGGCTATTCAAATAGAGGGCTGCTTGTACAGAATCTTTCTGCAGTCACAGCTGCTTGCCTTGTCGTCCGCAAAGATATTTGGAATGAGGTGGGTGGTATGGATGAGGAAAATTTCCCAGTGGCCTACAACGACGTGGATTTCTGTTTGCGAGTGATGGAAAGAGGGTACCGAAACCTATGGACACCCTTTGCAGAACTTTATCATTACGAGTCAGCCACGCGAGGTCCTGAAGATACACCAGAGAAAAAGCAACGCTTTGCAAAGGAGATGGCGGCCTTGAACGACAGGTGGGCGAAGCTGCTCGCACAAGACCCTGCATGGAACCCTAACTTGATATTCAATGGCTATCGGGTTCACTTGGCTTATCCTCCTTCTGCAAGAAAACCGTGGCTGGAAGATGTGCAATAGTATTTCAATTGCGCTAACAACTTACAACGGGGCCAAGTTTTTACCTGATCTGTTGCAAAGCATTCTCCATCAGGAAGTGCTACCAAACGAAGTCATTATTTGTGATGACATGTCCAATGATGAGACTCTACCTCTGCTAAGGAATTTCTCAGCGGATTCACCCTTCAAGGTTAGAATTTTTCGCAATTCAGTGCGGCTCGGCGTTACCCGGAATTTCTATCAAGCCATATCACTTTGCACTTCTGATGTAGTGGTACTGGCAGATCAAGATGATTCATGGATGCCTGATAAGCTTAAACAACTTTCACTAGCATTGAGATTTTTCAATAGTGCAGCCGTGTTCTCTGACGCCGCTGTGGTGGCAGAAGATCTTGCTTCTTTGGGTTATACAATGTGGGAAAGGGTTGGCTTTGACAGACACGAACAAAAACTTGCAGCAAATGGCCAGGCATTCGATGTTTTGCTGAAGCATCGCGTGGTCACAGGGGCTACGCTAGCTTTTAGAAAGAGTTTCATCGAGTCTTTGTTGCCTATTCCATCTGAGTGGCCGCATGACGAATGGATTGCGTTTATTGCCGCAGCCACGGATGGGATTCTACCTATTGATAAGTGCCTGATTCGCTATCGACAACACAGCGGAAATGTCACCGGAGGAAGAAAAAAAAATTTTTGGGAAGATGTGCGAGCAGCGATGAGGTTAAATCGCCTTACTTGGTATAACGATGATATTCACAAGCTTTTAATTCTCAGAGAAAGACTGGACGCATTAGGAGTGGCGACCTCAATCGGCGAAAAGCTCTCAGACAAAATTGCTCATCTCCAAACACGCATGGCTTTGCCACATTCGCGTCTGAGAAGATTACCCATTGTTGCGCATGAAGTTGCATCGGGAAGATATGCAGCCTACGCAAGGAATTGGGGCAGCATAGCCATTGATCTCCTGCTCAGGTAATGGCCGGTATTTTGTGCCTGAAAAGTAGCCTGAGTTTGTGAGGAAGCCATTGCATGGGGACTATGAATGCCTGTGCTGATACATGAGGGTCCGCAAATAACCTGGCGCGCTCCAGCTTCAATTTTTTTCGGTTTACCCAGCACGCCTTGAACACCGGAAGATAAATCCTGGAAACTGGCTTCCAGTCCAGTTTGGCCAGAGAGAGTATTAAACCTTCAAAAAAAAGCAGCAGTAAATGCAGCGGCAGTAATCCCAATAGCACTGGCGGATAACAGAGGATCATGACGTAAGTCTTGTTTCTTTCTGATAACACTCTGCGTTTATAGGTGGTGTGTAAGTGCTGACTGGATACCTTCCCGCCACCGAAGCTTCGTCCCACATAATGTAGATAACCGGAAGATGGCGCCGCCGCAACTGGATAACCTTTTAGTCTTGCTATACAACACAGATACAGATCTTCGCCAATAGAGCCAAACCATTCGGGGAAGCCGCCTAACGATTGCCAAAGACTTCTGGGTATCCACAGACATGCACCCATTACCATTCCGACTTCTGTCCGAGTGGGCTCAAGGTTGGGAATTGGGTTGAGAAAAGGGTCTAGCAGGCTTCCCACGTCCAGCAGCTCACCGCTATCTGCATCATATTGGGGAAGGCTCAAAATTGCAGGATCATGGATTTCTTTTGCCCTATCCAGCAATGTGATGATAGCGTCGGGTAACAGCATGGCATCATTATTCAACAGTAGTAGATATTCGCCATTCGCCACTTCTGCCATGCGGTTGTTGGAAACACAGAAGCCGACATTAGACTCACTTTCGATGAGTCGAATGCCTGGATAGTTTTCGCACAAGAATTCAACCGATCCATCTGTGGAAGCGTCATCGTGCACAATAATTTCGACAGGAATATTTCCCTGCTGTGCGAATACGGAATCGAGGCACTCTGAAATTATGGGTATGCCGTTGTAATTGGCGATGCAAATAGTTACTGCAGGTTTCTTCATTGGTGGAGCGACAACCACTCCCAAGTTTGCCTTATCCCTGATTCCAGGTCAGTTGAAGGCGCCCAGCCAGTAGTCTTGTTGAGCTTGCTGTAATCAAGCACCACACCCTTTACGTCCGAAATTCTCGCTGTTTTTAAAATGAGGGAAAGTTTGCCATTAGTGACGAGCTCTGCGCAGGCGATGACTTCAAGCACGCTATGGCCAATGCCACTTCCTGCATTAAAAATACCTGTGCAGCCATGCTGTTGCACCTGCGTCACGGCTTCTATCAAGTCATCAATATACAAGTAGTCGCGCAGGGAGGTGCCATCGCCCCATATATCCATGGGTACGCCGGATCTCAAATGTTGCAGTATGGTTCTGATCAAGCCAAAACCTGCCGGCCCTGATTGGCTTGGTCCGTAAACGTTAGAGGGCCGCAGGATTGCAACCGGATAACCGGTATACGAAAACGCCTGCAGGAAAAGCTCGGCAGCTGATTTTGCTGCACCATGATACGAAATAGGCAGGCGCGGAGCATCTTCATTGACACGCACATGCTCAGGATTGCCATACACCGTCCCTCC
>Ga0196971_1001332_pt1 | contig 11536 bp, 9 predicted proteins | sample S1v_1013CmetaG_FD_148660 | JGI IMG/M metagenome (GOLD analysis project Ga0196971, IMG submission 148660) | Soil microbial communities from Anza Borrego desert, Southern California, United States - S1+v_10-13C | ecosystem: Environmental > Terrestrial > Soil > Desert | place: USA: California... | reverse complement strand
GTCAATACTCCGGGGCCGGATACGCCTATGAATACATCAGCGCCGACAAGGACATCCTTGAGCATTCCTTTTTTCTTCTCAAGGTTGGATATTCCGGCCATAAGCTTTTTCTCAGTATTCAGGTTCTCCCTGCCCTCATATATTGCTCCCTTGGTGTCGCAGAGGATCACCTTCCTGAGTCCCATACTCATAAGAAGCTTTGTGATGGCTATTCCTGCCGAGCCCGAACCATTGACCACTACTTCTATTTTGTCTATATCCTTATTGACGACCTTCAAAGCATTAAGCATTGCAGCAAGTACCACAACCGCCGTTCCGTGCTGGTCATCGTGGAAGACAGGAATGTCACATTCCGCCTTGAGCCTTCTCTCGATTTCAAAGCATCTTGGGGCAGATATGTCTTCAAGGTTTATTCCTCCGAAGCTTCCTGCCAGGAGCTTCACAGTATTGACGATCTCATCGGTATCCTTCGAGCGTACGCAAAGCGGAAATGCATCCACATTCCCAAAGGTCTTGAACAGAACGCATTTTCCCTCCATGACCGGCATACCGGCCTCCGGCCCTATGTCGCCGAGTCCGAGAACTGCTGTTCCGTCTGTAACAACAGCAACCATGTTCCATCTCCTGGTAAGCTCATAAGAGAGATCAACGTTCTTCTGTATTTCGAGGCATGCTTCTGCAACGCCCGGAGTATAAGCAAGGGAAAGGTCCTGTTTGTTATTGACAGGCACCCTGCTTATGACCTCGATCTTGCCCTTCCATTCTCCATGCAGCCTCAAAGACTCTTTCTTAATATCCATATATACTCCTCCGATTATATGTTCCGCCTGTAATTATTGAATTTACAGTCCTGTCTTTTCCCTGATATACTTTCTTGCATTAAGGGCATATTCAAAAGGATTGGCTTTTGCCGGATCCTGCTCGGCTTCCACCACCATCCAGCCGCTGTAATTGTTGTCTTGTAGCAGCTTGAACAACGGAACAAAGTCTATCATACCATCTCCGGGGATTGTGAAGACTCCTTCCCTGACTCCCTGGAGGAAGCTCAGCTTCTCTTTTTTGACCTTGTCCAGCACATCCTTCCTTATATCCTTGAGATGTACATGCTTAACTCTTTTTATATACTTCTTCAGCACTTCCTCAGGATTCTCCCCTGAGAAGGTGAGATGACCCGAGTCAAAAAGCAGGTGCACCAGCTCAGGATCAGTGGAGGACATCAGTCTGTCGATCTCTTCCAAGGTCTGCACTCCCGTACCCATATGATGGTGATAAGCTACCGACATACCCTTTTCAGCCGCCAGACGTCCAAGCACTTCCAGGCCTTCAGTAAGCCTTTTCCATTCCTCGCCGGTAAAGACAGGCTTTTTGTCAAACACCGGCAGATCCGTCCTGCCCTGTATGCTGTGGCCCTGTTCTGCGACTCCTATTATCTTTGCGCCCATCTCATGCAGGAAGTCCCTTTGCTTTATGAATTCGGATACAGTTTCCTCCAGAGGCTTTGTTGTCAGGAATGCACTGAACCATGCATTACATATCCTTATGCCCCTAAGCTCCAGAGCTTTCTTCAAAACCTTCGTGTCTCTCGGGTATTTGTTGCCTATCTCACTGCCCGTAAAACCCGAAAGGGCCATTTCACTTACACACTGCTCAAAGGTATTCTCTCCCCCAAGCTCCGGCATGTCGTCATTTGTCCATGCTATCGGGGCAATACCCAGCATTACTTTTTTATTATCAAGCATATAAATTCCCCCATATACTTTAATATTCTCTTGCCTTCTTTATTTCTTTTTCCATTGCCTCATATGCAGCCTGGACTTTTTCGCTGGTCGATACCTCGGCAACCCCGACTCTCCACCAGGACTCATATCCACCTGTCATTGTACCGGGAAGAACCTTTATATCTATCAAGGTCGATACGGTGGATTTTTTTGCATCCTCCAGCGCCGCCTTCAGTTCTTCTATAGTTGTTACAGAATATGTCTTTGCACCGTAGCTTCTTGCATTGGCTGCAAAATCTACCGGTACGACAGCTCCTGTCAGCCGTCCTGTAGCACAATCCCTATAGCGGAATTCATTGCCGAAAGCATCTGTACCCTGTGATACCTGAAGGTTCTTTATGCACTGGAAGCCATAGTTGTCGAACAGCAGCACATTGATTTTGCATCCTTCCTGTATGCTTGTAAAAAGTTCTGAATGCAGCATCAGGTAGCTTCCGTCTCCAACCATCGAGTAAACTTCCTTGTCCGGCTCAGCCAGCTTGGCACCCAGGGCTCCTGCTACTTCATAGCCCATGCAGGAGAAGCCGTATTCCATATTATAGGTCTTGGGCTTTGTCGTACGCCACAGACGCTGCAGGCATCCCGGCAGGCTTCCTGAGGAGCCTACTACAATTCCATCCTCTTCCATAAGCTTGTTTATTTCTCCAAGTACACGGGTCTGGGAAAGTCCGTTGTCCAGTTCAACAGAATAAAGCCTGTCGACTTCCTTGTCCCATTTGCTCTTTATCTCAGCTATCTCTTCATTGCTGTAAGCAGCCTTGTATCCGCTTGCTTCCAATGCCTGTCTGAGAGCTTTGAGGGCTTCCTTTGCATCGGCTACCACAGTCAGAGCGTCCAGCTTCATAGCATCGAAGCTGCTAACGTTTACTGCCATAAAATCAACCTCAGGGTTTTTAAAAGCTGATTTTGATGAGGTTGTAAAATCCGAGAATCTGGTTCCTACACCTATTACAAGGTCTGCATCCTTTGCAACGACATTTGCAGCAAGACCCCCGGTGACTCCTATCCCACCCAGGTTAAGCCTGTGGTTCCATGGTATCAGGCCTTTGCCAGCCTGGGTTTCTCCAAAGGGTATGTTAAAGGCCTCTGCGAACTGCTTAAGCTCTTCCCATGCCTCAGAGTAAGCTACTCCGCCACCGCATACTATAATGGGCTTTTTCTTTTTACTGATCAGCTCAACTGCCCTGCTAAGCTCGCCCTTGGTTATAAGTCTTCTTTCAATGTGGTGCACTCTCTTCTTGAAGAAATAATCCGGGTAATCATAAGCCTCAGCTTCCACATCCTGCGGCATGCAAAGGGTTACTGCGCCTGTTTCCGCGGGGTCCGTAAGCACACGCATAGCATTTATTGCAGCAGTCATAAGCTGCTCCGGCCTTTCGATCCTGTCCCAGTATTTGCTTACTGCCCTGAATGCATCATTGGCAGTTACCGTATAGCTTGTTGGCTGCTCCACCTGCTGAAGCACCGGGTCCGGCTGCCTGCAGGCGAAGGTATCGCCGGGCAGCAGAAGCACAGGTATCCTGTTTACTGTTGCTGTTGCCGCAGCAGTCACCATGTTAAGGGCTCCCGGTCCTATGGAGGAAGTGCAGGCGAATATTTCCTTCCTGTTCTTCTGCTTTGCGAATGCTGTCGCAACATGAACCATTCCCTGCTCGTTATGACCCTGGTAATACACCAGATCATGGCCTCCCTGCTCAAGCGCCTGGCCAAGTCCGGTTACACAGCCGTGACCGAATATTCCAAAAACACCTTTAACAAACTTATTCTCTTTTCCGTCAACCTCTACATACTGATTGTCAAGAAATTTCAATAAAGCTTGAGCCATAGTCAATCTGATTGTTTTCATACTCTTCTCCTCTCTATATTTATTATTCTATAAAGGTAATCAAACATCACCTTATTTATCAGGCCAGATAACTGCGTCCGGTTCAGTCACCCACAAATGCTCTTCAAGGAACGTAGGAGTTATATATGGGTTGCCGTCCAGATGCCTTATCACCCAGAGATAGTACATGGCATATCCTGGTGCAGTCGCCTGGGGGTGGGTCATTCCCTCTCCTATTTTCACAGTATCATTGTTCCGTACCTTGAGCACTTCTTCACCAAGCTCTGCATACCCAAAGCCGTTTTCCGGGTAGAATTTGTAGTAATATATTTCCGGCTGCGGATGATGGTGAGGAGGATAGCTGGACCACCTTCCCGGATGGTCGATTACTTCTCCGAGCACCAGATTGGAGTAGCTCGCATTGCTGTAGTCGAAAATAGTCCGCACCGTCCTGGTGGAGGTCTCCTTCATGGTACCTTTGCCCCGCTGTTCGCTCCGGCAATCGGTCGGAAGGTAGAACTTCGCTTCGAAGGTTTTTTCATTATCCGTCTTTTGCACTGCAATCTCCGAATCCTCGCCCATTCCCTTTATCCTGACCTCTATCCCGGCAGGTACATGAAGGCACCATGGTTCTTCATCAAAACAGGATTTTCTTGTAGCTCTTACTATGTTATCCTGCCATTCAAAAACCACTTCTCCCTTTACAAGGAGGTAAGCTCTTTCCTTAGCTTCATTATCAGTCTCTGTCTGGCCCTTTGCCAGTCTCAGTATCCCGAAATCCATGAGCATGTCGCTGTGTTTTCCCTTCATCTCGGTAATACTGTTATAACCAAATTCGAAAGACTTTTCCTGTCTGATCCTCATAACTATATTACTCCCTTACAAATCTTTATTACTCTATATCAAAATATTTGCTTACCAGCGCCTCAGTCTTCTCCTTGCCTACCTTTATCGTCTTCTCTATATCCCAGTCCCAGTATTCCGGCCTGAAAAGCTCTACTGATACCATCTCTTTATAGCCTATCTCCTTAAGAGTCTTAAGTATCCCATGGAGGTCCACCACTCCTTCACCAGGCCAGAGCCTGTTGTTGTCCCGCAGTGCTCCTACCGGCAGATCCTCGGAGTCGTCAATGTGGAATATAAATATTTTCTTAGGATCAACGGTCTTCAGGTCTTCTACCCTGGAATTCATTGCATGGAAATGGAAGCAGTCAAGCACCAGTCCTACATCATCCCTGTTTACAGCCTTCACTATATCATAAGTCTGGTTGAAGGTATTCACTGAGCAGGTAGGATAGCCGACAAATTCATAAGCAAGCTTCACTCCATACTCTGAAGCAATATCGGCCAGTTCATTAAGGACTCTGACAGATTCGTCCTTTATCTGACTCTTTGTATACTGTCCGATATCAAAAGTCGGAACTACAACTATTTTCTTGCAATTGATCTTTTCCCCTACCTGGCAGAGGAAAACCAGGTCATCCACTATCTGTTTGTAGCCTGCTTCATCCCTGAAGGTAATGAATTCGAGAGCATTGAAAGCATAAGGCTTCATCCTGCTCTTTTCAAAGAATGCGACCAGATCCTCCACAGTGTGGGTCTTCAGATAATCCCTCAGTTTATCCAGTCTGATCTCTATAAGCTCATAACCATGTTTTTCACACAACTCAAGATCCTTCTCCAGAGTTGAGTTTTTCATTGTTGTTGCCTGGTTGAAACATACTTTCATACACATTCCTCCTATTATTGGTTATTCCGCTATTTCGCTGAGCTTTACAGGTCTGCCCTCAGCTAGGGACTTCTTAGCCGCAAGACCTATAAGTACAGGCTTCAGACCATCAATTGCTGTAACCGGTGTAGCCTTATCATTTATTATTGCACTGAAGAAATCTTTCATTTCATCGATAAAGGAGTTCTTGTATCTTTCCAGGAAGAAATACAACGGCTTATCGCTGTAAACACCTTCTTCAGTACTCAGTACTGTATTTGTAGGAGTGTCATTGGATGCAGCTGCACTTCCCTTGGATCCGAATACTTCAACTCTCTGGTCATAGCCATAAGCAGCCTTTCTGCTGTTATCAATAACCCCTATTGCACCATTTTCAAATTTCAAAGTAATTATAGCCGTATCAACATCCCCGGCTTCCCCTATCGCAGGATCTACAAGCACTGCTGCCTGGACATAAACCTCTTCCACTTCACTTCCGGAAAGGTATCTTGCCATATCAAAATCATGTATTGTCATATCAAGGAAAATGCCTCCTGATACTTTTACATACTCTGCTGGTGGTGGGGCAGGGTCTCTTGAAGTGATCTTGACAATATGCGGCTGTCCTATTTTACCTTCCAGCACAAGGTCTCTCACTCTCTTGAAATTATGGTCGAATCTCCTGTTAAAGCCTACCTGGAATTTAACTCCCGCTTTTTCTACCGCATCAATTGCCTTTTTGATTTTATCTATACTTAAGTCTACCGGCTTTTCACAGAATATATGCTTGCCGGCTTCAGCCGCTTCAACAGATATCTGTGCGTGTGTATTTGTCGAGGAGCATATCAGTACTGCATCGATTTCCGGATCGTTCAGGATCTCATGATAATCCTTTACCACATTTTTTACACCGAGTCCCAAGGCCCAGTCACTGATTTTATCTGCGAAAACATCCGCTATTGTCTTTATTTCCACTCCGGGAACATTGTACGAGATGTTTTCTGCATGCAGCTTCCCAATTCTTCCTGCGCCAATAATACCAATCTTGATCGTTTTGCTCATTTAAATCTCTCCTCTTTAATTTTTAGAATAAAAAATAACGTAAACGTTTACAAAACTCCCTAAAAATATAGTACTTTAATAGTGTAATATTGTCAATAATCAGTGATTCAATTCTTTGACAAGATATTATCAATATCCCAGTACTATGTTTTTTTGTATATTTTTTATATATTTTCCGCTGAATCCGCTTATTTCGTAAACGTTTGTATATTGATTATCACAGCATTATCCATAGGTCTGTTCTATCAATTCCAATGCCTTTTCAACATTGACAGCCGCCTTGCAGCAGCCAAGCTCCGTCGTCGAATATGCCCCTACAGCACTGGCCATTTTCAGACTCTCGGAAAAAGACCAGTCATGGTACATTCCATATATCAGACCTGCAAGGAAATTATCGCCGGCCCCTGTTGTATCAACCGGCTGAATACCCTTTATGGGGGGCATGTATTCAGTGCGGCCCCGGTACTTTGCCAGGCAGCCTTCCTTACCCATGGTTATTACGGTATAAGCTGCATATTCGCTTATAATATCCAATGCGTCCTGAACCTTGCTGCAGCCCGTCATCTTAAGGGCTTCCTTTTCATTCGGGGTGAAGACGTCCACTCCCTGGAGCATTTCCTTCAGGCTGTCAATGCAGAGGTCATCCTCCCAGCCTACGTCGAATACCACTCTGGTACCCTCTTCCCTCAGCCGTTTCATTACCCTGTCATGTCCTTTCACCCCTATGCATATTTTCGCTCCCTTTAATGCTCTGTATATTTCTTCATCACTGCAATCAACTGCATTTATCCGGGGGTCATAGGTCAGAAAGTACCTGTCCTCGGGAAAGGATGCTATGCTTGTCACAACAACAGGACTTTCCTTTCCTTTGTATATATTGTCATAGGCAATTCCGTGCTGTTCCAATAATGCGCCTGCAAGCATGCTTATCCTGTCATCCGATAGGAAGGTCCCGTAGCGTACCGGAACCCCCAGCCTGTCAAGTGTAATAATTGTAGCAGTCGGCCCGCCGCCAATCTGCATGTCGAAGCTTCCTGCATAAACCTCCTCACCCAGGTTCGGTATCCTTGGAAGACCTGAATACAACAAATCGAGGGTAAGTGGCGATACTGCAGCTACACAGGACATAAAATCACCTCCAAGTGCCGGTATATTCTTTATAGTCTTCAATATAGCCCTGTACCAGTCTTTTAGCTATTGAATAGGAGCCTACAAGGGGATGTATCATTAATGCGTCTACTGCTGTACTTATACTCTTGTTTTTTATAGCCTCCACCGTAAGTCTTTCATACAGTTTGATCTGGCGGATGAGAGACATCTGAAGCTCCGGGACTTTCCCGATACTTACAGGCTTAGCGCCCTTCGCGTCTGCAATGCAGGTAATTTCCACCACGTCATCATCCGCAAGTCCCTCAATTACTCCCATATTGGGAACTGAGAGTATTACTTCCTTTTTCCTGCGGGTGACAAGGGCTTCAACAAGATCCAGTGCAACACCTGCATAACCCTCTCCGAATTCCGCCTTGAAGATATCCATAGCCCCTTCTTCACTATCCCCATTGATTTTCTTTCCCGATTCTATGGACATATAGCTGCTCTCTCTCATGGAATAATGGGTCAGGTATATACCGAGCATCTTTTCAAAGTCCTGTTCTATATCCATATTCCAAAGGGCCTGAAGCATTTTTTCATTGATATCCTTTATAATCTCTCCCCGGGTCTTTGCAGACTTCAATATATTGCAGACCGCCTGCTCCCTGTGATAGTAGTAATACAGGTATGCATTGGGGATCATGCCCAGGTGCGCAAGCAGCTCCGGATCAAAAACCTTTGCTTCTGTTTCAGTATATAGTCTCGGGTCGGATATCAGCTCTCCGGTTATCTCTTTCCCATCAAGCCTGATGTTTCTGAACCAGGAAAGATGATTGAGCCCAAAACACTCGACTGACAGCTCCGAAGGCTTAGCTTCAAGCAGCTTTGCCACCTCTTTGAAAAACCCCCCTGGCCCGTCGCAAATACCATAGACGTTATCAAAGCCTTCGCTCCTCAATGCCTGAGTCACCAATCCCGATGGATTTGTAAAATTGAGTATCACTGCATCAGGGCTGGAGTGTTTTTTTACCAGCCTGCAATATTCATTTAAAACCGGGATGGAGCGCAGAGCCATGGCAAAGCCGCCTGCTCCTGTAGTCTCCTGCCCCAGCACGCCTTCCTCCAGGGCCCTTCTTTCGTCCGCGGCCCTTGATTTTTCTCCACCTACGCGGAGAGAGGTAATGATAAAATCTGCAGCTTCAAGGGCTGTAACAGCTGAAGTGGTGATTTCAAATCTCAGCTTGCTGTTTACTGTCTCCGCAACCTTTTTGGACAGGCCTCCGAATATTCTCAGCCTGTCAGGGTCGTTATCCATAAAGACGACATGATCTATATCAAGGCTGGCAGCCCTGCTTGCAATGTATTTCGCAAGAAAAGGAGATCTCACTCCCCCTCCGCCTAATAATGTAAGTTTCATATAATCACTCCTGTCTAATCACTTATCAGCCTTTGACCGAACCTGCGGTGAGGCTGCTCACTACTTGCTCCTGTAAAAGGATATAAATAACGATGCTGGGGATGCTCACCATAATAATAGCGGCAAACAAAGCCGTATAATTGAAGCTGAACTGGGAGGTAAAATAGCTTAGTGCTACGGGTATTGTACGGTTGTTCTGCGTATTGGTAAGTACTATGGCATATATGAATTCATTCCACGCCATAAGGAACTGCATCACTGCAGCTGTGGCAAAACCTGGCTTTGCTACCGGTATTATGATCGATACATAGGTTCTGAAAAAGCCTGCGCCGTCTACATAGGCTGCTTCTTCCAGGCTGCGGGGAATGCTCAGGAAATAGCTCCTCAATATATATAGGGTGGTCGGCAGTCCCAGCGCCGCATAGACCAGTATCAGCCCGAGCTTTGTATCATAAAGCCCCAGCTTCCTTATCACCATATACACCGGATGGATAAGTGAGGTCATTGGCAGGAGCAGTGTGACAGAGAACAGCAGAAGTATTGCATTCTTGAACCTGAACTCAAAGCGTGCCAGCACATATGCCGCCATGCCCACAAAGAAGACATTTGCAGCAGTACTGAACAGGGATACTATTATGCTGTTCACGTAAAATTTATGCAGCGGAGAAAGCTTGAAAGCGCTTATGTATCCATCGAAGCTCCAGTGGGATGGAATTGAAAGGGCTGATTCAAGGATCTCTGCGTTTGTCTTGAAGGAGGATAAAAAAATCCATACAAATGGTATAACTGAAATAAGAATTATAAATACCAGGAAAATATTGCTAAGCACTCTGGCTGTAGTAATCTGCATCCTTTTTTTCTTCATATCGCAAAAGACCTCCTATACATCCGAACTGCCCAGCTTGAACATTCTTGATATCAGAATGATGCTGACAATTCCCATGATGATCAGAACAGTACCGATCATATTGGCATATCCGAAATTATTCTCTATGAGCGCCGTCTTATAAAGATACAGGGGCAGATTCAGAGTCAGGTCCGCAGGCCCTCCCTTTGTAGTCAGGAAAATCAGCTCAAATTCCTTAAGCATGCTGGTAGCTGAAACTATTACACAGGTACCTATTATATTCCTCAGCATCGGCAGAATGACCAGGGTGTCCACCTGCAGGTCCGTTGCCCCGTCAATCCTGGCTGCTTCCAGGACAGACTCGGGAATCGACATGATCTCTGCCAGTACGAGGATAGTTACAAGCCCTGCATATACCAGCCAGGATACCGTTACTGTCGGGAAAGCAGTGCTGAAGTCATAATACCAGTTTATGCTGAAGTCCTTATATCCCAATGCCCTTATAATTGAATTCACTATACCGAAATTGGGATTGAAAACATTAAGGAAGATCATTGCAAGGGCAGAAGCTGATATTATATTCGGTATCATATAGGATGTCCTCACCAGCTTCCATATGAACGGCTTCTTTGCAAGCATAAGCGCCACAACAGTCCCCAGGGTAACATGAACAGTAGATTGAAGCAATATCCAGACAAGTGTGTTGGTCAGGGCTTCATGAAAGGAACTGTCACCGGAAAACGCCTCAATGTAGTTTGCAAGACCTACGAACTGCATTTCTCCGGAAAAACCTCTCCAACTAAAGAAAGATGTTGATACTACCGTAGCTGTCGGTATGGCATATATAAGCATGAATATTGCAAAGGTAGGCAGCAGGAAAACAGTTATCCATATTCCTCTATTTTTCATCGCATCAATCCCTTTCTAAGGACAGCCCCCTCGATGCATTTCACCGAGGAGGCCATCATATGGAAAATTGTTGTATTAATAATAACTAGTTTTTCTGGGCTGTCTCCGTCAGTCTTTTTGCAAATTCTTCAGGAGTCATCTTGTTCATTGCCAGAGCCGGGTAATCTGTGCTCATCTTATCAAGTACATTTGGATACCAGAGTGTCTGATAAAAATTGTATCTGAATTTTGCATCCTTCATAGCATCTATAAGCTCGACCAGAAGAGGATGCTTGGCTGCTATATCACTTGTTATTTCAATCGCATCGGTTGTCGGTATCCTGCCTATCATTTCAAGGCCGCGGAGCTGGGTTTCCTTACTTGTCAGGAACTTTAAAAATTCTACTGCAGCATCTGCATGGGCCTTATCCTTGGAGGCTACAAAATATCCAAGCATCGGTGCATCAAATACGCCCTGGTTGGGATATATTGCGGAGCCTACCTTTGCTGCGAAGCCCTCTGGAGCTTTTGTGGCGTCGCTGAAATCTGATATCATCCAGGGTCCGTTTGCTACCATTGCAGTCTTCCCTGAGAGGAAATTGTTTGCTCCATTCTCGTATTTACCGCCTACCGCATCGGAGGTTGTATATTCAAGGAACATTTTCTGTATTTTTACTATTGCGTCCAGTACTTCAGGAGATGTATAATCCTTGACATTCATTGTGTTCATGTACTGGTTGCCTGCGTCACCGCTGGTGCCTATGATCGAGCTTAACCACAGGGAAGTCAGCCAGCCTGTATCGGCAGTATCCATGGAAAGCGGAGTGATGCCTGCTGCTTTCAGCTTGTCGCATACACTGAAGAATTCATCCCAGGTTTTCGGAGGCTCCGGTATGCCTGCCTGCTGGAACAGTTCTTT
>Ga0196971_1001331_pt1 | contig 11538 bp, 10 predicted proteins | sample S1v_1013CmetaG_FD_148660 | JGI IMG/M metagenome (GOLD analysis project Ga0196971, IMG submission 148660) | Soil microbial communities from Anza Borrego desert, Southern California, United States - S1+v_10-13C | ecosystem: Environmental > Terrestrial > Soil > Desert | place: USA: California... | reverse complement strand
GCGGTGAAATCGCCAAGCATGTGGCGACTCGCTTGGTGCGTGCTGCGCAACGGGTCGAAGTGCGCCAGACGTTTCGCATCGATCGGTATGGCCGCCGGGTCGCATTCGTTTTCGTTGACGGCGTCGACCTCGGCCAGTTCCTGATGCGACGCGGACTAGCGCGCCCCTGGCGCGGTCAGCGCCGAACGTGGTGCGGGCGCATGGGCGGTTTGGCTAAGATCGCGCGCACCGGCGCGATGGCGCATGAATGCAATGCGTGCAGCCGCTGGCGTGATTGAAACGCCGCTTAGTTCTGTCGCTCGCCGCGCAGGTCGTAGTAGAAGCTGAATTGCACCGGCAGCGCGTCGCGCACATATTGCTGCATGAACAGATTGACTTGGCTGATGCGCGAGCGCGGTACGTAGACGACGTCATAACGCTGCAACGGTTCTGCGCCGGGAAAACCTTGGCGCATCGCGCGCGAGGAAAGGTCGACTTCCGTCACTTCTGAAGCGCCGTTCGCACGCGAGAGCACTAGCACGTCGCCGCGCCGCGCCGTCGGCAGAAACCCGCCCGCCAGCGCCACGGCTTGGAACGCATCGATCTGCGCCGGCATCTCGTAAATGCCTGGCCGGGCTACTTCGCCGCCGACGAACACTTGCCGCGACCCATAGGTGCGCGCCGTCACTGTGAGTTCGGGCATGCGCAAATGCTGCGCATATTGCGCAACCAAAACGTCGTGCAATTCTTCAGCGGTCAAATCCGCCGCGCGCACAGCGCCGACCAGCGGCAGGGCGATACGTCCGTCCGGCGCCACGGTGACTGTGCGCGTTAGTTCCGGCGCCGAAAAGACGGCGATCTCGATCTCGTCGCCCGGATAGAAGCGGTACGCTGGCGTAGCATCGGAATAAATCAGCGCCGGAGGCGCCGCGGCTTCCGGCGCCTCCTGGCCGCGCGCCATCGTTGCGCAACCGGCAAAGCCCGCCGCGATCACTACGGCCACCATCGCAATTGCGTTGCGCATCTTTTCAAACTCCAACGCTTTGTTAGCGCCCGTTCGGTTAACCGTACGTCGCTGGGCCGCAGAGTGCGCGGAAGGTGGTGAATGATCATTTACCAAATTCCGTCAGACTTCACGCGCGCACACGTACGGGAGCGCTGATGAAGACGGGTGCTGAGGCTAGGGCGGAGCGCGCGTGGTTCGGCTGGGCCGACACGCCTAAGCTCAGCCTTGCCGATTTCGCGGCTATGCTCTGGGGCGAGCGTTTCCTGGTGCTTGCCGTTGGCGGCGCCATCTGCGCGCTCGGTCTTGTGGCCGCGTTGACTGCGCCGAAAACTTACACAGCGCGCTCGGAATTGCTGGTCCGGCTGGGGCAAGAATACGTCTATCAGCCGACCGCGGGCGGCGTGGGCGCTGGCGCGACGCCGGACATGCAGACCGTCGTGAACGCCGAAATGCGCATGATTGGCTCGGGCTCGGTGGTGCGCAGCGCGATCGAAGCTGTTGGTCTCGCCACGCTCTATCCGGATATCGCCGCAGCGTCGGGCTCTGACGCCCGCAAGCTCGCGGCCGCGGAGCGCGCCTTCGCCCAGAGCCTCACGATCGAAACCGCACCGCAGACGCCGGCGATCGGGCTTTCCTTCGAACACAGGAATCCGGAAATCGCAGCGCGCGCGCTAAATGCGCTGGTCGAACAATATCTGACGCATCGACGCGACGTTTTGGTCGGCGGCGAATACGAGGCGCTGTCGTCGCAAACCACGGATCTCAGCGAGCGTGCTTCGGACGCCGCCCAGACGCTGGCGGCGTTCCTGACCGAACATCAAATCGGTGATTTCGAAAGCGAGCTCGCCGCCCTTGCCGCACGCGCAGGCGACATCGAAACGCAATTGCTCGATGCGCAAACGCGCCGCGGCGAAGCTGAGGCGCGCGCAGCCTCGCTGCGTGCCCGCTATCAGTCCGAGCCCGCGGAAATCCAGCTCTATTCGGAATCCGACGCCCGCCGCGAATTGGTCGAAGCCCAGGTCGAACGCCAGCAATTGCTCTCGCGCTATCAGGAGGACGCGCTGCCTGTGCGCGAAGTTGATCGCCGCATCGCCCAGCTCGAAGGGTTCCTCGCCGGCGGCGATCCGCCGAGCATTACCCGCCGCGGCGCCAATCCGGTTCGTCAGGACGTCGCGAGCCAGCTCTTTGCTATGGAAGCAGAGGCGCGCGCTCAACGCGGCCGCGAGCAAGCGCTGACGCGGCAACGCCAGGAAGTGCGCGACCGCCTGCGTGCGATGCAAACGATCGAACCGCAGTTTCGGCAATTGCAGCGGGATCGCGTCATCCTCGAAACCAACGTCCAGAATTTCGCCACCCGCGCCGAAGATGCGCGCGCCCGCAGCCAAATGCTTGGCCGCGCCACCGACAATATTAGCCCGGTCGAACGCGCCGCCATTCCAACTCAAGGCAAAAGCCTGCGCTGGCCGATCATGATCGTAACGCTGCTGATCGCCGGGATCGTGGCGCTTGCCGCCGGCTTGTCGCGCGGTCTGATGCGCCGCAGCTTCCCGACCCCGTCATGTGCTGCGCGCGCGCTCGATATGCCTGTGCTTGCGGTGATGCCGCGTGCTGCGAAACCGAAGCCGGCAGCTGCGTCGAAACCGCAGCCGCCACCAAAACGCAAGCCCGCGCTGACGCTCGTAGAGGGCGGCGCATGAGCGCGCGCGGCTTCTCGGTCGAAGGCGTACTCGACGCCGTCGCGGCCCAGCCGCACAAAGGCGGCGCCGGCCGCGCTGTGATGTTCGTCAGCGCGCGCCGCAAAGAGGGCGTGACGACGGCGGCGCGAGCCGTCGCGGAGGCTGCAGGCCCTGGCGCCGTCTATGCTCTCGACCTTGATTTGAAGCGCAACGCATTGGCGAAGACGCTGAGCGCGCGCGCGCCCCTTGGACCAAAGATCGACGGCCGCTTTTCGGGTATTTCATTCTACGCCCTGCGGTCCGCGAACCACGCGCCCGTGCGTGAGGCCGCGCCGGCGTTCGGCTATCATCGGGTCGGGCATTCCCGCGTTCATGCTGGCGTGTTCGATGTGCGCGCGATGCCGCCGGGCGCACGCGTTGGGATCGCTTCAGGCTCGTCATACTGGGATGCGGCGCGCGCGAGCGGCGCCTACCTAGTTGTCGACTCGCCAGCTTTGGATCGCAGTGAAATCGCGCTTCGCGTCGCCCCCCACATGGATGCTGTGGTGCTCGTTGTCGGTTCGGACCGCGGCGCGGCCCCGGCGGCGATCGCGGCCAAGGCGGCGCTCGATGCAGCGGGGGCGAACGTGGTCGGTCTGATCTATGCCGGCGCGACGGCGCCCGTTATGGCGATCGAGCAGATGGGACGTCAGCTCGGCTGAGCTGCGAGTGCGGCGCCATAGAAGCGCTGTTCGTGAAACCAGAACACCTTGCCCGCGCCGCGGACGGCTTTGTCGAGCAGCATCAGCGCGCGCGGTGTTGATCCCGCGAACACGAAGGCGCTCGCCAACCCAAATACCACAGCTTGAGCGGCGCCGACGCACATATGGCGCAACAGGGCCTGGTAGTTGCGCGCGCGCCAAGCCGTTTCGCATGGGCCTTGGCCATAGGCGAAGGCGCGCTTCAGGCCGTGCGCGAGCGCGGTGCGCTCGGCGCCCAGGTGTTCGATGACGACAGCTTCGGCGGCCCAGGCGAACGAAGCGCCCGCTTCGCGCCAAGCGGCGAAGAGAAGATCGTCCTCGCCGCCTGTTTGATCGGCGCTGGTGTCGAACGGCGCGCCGCAGTCGAACATGCCTCGCGGCTGCAGCGAATTGCCGATGCCATAGGCCTGCGCACTCAATCCGCTCTCGGCCGGGCCTATGCGCGAATAGAGCCGCTCATAGAACGAAGCGTTGCTGGTCCCGTGCAGCGCTCGCGCCGTTACCGGGCCGAACACTGCCTGCGCGCCGGTCCGCCGTTGAACCGCGACCAAGGCGGCGAGCCAATCGGCGTCCGCCTCTTCATCGTCGTCGAGCCAAGCGATGAGGTCGCCGCGCGCCAGCGTGAGCGCCGCGTTCCGCGCTTGTGCGACGCCCGGTGTCGGCGCATGGGTCCAGCGGAACGGGAGCGGCGCCTCCCGCGCCAATTGGTCGAACACCGCTAGCGCCGAGCCTTCAGGCGAATTGTCGACCGCGATGAGTTCGACTTCATCTGGTCCGCGTTGCGCGAACACGCTGCGCGCCGCCCGCACGAACGACTCAGGGCGGCGGAAGGTCGGGATCAGCACGCTGACCAAAGTCATGGCAGCCTCCTGTCGAGCGCCGCGCTGACGGGCAGAACGACAAAGCCGAGATCGCGCGCGTGCGTAAGCAGGGCGGCGAGATCAGCCGCGCTCGTGCCCCACGCGGACGGCGCGGCGGACACATCATGGGTGAAACCGATCACCCACGCCTTGCGCTTGGCCGCGCGCTTCAGAGCCTGCCGCATCGCGTCGAACGGTTTGCCGAACATCGCGTAAGCCCGAAGCTGCGCCAAATCCGCTGCGCCGACATTGAGTCCGGGCGCGACACCTCGCGCGCTCGCAAACCGCGGCGGCAGGCTGCGCTTTAGCGCTGGCGTCGTCTCCCCATAAGGATACGCCATCGTCCGTAACGCACTCGAGGCGCCCATGCATGCGAGCGCGTCGCGGTTCTGCGCTAATTCCTGCAGCGTGCCAAACACGCTTTGCTTGGCGCAGTCCGTATGCGCGTAAGTGTGGCAGCCGATCTCATGACCATTGGCGAGCAGGCGGGTCACATCGGCCGCTGTAAAGTTGTGGCCGCAGGGTCCGTCTTCGCCGGCCAATCCTGCGGCTGCGTAATAGGTCCCGCGTGCGCCGTGACGTTCGAGGATGTCTGCCCCTTCGTGCGCAGCGCTGGCCGGAAAATCGTCGAACGTGATCGACAATACTGGCTCGGCGAAGCGCAGCACGACGGGCCGGGCCAGTGTGCGCTGGGTCAGCCTGCGTTGCACTTTCGCCAAAAAATGGCGCGGCGGCGAGTAGGCGGCCATCGTCACGCCAAGTGCTCCGCATAATAGCTGGCGCGGTAAAGCTTCAGCGCCGCACGCCGGACGCCGATTGGCGTCAGGCTAAGCGGATCGTGCGCCAGCCATGCGCAGGCGCGGCGAAGCGTCTCGCGCGCCGGCGCGAGCCGCAGCAGCCGCGCCATGCGGTGTGCGCTGAAGCGACGCACCGCGGACGGATGCTTGGCAGCCAGCCGCGCGAAGTTCGGCCCCGCTTCCTTGGACTTGCGGATCAGCGTCTCGACATCGTCGAGCCCAGCGTGAGTCGCCGGGTTATCGATGTGTACGATCGTGCCGAGGTGTGCGGCGCGCAGCGCCCAGTCCGTGTCCTCAAAACCCCATCCGATGAAGCTCTGATCGAATGGCAGCTGCGCCAGCACCTCGCGCCGGACCATCAAGTTCGCCGACGCGGTGAATTGCGCCGGCGCGCGCGCACGCGCTTGCGCATCGCGGCAATCGGAGGCGCCGAAGAGATTGTGATGAAGCGCGGTCTCGGCCGTCTGCGCCGCTTTGCGCAGCGAGAGGCCACCGAAAGCGACGAGCGGCGCGGCGTCGGCCGCTGCGAGCCAACGCTCCAGAAAGCGCGGGCAATCTGGAATCATGTCGGCGTCGAGGAAGAGCACGTACTCGCCGCGCGCTTCGGTCACCAGCCGGTTGCGGCCCACGGCGCGTCCACGATTTTCGGCCCACACGATCACGGTGACGGGCGCTTCGAGCGCGGCGGCGCTCGCCAAGACGCGCGCCAGCAATTCCGCCGAGCCAGAGCCATCGTCCAGCAATACGAACTCGACGCCGGCCGGCGCCGCCGCCATCGCCGCCAGCAGCGGCACCGGATCGTGGCGATGGAAAGGGGTCAGAACGCTCAGGCGCGCCGGCATAGCCGCGGCGCCGATCTTAAGCACGCGTTCACCACAAGCGGATGTCATTTCGTCTCTTTGAGCAAAGCAGGGCTGAAGCTGCGCACATTACGCACAAGGGATTGCAAAACCGCTGACGCCGCACGGCGCGCGCCGGCTAGGTTGAGCGCAAGCGCCGCCACTGCGTAGGTCACAGCCCCGGCCGCGATCATGCCCGCGAGCCCGGCGCCGGCCGGGGTCAGCATCACCGTCCCCGCCATAGCGCCCGTCGCGACGAGCGCACGCAGCAGCACGCCAAGCGGGGCGGGCAATGCGACGAGACCGCGCCCGACGACGGCGAGCAGCGCGCAGCCGACAACAGCGCCGGACGCCGCGGCCATTGCCGCGCCCAGCGCGCCGTAGATCGGTGTCAGCACGAAGGTCGCGCCCAATTGCACAGAGCCGGGCGCGAGCATCAGCAGCGCGCGCAAGCCGGTGCGGTGCGTCAATTGGAACGCTTCGGACCAATAATAGAGGGTGAAGCCCGAAAAGAGACCGGCAATCGCCAGCCAAGGCAACACGCGCGCCGCCTCGGCGCGAACGCCTTCCCCAATCATCAAAGCCGCCAGCGTTTCGGCGACCAACGCCAGGCCGACGCACGCGGGCAGCGCCAGCACGATCAGCAGCGAGAATGCGTCACGCGCCACGGCGCGCGCATCCTCGGCGCCGCGTTCAAAGGCTTGCAGCATAAGCGGAGCGAAGGCCGCGCTTACGCCGAGGAACAAAAGATCCAGCGGGCGCGCTAAGCCGAACGCGGCGGCGTAGGCGCCAAGCGAGGCTTCACCGGCTTGGGCCGCGATGATGATGCGTGCGCAAGCTTGCACGCCGAGATCGACGGCAAGCGCGAGCGCAAGCGGCGCGCCATAGGCGGCATAGCGGCGGCTGCGCGAGAACGTGGCAAAGCCGCCCCTTGCGTGCGCATAGAGCCGGGGGCCGTCGATCAGCACAACGATCGCGCCGGCGATTGCCAACCCGGCAAAGGGCGCCGCTGCGCCAAGATCGAACACGATGAGGAATGCAATGCCGGCGGCGAAGCCAAGCGCGAGATAGGCGGTTTCAAGCACGGCATATCGCGTGAACGCCAGCGCGGCGCGGTCGCTTTCGCGTCCAAGGCGGGTGACGAAGCGCAGCACGGACGCGCCCGCCACGAACACGGCGAGTGCGTTCACATCGGCGCCAAAGCCCGCGCGCGTTAGGATGAATCCGGTCACGAGCAGAGTCGCGAGTCCGAGCGCCAAGGCGATGGCGATCAACGTGGCGTAGTGATCTGCGAGACGCCGTCCCGCCTGTGCGGCGGCGAAGAAGCGAAACGCCGCCGCCTCGGCCCAGGTGAACAATATTGTGTGCGCCGCCATCGATAGCGACAGCGCAAGCGCATAGCGGCCGAATTCCTCGGCGCTCATCAGCCGTGTGAACGCGGCCAGAGCGCCGAAGCCGACCAGTGCCTGAGCCAGCTGAAGCGGCGCAAGCGTCAAGAGGCGGGCGCCCTTCATCGTGCGGCTTGACGGTCGCCGAACAGCACCGGCGCCGTCCGCGCCAGGATCTGCAGGTCAAGCCACAGCGACGCGCGCGAGACGTACTCAAGATCGAGCTTCAAGCGGCGGCGCACCGCGGCGGGCGTTTCGATCGGGCCGCGCGAGCCGTTGATCTGCGCCCAGCCAGTGATGCCAGGCTTCACCCGGTGGCGGTGCGCATATTCGGCGACGATGTGTTCGAGGTCGCGCTCGTTCGCCTTCATGCCGATCGCGTGCGGGCGCGGGCCGACGAGACTCATATCGCCGCGCAGCACGTTGATCAGCTGCGGCAGCTCGTCGAGGCTGGTGCGGCGCAGGAAAGCGCCGATGCGCGTCACGCGGGAATCGTTGGCGCACACTTGGCGCAGCGGCGCGCCCGGCGCGTGCTTCATAGTGCGGAATTTCAGCACCGTGATGACGCGGTTGTTGAAGCCGTGGCGCCGTTGCCGAAACAGTACCGGCCCTTGGCTGTCGAGCTTCACTGCGAGCGCGACCACCAGCATCGGGATCGCGAACGCGACAAGAAGCACCGCGCCAAGCGCAACGTCCTGCGCCCGCTTCAGCATTGCCCGGCGCGCACTGTGCGGCCGTCCAGACACGCAGGCGACCGCTGCGCCGCCCAGGCGCTCCACGCGTGCGCCGCGCACGCTCACAGTCTCATAGTCGAGCAGCAGATCGACGCGGTTCGGCACGGTGCGCAGACGCTCGATCATTGCGCGTACACGCTCTTCGGCCTTTTGCGTCACGGTGATGACGATACGATCGACGTGCGGCAGGCCTTCCCACGCCAAGAGATCGTCGAGGCTGCCGCCGACCGGCGCTTCGTCGATCGCATCCGGCGCGCGTGATAAGCGGTCATCGACGATCGCGACGATACGCGCATCGCCGGACTTCGTCGCCCGCGCCACCAGGCGCTCGGCGGCTGGCGTGGCGCCGATGAGAACGAGGTTTTCCGAGAACACGCCCTTGCGGTGCGCGGCGCCGATCCAAACGGCGAGCGCGCCATGCACGTGGGCGAGCAGCATGGCCGCCGCAGGTAAGGTCGCGGCGAGCGCGGCAGCGCCGCGCGCATCTGTCGCCAGCAGGTTGGCGACGATCAAGCCGACGATCGCGCCGAGCGCCAAGCCGCCGAGACTGCGCTCGGGGCGAAGGCGGCGCGGCGTGACGCGATAAGTCTCGGTCAGCCACAAACCGAATTTCAAACTCAGTGCGCCAGCCACGAAGGCGAGCGCTTGGCCAAGCGGCAGTTCGGCCAAGCCTACCCCAGCGCCCCACAAAGCGGCGACTTGCGCGGCGAGGGCGATGACGATCCAGTCCACGATTTGGATCAGGCGGATGGCGTAGCGCGGTTCGATGTGAAGCCCGCGGCGCGTGAGTTCCGGAAACGCCCGCGGCGCCGGCCCGACGTCATTAGCCGGTGCGTCCGCGGGGGCTTCGACAGCAAGAAAGGGGGCCTCGGCCGAACCGTCCCACGCGGGCTCTGCCCAGGTCAGCTGATCGATCCGCAGACCGAACAGGCAGAACGAGGCAGCGATATCGGCCAGCCGGCGGGCCTCGCGGGTGGAGGCGTCGGCCGCATCGTTCTCGAGCTTGGCCGAAATGGCGGTGAGGGCCTCGGCGGCCTGCTCCAAATCGGCGCTGAGACGCTGCAACGCTGGCTGGGACATGAGTTAATTCGCCCTTGGGAAGAGTTTCGTTCCGGGCTTTCGCGCAAGGGCCGCGCCAATTAACCATGCAGGAGAGGCCGCTGGCGCCTTGCGGGCGCCGGATGTCGCGGCTAAGCGTGGCGCCCTGCCGGAGACGTGGCCGAGTGGCTGAAGGCGGCGCCTTGCTAAGGCGTTGTACTCGAACAGGGTACCGAGGGTTCGAATCCCTCCGTCTCCGCCAGAGCTTCAGCATAATCTCATGAAATCAATGCATTAAGCGCAGGCGGCCCCCGGGTCATCCCGCCTACATTTGCTATCTTTGAAGTCGCCTAATTAGATCGGCGGACCAAGCTCGCTCTAAACGCCGCGCTGGCCTCGCGCTAAGCGCGGCTGCAGTGAACAATCAGCTCTAGCTCGCCGAGCCGCGACAATGAGCAGGATCGGGTCAGCATCGAGCGAGCGGATGATTGAACTCCGTTTCTCGCCAGGGCGAGTCCCCGCACGGTGGCCGTCGACTTAAACGGCCGCACATGCGCGATGCCCGACCGCGGCGGGGTTAGATCTTCAATTGCTGATCTCGTCGTGTACGGCGCGGGTGGAATTAGTAAGGTGAACGAACTCGACAAAAACCGTGCGCGTGTGAGGCTCGGTTCGAGCGAACTCGACCATCAACGCGTCGCAGCGCGTCTCATGCATCTCGCATCTGATTGTGTCACGTTCGCGCTCGCACAAATTCCTGATGACAACATGCCGCGTCCGCGCTACAGGTTTTGTCGCGCCGATTTGATGCTCAGCTTGCGGGCGCGTTATAAATACAGCTAAAGCGGAGGTTTAGCGGGGCTAAAGCCGCGCTGCCTTCTCGCCCGCAAGCGAATTTCGACATCGACGCGAATGGTTCAACGCCGGAGTGGGCGATGAGAGTTTGCGATCCTGTAAGCCGCCCGCGGCCCGATGCTGAGTTGGGGCCTTTGGCCGGGCTTGAACTGCAGCATGATCTTTATCTGACCCTGCACGACTGGCGCGGGTGGAGCGATGTTTCGAGCCGCATCGTGGATGCCGGCGCAGAATTGCAAAGTCTGCAGATTTCTCGGCAAAACGAAGCGTTTTCGGTGCGATGTCGCCTCAAGGGGCTGTCATCGGAAGCCGCCCGCGGACTCTCCGGCGGCTTGTTGGATCATGGGCTCGCGCAATGCTCGAGCGTTGAACACTTAATGCTGTCGCGCGCGCATGCGGGTGCGCGGCCATGAACGCGCTGGCGCGGCGCAGCGAGCCGCCTCTCGTTGAAGAGGATATCCGCATTCCCATCCCCCGGAGCTTTCGCCTGAGTTCGGGCGATGCGCTCGCGGAAACGCACATTGACGTGCGTCTGCAAGGCGCGCCGGGCGCGCTGGTTGTAGCTGTTCTCGGCGGCATTTCGGCGGGCCGCTGCGTCAGCGGCGCCGACGGTTGGTGGCGCGAGATTGCGGCGGCGGCGGGCGCGATCGATCTCAATGCGCACATCGTTCTCGGTCTCGACTTCGCACCGCTGACGAACCAACGCGTGCGTATCTCGCCCGCGGATCAGGCGCGCCTCCTCGCTGTCGTGTTGGATGCGCTCGGGATCGAACGGTTGCACGGCTTTGTCGGCGCCTCTTACGGCGGCATGGTCGGGCTTGCTTTTGCCGCGGCGCTTCCGGACCGGCTCGACCGGCTATGCGTGATCTCCGCCGCGCAACAGCCGTCGGCGCTTGGCGCGGCCTGGCGCGGCGTTCAGCGTCGCATCGTCGAGTTCGGGCTGTCGCGCGGCGAAGGCGAACAAGGGCTCGCACTGGCGCGGCAGCTGGCGATGACCACATACCGGAGCGCTGATGAGTTCGAGCAGCGCTTCGGCGGCGGCCTCGATGCAAGCGGGCGCAGCGCCGTTGACGCCTATCTGGAAGCGCGCGGCGAAGCGTATCCCCAGACGATGCCGCCGCAACGCTGGCTGTCGCTGAGCGAGGCGATCGATCGGCACGCCATCGACCCCGCCGCTGTTCGGACGCCGACAACGCTGATCGCCAGCGCGTCCGACCAGATCGTGCCGCTTCAGGCGATGCGCGATCTTGGCGCGCGCCTGCCTGCGCTCCGGGCGTTCCACGTTATTCCGTCGATCTACGGCCACGACGCGTTTTTGAAGGAAACGGCGGCCATCACGCCGCTTCTTTCGGCCGCTCTGAAGGTAAACTCCGATGTCTAAGCATGATGAAACCATTGCCTGCAGTGCCGGCATTAATTGCGATCCGGCGCAAGGCGCGGTCGTTCCGCCGCTGTATCTCTCCGCCAATTACAGTTTCGCCGGCTTCGGCGAGAAGCGAGCGTTCGATTATAGCCGTAGCGGCAATCCGACCCGCTCGCTCTTGGCTGACGCCATCGCCGAGCTGGAGCGCGGCGCCGGCGCGGTCGTCACCAGTTCCGGCATGTCGGCGGTCGATCTCGTACTCT
>Ga0196971_1001330_pt1 | contig 11550 bp, 8 predicted proteins | sample S1v_1013CmetaG_FD_148660 | JGI IMG/M metagenome (GOLD analysis project Ga0196971, IMG submission 148660) | Soil microbial communities from Anza Borrego desert, Southern California, United States - S1+v_10-13C | ecosystem: Environmental > Terrestrial > Soil > Desert | place: USA: California... | reverse complement strand
CGCGCAGGTCGTGCTCACCGGGGCGGCGCTGGCGCTGGCTGCGGCGCTGCTGCTGGGGCTGCCGCCGGCCGCCGCACTGGTGGTGGGGCTGGGGCTGGCGCTGTCCTCCACCGCGCTGGTGGTGCAGATGCTGGAGGAACGCAACGAGCTGGGCTCGGTCCATGGGCAGGCCTCCTTCGCCATCCTGCTGATGCAGGACATCGCGGTGGTGCCGCTGCTGGCGCTGGTCGGCTTCCTGGCGCCCGGCGGCGCGGCGGAGGAGGTCTCGCTGTGGGTGCGGGCATCGGTCTTCGTCGGCGCCGTGGCGGCGGTGGTGATGGTCGGGCACTACGTGCTCAACCCGGTCTTCCGGGTGCTGGCGGCGTGGGGCGGGCGCGAGATCATGACCGCCGCCGCCCTGCTGGTGGTGCTGGGCGCGGCGGCGCTGATGGTGGTGGCCGGGCTGTCCATGGCGATGGGGGCGTTCCTGGCCGGCGTGCTGCTGGCCGAATCCACTTACCGCCACGAGCTGGAGGCCGACATCGAGCCGTTCCGCGGCCTGCTGCTCGGGCTGTTCTTCATGTCGGTCGGCATGGGGCTGGAGCTGCCGGTGGTGGCCGGCAACCTGCCGGTCCTGCTGGCGGGGGTGACCGGCCTGATGGCGGTGAAGGCGGTGGTGCTGTACCTGACCATGCGCGCCTTTCGGCACGGCCACGACACGGCGGTGCGCGCGTCACTGGCGCTGTCGCAGGGCGGCGAGTTCGGCTTCGTGCTGTTCGCCGCGGCGGCCGCGGCCGGCGTGCTGGCGCCCGAGGTCGCCAGCCTGCTGGTGGCGGTGGTGGCGCTGTCGATGGTGCTGACGCCGTTCGTCACCCGACTGGGCCCCCGCCTGCTGTGCCGCACCGACACGTCGGAGCCGGAGGAGGATTTCGCCGACGCCGGCGGCAGCGTGCTGATGATCGGTTTCGGCCGCTTCGGCCAGCTGGCGGCGCAGCTTCTGCTCGCCCGCGGCTTCCACCTGACGATCATCGACAACGACGTCGCCCGCATCGAGGAGGCCGCGCGCTTCGGCGACCGCATCTATTACGGCGACGGCACGCGGCTGGACGTGCTGCGCGCCGCCGGGGCGGAGCGTGTGCGCCTGATCGCCGTGTGCACCGACCGGGTCGAGACCACCAACCGGGTGGTCGAGATCGTGCGCGAGAGCTACCCGGGCACGCCGTGCGTGGTGCGCTCCTACGACCGCCGCCATGCGCTGGAGCTGCGCGCCCGCGGCATCGACGGCGAGGTGCGCGAGACGCTGGAATCGGCCCTCGTCCTCGGGCGCGAGGCGCTGGTGCGGCTCGGCATCCCCGAGGAGGCGGCGGAGGAGATCCGGCGCGACGTGCGCCGGCGCGACCACGAGCGGCTGGAGGCGCAGGCATCGGGCGACTTCTTCGCGGGCATCGACCGGCTGCGCGTGCGCCCGGAACCGCTCACCCCGCCGCGCCGGGCCGCCGCGCCGGCCGCAGCCGAGGCCAAGGCCGAGGGCGGGGAGTGACGGGCGCCGCTACTCCGCCAGCACGCGCAGTATGCTGGTCAGCGCCACGTTGGCCCTGAGGTCCATGGCGTCGAACAGGTCGGGGCGCGACTGCATGAGGGCGCGCTGGCGCTCGGTGATCTCGACCAGTTCCCGGCAGGTCCGCTTGTCGGTCTCGCTCAGCCCGGCAACGAAGGCGAGGATCCCGTTGTCCTTGATCCACGCGTCGAGGTTGGCCAGGAACATCCGCCGCGACCCCAGCATCGGGTCGAGGTGGTCGCGGATGAACGCCAGCTTGCGCTCCCGATGCGCGGGGCTGTCGTTCGGGACCTCGACCTCCTTGATCAGGGCGGCGACCTCGCGGCTCCGCGCCTCCGCCTCTTCGGCGGCCTGCCGCTTGCTGCGCTGGGCGGCCTCGATGAGCGTGTCGAGCGGGGGCGGCCTCTTCGCCTCCGCCTCCAGGGCGGCGGCTTCGGCGGCCTGCTTCGCCTTGATCCCCCGCGCCTCGTCGATGAGGGCGCCGGCTTCGCGGGCCAATGCCGCCTCGGCCGCTGCCTGGGCTGCGGCGTGGGCCGCCGCTTCGGCCGCAGCCTCCGCCGCCGCCTCGGCCTTCCGGCGCCGTGCTTCCTCGATGAGGGTGCCGGCCTCGCGGCTCCGCGCCGCCGCTTCCGCCGCCGTCGCGGCCTTCATCCCACGGGCGGCGTCGATCAGCTCGCCCACCGGGTTGGGCGCTGGCGGCTGCGCGGCGGTCTCCGCCTTGCGGGCCTGCGCCATGCCGATCAGGGCATCGAGCGGCACGCGGGGGCTCCGCGCCTCCTCCTCGGCCGCCGCGGCCTTGCGCGCCTGCGCCTCGCCGATCAGCCGCTCGATCGGCTGCGCGGCTGCGCCGGCGCACGGCGCCAGCAGCAGAACCGCCAGCGTTGCAAGAAGCCGTCCGGTCGGTGCCGGTCCGATGGTCATCGGCTGCGGCCCTTACCGGGGGGACGGCGCCACGGGCTTGCAGTCCTGGTGGTTCTGCGCACGCAGTTCCTCGCACAGGCGCTTGGCGTCCTCGCGGTTGGCCAGCCCGGCGATCCGCAGGACGATCAGCGTGCGGCCGTCGGTGCTGCGCGTCAGGGGCACGAACACCGGCTCGTACCCGTCGAGCAGCGGCCGAACCCGGTCCTTCAGGCGCCCGAATTCCGACTGCGCACGGGTGTCGCTGACGTAGGTGCCGATCTGCACGTGCACGCCGCCGGGAGTCGGCGCCGTGGCCACCGTCGCCGAGGCTTGGGCCGCTGGCGCTTGGGGGGCCGGGGCCGGTTCCGCGGCGGCCGGAACCTCCGGCGCGGCCGGGGGCGGCGCGGGCGGGGCAGGGGAGGCGGGCACGGCCGGAGCGGCAGCCGGCGTCGGCGCGGGGGCCGGTTGCGGCGCCTTGGCCTCCTTGGCTTCCTTCACGCCGGCCTTGGGGTCCGGCCTGGTGGCGACTTTCGGCGGGTCCATGCAGGCCGCCAGTGCCTTCAGGCTCTCGCCGACGCCCTTCAGCGAATATTCCTCGTGGCGCTCCACGCCTTCCAGTGACAGCCACGTGCCGCCGACCAGCAGGTCCTTGACCGCCGGCGTGTTCGGCAGGTCCACCACCACGTTGTCGCGCATCAGGTAGGCGTTCGCCGTGTAGCCGACGCCCTGGTCCACCGAGTAGCGGACCACGCCCTTCTCGCCCTGCGGCAGGTCGATGGTGGTGTTCTGCAAGACGACGAAGAAATCCTGTTCGCGCGTCTGCGCGAAGGACAGCGTCGTCCCGTTCTGGAACTTCCGGCCGACGGCGCAGCTCTTCAGCTTGCCGTCGCCATCGCGGAAGGCGGTGCCCTCCCAGATGCTTCCGGTGTCGAAGGACTCGGCCGACGCCGGTACGGCGGCGGCGAGCAATGCGGCGGCCAAGACCAAGGTCTGGCAATAGGTCGGCGTGGTCATGCGGCAACCTAAACTTATTTCCAATGCTCCGAACAGGGGCAATATGTGGACGCCATTATTCTTCTTTCTTTTGAGAATACCCCACCGTTCGTCTCGATCCCGGGAAAGCGCGATGGCGCCCGACACGAAGCCGAAAGCATAGAGTTTCCAATAATTTACATACCACCGTATTGGGCGCGCCACCGGGGCCGCCACGAAGACGCGGATCGGACGTGCCGAAATGCCGGGGCTGAATTCTGGATGCGGCGGTGGCGCCGCACTCGCTCAGGCGACTTGGCGCCAGGCGCGGACGGGGTGGCGGGACAGGGCCGAGTTGCTGTAGCGGGGCACGTCGGTGATTTCCTCGCCGATCCAGTCGGGCAGCGGGAACACGGCGTCGGCCTCTTCCAGTTCGATCTCGGCGATGACCAAGCCGGTGTTGGTGCCGTGGAAGACGTCCACTTCCCAGCAGAAGCCCTGGTGGTCCACGCGGTAGCGGGTCTTCTCGATGATCTCGCCGACCCGCCGGTCGCGCAGCAGGCGCAAGGCGATCTCCAGCGAGATCTCGCGCTCCACCTCCAGGCGGCAGCAGCCGGTCTTGCGCCCCTTCTTGGTCAGGAAGGCCTTGCCGTGGACGATGCGCACGCGCGCCGTGCAGCCGTCGCGGGCGGGCAGGTAACCCTGGCAGATGTACTCGCCGACGCCGCGCAGGGTGCTGAGATCCCCGCAGACGAGGAACCGGCGCTCGATCTCTTGCGGCATGACCCTGGCCTTTTGCCCTAGGCGAATGGGCACAGCCTATTCACCGCAATGCGGAATGGCAAGGCGCAGCCCGGCGCATGGCCGGTATGCAGCACCCCGGCCGAGGATTCTCCATCCAGGGAATGGGACGTTCCGTTCCCACGGACGGGAAAGCCGGGGCGGGCGGAGTGCTGCTCCCGCCGACTCGGACGTTTTGCGCGCATAGCCCCTCCCTCGCCTCCGGCGGGGCCGGGAGAGGGGCGAGGGGGGCCTTTTCTTGTTCTCGCGGGTTGGCACGGCAATGGCATTGGGGACCGTCGGTACGCCGAACCGAAGGAGTGCAGGCCATGCGTGGTTCCGTCGCCCGAAACGCCTACCGGGATGCCAAGCTCGAAGGATATTCCGACGAGGAGGCGTCGCTGTTCGCCGTCAGCATCGCCCGGACGTTTTGGCCGGACATCACGGCCGCGGAGGTGAACCGCGCCCTGACCGCCACGTGTCCGCAGCCGCAGCCGCTTGCGGCCTGAGCGGATGCCGCTGGTCCTGTTCGCCGTCTTCGTGGCGTCCGGCTTCGCCGGGCTGATCTACGAGTCCATCTGGACGCACTACCTCAAGCTGTTCCTGGGCCACGCCGCCTACGCGCAGACGCTGGTGCTGGCCCTGTTCATGGGCGGCATGACGCTGGGCGCCTGGGCCGCCGGCCGCCGGGCGAGCCGCTGGCCCAACCTGCTGCTGGGCTACGCGCTGGCCGAGGCGGCCATCGGCATCTGCGCGCTGGGCTTCCACGAGGCGTTCCAGGCGGTCACCGCCTACGGCTACGACGCCATGCAGGCGGCGCAGTCGCCGGCCGTGGCGACGGCGCTGAAGTGGGGGCTGTCGGCGGCACTGATCCTGCCGCAGTCGGTGCTGATGGGCGCCACCTTCCCGCTGATGAGCGGGGCGCTGCTGCGCCGCATGCCCGGGCGGGCCGGCAACGCGGTGGCGCTGCTCTATTTCGGCAACAGTTTCGGCGGCGCGGCCGGCGTGCTGGTCAGCGGCTTCGTGCTGCTGGAGGCGCTGGGCCTGGACGGCACCATGCGGCTGGCCGGGGCCTGCAACCTGGCGATCGCGCTGGTCGCCGCGCTGCTGGCCCGCGCCGGCGAGGTGCCGATGCCGGTGGGCGAGCGGCGGGCCGGGCGCTGGAGCGGCCTCGACCGGCTGCTCATCGGCGCGGCGCTGTTCACCGGCCTTGCCAGCTTCGTCTACGAGATCGCCTGGATCCGCATGCTCTCCATGGTGCTCGGCGCATCGAGCCATGCGTTCGAGCTGATGCTGGCCGCCTTCATCGTCGGGCTGGCGCTGGGCAGCCTGTGGATCCACCGCATCATCGACCGGCTGCGCGACCCGGTGCTGGTGCTGGCCGGCGTGCAGGTCGCCATGGGCCTGTTCGCCGCCTCCACGGTGGTCACCTACGGCTACACCTTCCAGGCCATGGCGGCGCTGATGGCGGCGGTGGAGAAGTCGGGGGCCGGCTACGCCCTCTACAACCTCGGCAGCTTCGGGCTGGTGCTGGCGGTCATGCTGCCGGCGACGGTGTGCGCCGGCATGACGCTGCCGCTGCTGTCGCTGCTGCTGGTGCGCCGCGGGCATGGCGAGGCCAGCACCGGTGCGGTCTATGCCGCCAACACGGCCGGCGCCATCCTCGGCGTCGGGCTGGCGGTGCACGTCGGGTTGCCGCTGGTCGGGCTGAAGGGGCTGCTGCTCGCCGGCTGCGCGGTGGACATCCTCGTCGGCCTGGCGCTGCTCGCCAGCCGGGGGGGCGGGCCGCGGACGCTGATCCCCGCGGGCGCGGTCGCCGCCGGGGCGGCGGTACTGCTCGCCGCGCTGCCCAGCTTCGACCAGGTGCTGATGGCCTCGGGCGTGTTCCGCCGCGGCACGCTGGTCGATGCCGACCGCTCGCAGGTGGTGGACCACCGCGACGGCAAGACCGCGACCATCCACCTGACGCGCACGGCCACCTACCTGTCGATCCGCACCAACGGCAAGCCGGACGCCTCCATTGCCCTCGACCGCAAGCAGCCGGCGACCGACGATGAGGTCACGACGGTGCTGGCCGGCCTGCTGCCGCTGCTCTACCGGCCCGACGCCACGCTGGCCGCCAACATCGGGCTGGGCGCTGGGCTGACCACGCACGTGCTGCTGAGCACGCCGCAGCTCGAGCGCGTGGACACGCTGGAGATCGAGCAGGCGATGGTCGATCTGGCGCAGGCCTTCCGCCCGGTGAACGAGCGCGTCTACAGCGACCCGCGCAGCCGCATCCACATCGACGACGCCAAGACCTACTTCGCCGCCAGCAACACGGTGTACGACATCATCGTGTCGGAGCCGTCGAACCCCTGGGTCAGCGGCGTGTCGGGGCTGTTCTCCAAGGAGTTCTACCGGCAGGCCAAGCGCCACCTGAAGCCCGGCGGCGTGCTGGTGCAGTGGGTGCAGCTCTACGAGATCGCGCCGTCCCTGGTCGCCTCGGTGTTCAACGCGCTGGAGGAGGAGTTCGGCGACTACGTCGTCTACGCGCCCAACATCGGCGACATCCTGATCGTGGCGACGCTGGGGCCGGAGCTGGGCGCCATCGACCAGACCGCCTTCCACGACGCCGACATCGCCGCCGCCGCGCGGCGCGCCGGCATCCTGAACCCGGGCGACCTGTCGGTGCGCCGCCTCGGCAGCCGGCGCGAGCTGGAGCCGGTGTTCGACAGCTACTCCACCGCGGTCAACTCCGACTACCGGCCGGTGCTCGACCTGGGGGCAGCGCGCAGCCGTTTCCTGCGTGAGAACGCGGTGGCGCTGATCGACCTGAAGCGGCTGTGGCTGCCGGTGGGCGAGATGGTCGGCGAACCCGGTCCACCGCCCCCGGCCGCCGTCACGCCGTTCCCGCGCTATCCGGTGACCCGGCCCTACTACCTCGCCGCCCTGGTGCGCGACCGGGCGGAGGGACGGCCGCTGCCGAAACTCCCGCTCGCCCAGGAACTGGCCGAGGACGTCGAGCAGGTGCTGGGCCTGTGCCGCGCCGCCCCGGTGGGGAGCCGGGTGCCGGCGCTGCTGGGCCTGGCGACCGCGACGCTGCCCTACCTGTCGCCGCTGCATGCGGAGCGCTTCTGGCTGGGCCTGCGCGAGCGGCCGTGCGGGACGGCGCTGTCGCCGGCCGATCAGGTCTGGTTCGACCTGTTCCTGGCGGTGGCGCGGCGCGACGGCGACGCCATGGCCGCCAACGCCGACGCGCTGCTCGCCCGTGGCGAAGGGATGGTCGTCAACCGGCGCGCCTATCTGGTGGCTGCGGCCATGCTGGGGCACCTGGCCCGCAACGACGCCGCGGCGGCGCTGGCGGTGTGGGAGGCCGCCGGGGACGATCTGCCCGCCCAGGAGCGCTCGGCCATGACCTTCCGCCTGCTGCTGGCGCACGCCCGGGCGCTGTCGTAGGGGGCCGCGCCTCAGTCCGTCCCTGGAAGGAGTTGCGCGCGGGCTGCCCGCAGGATCTCGTCCGACGCCGGGGTTCCGGCCGTCGCGCGGGCCAGCACCAGGGCGCCGACCAGCGTCGCCAGCCGGGCGACGGCCGCCTGCCGCCGCTCGGCGTCCGAGGGTTCCGGCCCGGCCGCCGCCAGGGCGTCGATCAGCGGCTCCAGCCCTTCGGCGAAGCGCCGGGTCAGCGCGGCATCGCCCTTGCGCCCGGCGTCGCCGCCGAGCGCCGCGAAGATGCAGCCGAGGTCCGGCGCGTCGCGGTGCTCGGCCGTGAGGTAGCGGTCCACCAGGGCGTCGAGCGGCGAGCCGGCGGCGGCTTGCCCGGCCTTCGCCCACTCCTCGCCGGTGCGCTGGAGGACGGAGGCGCAGGCCTCGGCGATGAGGGCGTCCTTGGACGGGAAGTGCCGGTAGAAGCCGCCGTGCGTCAGCCCGGCCGCGGTCATCACGTCGTCGATGCCGGTGCCGTCGAAGCCTTTCCGGCGGAACAGCCGCCCGGCCGTCCGCACGATCCGGGCCCGGGTGGCGGCGGCCTCCTCCTTGCTGACGCGCATGGATGGTCCTTGTCGGATTAGGGGAGGGATGTGAACACCCCCGTCATCCCCGCGAAGGCGGGGATCCAGTGCGAGCGTCGGCGAGCCACACGACTCATGTCGCCGCTGCCGCGGCTCTTCCTGGATCCCCGCCTGCGCGGGGATGACGGTGAAAAATAAACGGCCTCAATCCGCCGCCGCCGTCACCGTGGACCGCCGCGGCACGACCAGCCTGGCGGTCAGCACCTGCACGACCTCGTCGCGCTGGTTGAGCGTCTCGGTGCGGATCGTGACCATGCCGCGGTCCGGCCGCGAGCGGGAGGGGACGATCTCCATCACCTCGCTGACGACGCGGAGTTCGTCGCCGGGGCGGGTCGGGCGCGGCCAGGCGATCTCGCCACCCGCGCCGATGATGCCGCCGGCGATGGGCGCGCCGCCCTTGACCAGCAGGCTCATGGTCACCGCCGCGGTGTGCCATCCGCTGGCGGCCAGGCCGGCGAACAGGCTGCCGTTGGCGGCGTCCTCGTCCAGGTGGAACGGCTGCGGATCGAACTGGCCGGCGAAGGCCTTGATCTGCTCGGTGTCCAGGCGGTGGGCCGGGCTGGTGAAGCGCTGGCCCACGCGCAGGTCTTCCAGGTACAGGGATTCTTGGTCCGCCATGATTTGTGCTGCCCTCCCGCATGATCCGTGGAGAGGACAATTTAGATGATGGTCGTCATCCAAACAAGGTGGATGCTATTCGGCCGCACCGGTGGCCGAGGTTGCGGCCGGCGCGGTGCTTGCCGCCTGTCCGGCGTCGAGTGGCCGCTTCAGCACGATGAGCCCCAACGTGGTCACCACCGTGCCGGCGACGATCGCCAGGATGTACGGCCCCAGAGGCGACACCGCGTTGGGGATCGCCAGCACGAAGACGCCGCCGTGCGGCGCCCGCAACGCGCAGCCGAACCACATGGACAGCGCCCCGGCCACCGCCGAGCCGGCCATGGCCGCGGGGATGACGCGCAGCGGGTCCTTGGCGGCGAAGGGGATGGCGCCTTCGGTGATGAAGGCGAGGCCGAGCACGCCGGCCGCCTTGCCGGCCTCCTGCTCCTGCACGGTGAAGCGGCTGCGCGACAGCATGGTGGCGAGCGCCAGGCCGAGCGGCGGCGTCATGCCCGCCGCCATCACCGCGGCCATCGGCGTGAAGGTGTTGGAGGCCAGCAGGCCGACGGCGAAGGTGTAGGCCGCCTTGTTGACCGGCCCGCCCATGTCCAGCGCCATCATGCCGCCCAGCAGCAGGCCCAGCGCCACCGCGTTGGCCCCGGTCATCCCCTGCAGGAAGCTGGTCAGCCCGGCCATGATCGCCGCCACCGGCGCGCCGATCACGTAGATCATCATCAGCCCGACCACCAGCGTGGCGAGCAGCGGGATCACCAGCACCGGCTTCAGCCCCTCCAGGTTCATCGGCAGGCGGATGGTGTCGCGCAGCCAGCGCGCCACGTAGCCGGCCAGGAACCCCGCCACGATGCCGCCGAGGAAGCCGGCGCCGATCTTCGCCGCCAGCATGCCGCCGATGAAGCCCGGCGCCAGCCCCGGCCGGTCGGCGATGGAATAGGCGATGTACCCGGCCAGCACCGGCACCATCAGCCCGAACGCCGCGTCGCCGCCGATCTGCATCAGCGCCGCGGGCAGCGTGCCTTCTTCCTTGAAGGCCTCGATGCCGAAGACGAAGGACAGCGCGATGATCAGGCCGCCCGCCACCACGAAGGGCAGCATGAAGGACACCCCGGTCAGCAGGTGCTTGTAGGGGCCGGATTGCGCCTCCTTCTGCGGCGTCGTGGTCTGCGCGGTGGCCGCGGTGTTTCCGGCGTTGCCCGCCGCCGGGGGCGGCAGGGCCAGCGCCTCGGTCACCACGCGGTCGGCCTGCTTCAGCGCCTCGCCCACCGAAGTCTTTAGCACGCGCTTGCCGACGAAGCGGTCGGTGGTGACGTGGGTGTCGGCGCCGATGATCACCGCATCGGCCTCGGCGATCTCCTCCGCCGTCAGGGTGTTCTTGGCGCCGACCGAGCCCTGCGTCTCCACCTTGATGCGGTAGCCCCTGGCCTCGGCGGCCTGCTTCAGCGCCTCGGCCGCCATGAAGGTGTGGGCGATGCCGGTCGGGCAGGCGGTGATGGCGACCAGCAGCTTGGAGCCGCCGGCCGGTGCGGGTGCCACTGCCGCCGGGGCCGGAGCGGGAGCGGGGGAGGGTGCCGCGGCGACCGGCCGGCCGGCGGCGGGAAGCCCGCCCAGCGCCTCGTCCAGCACGCGGTCGGTCTCGCGGATGGCGCGGGCGGTGGAGGTGCGCAGGATCGGCTTGCCGGCGAAGCGGGATTCGTCCACGGCGACGTCGGCGGCGAGGATCACCGCGTCGGCGTCGGCGATGGCCGCGTCGCCCAGGGGCGTGCCGGGGCCTTCGGCGCCCTGTGTCTCGATCTCGATGCTGTGGCCCTTCAGCGCGGCGGTGCGGCGCAGCGCCTCGGCGGCCATGATGGTGTGGGCGATGCCCGTCGGGCAGGCGGTTACAGCCACGAGCCTTGCCATATCGAACCTCCTTGCCCCTACAGGGCCTCCACCGTCACGGCGTCCATCAGCTCGGCGATGCGGTCGGGCGGCGGCAGCTCGGGGCCGAGGCGCGCCAGCGTGCCCGCCGCGAACGCCGTGCCGCGCCGGGCGCAGGCCTCCAGGTCGCCGCCGGCCAGCCGGGCGCTCAGCACCCCCGCCACCATGGCGTCGCCGGCCCCCACCGTGCTGGCGACCGGCACGCGCGGCGGCACCGCCAGCAGCGCGCGGCCCTGCTCGACGAACACCGCGCCCTCGGCGCCCAGCGATACCACCACCAGCGCGATGCCGGACGCCGCCAGTTCGTGGGCGGCGCGCACCACCTCGTCCCGGCCGTGCAGCGGCCGGCCCAGCAATTCCGACAGCTCATGCGCGTTGGGCTTCACCATGTCGGGCTTGGCGGCCATGGCGTGGCGCAGTGGGGGGCCGCTGGCGTCGATGGCGACGAACGCGCCGTGACGGCGCAGACGCGGCACCATCTCGGCATAGGCGGTCTCCGGCACGCCGGCCGGCACGCTGCCGGCCAGCACGAAGACGCCGTTGGACGCCGCCAGCCCGTCCAGCGCCGCCAGCAGCCCGTGCCAGGACTCCGAACGGATCATCGGTCCCGGCAGGTTGATGTCGGTGACCGAGCCGCCCTGACGGTCCACCACCTTGACGTTGACCCGGCTGGAACCGGGCACGCGCAGGCAGCGGTCCTGGATGTGGCGGCGGCGGAACAGCGCCTCGAACACGCCGGTGTTGTCCTCGCCCAGGAAGCCGGTGGCTGTCACCGGC
>Ga0196971_1001329_pt1 | contig 11552 bp, 6 predicted proteins | sample S1v_1013CmetaG_FD_148660 | JGI IMG/M metagenome (GOLD analysis project Ga0196971, IMG submission 148660) | Soil microbial communities from Anza Borrego desert, Southern California, United States - S1+v_10-13C | ecosystem: Environmental > Terrestrial > Soil > Desert | place: USA: California... | reverse complement strand
TCTACTACAAGATTTATGATTTCCTCAAGTGCCGACTGCTTCAGAATGGTTCCTGTAGGGTTCTGTGGAGTGCAGAGACATAAAAGTACGGCGTCTTTAATGTATTGTGCTAAACATTCTGGACTTGGCATAAAGTCTTCCTCAGGCAATGTCACAACCTCACAGGGCACCGCACCTGAGATGTTGCAATAGTGGTTATTATTCCAGGAAGGCACCGGATATATTACTTTATCTCCCGGATCAACAATCGTCTGAAAAACGGTATATATCAAAGGTCTGCCCCCGCTGGCAATCAAGACTTCGTCGGTGGTGTACTGAAGCCCCTGCGTCTTTCTGACATATGCTGAAACAGCTTCTCGTAAGGCTAGTACGCCTTCTGCTGGTGGGTAGTTGGTATTATCCTCCTCATAAGCCTGAATTATTTCACGCTTAAGCCTTGCTGGGATTGGAAATATCTTGGGATCAAAATCACCGATAGTATAATTATATACTTTTCTTCCTTGCTGCAACAATTGCCTGATAGTTGCATTCAGACGAATAATCTCCGACCCCTTTAGCCGGTTCACGAGCTTACTTAACCTGTTCATTCGGGAAAATTTTAGATGAGCAGTATTCGTACTACTGCCTCCAGCAAAGTGACATCAATTCATTCACGAACTTGTGAGGAGAAACCCTCAATTTTCTGTGGAGATTGCAGGGTTTTGTCGGACGCGGTTTAATTCACCGCGAGGATAGAAGACTCTTGTGAACTGAGCAAAGCGAAGTAAACTCAGAATTCTAACCCCACGTACCCATTCACGGTCTGAGCGTCACGAAGTCCTGTCCTTTCAGAACTGAGCGCAAGCGAATGTCCAATTCACAATGACAATTCACTAACTCAAACATGCTGATAAAAACCACACGATCCATTCATAATTCACAATTCATAATTCTCCAATCGTAAATCGTAAATCGTAAATCCCTTATTCTTCCCCCCTCGCAACCCGATTCCTCACCGCCTCCCCCAACTCATCAAGCATCACAGTAACATTCTTCTTCCGCTTAGCTATATCAACAATCTTCCGGTGAAACTCCGTACTATCCATATCGCCGATTGGTGCAAAAAACTCTATGATCTTCCCGGGCTTTAGGGTACCGCTATTAAATACATCCGCTTCAATAAATGAAAGGACAACCTCAACCAGTCCTACTTTCGGTGCAGTCCACTTTAACTTTGGACCTCTGGGTTTTACTTCTGGTGGAGTCTCTATCCCCTCCAGTTCCTGGATACGTTCACCAATATGTTTCGCTAGCCTTTCTTTGGCAACAAGCTCCGCAACCAGCCCATCGTATAGGGTCGTAAACAGCGGATCAAACTGAACGATCATCGGATTGCTCAGCAGTTTAATGTCGGCATTACCACGCTTAAAGTAAAGCTCGTCGAGTGCTGTGCTGCCGGTCCGATAGTAGAAAATGAATTCCTTGTTTGTTCTGGTAAATGCAGCAACGTTCCTGATCTGGCGCTTGTAGTAGCTAAGTTTCGACAGCCGGTCAGTCATCCCCATCCCACTCTCCAGTTTCAAAAGGTCCATGTAGTAGTGTAGTTTCGAAGTAAAAGCTGGCTTCTGATACTTGAAGAAATGCACCTCTTCTTCTTCATCTGCAAATGCTCGGCCTGTAATGAACTCCTTCAGCTTGTCAATGTACTTCCGACAAACCAAAATTCCCTGTTCTGCCTTCTGAACCTCACCATCAGCATTGTCTTCGATCTTCTTCAGATCTGCATTAAGATCTGCTAACAAAAATTCCACCTGCTTCATATATATCCGCTTTTAAAAAAATGAACAATCACAGGAAGAGGTCTTTTCCTGCAGATAATTACCAAACTATTGGGAACGGGACTGCTACTACTGGTTCTTAGCAGATCAGTTTCGGACTGGCAAATTGTTCATTCAGGAACTGCCATTCGCTATTAAACTTGGAGATTAGTTTTTCCTTAGCTGTTTTGTTCATGCGTCCAAGCAGGTATTGCCTGTGCATGGCCATCTTAGCATTGTCGTAAGTCTCATAATACACGAGGTGACAACAGCCATTCCTGCCCGGCATGCTACCGGCTTTGTTTCCTGCGTCATCAAAATGCCGCTCCAGGCGCACCGGCAGGTTGCTGGTGACACCGCAATAGAGCACATCACGTGCTTCATTGGTAACGATGTAAACAAAATATACTGTATCTAAACTCATAGCAACTTCTTTAATTGACCTAGGTCCCAAACAGTCTAATAAACCATCTGAATGCTGTTGGCCAGGAACTGAACCTCTGTGGATATAGACCTGAGATGGTGTTTAAGGTGTTCGTTATAATCGGCAACAATATGTTGCAAGGTGAAAGGACCCTCTTCTGATATATAGATCTTGTGATGCAGCTTTGCCTGCGGAAGGTTTTCCATGATCTGGGCAATGTGTACATTGTACACCTGCCAAAGCTGTAGTAGTTGAGACCATGGCATTTTATTGTATTGCTGCAGATGGACCCACGCGTCCTGGTTGTATGCTGGAAACACAGAAACCTCTTGCTCCATCGCTCTGACAAATTTTTGATGGTTGTTGCAAGCAGAGTCTATTAGGTGACCAATGATCTCCTTCTTCGACCATTTCATCGGATCTGGCTTCACCGACGCTTCCTCATCGCTGATCGCTACCAATATGGGTAGGGCTTGTTTGATGATTAATCGCAAATGTGTCGCAGTGCTCGCCATGGTGTTTTGGTGCAAAGTTTCAGGGTTGATTCCGGATCGCTGGTATTACTCGGTGTATCTTGCTCCTACCCACAAATTAAATTTAATTCACATTCTCTTGAAAGAGTAGAAGTACTCAAATTCTGAATCCCTCAGCGAAGTCCCAACCTTTCGCAAATCACACTTGACAATCCATAATCTGAGCGCTTGCGAAGTCCCGACCCTTCGGGATCATAATTCACAACTCATAATTCTGTCATAATCTGAGCGTCAGCGAAATTCCGACACTCCGGAATCGTAAATGGAAATCGTCGTTAATCTTTTTAGATATCGTACACTTCCTCATCCAAACTCTCCCAGGTAGGATTCCTCGCTTCTATTAAAGCTTCAGTCTTCCGTCTTGACCATTTAGCTATTTCCTCACTCCTTTCAACGGCACTCGTCGCATCGTCACACATTTCCCAATAGATCAGTTGCGTACAGGATCCGTCATCGCGGGTGCCCCTATCCTGCTCCCTTTTCAGAGAAGCTAATCTATATTCTAGATCCCCCGTTGCGCCTGGCCGCAAGATGCTTCGTTTTTTATTGGTCACTATATAGACATAGTACCGGTTTCCATCTGTTTTGATATGCATAAGGGTAATTGGTAATCAGTCTACATGTTCATAGTCTTCTTGATTCATTCATATACATTAGTTCGAGCGATTGCAACCCTCCAGTGGATAACCAGATGTTCATAACATAACCCCATTCATAATCTGAGCGTCAGCGAAGTCCCGACCCTTCGGGATCACAATTCACAATTCCCTCATTCGTAATTCGCCATTCCTAAACTGAGCGTCAGCGAAATCCCGAACCCTCTGGATCGTAAATAAACTTACCTGATCAACGCTACATCCCCCTTCTGCGAAATAGTCTTTCCAGTATAAGTTTCAACCTCTATCGTATAATAATAAGTTCCTACTTCGGCAGGCGTCCCGCTATAGCTCCCGTCCCAGCCATCAAATGCATCTGTTCCATACCCTCCCCAAACCATCTTGCCCCACCTGTCGTATATCCGAAAAAAACGCACCTTAAATGGATCACCCTTCAATGACACAGGTCGGAAAAAATCATTCCTGCCATCACTATTCGGACTAAAGGCGGATGGTAAGTAAACGCCGGTTGATACTACCCTAACTGTCGCAGTTGTTGTATCAATGCACCCATGCTCTGAAATGCCTATGATCACATATGCCCGTGAGCTGTCAGCTTTGATAGTCTGTTCATAAGCTGATTGGTTAGCAAACAGCCATTCAGGCATCCAACGATAAATGGTATAAACCTCAGAAGCAGCCGATCGCAGGTTAAGCAGATTTCCAAACTCTAACAACTCGTCATTTGAAACCAGGTTAAGCTGCAATTCCTTCACCAACACCTCCTTTCTTATGGTATCTGTACAATAATCACCTTGCATCGAAAGTTCAATCGTATATATTCCAGGATCTGGATAGGAGTGTCTTGGGGGGGTAAATGCAGTAGATGTTCTTCCATCTCCGAAGCTCCATAGCCAGCTTGAAAAGTCACCAGCTGAAGAATTAACTATCTGGAAACCTTCGCTGGTACAAACGATCGAGTCAACAATAAAAGATGCTATTGGTGTAGGCAATGATTCAATAGTAAAAAATACCGTTGTATCGCAACCGGCGGTTGATCTTATCTGAAGGCTATAATTTCCAAGACCCAAAAACTTCTTTTGAAATCCTGAATCGCTCTGTACATCAAATATCGTTGTGCTACCATCCTTCTTCAATATATAATTGTAGTAATAACTACCAGTACCTTTAGTCACTTCAACTGACCCAACCTTGGTATTCGGGCAACTTCTCAAGTAGGTTATAACATTCGGAAAGGGAATTTTTTCTACAATAAAGCTATCAACATATACTTTGCACATGTCATCCTTTCGGCGATATCGGACTGTATATACACCAGGTTCATTAACAGTCAGGGTCTTGCCCCATTGGCGCGTGTTCCACAAATACGCGAACCCTGTAGTATCTGTTGCAATAAGGGTAACTCCATGGCCATAGCAGCTTGTATCCCTTTGAAATGTGGATATAGTATCTACAGGGGCAAACTCGCTGACATCAATTTTAAAGCTTACAGCATCAAAGCTGCCAGCCAGGTTTTGCTTTATTGGGGAGTAACTTCCTGGAGTCGTTGGAAAATTTGAACCTCGGTAGGAAATAGCATGGTAGAAAAACCCGCTTTTGTCAAAACGTTGTTGACCCCACAATTTACCGATCACTCCAGTTCCGGTACTAGCGTATGGAGGGCCAAAAAAAGAACCAAATAGCAGTGAGGAAAATTCAGAGCCAACGACGCCAAACCAGAGCTCTGTATGTGATGACTGAATAGCATTGCTGGTAATCGGTATATTTACACTTGAACAAAAACCAGCTAAATATATGTTTTCGCAATGATCGAGCGTAAAGCCGGATGGAACAAAATATTGTGAGGACAATGACGGATTCCCTAGTCGAGTTGATTTAAGGGAACTCGTCAGGTCAAACTTTACTTTGTCAACAAATACATCACCGCCGGGAACATTATAAGCGCTTGGAGAAACAGGGTAGTTTCCAAGCGTCGTACCTAAAACGTAGATATTATCTTCTGCATCAACATCCAGGAAACAGGCTGCATCCGCTGACGGTGTCCCGATATAACTCGACTTGAGTATTGATCCGTCACTGGGTCTGATAATTGTGACGAATCCATCTTTAAAATATCCATCGGTAGTTGTTTTCATTACGCCTCCTGTTATAGGGAAGTTTTGACTATTGGTTTCACCACAGATAACAAGATTTCCTGAATGATTGAAGATCATTCCATGCGGAGCATCATAGTTAATACCTCCTACGTAGCTACTGTATAGGAGCTGTGAACAATCGTTGCTTAACTTGAATAGGATTCCATCCTTGACCCCACCCGCATACGTGGATTGCTGCGCATCAGGGGTAACTGGGAAATCCTGTGAATTGGTATTGCTTACCACCCAGATATTACCGGCTGAGTCAACAAGTAACTCACCTGAATTGGGCAAATCCCAAATGGTAAATGGCTGGGGATGACCTTCCTCTCCGCTGCCTCCAATAAGGGTACAGCCGATCAAAGCAGTACCCAGGCTGTTGAAATGAGCGATATATAGGTCATGATTACCATTTTCTGTATTATCATAACATCCCGGGGTCACAGGCAAAAAAATTGACATCATAGTATTATGTCCAGTCATTCCCAGTATGAACAATTCACCAGATTCAGTTACCGTAAGCGCTAAAGGATCCGATGCTCCACTTAAATAAGTGGCGTACAGTAATGTTGATCCCGATGAACTGTACTTCGCAATCGTAACCGGTGTTCTGCCAATTGCTTGGGTAATAAATGCCCCTGGTGTTGTTGGCCATCCCCCCACAGGCCCAATATCTGGATTGTTGTCCTTACCTGCCGTATACATATTACCATGAGTATCGAAGGTAGAGGCATAACCATACTTACGATCTCCGATACTCCCGCTGTACGTTGCAAAAACGACCGTCGGATCTATTATCAACTGAATCGCGGTATCATACCCTCCCGGAAAATCGAAACTCAATACCCCATCCTTAAGCTTGTAACGACATGGCACAGATACTTCCCTTCCATCAATGATTTGATAGGCATAAGGTGCTTGTTCTGTAACTTCATTTATGGAGGTGGCTATTGTTAGGTTTCCCTCCTTCGTAAGACGAGGTTTTACTCCATCAAACGAAAGGGCGATTTGCGCAGTAGATACACCAGGATCCACTACAAAATCATACTTCAGGGATCTCCCAATACTATAGACAGCAACGTCGATACCATCGTACACTCCTTTTTGTATTACCTTTCTATATGCCCCAACATTTCCTTTCCACATCGAGGTGTCCCGCCCAAAAAAGTAGTTATAATAGAACTCACGACGGTCACGCGTTTCGTATTTGATGCTTTTGTTAGCACCCAAAAACTTCACCCAATAAGCATGCCTTCTGATCTGAGTTGTCTTGTCAGCACGCTCCGGAATTGTCTGATTATGCTGATAGACACTATCATATTTAGCCAGGTCGTGCTCACTGATATAGTTGTAGACAAAGCCTTGATCCGTTATAAAAACCACTCCTCCTGGTATCTCCGACCTGAATCTTCCTGGACACTGCCATTGACCTACATTCTCTACAAAATCAAGATTTCCTGCATCAGACTTACAATTCGTACGGTATTCCTGTTCAGCATTTACAGTTTGAACAAAACTGAAAAGACATATAACTAATACAAATGGGAAAACGGCAAACCTCATATCCCTGTTCATTTTAACTCACCATAATCTTTATAAATTCTATACTGGTACCAAAATTGTCTGAACATGTACTGTACTAACGCTGCTCTATATCTTCACAACTCTAAAGGTTTTTACTATACCGCGCTCAACAACCTCAAGGATATAATGGCCAGTCGGAAAATTCATAAGATCAATGACTGCATCCTTTGTATTCACTTGTTCTCCTTGAATGATGACTTGTCCAAAAATGTTCCTGACCCTGATAGCCACATTCTTCATCGGGTAACTGGATAAAACATGCAACAGTCCAGTAGTAGGATTAGGATAAACTTCAAACTTGTTTACGGTAACCTCGTCAATATTATCGACAAGATGGTTCACAAGTTTACAGTCAGATGTATCAATACAGCCGTTCTGTGAAACGACTACTGCATAGTTGCCGTTATGGGTAGCTGTGAAGCTTTGGTTTGTCTCTCCCGGAATGGGTGCATAATTACTATCACAGTACACCCATTGATAGGATGCACCCGTCACAAAAGCAGTTAAAACCGCTGCATTCTTAGTCACTGAGTCATCAATAGTGTTAATTGTCAAATTCATGGTGACAACGCTGTCGCAGCCAGTTATCGAAAGCAAAGTATCATAATAGGCCCCACTAGCTACATAGGTCACTCCATTCCAATGAAAACTATCACAAGCACTTTGAGAAAACGAGCTACCAATATTGTTATTAACCGTTAGATTAAGTGTAATAATGCTGTCACAGCCGACACTATTAATAAGAGTGTCGTAATAGACCCCTGTCGATGTATGATAGATATTGTTGAATGAAAAGCTATCACAAACAGCCTGAACCAGGTTTGAAAACGTTGTTTGTCGGATGGTAATATTGTATACCAGGATACTGTCACAACCTAGAACATTGGTGAATGTATCGGCCACAACAGCGCTGGCATAGTAGGTTTGGCCATTAAGAGTCAAGCTATCACATCCTACTTGTGGAATAGTTTGGTTAGGACTATTATTAATAACCAGGTTCAGGTTAACCACGCTATCACAACCCATGTAGCCTGTAAGCACATTCGAAGAAAAACCTGTAGTAAAGTGAGTAAAACCTCCAACGTTGAAACTATCACAGGTCGTAACATTAATAAGACTGTAATTTGGAATCCCACAGTTGCCTTGACTAATCTTTTGCACAAATGCACTTCGCTTTGGTGCGGACATTATAAATTGGTTACTGCTGGCGTCAAAGTCGGTAACGCCTTCGAAAACGCCAACTGAATATATATTTCCCGAGGCATCCAACGCTAGACCTCTACAACCGGAATTTGCAGACGATACATCTGTATTTGCTATATTCCTCGCCCAGATGAAGCCTCCAGATGGGTTCAACTTTAAGATAAAAGCATTGTCATCAATGGGAACTGGAAGTTGAAAAGTATTAACACCTGGATCGAAATCAGACCCCGCACCGAAAACACCGCCAACATATATATTCCCAGACGCATCTGTAGCTATTGCATTACCCATTTCGTTGTGGATGTCACCTATGCCTTTTACCCACGAAAAATTACCGGACGCATCAAGCTTAGAAATAAACATGTCATATCCGGTTCCAATACTTGTAAGGTTACTCACACTTGTTCCCGGGTCAAAATCTGTAACTCCAAAAAAGTAACCAGTGCTGTAAACGTTTCCCGAGGCATCAGTCTTCAAAGCTTTGGGTGTTGCTGTCCCTGAGAACTGCTTTGCCCAAATAAAACTCCCTGTCGCATCTAGCTTTGCAATAAAACCATTGTCAAAAGCATTTACGTTGGCAATAAGATTAACAACTGCAGGCCCGGGATCGAAATCAAGAGTTCCATTAAAAGTGCCGGAAAAGATAATGTTGCCGGAGCCATCAATTGTAATGCCCTGACCATCATTAAGGTCGAAACTTCCAAAAGCCTTAACCCATTGGAAATTGCCTCCGTTGTCCCATTTTAACACAAAAACATCCAGAAAACCAGCACTGGTAGAACTGTTAATTGGTCCAGGATCGAAATCGACAACCCCACCAAAGGATCCTGTTACATAAACAGATCCGGTAGGATCCAGAGCAACCGATCCGATAGTGTGATAGTCACCCACAATACTTTTAGCCCAGACAAATCCACCGGCAGCATCGAGCTTTAAAACAAAAATACTTGACCCGCCGACATTAGATGTCAAATTGCTGACTGATAACCCGGGGTCAAAGTCTACAGTACCCGAAAATCCTCCTGTAATAATGATATTTCCTGATCCATCTAAGGAAATCGTCCCGCCTCCATCGTGGCCCACTGCGCCTATCTGCTTAGCCCAAACCAGGTTGCCTGATGCATCAATCTTTGAGATAAAAACATCATTACCTCCTGCCGAACTGAAGTTGAGAACAGCAGGACCAGGATCAAAATCAGCAGTGCTGTCAAAACTTCCGGTGATATAGCTGTTGCCTGATGCATCAACTACCAGCGAATTACCATTTACTAATCCTAATCCTCCAACTTTCCCTGACCACACGTGGTTAGCACTTTGGCCTCTCAAGGTGGTAAAAGTAACAAGCAGGCAAAACGTAACAAGAGTCGTGTATAGCTTTTTCATCTTTTGATTTGGTGTTTTGTTTGATGTTTAGACCGGAAGATGTTATCTGAATTCAAACTAAAAGTACCAATACCTTAAAAGGCATACAATTAGGGAAAACCCCTGTTTTTTCAATGAAGGGAGATGTACTTCGATTAACCTCCAATATCTTTTGTCTATTGTAAGCCTTTGTTCAGGTAAATCAAGTACATTAGAATACAGCCTTTAACATCTCGCCTATGCAATACAAGCATTTTTTCTCCTGCATTTGCTGTATGTGCCTTTTCTCATTCATGTTACAAGGACAGGTTTTAAATAACCTTCACAGGGAACTGGATCAGTTAACACCACAAGAGTATCAATCAGCGCTTTACTTCTCTGAGGAGTGGACCAGTACTTCAGTCGTACAACAAATAGCCTATGTAAATTCTATTCAACTAGACAAACCTGATAGCGCGATCTTCTTATTACATGATGCAGCCAAAAAGAGCCTGTATATTGGTTATGACGCTGGCGTAGCTACCGCACTGACTAATCTGGCTACGCGGTATGTTGCTCACGGGCGATACGATATCGCTAAAATGCTTTATCGGAAAGCACTGCCATTTGTAATGCGGGGGTTTCAAGATAAAAAGGATTTAATGGCGATATTCTATGCAAACATGAGCTACCCCTATCACTATTCCCACGACCTTGATTCTATGGCATACTGGCTCTACCGGGCAGAGAAAACAATACAGGGATTCACTCCAGTCACACAGTCTCAGAGAGGTCATGTCGGTAGTGTCTACAATACTATGGCAGCTCTCTGGAGTAATCTGGAAGATCCACGTACAGCGTTGGAATACTCAAAAAAAGCAATATCGGTTGTCGACCCATTCAAAAATGCTCCATCAATGTCGCAGAGGGTGACGCAAATCTATTTCAATGCGGGGGAATTCTTCGCGCGTGTTGGCCAAATTGACAGTGCGAGAGAATATTTTCAAAAATCCCTTTCTTTTAAACCAGACAATCCTGCCACTATAGCATGTCTGGCAGACCTCTACATGGAAGAGGGGCAGGCGGTAAAGGCGGTGCCGATGTTGAATCATGCTTTAGAACTGGCAAACAAGGAAAAGGATGCAAATGAGCGGATTGAGGTTTACTTCCTATTGGGAAAGGCCTACTATCTATTAAAAGATCCTCGGGCAGAGAAACAGCTACTGGATGTTATTTCTAAGGCAAACAGGATGGGCTATAGACCTACCGCAAGTATGGAATCCTTCAAGCTCCTCTCCCAGATTTATGCTGATCGGAAAATGCACGCGAAAGCATACTATTTTCAAACACAAGGCATGCATTTGAAGGACAGCCTCCTGAAGAATGATGATCGAAACGCCATGCTCGCTCTTGAAATAAAATCCCGAACTGCACTAAAAGATATTGAACTCGCACAGAAACAAGTAATGATTGCTCGCAGTGAAGCTGAGATCAAGCAAAAAAACATTTGGATTGGCGCAATCACTGTTGGTGCACTATTAACAATAGCTTTACTGATCGCGCTTTATCGTAGCAATCTCCACAAACAGCGCCTTAGGGAGGAGACTATAAACTCCATGATGCAGGAACGGGAAATTAGTAATCTGAAATCAATCATGAAAGGTGAGGAAGCAGAAAGAACCAGGCTGGCACGCGAGCTCCATGATGGCATAATGGTTCAACTCTCTACGGTGATGATGAACCTGGATACACTTCCTGAGGTTTACAGACAATCTGCGACTTATGACTACTTCCAGTCTACATATTACCGCCAGATCGTCGCCCAATTGAGCAATGCTACTAGGGAACTGAGGCAGACCGCTCATAACCTGATGCCGGACATGCTGCTTGATGGAGGCCTTCCTGAGGCCTTGTACTAT
>Ga0196971_1001328_pt1 | contig 11557 bp, 10 predicted proteins | sample S1v_1013CmetaG_FD_148660 | JGI IMG/M metagenome (GOLD analysis project Ga0196971, IMG submission 148660) | Soil microbial communities from Anza Borrego desert, Southern California, United States - S1+v_10-13C | ecosystem: Environmental > Terrestrial > Soil > Desert | place: USA: California... | reverse complement strand
ACGACGCGCTGTTCGGCGGTGCCGGACAGGACCTGGTGTGCGGCGGCAGGGGCACCGATACCGTGACCTATGGCCAGAACCGCGCCGATTACGCGATCGAGCGCAACGGCAAAATCGTCACGGTGCGCTCGCTGAAGGATGCGACCGATGCCGATACCTTGGTCAACGTGGAAAAGATCAGCTTCGGCGACGGCACGCTGACCGTTTCGGACGACGGCGCGCCGGCGGCGCTGCCGGAGCTCGTCGCCGGGCTGTATGCGGCATTCTACAAACGGGCGCCGGACAATGCCGGATTGCAGTACTGGATCGAACAGGCGAACGCCGGCCAGCTGAGCCTGCGCGACATGGCCGACCGGTTCGCGGGCATCGCCAAGTTCGGCGAGCTGTATCCGGATTCCCTGTCCACGGAAGCATTCGTCGCGAAGATCTACCAGAACATCCTCGGCATCCAGGGTGACCAGGCGGGCCGTGAGTTCTGGGCGACGATGATCGATTCCGGGGTAAGCCGCACGCAATTCGTGGCCGACTTCGTGACTTCGGCGCTGAATTTCGACGCCGGCTCGACCACCGTCACCGGCACCGATCTGGCGAATGCGAACATGGCGAAAAACACCCTGAGCAACAAGGTCGAAGTCGGCCTGCATTTCGCCGCGACGCTCGCCGCGAAGTCGAACGGCGGCGTCGATTCCGATCCGTACAAGCAGTCGGTCGAGGTGCTGTCCGGCGTCAGCGACAACAGCCAGTCGGTGGAGGATGCGGTCGTCAGGATCGACCTGATCGGCGGCCATACCGGTTACGGCAGCGCGGTGCCGGTACAGGGCATCTTCCTGTGAAGGGAAATGCCCTTGAGACGCAGCATTGTTTCTATCGCGCCATGAACGGGAGAACGGGGGCGGCCGAGTCAGGACTTCAGGGTGGCGTCCTTGTCCCGGGGTGCATGATCCGGTCCCCGCCGTTCAGGTCTTGCCGAAGCGCGGCGGACGCTTTTCAATGAAGGCGGCGATGCCTTCCGCCAGGTCCGGCGACGCGGCCGCTTGCGCGAAATTCTCGATTTCATCGTCGAGCTGCCGCGCCAGCGGCGTCGTTTCCGCCTGGTACACGAGCCGCTTCATGCGCGCATGCGAGCCATGCGGTCCGGCCAGCAGCCGGGCGACCAGCGCATCGGTCGCCGCGCGCAAGCCGTCCGCCGGCACCACCTGGTTGACCACGCCATATGCCAGCGCGGTGTCGGCGTCGAAGTTGTCGGACAACAGCAGCCACTCCAAAGCCTTGCGCGGTCCGACGAGACGCGGCAGGAACCAGGAATTGCCGGCGTCCGGGCTGGCACCGATTCGCGCATAGGCCAGGTTGAACTTCGTGTCTTTCGCCGCGATCACGAGGTCGGCCACGCACACCAGTCCCATGCTGCCCCCTGCCACCGCGCCGTGCACCGCCGCCACCACGATCGCCGGCAGCTCGCGCAGCCGCAGGATGGCCGGGTTCAGGTCGCGTCCGATTTCGCGCAGCACGGCCGGCGCGTCGACGCGGTCGGGGCGCAGGCTGGCAAGGTCGCCGCCGACGCCGAAGGCCGGCCCCTCGGAACGCAGCAGGACCACCCGCACGCCGGGCACGGCGGCGACCTGTTGTGTGACCCGGTTGAGTTCCGCGATCTGTTCCCTGCCCATTGCATTGAGCGTGGCCGGGTTGTCGAATACGACGGTGGCTAGGCCGCCGTCGATGGATAGGCGCGTCGTCATGGTCTCCGTCCTCCTGTTGACTGGGGCGATGGAAGCGATCCTAGACCCGGGTCTGATAAAAAGCAACTGCTTGGTTGCTAAAGAAAAGTAAGCTTGTTACACTTCGTCAAAAAGAGCGACGGCGGCTGTGATCACCGAGCCGGCGGACGCACCATACGGATATCCACGTGGTACGCTGCGCGGAGGAGACATGCAGGTATTGCAGATTGCCCTTAGCGGTATAGCACAGGGCTGCATTTACGGTTTGATCGCGCTCGGCTTTGTTCTCATTTACAAGGCGACGGAGACGGTCAATTTCGCGCAGGGCGAGCTGATGATGCTCGGCGCGTTTCTCGGCCTGACCGGCGCCACCGTGCTCGGCCTTCCGTTCTGGGCGTCAATCGGCGCGACCATGCTGGTCATGTTCCTGTTCGGCATGTTGCTCGAACGCAGCCTGCTGCGCCCCCTGCTCGGCCAGCCGGCGTTCACGATCGTGATGGTGACCATCGGCTTCGCCTACTTCGCGCGCGGCGTCGTCACGATGATCCCGTCCTGGGGCACCGATACCCATAGCCTCCCGGTTCCGTACAAGGATGAGCTGTTGCGCTTCGGCGAGCCGGACGCGTCGGGCGTGCAGCTGGTGGTCAGCGTCGAACATCTGGCGATCATCCTCGCCACTGCGCTGCTGTGCGCGATCCTGTTCCTGTTCTTCCGCTATACCCGTCTCGGCATCGCGATGCAGGCAGCGTCCCAGAACCAGCTCGCCGCGTTCTACATGGGCATCCCGGTGCGCCGCCTGAACGCGCTGGTCTGGGGCATCAGCGCCGGCGTGGCAGCGTGTGCGGGCATCCTGCTCGCGCCGGTCACCTTCGTTCACTCCAACATGGGATTCATCGGGATGAAAGCCTTCCCCGCCGCGGTGGTGGGCGGCTTCGGCAGCATTCCCGGCGCGATCGTCGGCGGTCTCGTGATCGGGCTGGTCGAGTCGTTTTCCGGCTTCTACCTGCCGGAGGGATTCAAGGACATTGCCGCTTACATCGTGGTGTTGCTGATGCTTACCGTGAAGCCGAACGGCCTGTTCGGCGACAGCCTGCGCAAGCGCGTTTGAGGAGCCGGGGCAAGATGCGTTTTCTTTTCAAGACCGATTACAACCAGGATATCCGGCTCGTCAAGCACAGCGGCATGGCGTTCTGGTACGGCCTGCTCGGCGTGCTGCTGCTGGCGGCGCCGCTGCTGCTGTCCGAATACTTTCTTTCGCAGCTGGTTTTCATCCTGATCTACGCGATGGTCGGCCTCGGGCTGATGCTGCTGTCCGGCTTCACCGGCCAGGTGTCGATCGGGCATGCCGCCTTCCTCGCGGTGGGCGCCTATACCGAAGCCTACCTGCAGAGCCGGGGCTGGCCGTTCGCCGCATCGCTGGCCGCGGCCGCCTTCCTGTCGGCGGTTGCCGGCGTCGTCGTCGGCCTGCCGGCGCTGCGCACCAAGGGCATGTACCTCGCGATCGCAACGCTCGCCTTCGGCTTCATCGTCGAGGAGGCGGTGGTGCGCGCCGAAAGCATCACCGGCGGCAACTCCGGCAAGCAGGTGGGCCGGATCGAGCTGTTCGGCTTTCCCCTCGACAGCGAGGAGCGCTTCTATTACCTGACGCTGGCGCTGACCGTCGGCGTCACGCTGCTCGTGCTGAACCTGCTGCGCAGCCCGACCGGCCGCGCGTTCGTCGCAGTGCGCGATTCGGAAATCTCGGCGCAGAGTATGGGCATTCATCTGGCCCGCTACAAGACGATCGCCTTCGCGCTCTCCGCGGCGATCGCCGGCGTGGCCGGTGCGGTGTACGCGCACAAGCTGCGTTTCATTTCGCCGGAACAGTTCACCTTCGTGCAGTCGATCGAGCTGCTGATGATGATCGTCATCGGCGGGCTCGGTTTCGTGCACGGCGCCTTCTTCGGCGCCGCATTCTGGGTCGTCGCGCAGCAGCTGATCGTGCTGGCCAAGGATTACCTGCCGCCGTGGATCGGCCAGCAGGCGGGTCTGCAACCGACAGTGTTCGGCGTGATCCTGATCGCCTTCGTGCTGTTCGAGCCGCTCGGGCTGTACGGGCGCTGGCTGAAGGTGCGGACCTACCTGGAACTGTTCCCGTTCTACCGGCGCGGCATGTTCCGGCGCCAGAAGTCGTACATGAAATCGGAGCGGCTGAAATGACGGCACCCCTGCTGCAGGCAAGCAACCTCACCGTGCGCTTCGGCGGCCTGACCGCGGTCAACAACGTCAGCTTTTCGGTGCAGGAAGGCGAGATCTTCACGCTGATCGGCCCCAACGGCGCCGGCAAGACCACCACCTTCAACCTGATCAGCGGGCTGTACCGTCCCACCAGCGGCAGCATCAGCTTCCGCGGCGAGACGCTGACCGGGCTGCCGCCGCACCGGATCGCGGAAAAAGGCATCGCGCGCACTTTCCAGAACATCGAACTGTTCGAGCACGCGACCGTTCTGCAGAACCTGCTGATCGGCAGGCACACGCAGCGGCGCACCGCGCTGTGGCAGGAACTGCTGTTCACCCCCGCCACGCGCCGCGCCGAGCTTGCGTTCCGGGCCGAAGTCGAGAAAGTCATCGATTTTCTCGACCTGCAGCATTACCGCGACAGCCTCGTCGCATCCCTGCCCTACGGCGTGCGCAAGGTGGTGGAACTGGCGCGCGCGCTGTGCATGCAGCCGAAGCTGCTGCTGCTGGACGAGCCGTCATCCGGGCTCAATACCGAAGAGACGGACGACATGGCGTTCTGGATCGAAGACATCCGCACCGATCTCGGCATCACCGTGATCATGGTCGAGCACGACATGTCGCTGGTCAGCCGCGTGTCCGACCGCGTGCTGGCGCTGAATTACGGCGAAGTGCTGGCGAGCGGGAAGTCGGCCGAGGTGCAGGCCGATCCGGCGGTCATCGAAGCCTACCTGGGAGGGGTTGCCGCATGAGCGACGCGATTCTCCAGCTGAACAACATCGAGAGCAGTTACGGCCCGGTGAAGGCGATCCGCGGCGTCAGCCTTGGCGTCAGGCGCGGCAGCATCGCCACCGTGCTCGGCTCCAACGGCGCCGGCAAGTCGACCATCCTGAAGACCATTTCCGGCATCATCGACCCGCAAAAGGGATCGATCCTGTTCGAGGGCGAGCCGATCCAGAAGAAGGATCCGGCGGAGATCGTGCGCCGCGGGATCGTCCATGTGCCGGAGGGGCGCGAGGTATTCCCGCTGCTGTCGGTCTACGACAACCTGCTGATGGGCAGCTTCACGCGCAGCGACCGGGATGCGGTGGCGCGCGACATCGAGGCGGCCTACGCCTATTTCCCTATCCTGAAGGAACGCGCGCGCCAGGAAGCCGGCCTGCTGTCGGGCGGACAGCAGCAGATGCTGGCGATCGCACGCGGCCTGATGGCGCAGCCGAAGGTGATGCTGCTCGACGAACCCAGCCTCGGGCTGTCGCCCAAGCTGACCCGGGAAATCTTCGAAATCATCCGCCGCATCAACGGCGAGCGCGGCACCACCATCCTGCTGGTGGAGCAGAACGCGCAGGTGGCGCTGCACTATGCCGATTACGGCTACGTGCTCGAGGTCGGACGCGTCGTGATGGAAGACCGGTGCGCGGTGTTGCGGGACAAGGATGACATCAAGGAATTCTATCTCGGCATCAAGGATGCGGGCGTGCGCGGCCAGCGCCGCTGGAAGCGCAAGAAAAACTGGCGTTAGGACGGCACCCATGAGCTTTTCCCAAGGCAAGGCGACCGGCGCTCCGGTCATCCCCGGCGACACCATTTCGCAGATGTTCTGGAACGCGGCGCAGCAGCGCGCCGACCGCGTCTGCCTGCGCCAGAAGGAATTCGGCATCTGGCAGAGCATGACCTTCGGCGAACTGGCGCAGGTGGTGCGCGAGGTGGGGCAAGGCCTGGTATCGCTCGGGCTGGAACCGGGCGAATGCGTGTCCATCCTGTCCAACACCAAGCGGGAATGGCTGTATGCGGATCTCGCGGTGCTGTGCGCCGGCGGCGTGTCGAACGGCATCTACCCGACCGATTCCGCCGCCCAGGTCGAATACCTGATGCAGGATTCCGGCTCGGTCTACCTGTTTGTGGAAGACGAGGAACAGCTCGACAAGGCGCTCGAGGTGAGGGACAAGCTGCCCGGCCTGCGCAAGATCATCGTGTTCGACATGGAGGGCTTGCGCGACCTGGACGACGACCAGGTGCTGAGCCTGGGCATGCTGCGCTCGCTCGGCCGCGCCTATGACGCGGCCGACCGGCTGCATCCGGAACAGTGGCTGGAACGGGTGCGGATGCGCCAGCCGTGCGACCTCGCCATCCTCATCTACACCTCCGGCACCACCGGCAAGCCGAAGGGGGCGATGCTGTCCCACCGCAACGTCATCACCGCGGTGCGCGGTTTCAAGGACGTGATCCCGCAGGACGACTCGGACGAGCGGATGTGCTTCCTGCCGCTGTGCCACGTCGCCGAACGGCTGGGCGGCGTGTATTACTCGCTGTATACCGGCGCGCGCCTGAATTTCGTGGAAAACCCGGAAACGATTCCCGAAAACGTGCGCGAAATCGCGCCGACGGTATTCCTGGCGGTGCCGCGCATCTGGGAGAAATTCTATTCCGGCGTGATGATCGCGCTGTCGGAAGCGACGCGGCTGGAAAAGTTTGCCTACCGTACCGCGATTGGCGTCGGGCGCAAGGCGGCGGTCTACCTGGAACGGGGCGAGCGGGTGCCGGCCGGGCTCGGCTTCCTGTTCCTGCTGGCCCGCGTGCTGGTACTGAACAATGTGCGCAAGCTGATCGGCATCCACCGCTGCCGGCACATCACTACCGGCGCGGCGCCGATCTCGCCCGACCTGGTGCGCTGGTACCTGTCGCTCGGCGTGCCGATGCTGGAAGTCTGGGGCATGACCGAGACCTCCGGCGGCGGCACCGCGACACCGATGTCGCGCATCAAGCCTGGCATGATCGGCAGGCCGGCGCCGTTCAACGAGGTCCGCGTCGATCCCGCCACCAATGAAATCCTGGTCCGCGGCGACAACGTGTTCATGGGTTACCTGAACCAGCCGGACAAGACCGCCGAGACGATCGACGCCGACGGCTGGCTGCACACCGGCGACGTCGGCCGGGTCGACGACGACGGCTTCCTGAAGATCACCGACCGGATGAAGGACATCATCATCACCGCCGGCGGCAAGAACATCACGCCGTCGGAACTGGAAAACGAGCTCAAGTTCTCGCCCTATATCACCGACGCGGTGGTCATCGGCGACAAGCGCCCTTACCTGGTCTGCCTGATCATGATCGACCAGGACAACGTCGAAAAATACGCGCAGGACCACGACATCCCGTTCTCGAACTACGCCAGCCTGTGCCGCGCGCCGGAAATCCAGGCGCTGATCGGCGCCGAGCTGCAGAAGGTCAACCAGAAATTCGCGCGCGTCGAACAGATCAAGAAATTCCGCCTGATTGAGCAAAAGCTCGGCGCCGAGGACGAAGAGCTCACGCCGACCATGAAGCTCAAGCGCAATTTCGTCAACAAGAAATACGCGTCACTCATCGACAGCATGTACCAGGAAGCCTGACGCCGGCGCCGGCCGGAGCAAGCTTCAACCGATCCATCGTCCCACCTTTCAGAAGGAGGCAACATGAAACAGACAGCACGCCACATCCTTGCGCCGATCGCACTGCTCGGCCTGCTTGCCGCCGGCGCCCCGGCACAGGCACAGAACCAGGGCGTGACGAAAAATGAAATCGTGCTCGGCACGATCCAGGACCTGTCCGGCCCGATCGCCGGCTTCGGCAAGCAGGCGCGCAACGGCATCCAGATGCGGGTCGAGGAAATCAACGAGGCCGGCGGCATCCACGGCCGCAAGCTGAAGCTGGTGGTCGAGGACAGCGGCTACGATCCGAAGAAGGGCTTGCTGGCGACGCAGAAGATGGTGCAGCAGGACAAGATCTTCGCGATGATCGGCACCATCGGCACCGGCGTCGTGATGGCGTCGCTGCCGACGCTGCTGGAAAAAAATGTCCCGAACCTGTTTCCGCTGACCGCGGCGCGTGAAGTGTACGATCCGGTGCACAAGCTCAAGTATTCGTTCGCGGCGCCCTACTTCGACCAGGCCAGGAGCGGCGTGAAGTTCATGCAGAAGGAGCGCGGCGCGAAGAAATTCTGCGTGATCTACCAGGATGACGACTTCGGCCTCGAGGTGCTGCGCGGCGCGGAGGCGGGCCTGAAGGACATCGGCATGAGCTTCGCGGAAAAGACCAGCTACAAGCGCGGCGCCACCGACTTCTCGTCGCAGGTGGCCAAGATGCGCGGATCGGGTTGCGACACGGTGGTCATGGGCACCGTGATCCGGGAGACGATCGGCACCATCGCCGAAGCGCGCAAGACCGGCTGGAGTCCGAACTTCATCGGCACCAGCGCCTCCTACACCGAACTGATCCACAAGCTCGGCGGCAAGGCGATGGATGGCTTCTACTCCGCCTTCCAGGTCGCCGTGCCCTACCTGGACGACCCGTCCAGGAACGTGCGCGACTGGGGCACCAAGTACAAGTCGAAATTCAACGAAGATCCGAGCGTGTTTTCCGCCTACGGCTACTCGATGGTCAACCTGTTCGCGATGGCCGCCGAAAAGGCCGGCCCGAACCTGAATGTCGACAGCTTCGTCGATGCGCTCGAAAAAACCACCTACAGCCGCGACATGTTCGGCAGCCCGGAATACAAGTTCACCAAGACGAACCACCTGGGCAACGCCAAGTCGCGCATCGGCCAGATCCAGAACGGCAGGTGGGTCGCGGTAACCGACTACCTGGATTACTGACGCGTAGCCAACGTCACTTCAGCCCGCCTTGCGCGGGCTTTTTTTCGTCTTGCGCCAATGTGGTCGATTGCTTGTTTAAAAAAGGGCCTAGCCTGCGCAGGAATTGACAAAGCATTAATTGAAGTGTGTATAAGTGCGTATGTCGTTGTTCTATAGCAGCAACGAGAAGCGATGGCGGCCAAAAATCCTGCCAGGTAAGGATTTATGAGACAGTGCAAGCCTTTTTTCTGTTAAATCCTAGCAGAAAGGGATTTATACGCTCTTTGTTTCGCTTTTCCTGTATATTCCTATCATCATAGGAGTAATCATGAAGCGTGTTGTCAAGATCCCATTTCCAACTGATCCTCTAGTCGCAGGCCCCGAGACCTTGGGGAAAGCCGTGCGCTCCAGCCGTACGGAACAGGGTCTCACGATCGAAGAAGCGGCAATGACGATCGGTGTTGCCAAGCAAACACTTTCTGACATCGAAGCCGGCAAGTCCACCGTCAGCTTGGGAATTGTGCTCAAGGTCGCAACGGAACTCGGGGTAAGCCTGTTCGTGGCGCCGGCCCGCGAGCGGGAACGCATTCAAAGCCTTATTTGCGGGATGAGTAAATGACAAAGTTGGATGTTTTTCTTGATCGGCAGATGGCCGGGGTGTTGGAGCACAATCCCGCAGAAAACCGCTTTGCCTTTTCGTATTCTCCGCAATGGCTGAATAACCTGCAGCGCTATCCCCTTAGTCCTCACCTTCCTCTGGTGCCGGACTTAGATCAAACTCCGGAAGCGCATAGCGCCGCAGTACGCCATTTCTTCGAGAACCTCCTGCCCGAGGGACGGGCACTCGATGAGGCGGCTGCGGCAAGCAAGGTTTCCAAGTCCAACCTGGTGGGCCTGATGATTGCTCTTGGGCGCGAGACGGCAGGCGCGCTCGCACTACATCTATCACGCGGTGACGATACTGGAACTGCCGCTAATCGCAGTTTGCTGCATGCAAGGGCCGAGCGCCGCCAGCTCTCCAAGGGAGAACTATCCGACCGTATCAAAGCGCGACCTTACGAGCCCTTTTCCGTCTGGGACGGCAAAGTTCGCCTGTCGATTGCGGGTTATCAGGACAAAGTAGCGGTATTCAAGGAGTCTGGCGAATGGTTTCTTGTCGAAGGCAACGAATTTGCATCCACCACGATCCTTAAGCCGGAACCGCTAAACTCAAACCTTGCAGGGCTAACCAGCAATGAGTTTTTTTGTATGCGGCTGGCGAAGAATATCGGGTTGCCGATCGCGACTGTTCGCCTGACTCACGTACCCGAACCGGTGCTCGAGGTGGATCGTTTCGACCGAGCGGTGGAAGGCGACATGGTACGCCGGCTGCATGTCATCGACGGGTGCCAGGCACTCGGATATCCGCCAACGCTCAAATACGAACGTCCGTATGGAGACAACCCGCATGTCAAGGACATCCGGGATGGCGTCTCCCTTCCACAGTTGTTCGACATGTTGCGAAACTGCCCCAATCCAGCCGCGCAACGTCTGCAGTTGCTGCGATGGACTATCTTGCAGGTCCTGATCGGCAACACCGATGCGCACGCAAAGAATTTGTCGTTCTTCAATGATGGCGACGGCATTCGGCTCACGCCAGCCTATGATCTCGTAAGCATCTTGGCGTTCGCTGACGAAAAAATCGAAGGCTCCTTTGCAATGGCGATTGGAGACGCATTTACCGAGGCCGAGCTTACCCCTTATGAGTGGGCGCACTTCGCACATCTGTGCGGACTGCGGCCACAATTGATTTCCCGCGAGATGGGGAAGATTTCCACGGGACTGCTACAGGCGCTACCCCGCACACAGCGGGAAGTCATCCTGGAGAGAGCGGATGCAAGCATGGTTGAACGTGTTTGCGCGACAGTGACTCGCCTGGCAGAACGGCACTTGTCGATTGCATCAGAAATCACATCAGTCGATCCAGTCCTTTTCGTATAACGTCCGGCGCAAAAACAATCTCGCGTCGGCATTATCGCGATCAGCTCCTGCCAGGCGGGCCCCAATAGTGCGTTCGAAAACAGCCTGGACTCGGTTCAACCACACTGTCCGGATGCTGAGGCTGGAGACATCCGAAGCGACAGTGCGAGGAATATTTCACTCGCCCGGATGTCGGACACCGCTAGTCGCCTTGCGTCAGCTTGCGGTACGCATTCAGATGCCGCAGCGCGCCGGCCAGATGCCCGCATTCCTGGTGCAGCCGCGCGAGATTGAAATGCGCGTCGGCGAAACCGGGATCGCACTCCAATGCCCGCTCGTAGGACGCCATCGCTTCGCGCGCACGGCGCAAGTCTTCCTGCGCGATCGCCAGGTTGAAGTGAATCAGGCTGCTGGCGCCGCAGTGCGCGACGCCCTCCTGCAGCGCGATGCACGCCTCGAGTGCCTGCCCGTTCGCGAGCAGCAGATGGCCCAGGTTGACATAGGCATTCTCGAAAGCCGGATCGATCGTGATCGCTTCGCGGTAGCACCTCGCTGCGCCCACCGGATCGCGCGCTTCGAGATGCTGCGCCTGCCGGTACCAGTCCTGCGCCGTCGCCGGCGCGCCGCGGCCGCGGGTAAAGGGTGAAAGCGACGCGCCGCCGCCGGCGTCGGTGAAGTCGATCAGCAGCTGTCCGCTCGCGCTGCGGAGCCGCCCCCCGTCGCGCACCGCGAGCTCCTTGCCGACCGCCGCGACCCGTGCGGCGGCGAACGCGGCCGCCGGCAGCTCGCGCTGCAACTGCTGCAGGAAACGGGCGGTCTTCTTCGGCGGAATCCCGCTTTGAAACAGGTCTTGCGCCATGCGCATCAGCACCACGTCGCGGAAGGCGAACCGGTATTCCCGGCGCGCGCCGCGCTGCGGCCGCACAAAGCCCGCCTTCACCAGCTCGGAAACCACGCGTCGCCGCACGCCGTATTTCTCCTCGACGTCGGCAATGGTCAATCCGGTCATTTACCGGTTTTTCGCGCCGCTTTCTTCGCCGGCGCGGGCTTAGT
>Ga0196971_1001327_pt1 | contig 11562 bp, 13 predicted proteins | sample S1v_1013CmetaG_FD_148660 | JGI IMG/M metagenome (GOLD analysis project Ga0196971, IMG submission 148660) | Soil microbial communities from Anza Borrego desert, Southern California, United States - S1+v_10-13C | ecosystem: Environmental > Terrestrial > Soil > Desert | place: USA: California... | reverse complement strand
TATCCGTATCCGGTACTCAGGACGCAGTGAGCAAGGCAGGCCGCGCAAGTGAAATGGCCTACCAAATGTCCAAGCGCTCCAAGGAACTCAAGCGCGATGTGGAGTATGCATTGGTGCGTAACCAAGCCTCTTTTGCTGGCGCTGCTGGCACTGGTGCAACACTGGCTGGTGTTGAATCTTGGTTGGCAACCAACAAGACCTCCGTTGGTACTGGTACTGCACAAACCACCCCAGGCTACTCTGGCGGCGCTGTTGCAGCTCCTACCGATTCGTCTGTCGCCGGTTCCGTTACTGAAGCTAACCTGAAGGCTGTTATCCAAGCCTGCTGGACTGCTGGCGGTGATCCTGGCGTGTTGATGGTTGGCCCAGCTACCAAGAGCAAAATCTCTGGTTCCTTCAACGGTATCGCAACCCGTTACCGCGAAGTCCCAGGCATGAAGCAAGGCGCTATCGTCTCTGGTGTAGACCTCTACATCTCGGACTTTGGTGAACATGAAATCGTGCCGAACCGCTTCATGCGTGACCAGAACATCCTGGCACTGGATATGGACTACTGGACCGTCGCATCTCTGCGTCCGTTCCAATCGTTCGATCTTGCCAAGTCTGGTGATAACACCAAGAAGCAAATCCTGACCGAACTGACCTTAGTAAGTAACAACGAGAAGGCCAGCGGCAAGGTAACTGACATCAACCCAGCGTTGTAAGCTGATTGAGGGAAGGGGCTGGGAAACTGGCCCCTTTTTCTATGGAAAAGCGCGTACTGGAAGTAGACCCGATAACCAAGATCATCACTTGGTTTAGCTATGACGATGCAACAGATACCACATACATCAGCTACACCGGAGGCGATGCCAAGGAAAAGGCAGAGCATTCCAAGGCACTCAAGAACGATGAGGAATACACCCGCAAGGGCATGAAGAACGACATGGTGCATTACGCCCATATCAGCGATGCAACTCTTCTCAGGTGGCATTGCGAAGGCGTGAACATCAAGGACACGAAAGAGCTGTTCCGCATGGTCAACAAACCCGAATACAGCAACCTCAAGACCACCACGCTCGTTCACAAACCCAAAGGCTAACTTGCTAGACGCACAAATCCAACTGGCTCACGACCTCGCACAAGCAGGGGAGCCTGATGAGGCGCTACGTGTTGCATCCAATGTACTGAACGAGAATCCAGACGAAGCTAGGGCATTATTTCTTGCTTCGTATGTGTTCTTACAGGCCGAACGCTGGGGCATGGCCTACAACGTCCTGATGAGAGCTGCCACACTGGTTCCCAGGCGTGAACAGGTATGGAACAACCTCGGCATGTGCTGCATGAAGATGGGCCGCATAGACGAGGCTAGAAGCCATCTTAATAAAGCATTACAGCTAGAACCCAAGAACTACGCAGCCATGAATAACCTAGCGCTGATCGAAGTAAACGAATGTAACCCCAAGAAGGCGCTGGAATACACCTACAAGTCTCTGCACATCAATCCTGAGCAGTGGGACGTAAGGGAAACGCAAGGTTACGCCAACTTAATGCTGGGCAATTGGGAAGCAGGCTGGGATGGTTACGAGGCGATGGTGGGCAACACCAAGCAACGCACAGCCGAACCCAGAAAACCAGTCCCGTATTGGGATGGAAGCCCCCTCAAGCGCTTATTGGTGCGCGGAGAGCAGGGCATCGGTGATGAGATCGCCTTTGCTTCCATTCTCAGTGATGCCGTGCCTGAAGTGGTACTGGAATGCGACCGCAGGCTAGAAGGTTTATTGAAGCGCTCATTCCCAAATATCGAGATCCACGGCACCAGATTCGATAAGAGCGTGAATTGGGACGCAGATTACGACGCATGGTGCCTGATTGGCTCATTAGGCTGGCACTACCGCACGAAAGATAGCGATTTTCCAGGCAAGCCGTACCTGAAGGCTGACCCACAGCGCAAATTACAGTGGAAAGCACTGCTGGATAGCCTTGGAACCAAGAAAAAGATAGGGATTGCATGGACTGGTGGGCTAAAAGACACGCACTCCGAGCGCAGAAGCGTGGATTTGGAGCAACTGCTGCCAATTCTCCAGCAAGACGCGACGTTTATCAGCCTGCAATACAAGAATCCAGCCTCAGAAATAGCCGAATTCAGCCAAAAACACGGCATTGAGATACATCACTGGGCAAGAGCCACAGAAGCACCGGATTACGACGAAACAGCCGCTTTGGTGGACGAATTAGACCTCGTTATTAGCGTGACTACCGCTGCTGTAGACCTCTGCGGGGCTTTGGGCAAGGAATGCTGGGTACTAGTCCCGAACAAGGCACATTGGCGCTACGGAATGACCGGAAACAAGAAGATTTGGTACGACAGCATCAGGTTATTCAGGCAAGGCAAGGATTGGACAGGCGTTATCAACGACATAGGAGCAGAGCTTGCTACATATCTTCGTCGGTGTTGATGTTCGACAGCCGATTGCTTTCACGGTACTACAATCCTCGATTATCGCAAGGGCAAGTGAGCCGGTAGCCATTACCCCGCTGCTGATAGACCAATTGCCTGTAAAGCGCCGGGGATTAACGGATTTCACCTTCACCCGTTACCTGCCTCCCTGGCTGATGGGCTACAAGGGAACCGCTTTGTTCCTGGATGCAGATATGGTCGTACAAGGCGATATAAGCGATTTATTTGCTCTGGCTGACCCAGAGTATGCCGTACAGGTCGTTAAGGCCAAGGATCGCTTCGAATGGCCCTCCCTGATGCTGTTTAACTGCGAAAAGTGTACCGCCTTAACCCCTGAGTTCATCGAGAACGGACAGCCACAGAAACTGGAATGGGGAAGCGTAGGCGAACTGCCTAAAGAGTGGAATCACTGCGTTGGGTATGACGAACCCAACCCTGACGCGCAACTGATTCACTACACGATGGGCATCCCTGCTTTCCCTGAAGTGGCTCACCTGGAACACACGGACACTTGGCGGCAGGAACTCAAGGCCGCGAACTCTACCGTGTCATGGCAGGAATTGATGGGCAAGTCGGTTCATGCGGAGCGCCTCAATGCAACTCGCGGGTAATACCTGGGTTCCAGACGCCGACACCTACTTTGGCAACTACTTCAAGGGTGGCGATGTGTTCGAACAGGAGAACCTCGATCTAGCCCTATCGTTTGTAGAACAGTTTGGTGTAGCGGTAGATGGTGGGGCGCACGTAGGAAGCTGGACGCGCCACATGGCAGGAAAGTTTGACCTCGTAGCCGCGTTCGAGCCTAAGCCTGAGAACTTCGAATGTCTGGTGATGAATACGCTGGACTGTAGCAACGTAGTTCTATCGCGCTTCGGCCTCAGTGATACCGCTCACGAAGGCGCTCTACGCGAAGGTAACAATTCCGGTTGCTGGCATGTCACGGAAGGCAACGACATACGCCTGAGACCGCTACCCGATTTCGGGGCGCTGGATTTCATCAAGCTGGACATTGAAGGCTATGAGTACAACGCGCTCTTAGGGGCGATTAAGCAACTTTACAAGTATTCCCCGATTGTACTGATCGAGGAAAAAGACCTGCCCCATAAGCCACAGGACTACAAGGCAAGACAGCTATTGGAATCCATCGGCTACAGGGAGCTGGCAAGCATAGGAAGGGATGTGATCTTTGGACACTAAAGTAACTTTCCTGCACGTAGGGGAAGATTCAAGACTCCCCGAACTCATGGTGCAGAGCGTATTAAAGGCCATGCCTGGGGTCGAGATTGTGCAACTGACGGACGAAGTAACGCCACAGGTCAAGGGCACAACCTCAGTCATTCGCAAGCCCTTCGACGGCATGCTGATGACCTTCCGTATGCAACATCTGGCAGACCTCAAGGGCAACTGGATTACCTTGGATACCGATGTTCTGGTGTTGAAAGACCTACGCCCCATCATGGAGAAAGACTTTGACGTAGCGCTGACCAAGCGCACCGGAAGGATCATGTCTGATGGCATAGATATTGTGGCTCACATGCCCTACAACACGGGCGTCATGTTCTCCAAGAATCACCTGTTCTGGGAGAACGCATATAAGGCCCTCTTAGGCATGCCGGAATCAGCCCATAAATGGTGGGGCGACCAGTTATCAGTTCGCCTAGCTGCCGAATCAGGCCGCTATACGGTTCTGGAACTGGACTGTAACACCTACAACTACACTCCAAAGGATGCAGACGAACGCGCAGACGTTTACGTGCTGCATTTCAAAGGCCCACGCAAGGATTGGATGCTAAATGGCAATTACGACATACGCAGAGCTGCAAACGTCCCTGGCAAACTGGTTAAGCCGCGCCGATCAAACCGCAAATCTACCTGATTTCGTCGCACTGGCAGAAGCCAAGTTTAACCGTGAGCTTCGTACACGCAACATGGAACTAAGCGCCACCATTACGCCCGTTGACCGTGTTGCTGCATTGCCTAGCGATTACCTTGAGTTACGCCGTATCTACATCAATTCAGCAGTACCGCAGGAGCTTGAGTATCTGCCCCCAGAACAGTTCTGGATTCAATACCCAGCAGCAGCTAGTAACCCGATTGGCCCATCGAAGTATTACACCATTGAAGGCTCGAACATTCGGCTCTCGGACAACACCGGCACGGATATTGTTGTTCTGTACTACCAGAAGATTCCCGCGCTGTCGGCTAACTCAACGAACTGGCTTCTGACCAACCATCCTGACCTCTACATGGCTGGCGCTCTGGCTGAAGCCTACGACCTCATCAAGAACGAGGCACTTGCAGCCAAGTGGACAACCAAGATGCTTGCTTTGATGGAATACATCAGGGAGTCTGACTGGCGCGGTAAGTATTCCGGCTCCGCAATGCGTGTAACAGCAGCATGAAGCTTATCGGCTACGCCCCAGACCTCGACCGGACAACTCCAGGCGTTGTCATTGACTGCGAACGGTTCATTCCCTCTAAACGTGGTTATATCGCAGCTCCAAGCGCTGTAGACGCTGGGATTGATGCGCTCGCAGATGAATGTAGGGGTGCGGCGGCTGTTCGGTTGCTTAACGACACATTCCGCATCATCGCTGGTACGCCGACTAATCTTTACGAGAAGTCCGGTACGAGCTGGGCTGATGTTACCCGCGCTTCTGGAGGCGACTATGCTTTAGGGGCAGAGAACCGTTGGCGATTCGCCCAGTTCGGCAATACGACGCTTGCGGTAGCGAAAACTGAGACCCTGCAAGCCTCTGACTCCAGCAGCTTTGCAGACGTATCCGGCGCTCCAAAGGCCGATATTGTCGAGACGGTCGGTAATTTCGTATTCCTGTTCAACACGGACGAAGCATCTTTCGGGGATTCGCCTAATCGCTGGTGGTCAAGTGCTATCCGTGACTTTGAGGACTGGACACCGAGCAAGGCTACACAGTGCGTAACCAATACGCTGACCTCTACTCCAGGCCGCATCTTCGCAGGCCGCAGATTCGGTGAGCAGATCATTGCCTACAAGCGTCAGGGCATGTATCGCGGCACCTATGTCGGTGGAGATTTAATATGGGATTTCCAGCTCATCTCTGACGTAGCAGGATGTATGTCGCAGGAAGCTGTTGTCAACATTGGCACGGATGCCAACCCAGTTCACATGTTCATGGGGCCGGATAACTTCTGGGTGTTCGACGGTGCGACACCTACATCGTTGAAAGCGCCTGTTGTGGATACGGTATTCGCTGACTTTTACGAAGCCTATGCCTACAAGATCCAGACGATTCACGACAAGCGCAAGAAGCGTGTGTACTTCCTCTATCCGTCACTAGGCGGCAATGGGGCGATTGATGCCTGCGTGGTCTACAACTACCAGAACAACACCTGGGGCCGTGATGACCGCACGATTGAAGCGGCGCTGGAATACCTCTCTGGCGGCATTACATACGACACATGGGACACGGTGGCTTCGAGCTACGACACGCTGCCAGCGAACATCAGCTACGACTCGCCGTACTATGCACAAGGCCAGTCAACGCCTGCGATATTCGGCACCGACCACACCATGTACACGCTGGACGGTGTAGGCGGAAATTCCTCCTTCACCCTTGGCGACTTGGGCGACGATGAGAATTTCTATCTGCTGGACCGCGTTAAGCCTAAATGGCTGGTTAAGCCCACATCCGCCGAGATGACGCATTACTACTCAAACAATATCGGTGATGGCCTGGTGACTGGTGCAACGATAACCATGAGCAATTCACGATTCGACCATCTGTGGTCTGCCCGTTGGCACCGAGTGAGATTCGATTTGGTAGGCGACTACGAGCTGAACGATATAGACATCAACTATCAGGAGGACGGTAGTGAATAAGGTCAAGCTCTCCAACATCCCTGATCAGTACAGGCGGCACGACTTCTATAACCTACTGAGTGCTGTAGAAACCGCCATCAATCAGGCGGCACAGGGAAGATTATTCCCCGTAACCCGCGTGGATAGCGCCTATACGCTTTCTGTTGATGACTCCACGGTGTTAGTGGATGCCTCTGGCGGGGCCGTAACGATAACGCTGAAGTCAGCTCTCGACTGCGAGCAGAAGCGCATCACCATCAAGAAGATTGACTCATCCGGCAACGCCGTGACTGTGGATGCCGATGGCTCGGAAACCATAGACGGTGCAGCTACAAAATCACTGGCAGCGCAATACAACCATATCGAACTTGTTTCCCAAGGTGGTGCATGGTGGATCGTCAGCAACTAGTCTGCTGTGGGTTGGAGTTACGCTTCTGGGATGCCGCGAAAGAGTACCTGAAAGACGCTATAGCGCTCAATAGAGGCGAGTTCAACCTTGAGGATATACATAACCTCATCCTTGAGAAAAAAATGCAGCTATGGGGCATCCATAACGGCGAACTGAAAGCTGTCATGGTGACTGAGGTTATCGAATATCCGAGGCAAAAGAGAGTGCGTGTCGTGCTTATCGGCGGCTCGGAAATGGACACATGGCTAGAAGTGGCTGTTGAAGCTATGGACAGGTTCAAAGAGTTAAACGGTGCAGATGGTATTGAAATACTAGGCCGCAAGGGCTGGGTTAAGACCCTAGCCCAGCACGGCTACAAAGAGTACGAGACTGTAATTATCAAGCAATGATTTCTAACGCCGTGATGGCGCTGAAAGGATTTATATGGGTGGCGGAGGCGGATCTACACAAAAGCAGACTTCAACATCAGAGCCATGGAGCGGTGTACAGCCATATCTGACTGACTTACTGAAGCGGGGAAAGAATGTAACTAATCAACCCTTCAACTTCTACAACGGCGACACCATAGCCCCATTCAGCCCTGAACAAGAGATGGGCTTCAACATGACAACGCAACGGGCGCTGGCTGGATCGCCAACGCTGAATGCGGCGAACCAGAACCTAACTTCTACGCTCAATGGCGACTATATGTCTCCTGGCGCTAATCCGTGGCTCAAGGGTACTGTTGACCAAGCCATGAATGATGTACAGGGTCGCGTCAACTCGCAGTTCGGTAATTCCAACTTCGGCTCGTCTGCCCATCAGGAAACACTGCAACGCGGTCTGGGCCAAGTGGCTAATGACATCTATGGCGGCAACTATCAGGCAGAGCGGGGCAGGCAAGTAGGTTCGCTCGGCATGGCCCCCGGTCTTGCGAGTGCTGATTATCTCGACATGCAGGCTCTTCAGGATGTTGGGCAACAGCGCCAGAACCTTGCCAACCAATATCTTGGTCAAGCCGGAAATACATTCAACCAAGCCGCTCAGTTCCCCTATGACCAATTGCAGCGCTATCAGGGCGTTGTCAACTCTGGCACAGGGCAGGGCGGCACGACTACCTCTACATCTCCCAACCCCAATCAATCGAACGGCTTTGCAAACCTGCTGGGTACCGGCTTGTCACTGGCTGGTATGTTCGCCATGTCCGATGTCCGCCTGAAATCCAATATCGAACGCGTCGGCACCCATCCTCTAGGCGTCGGCGTGTACGAATACGACAAGTTTGGCAAGCGTGAGCGTGGCGTGATGGCGCAAGAGGTTGAGCAAGTATTACCGGAAGCCGTAATCACTACGCCTAGCGGATATAAGGCCGTGAATTACGGCCTGTTGAATTAAAGGAAACATCATGGCAAATGTAATGGTAGACGGCAGCAACAACATGTGGACATGGGGCGCTAACGGCCTTGGTCAATTCATGAACCCCAATCTTCTCTCAACGCCAGGTGTATCCCAAGCATGGGAGCAGCGCGGCCTTATCAAGCCACTTGGCCCTGCTGGCGGTCAACAAGCAATGAGCATGTCAGCCGGTGGCGGCAATAATCCTTTCAGCGCGGCTATGTCCGGCAACCAGAAAGGCACACTCCAGCCCTACATAAACCGCATGACAGGAAACGCTAATAACGCCCTGTATGCCGGTCTATTGGGCTATCAGCCACAACAGCTTATCGCAGGCAATGCTGGCGGCACTCCCGAACACCCACAAGCGCCTCAATTCTCCCTGCCTCCCGGCCTCTTGAGCGGCATGGGTCAACGTCACTGGATGAAATAACTATGGGACTACTCAACTTCATGCCCGGAGAGATGGGCGGACAGCCACAAGGGCTGCTTGGTGGCGCATTCGATAATCCGTTATTCCAGGCTGGTATCGGCATACTTGCGAATAACACCGGACACTATGGCGCTTTAGGGCCTGCTATCGGTGGCGGCTTGCAACAGGCAGGCCAGAACATCCAACGGCAGAAGCAGTTGAAGAAGGAGCAAGAGTGGCGCGATATGCAGATGAAAGAGGCGCAGAAGCAACTATCCGATCAAGAGAAGAAAGATCAGGCTTTTGCTGACTTTGACACTCGCTTCCCACAATATAAGGGTCTTGCGCAGATTGACCCTAAAGCCGCCATCAGGATTGCGTACCCAGGCGTAGACACTACATCTGCTGACCCATACTACACGGTAGTCCCTACCGAGAACGGTCTTGGCAGGTTCAATGCCCGTACAGGCGCATTTGAGTTGATCGCAGGCCCGGACGGTAAGCCATTCGTTAACTCGAAGGATTCCCCACTGGTGCGCGGAGCCGTTAAGTCGGCTGAATCGGAAGCCGCTGCCGCATTTAAGCCTAATACTGACATTGACGGTCAAGTGTTGACTGATGCCCAAGTGGCGCAAATGGCTTATGGCAACAACCCTATACCATTTTCACCTAGTGGGCAGCCACAAGCACCGCGACTACCTTCCAACAACTTCAACACCCCATACCCCGTAACCTTTGGAGCACCCGGCACTACTGCAACAGATAGGGCCGAAGGTGTAACTTCTGATGCTTCTATCCAGCTCAGAAATCCTGCACGGCCCAATGTTGGCCCAGGTATTCGCGTTCCCACAAAGGCAGAACAGGCGCAAGTAGAGGCCAATATTCAAGCCAACAAGGAAGTGGACGTGGCAGGGCGTAAGCAAGAGGCCGAATCAAAGGCCAAGAAGGCATCTGCAATGTCTGGTATAGGTTCGATCATTGATGAGGCTCGTGGTGTACTCACTGGAACGGTTAAGCCGACTTCCAGCATGGCGGGTGCCGCTTTGGACTCTATGGGCGCTATAGTGGGATTCGCCCCAGAAGGTGCGGCAGAGGCCGACAGGCTCAAGGCTATCGGCGGCGCATTGGTGGCAAAGATGCCGCGCATGGAAGGCCCGCAATCCAACTTTGACGTACAGAACTATCAGGTAATGGCTGGCAATGTCTCCGACAACACCCTGCCCATATCTCGTCGTCTGGCAGCTCTTGATGAAGTTGAAAGGCTGTGGCGCAAGTACGACAAGTCTGGAGCTGAACCGCAACAAGCAAGGCCAGCAGCCAAGCCTGCTCGCGCCCCTATGAAAGGCCAAGTTGTTGATGGTTACAAATTCATGGGCGGCAATCCTGCTGACCCTAACAACTGGAAGCGCCAATAATGGCTGGCCCATGGGAAAAGTATCAATCCGAGCCTACTGATGGGCCTTGGTCCAAGTACGCCGATGCGCCACAGGAAACCGCTTCTCCAAAGCCTCTATCACGCACTGAGAAATACGTTAAAGGCGTATTAGACCCTATCGTGGGTTTGGGACAGCTTGCCCAGCATTCCCTTACGCCAGAGATTCAGGCCAAAGCAACAGGCGAAATGAACGCCATGGGCGCTCACCTTGGCGCAAAAGTGCAACCTGGAGCGCTTGACCAATCCATTGCAGCGGATGAGCAGGAGTATCAGGGACGCAGGGCGGCAGCAGGCGAGACCGGCATTGATGGTTATCGCCTGCTCGGCAACATCATCAACCCGCTAACGCTCACGCCGAGCGCAAAGATTCCGCAAGCCGCAACCACGGCTGGCAAGGTATTAACCGGCGCTGGAGTAGGTGCGGCAATGGGCGCGACTCAGCCTGTAGTAGGTGGAGACTTTGACGCAGAGAAGGGCAAGCAAATGGTCGCTGGAGCTGTTGGTGGCGCTCTTGTACCTGCCGCCATAGGCGGAATTTCACGCATTGTCAGCCCGAAAGCCTCAACCAATCCTAATGTGCAACTGCTGCGCAAGGAAGGCATTACGCCTACCATCGGGCAAACGCTAGGCGGTACGGCGAACAGGCTCGAAGAGCGCATGCAGAGCGTTCCTATCCTTGGCGACATGATAAGCAAGGCAAGGGGCAAGGCTAACTCTCAGTTCGAGACAGCGGCTTTTAACAAGGCGCTGAAGCCCATCGGCATGAAACTGCCTGAAGGTCTTGCAGGTCGCGAAGCGATTGACTTCACCGAACAAACCCTGAAGCAACGCTATGACGATGTATTGAACGGTATTGGCGCGATCACGCCAGACGAACAATTCAGCTCCAAGCTATCCGAACTTGAAGGGCTGGTTAACAAGAAGCTCATGCCAAAGGCCGAGAAAGCTAAGTTTGCAGCGGCATTGGGCGATATTCGTGAATCCATGCCTGACGGTGTATTGACATCGGACGCCTTCAAGGAGCTGGAAAGCTCACTAGGCACTCAGGCAAGGCAGTTGGGCGCATCAGCCAATGTTTACGAAGGCAAGCTGGCCCCCGCGGTTAAGCAACTACAGGCAGAACTCAGGGATATGCTCAAACGCCAAGCTGGCGACCTGTCTGACGAGCTGCAAAAGGTAAACAGCGGCTGGGCAAATTTCAAGCGAGTACAACGCGCAGCCTCTGCATTAGGTGCGGATGACGGTTCATTTACTCCGGCTCAGTTCCAGAACGCCGTTAAGGCCATGGACAAATCCAGAGACAAAGGTGCTTTCGCCAGGGGCGGTGCATTAGGGCAGGATCTGGGTGATGCAGGGAAGGCTGTGCTAACAGGCAAGGTGCCGGATAGCGGAACTGCTCAGAGATTGCTTTACGGCGGTGGGGCGTTGGCTTCTGGTGCTTTGAACCCAGCCATTCCTGCTGGCTTGATAGGCGGCGCTGCTTTATATACCAGCCCTGCGCAACGGTTTCTGAACGGGATTGTGGCCTCTAGGCCGGATAAAGCAGCGTTATTTGCGGAAACACTTAGAAAGAATAGCCAGTATCTTCTTCCGGCAGGCGGCGTAGCAGGGCTTGGCCTTCTGAATCAATAACGGGAAGGCCACCATGGCT
>Ga0196971_1001325_pt1 | contig 11599 bp, 6 predicted proteins | sample S1v_1013CmetaG_FD_148660 | JGI IMG/M metagenome (GOLD analysis project Ga0196971, IMG submission 148660) | Soil microbial communities from Anza Borrego desert, Southern California, United States - S1+v_10-13C | ecosystem: Environmental > Terrestrial > Soil > Desert | place: USA: California... | reverse complement strand
CTTCCTGCACCTTCTAACAGGATTTGTGCGAAGAATTAAAACCTTATTCAATGATATAACAGTACAGCAAAATTATACTACTTGTGTAAACTTTAGCATTGCTTAAAAGCTCTGTGCAACAGCCTGCACGGCGGACAGGTGGGTGAATGGATGAATGGATGAATGGGTGAATGGATGAATGGTTGATTGGTTGAACGGTTGAATGGATGAAGGGATGAAGGGAGAGCCTGTATGAAATTACTAGTGAATTTTTATGTCTTAGTGACTTTGTGGCAATGCATTAAAAACTCATAAAAGCATAGCCACGAAGACACAAGGACACGAAGAAGCACAAAGAAAATACAATGGACGACGGGCAGGAGCGCATTGCGGCGTCTGTACAACGAAGAAGATCCCCTCAATTTCCCTCAGAGTTGACTATTCCGCCTTAAATGCCTTAATTGTAATATAGGGCAAAGGAGGAAGGGGTTATGTTCAAAACAAAAGAAAGAAACTATCTGGATATTGCAGCAAATGCTTTCATGGATAGTCCTGAAATTCAAAAATCAACCAATACTACCAAAACACTTTCCAAGATCGCGCTGGGTACTGTCCTGGTAAATGATGCTATCAAAACCTGGACAAAAGTTCAGCGTCTAAGAAAATATCAAAAAATTCTTAATTACGGAATTATCTTTTCGGCAGTTCTATACGGACTTTTTAAGATCCGGAAAGAGTATCCCAGTAGTTAAGTTCAACATGAAAAAAATTCTGATAATAGATGATGATGCATCACAGCGTCAGCTTACTGAAGATATTCTTAACATTCATAGTTATGACACTGTAAGTGTTGATAATGGAAAGGAAGGAATAGTTCTAGCCAAGAAGATGATTCCTGATCTGATAATCTGCGATGTTCTTATGCCGGGTTATGACGGTTATAGAGTACTTTCTGAGCTGCAGAAAGTAAAAAAAACAGCATCGATCCCTTTCATCTTTATTACGGCAAAATCTGACAGGTCGGATATACGTAAAGGCATGGAATCCGGTGCGGATGATTATATTGTAAAGCCTTTTCATGAAGCAGAGTTGGTGAACGCGGTATCGGCGCGACTTAAGAAAAAAGAATCAGCCTCATCACTCACTCAAAAAGCAAAAAAAATTTCATCTGATATTTTGAGACAAATTCCCGGTAAGAAGCTAGGTACAGAGGACAGGATACTATTAACAATTGAAAATCAACCCAAACTTCTTAAAATTGATAGCATAAAATGTATCAATGCTGTTGGTGATTATTCCAATATCATAACTACGGAAAGCAGAAAAATATTTGTAAGAAAAACTATGAAGGACTGGGAGAAAATACTTCCCGATAAAACCTTCATAAGAATACACCGGTCTACAATAATTAATCTTGATACTATTGAAAAGATTGAGAAATGGTTTAACAGAGCATACAAGGTTTATCTTCAGAATTTGAATAAACCTTTTATAATTTCACGGAGGTATGGTTTAAAGCTCAGGGGAAAATTCAGCTGACCTTTAGGCATTTTATATGTACCGTTTGTCGTGCAAATGATACCTCTAATCGATAAGTGATTGAGATTTTATTAATAAAGCGTCATATTATCTTAAGTTTGCTGAAGAGGTGGTTGCCATGAAAGGAACCCCAAAAAGAGATTAAATGCCATTTTCATGGCGACCCCTCAGCCCCATCGAAAGCGTAAATTATTATAAAATATAGTTTACAAGAACGATGGGGTTTTTTTTTGTCAAAACCTGCCTTATCTTTATCAGATCAATTGAATGGAATAATGACTTCTTATAAGCAGCATTTCAAAAGTACGTTAAGCCTTGCGTATCCGGTAATTATTGGACAACTCGGACATGTGATGATGGGAGTTGTTGATAGTCTGATGGTGGGCAGGATAGGTGCTGTTCCTCTGGCAGCAGCGTCAATATCCAATGGAATTTTCTTCATAATATTTGTTGTTGGTTTAGGGATATCATTTGCAATATCTCCGTTGATTGCTATTGCTGTCGGTGCTCAGAAGCATGACAATTTCCGCTCAATACTGGTGAATGGTATTTTCCTTAATGTGATAACTGCCCTGATCATTGTTCTTATTCTTTACTTTGGTGCTGATATTATATATAAACTTGATCAGCCGGCTGATGTTGCAGAGCATGCAGTTCAATATCTTAAGATCATCTCCTTTTCCGCAATACCAATGATGGTATTCCAGACGTACAGGCAATTTATCGAAGGCCTTTCGATCATGAGGCCCGCAATGGTGATAACTATTATGGCAAATGTTTTGAACATCCTCGGGAACTGGATTCTCATCTTTGGAAATTTAGGTTTGCCTGCCTTGGGTTTGAACGGAGCGGGTATATCAACTTTTATTACCAGGTCATTCATGGGATTTATGATGGTATATTATGTAATGCATGCGGATAGATTTAAGGAATATAATTTAAGGTTCAGATTTCAAGATATCGATTTTACAGTAGTTAAAAGGATATTAAGCATAGGTCTTCCCAGCGGCATACAGTATTTTTTTGAAGTGGGAGCATTTGCATCCAGCGCAATTCTGGTGGGATGGTTAGGTACGAGAGAACTGGCGGCACACCAGATTGCAATGAATCTGGCTACAATTACATATATGGCTGCAACAGGTATTTCGGCAGCCGCCGCAATCAGAGTTGCTAATTGTGTTGGACAGAGGGATATTGCTGAGACGAGAAAAGCAGGTTTCTCTGCGATCATTTTTACTGTTGGAATGATGACAGTATTCGGAATTGTTTTTATCCTGTTCAATCACAAGCTGCCAGAATTTTATATTGATGATACCGGTGTGATTCAGTATGCGGCGGGACTTTTGATAATCGCAGCTTTTTTTCAGATAGCAGATGGTACGCAGGCAGTTGGGTTAGGAGCGTTGAGGGGATTAACTGATGTTAAATTTCCTACTGTTATTACATTCATTGCTTATTGGATTTTGGGAGTACCATCGGGTTATTTGTTAGCATTTGTTTTTAACCTTGGGGTTAATGGTGTATGGTTTGGATATATTGTTGGATTATATGCGTCGGGGCTGATGCTAACAATAAGATTCAATGTCAAAAGCAAACATGCGGTGGAGGTTTATGAAGATACAGCGGTTTTAACGAGGGAAGAATAATTAAAATTTCAAATTCCAAGCACCAAATAACAAACAATAATTAAATCCCAATATTTAAATAAAGACATTTAAACAACTTACCCTTGGATTAAATCAAATTAAAATATTTAAACCAGACATTCTAAAACCATTTCTCTTGGATCCGGACAGACGACAACGCATTTGGTAGGGGGGCTCAAGCGAACGCCTATTGAATCCAGACTGTCCCAAAATTAACTATGTAATACTTAGGTCTTCGTGCCTGCCATTGGCATGCTAACAGCTTCGTGGCATTCCTGTTTATCTGAAATCCCATTCTTTTTTGCCACAAAGGCTCAAAGGCTCAAAGAAACACAAAGGAGTTTGTACTTTTGGGACAGGATCGGGACGTTCTTAGCTGCAGCGAACAACCAATTCCCCGAGCATTATGATTATACCCAATTGACAGAAGAATTATAACAAAAAACAAGAAAATAATTCAAAAAAGTTTAAAGGTGTTTTTGTCTATTCTTTATTGAAGCATTTTATTATTTTCCTGTAAAATTTTTTCGCAGTTATAAGGTGAATTTATGAAAATGAAGATCATTACTATATCACTATTACTTATTTTTGGCGAACTGTACGCTCAAAGCTGGATCAGGATTAACCAGGTTGGGTATCTTGAGAAGTCGCACAAAAATGCTGTGCTGATCAGTAAAGAAAATATGACTGTACCAAAGGGATTCATAGTGCGCGACGCACTAACAGATGATGTTGTATTCAAATCTGATAAGGTTACAGGGTTTGATAATTATGGTCCTTTTAAAAAAGCTTACAGACTTAACTTTTCTGAGTTCACCAAAAGTGGTGCATATTATGTTGAAGCAAGCGGCGTAAAATCACCTTCGTTCAGAGTATCAAATGACGTTTATGATGGCACCGCAGATTTTCTGCTCAGATATATGCGGCAGCAGCGGTGCGGTTATAATCACTTCTTAGGCGATTCGTGTCATACTCATGATGGATTTATTATTTATCATCCTACTCTCGATTCTACTTTCATCGATGTAACCGGCGGATGGCATGATGCATCAGATTATCTTCAGTATGTTACTACAAGCGCCAACACAGTCTATCAGATGCTGTTTGCGTATCAGCAGAATCCATCTTCATTCGGCGATGAATATGATGCAGGCGGTAAACCCGGAGCAAATGGTATACCTGATATACTTGATGAAGCAAAATGGGGATTGGACTGGCTGGATAGAATGAATCCTGAAAATGAAATGATGTTCAACCAGATCGCTGATGACAGAGACCATATAGGATTTAAATTGCCCGCACTCGATAAGATTGATTATGGTAAAGGTCCCAGACTCGGGAGACCCGTTTATTTCTGCACAGGAAGACCACAGGGAGTATTTAATAATAAAAACAGAGCTGATGGTATTGCGTCAACGGCAGGGAAATATGCATCATCATTTTCTTTAGGGGCTAAATTATTAAAGAAATATTATCCTGAATTTGCTGAAAAGATCAGAAAAAAATCTTTAGACGCTTACGATTTCGGTAAAAAGAATCCCGGTGTATGTCAGACTGCACCATGCAAATCTCCGTATTTTTATGAAGAAGATAACTATGTTGATGATATGGAACTGGCAGCGGTAGAATTGTACAGCTTCACATCAAATAATGATTACCTGAAAGATGCAGTTGAATTCGGGAGAAAGGAACCGGTTACTCCATGGATGGGTGCAGATACCGCAAGTCATTATCAGTGGTATCCGTTTCTGAATCTGGGTCATTATTACCTTGCTGCAGCAAAGGATAAAAAGGTTTCTTCGGAGTTTAGTAAAAATTTCAGGGAAGGAATAGAGAAGGTTTATCAAAGAGGGAAAACAAATCCTTTCCAGATAGGCATACCATTTATCTGGTGTTCAAATAATCTTGTTGCTGCAATGGTAACTCAGTCAAAGCTTTACTTTGAAATGACAAAGGATGATAAGTACCAGGAAATGGAAGCAGCTTTATGCGACTGGTTGTTCGGATGTAATCCTTGGGGGACAAGCATGATCATGGGATTTCCCAAGACCGGAGATTATCCTGTAGATCCGCATTCCGCAATGACCGCTGTTTATAAAATGAATGTTGAAGGCGGACTTGTTGACGGTCCCGTTTATTCCACAATCTACAACAATCTTAAAGGTATTGCTCTTCATGCGGACGATGAATACGCGGAGCTGCAGCCGGGCAGAATGGTTTATCATGATGATTATGGTGATTACTCAACGAATGAACCCACGATGGACGGCACTGCAAGTTTAACATATTTTCTTGGTGCTCTTCAGGCTGATGGAGCAAAGGCAAAAAAAATCAGATCAGCTAAGAATGAAAAAGAACTGGGTGCTGTAATCAGGACAGACAGAACAAAGAAAGAAATTCATCTTGCATTTACAGGACATGAATTTGCTGATGGGGGTACAGTAATACGTAAAGTGCTGAATAAACATAAGATTAAAGGGATGTTCTTCTTTACAGGCGATTTTTATCGTAATCCTCAGAACTCGGGATTGATCTATAGTTTAAAAAAGGAAGGACATTATCTCGGCGCTCATTCCGATAAACATTTGCTTTATGCCGACTGGACAAAAAGAGATTCGCTTCTGGTTACAAGAGAGCAGTTTGAGAATGATCTTAAAGCTAATTATGCTGAGATGGCAAAGTTTGGAATTACCAAAGATGAAGCTTTAAAATTTATGCCTCCTTATGAGTGGTACAATGAAGAAGTGAATGGCTGGACAAATGCTCTTGGACTTACTCTTATTAATTACACCCCTGGTACATCATCAAATGCGGATTATACCACACCAGATATGAAAAATTATTTGGATAGTGAAAAGATATACAACAAGATTTTAGATTATGAGAAGAGTAACCGTTACGGTCTGAACGGATTTGTACTTTTAAGCCATATCGGTACACATCCCGACAGGACTGATAAGTTCTACAATAAACTTGATCAGCTTATCAATGTGCTGAAGTCGCGGGGATATAAGTTTAACATTATGGATTAAGTTCCATAAAATTTCTGAGTGTTAAGGAGGAGAAATGCGATCAGGGTCTGCGGTTATAGTACAGACCCTGATTCTTTTGTCTGCACCACGATTTATTGTCTGAACCACGATTCGTAGGATTATCTGATTAACTTGATTATTGACAGACATGGTAATCGAATCACTATAATCATCTAAATTATAGTTCAGAGATTATGGGAGGATCACCATTTATTTTTTCTGAAGAAGGAAAGCAGATAATTTACAATCAGAAGCAGTTCATAGATTATCTGCAGATATATTCTTTCAATCCTGCCAAATGTATAACCAAATCTTTTCTGAAATTTATTTACTAGTATCCAATCAACGCCAAGTTTCAGAAAAAAAGGTATCAAGAATAATTTTGACAGACCTGAAATAACAGGAGAGAACAGAAACACAAGATTAACAAGATGCCATATTGCAAGAATTACCTGATGTTTGAAGAGATAATAGTTAGATGTGGATGTATGACGTGCTTTCTGCAAAATATACTCTCTAAGAGTTGTTTTCGCTTCAGAATATACTTTGGAATTTACTGAAGTAACGGTCCCGATCTTAAGATCATTTTTAACTGCTTCTCTTATGAGAAGATCATCATCGCCGCTCAGAGTTTCAGTTGTATTTCTGTAACCGCCGATCTTTTCGTAGGCAGGTTTTGTAAATCCGAAACTCCGTGCCGCGGCGGAGTAGGGATATCCCATATTGGCTAATCCGAAGCTTAAAAGTGAACCTCTCAGTTCATCAAAACAAGCTATCCTGTTAACAAAACCATCATTCTGATAAAAGGGAGCTATTCCGAACAGAAGGTCATATCCTTCAGAAAATCGCGAAGTAAAACTTTTCACCCATTCAGATTCAGGTATACAATCCGCGTCTGTAATCAGTATATATTGATTTGAAGCCTCAGCTATTCCAAGACTCAGGGCACCCTTCTTACCGGGATAAGGTTTATTATCCGATTTTATGACTTTGATAAAAGTATGGCGTTCCGAAAATTGTTTAGCAGTCATGTATGTGTTATCGGAAGAGCCATCATCAACAAGAATGATCTCAAGCTTTTCAGTATTGTAATTCTGGTTGCAAATAGCCTTTAGGACGGTCTGAATATTTGATTCTTCATTCCTCGCGGATATAACAACAGAAACCGCCCACTGATTTGTACCGGAAACAGAACTCATAGGTGATGAAAACCGGAGATGTTGAAATAAAGTAGAAAAGTAGAACACATTATATCATTTTTTATTTTTATTTCCAACGAAAATATTAAGATAAAATTATAAGATAAAAGCCGTCTAAAAATATAAATAATAATTGAATCTGAGTACGAATTTCAATAATATCGCAATGAATAATTTCAACATTTTTCAATTAATGAGGGAGTCAAATGGCCAGACTATTTACTTTGATTGCTGTTCTACTGATCATTTCTTTCCAGACCGTACATGCAAATGTATATGCTTCCGGAATAAGAATATCTGACGATACAGTAAGTGTCTATTCTTCAGCTGACAACAGCTGGGATGGCAACTTCTCCAATGGAGGAGTAAAAATATGGTATGTGATAAATGAAAATGGCGGCGGTACTTTAACCGGAGAGGTAAGAATTAAACAAGGTGCTACTCTGGTTAAAACACTTACTGTTAATCCAGTTAAAGGTATTAACAGTGTAGTATGGAATGGAACAAACAGCTCGGATGCTCTGGCTGGTAACGGTCCATTTTCTTTTGAAATAGTTGTAAATGACCCTGTTGGTCATGCTGCATTTGACTCACTCTGGGTTGCCGGAGCAAATAAAGGCGGTACAGACTTTGATGGTTTAACGTCTTTTGCTTACAGAGGCAATGCATCTATTACTGACCAGACTTCAGAAAATTTTGGATATATTTATATTGCAAGAGGATCGTCTCAAACTGCAACTAACAATGGTTTCTATGAATTACTGGCTGATGGTTCCTACAATGGAAAAATTTCAAGCGCAGGTACGTGGGCAAACAGTACACCAAACGAAGTAGCCACACTGGGCTCTAACGTGTACGGTGTTGCTGGTTATGGCTATACCGGTGGGGGTTATGTTAAAGGATATAACACATTAAACGGCAGTCTTACCGGTACAGCAAATATGGGTAATACCGCAATAAGAGGATTATACATAAAAGTTGTTGGAAATGATACTTTATTTTTTACAGCCAGATCAGGTGCAAATCCTGCGATTATTAAAACAACAGGATTAAAGAGTGATACAACTACACACTTTAATTTACGTCCCTATTTTCCGACTACAAATAGCTACATAAAATCGTTTGTATTTGATGATAATGGTAATTGTTATATTGCCTATGGCGATGCTACTGGTTCAAGAAAATCTCTCACAAAACTTGATGCCTCAGGTGCGTTGGTATGGACTAAAAAATTAGATACCGACTATTTATTAAATTCTGCTTCAATTTTCCAGGCCTTGGCATTGTACACAGGTGCAACATCAGCAGTTGATGATGATAAAATGTATGCACTCGTTCACAGTCCAACGGCGGGTGAATGGGGTATTTATTCAGTTGCATTAGACGGATCAGCTATCACTAAATTAGTTTCACCTGCAGGCGGTTCAAGTGCTGCAACTTCACAGATCATTAATGTTGATCCTATTGGAAACGTAATCTGGTCAAACGGATCAGCTTCAGAAAGAATAATTGCTTATTCACCAGCTGCCGGTGCTAACAGTTTCACTACACAGAGTCCGAAAGCAGCAGAAATCGTAGTTCCTTTCGAAGGTACAAAATATGTTGGTGCTGCCGGCACAAAACCAGGCGGTGGTGATCCTGAGTTCGCAACATTAAAAGCAGCAGTTACCGCGTTAAACGCTGCTACGCTAACCGGTGATGTTACATTCCTTATCACAGGTGATTTGAATGAAGCTGATCACTCAGGAATAGGTCTTGATACAAAAGGTTATACCGTTACATTCAAACCTGCTCCTGGTGTAAGTCCGGTTATTACTTTTACAAAAACAACTGATAATACTGGTTTATCAGGCGGACTTGTTATTGGTACTCCGACCTTATCAATTGCTGCAGCCAGCAATTATGGCTGCGTTCCTACAAGAAATATTGTAATTGATGGTTCAAACACAGCAGGCGGCACAACAAGAGATATGACAATCAGAACATCAGCCACGAGTAACGGAAATACAAATCCGATCAGAATTATGGGTGATGTAAATAATGTTATTATTAAGAATCTCGTAGTACTTGCTCAGCAGACCGTATCATATGGTGTTTTAATTTCGAACCGCAGCTGGACACCTACAGGCGGTACGCAGCAGAGCTTTACTCCTGATTCAATTCTAATCCAGAACTGTGATGTAACAAATATCGTTGGCGGCGCCGGACAGGGTATTGCGGTTGTTGCAAGTCAGACACCATCAACTTCTCCTGTAACTGCTTTCCCGAAAGCTATTGTAATCTCAAAGAATAAAGTTACAGCAAAACACAGAGGAATTTTCCTGAATTCTGCAGGTGATACTGATGTTCTTAACAATGAAGTATATGTTAATCAAACCGGCGCAGGTATGGCAAGTTACGGTATCTGGGCTTTAGGAATTGGTGATACTCTGAATGTTATCAACATTCAAAATAATCAGATAAAGCAGCTTCAGACAGCAAATGCTACTGCAGGTGACTATGGTATTACAGGTATTGGAGTAAGTTCTAAAGGTATATACCATGTTTACAATAATATGGTATCTGGATTCTCGACTTCATCAATTGCAGCTACAGTCAGTGTAAGGCTTCATGGAATCCGTGTAAATTCAGGAACTGCTAAAGCAGAATTATTCAATAACTCTATTTATTTACCACAGGTTACTTATAATGCCGGAACAGGATCACAGCAATTTGCCGGTATCGCTATTACTGATGGTAAAGTTTCTCTGAAAAACAATGTGATCGTTAGTGATGTAACGGCAGATACTTCATATGGAATCTATCGTTCAGGTACAAACGGTACAGTTGAATCAGATTACAATGACATCTTTACTACCGCTGACGGTTTCACCGGTTTCTGGGGTACAGCTCCTGCAAAAACATTAGATGACTGGAGATTAGCCGCTGGTCTTGATGCACACTCGATCAGTGTAAATCCCGGATTTACTTCAGCTTCAGATCTTCATTTAGCTAATACTCAGTCAGCTGTAATTGGTCAGGGTATTGAAATACCAGCACTTACAACAGATATCGATGGTGACACACGCGACGTACCTCCTGAAATGGGTGCTGATGATTTACCAGGTGTTGTTCCTGTTGAACTTGTTTCATTTAAAGCAACAAGCAACGGCAGTGCAGTTACATTATCATGGAGAACAATTACTGAAACCAATAACTCACGTTTTAATATTGAACGTAAGATCGACGGACAGAACTGGGCAACAGTTGGTTCAGTAAGCGGAAAAGGAACTACTTCAGAAGTAACAAATTATTCTTATACTGATCAGGTTACAGGATATACAAAGTTATCATACAGATTAAAACAAATTGACCTTGATGGTACTTTCGCATATTCAAAGGTTGTGGAATTAACAGGTACAGCAACTCCAAAAGAGTTTGCTTTAAGCCAGAATTATCCAAATCCATTTAATCCAACAACAAAGATCAGTTATACCATACCGGTTGACAGCAGAGTAAATTTAGCAGTTTATTCAATTACCGGTGAATTAGTAACAGAATTAGTAAATTCTGATCAGGCAGCTGGTGTGCATACAGTAGAGTTCAATGCTACCAATCTTGCAAACGGAATTTATATTTATAAAATACAGGCCGGCAGTTTTGTTCAGACAAGAAAAATGATGCTGGTTAAGTAAGAAGTGTTCTGATAAGTGCTTTTATGAAAGGCTGCCACAGGGCAGCCTTTTTTTATATGTGGATATTTAGAGAAGCATGAACATTGTTCCAATATCAGAATGATTTTAAACAGCCGTGTCGTCCCCAAAGGGACTCTCATCTTTATTGGGTTTTCTTGGCTATGACTATGTAAGCCCTAACGGGCTTGATAAAATCAATAATACGTGCCTGGGTGTTATAAAATGTCCCGTTAGGGACTAGTGCCGTAGGCACGCAACATAGTTATAGCAACGAATATCTCAAATAATCAGAGCCCCAGCGGGGCGACACAACTGTGAATAAATTTTTAATTGTATATCATAGTATTAAAAAGATTTAACAGCCGTCATCATGTAGGGGTTGTTTGGCTATGACTATGTAAGTCCTATATTTGTGCCAAATGACATTTTTGTAGATTTGCATAAGCAGATTACAATTATGGAGTGTCTCATGATCAATAATTCTTCTTTGCAGAAATGGGATCGTTTGGACCAAAAACACCTGGATCAGC
>Ga0196971_1001323_pt1 | contig 11601 bp, 9 predicted proteins | sample S1v_1013CmetaG_FD_148660 | JGI IMG/M metagenome (GOLD analysis project Ga0196971, IMG submission 148660) | Soil microbial communities from Anza Borrego desert, Southern California, United States - S1+v_10-13C | ecosystem: Environmental > Terrestrial > Soil > Desert | place: USA: California... | reverse complement strand
AGGGCCCAGGCCATTCTTCGGGGCGCCTTCCTGACGATTGTCGCCGATGGCCAGGATGACCAGGAGCAGAACCATGGTGAGGACGACTTCGACGAGCAGAGCGCTGATGATGCTGACGTCGGTGCCGGGGAAGTCAGAGAAGATGAGAGCGGTAGCGGAACCACCGGCCGTGTCGCGGACGATGCCCTTGGCAGCTTCAAAAGCGGCCAGCTTGCCACCGATAATGAGGTGCAGCAGAGCGGCGCCGCTGAAGCCACCGGCGATCTGAGCAGCGATGAAAGGCAGGACCTTATGCTTCGGGAAGCCCCGGAAGGCGGCGACGGTGAGGGTGACCGCTGGGTTGAAGTGAGCGCCGGACACGCCACCAAACACGAAGACGAGCACCATGACGGAGAGGCCCCAGAGAATCGAAGGCTGCCACTGGCCCTGGTAGGCGCCAAAGAGAACTGCGGTTGCCACGACGCCGTCGCCCAGAACGATCAGCAATCCGGTGCCGAGATACTCAGCCAGCAGTTCACCAAAAATGCTCTTCTTCATCGTTACAAAGCCCCCTGAAGAAATAAGTTCGATGCTGGGTCACGCACTCAGGAGCCCGGTCGGAAACCACGCAACGCTGCATCTCACCCCCTACACCTTGTATTGCCAGAGTCCTCGGTCGCTGGTCGATATAGCGACGGCGCCAGCATTGCGGGCAGCCTTGAAGTGGGCGACAGTGGTGCAGAGCCCCCCTGCAATCACGGGGCAGATGTTCATATGCACGATCTGCTGAATGATCTCTGGAATGACGCCCGGCATCACTTCCAGATAGTCGGGCTTCACGTCCTTGACCATGTTTAGGCCTGTATGCAGCGACTGTGAATCCACCAGGAACATGCGCTGAACGGCGGCCAGCCCCAATGATTTCGCCTGGGAGACCAAGGGTGCCCTGGTAGTCAGAATTCCGGTGGGCTTGACCACGTCCGCCAGCCAGCGAAGGGCGTGCGAGTCCTTGCCGAGTCCATCAATCAGATCAAAGTGAACGTATACTTCCTTCTTGCTGTCTCGGACCTGCTTAACCGTCTCCGCAATCGTAGTCAGGCTGCTCGAGAGAATGAAGATCGTCTGATGCGAGGAGGCCAGAGCCTGGGGCATCTGCTTGAGGTCCCGCGTCGCCACGACTATGGGGGAGATCCGTCTAGGTGCCGCCGGCCGATTGTCCACGCGTATTCCCCTCCAAGAAAAAATAAAAAACCACACCCTGAGAAAGCCTCATATCTGTACACAGACAGATAGGCGGCATTCACGGGTGGGTCTCTCCATTTCTCTGACCCGACCGTCTGTTTATTCAGTTTGATCATCAGGGTGAACTGGTACTGTTGTCAGCATACTCGATTCGACCAGTCCAGGGCAACACCTTTGTGATCGATTCTCGCTAGACTTTCGTACTACTTTCGCCACTCAGCGGAGGACCGACTCCCCTTGTTGGAGGATGGCGGCAGTCAATCCGCAGCCGGAGGTGGCATCGACTACCCGGAGGAGAGGCCCTCCAAGCCTCGGCCCCGGCCGTATGTCCGGCGCAGAGTTCACGCAATACCAGGAGGGCAAAAGACGGGCGAGGCCGGTGATTCGGCCTTGCCCTTCACTCACCCCGTCAGATGACCTCAACGTCGTTCGCCCTTGCCCATTCGGCGTAGTGCGGCGGGAAGCCGTTATCCACAATGAAGGCGTCAAACTCTGCCAGGCCGCATACCCGGGCAAAGGCCACGCGATCGAACTTTCGCGAGTCACACGCAAGGTAGCGCTTGCGGGCAATCTTCATCAATAGCTGGTTCGTGGCAGCCTCCGCATAGGCGGGATGCGTCCACCCCGCGTTCATATCAATGGCCGAAGCACCCAGAAATGCGCGGTCCACGTGAATCTCCCCGAGAGCCCGCTCGGCCGTCGGACCCACCAGCGCCTGAGAGGATTGCCGATAGTGACCGCCCGGAACGAAGAGATGAACGTACGGCAACGCAGCTGCGGCCATGGCGATGTTGAGCCCCAGCGTGACCACCGTCAGCGACGTGAGAGTGGTGGGCAGGTAGTCCAGGATCAGGCGGACGGTGCTCCCGGCGTTCAGGGCTATGCTCTCGCCGTCTCGAACCAGCGCGGCTGCTTTCTGGGCAATCAGGCGCTTGGCTTCGAGGTCGGTGGCCTCTTTCTCTCTCAGGTTTTGCTCCCCCTGGACCGGTTGGCCGTTTTCGGAGACGAGACTGGCACCCCCGTAGGTCACCTGTACCCCATGGTGTTCCGCCAAGTACTTGAGGTCCCGGCGCACGGTCGCAACGTTCACGCTGAATAATTCAGCCAGCTCCGCCCCATTTACCACACCCGCCGTTTGCAGGAGTTCCAGGATCCTCTGTCGACGTTCGATGGGAAGCAGCTCGGTTCCCCCCTGTGAGCACGCAAGAATCGTGCGCTGGATTGTACAGTTTTATGCTACAGGATCACCCTTATGGGGTCAATCGGGGATGCGCCTGCCCGTAGAGCCGTGAAAAACGACAACATTTTCGCGTCATGGAGCAGGAAACGACAACAAAGCGCAGAAACACATTGGCGTAGACGCAGAATGTGAATATAATACAACAAGAATCGAAAGGAGATGACACGGCAACATGTCGCATTCCGACAACCGCGCGGCGGCTTCTGCGAACCTGCTGCAGGAGCTTACTACCATTCTCTCTCCCGAACGTGTCTCGTTTGATCACTTGGACTTGCTGGCCTATGCAAGGGACGCATTTCCGCTGGCAATTAAGGACGTCGCCCTGGGTGATACAACCTACAGGCCCGATGTGGTCGTCTGGCCGGAGACAACGGAAGAGGTCTCAGCAGTTGTTGAGTTCGCCAGCCGCTTAGGCATCCCAGTTGTCCCGTATGGCGGGGGCTCCGGCATTGTGGGTGGAGCCCTTAGTGTCATGGGCGGCATTCTGGTGGACCTCAAGAAGATGAACAGCGTCGTTGCGCTGGACGCTGTTTCGCTCACCGTGACGGTTCAGAGCGGCATTCTGGGCGGCGTGCTGGAGGAAGTACTCAACGCCCGGGGCTACACGGCCGGACACTACCCCCAGAGCCTTTACTCCTCGACGGTAGGCGGTTGGATCGCCCACCGCGGCATTGGCACCTTCTCCACCAAATACGGCAAGATGGACGACATCGTTCTCTCCATGGAAGTGGTTCGGCCAGACGGTCGGGTGATAACCACCCGGTCGGTGCCCCAGTCAGCCGCCGGACCGGACTTGAACCGGTTGTTCCTTGGGGCTGAAGGAACATTGGGTATCGTAACCACCGCGACTCTCAAAATCCATCCGCTGCCCGAGGCCCGCGTCCACACTTCCTTCGCGTTCGATTCGTTCGCTGAAGGTCTTGAATGCGTGCGGCGCGTCATTCATCGAGATCTGCGGCCGGCCGTCATTCGGCTCTACGACGCAGTGGAGACCCAGGCTCAGTTCGGCACCCTCGGACTCCCGGAGGGACAGGCTGTGCTGCTGTTCGTGGCCGAAGGGTACCGGGACTTGGTAGAGGTGACCGAGCGGGGGATCCGGGAGATCGCTGCCTCCTTGGGCGCCCGGGAGCTTGGGAGCGTAGTGGGCGAGTACTGGCTCTCCCACCGGTTTAGCACCGCCGCGCTCTGCCGTACGCTCTCCAAACCGTTTGGGGTGGCGGATGCCCTGGAGGTAGCGAACGTCTACTCCCGGCTTGCAGATACCTACGCACACATGAAGAATGCGATGGAGGCAGCTGCTGGCCCCGGCGGAATCGTCTACGGCCATTGCTCGCACTTCTACCACTCGGGCGGCAACCTCTACATGATCTTCCACGCCGAGGCGGATTCCGCCGAAGCGGTCGCCGACCGGTACTATCGGATCCTGGATGCCGCCTTTACCGCGTGCATGGCCCTGGGGGGCACCCTTACCCACCACCATGGCGTGGGGCTGGGCAAGGGCCGGTGGATGCCGCAGGAACTGGGCGACGGCGGCTTTGACCTCTTGCAGCGCATCAAGCGGGCACTGGATCCGGCGGGCATCATGAACCCAGGCAAGCTCGGATTGTAGGAGGCGATTGTGATGGGAGAGTTCTTGAACATGTACGGTGAAGCTCTGGCCCGCTGCGCCTTCTGCCACGACCAATGCATGTCAGCCACGCCGGAGGTCGTCGTGACCGGCGACCAATCGCTTGTGGTCTCGCGGGTGGCCAACCTGATCCGCCTGGCAGGCGGTGGACAGCTGCAATGGAGCCCTGAGCTGGCGCGGCGCCTGTTTTTCGGACTGACGGACGAGCTTCAGTTCCAGTACTGTCTTGCAGCCAAAGAGGGACACCACTTTGAGCCGTTCCTGAGAGCGGCCCGAGAAGAGGCGGTCCGTCGTCAGCTTGCCCCGACATCGGTCCTGGCGGTAGCCGAACATGTCCGCCTGTCAGGCAACATCTTCGGCCGGCGCGAGGAACTGGCCCTTCCGGTCGGACCCGCACCCGGCGGACCCATCTTGGTACACGACGCCGCGACTCGCGTCCTGACTCCCGGTGCCCTGGCGGCTGCACGGGATCTGTTGGGAGCCGTTGGGCCGGCGCCCGGCGAGCTGGCTGTTCCCTCCTGCGGCTTCGTGGAGTTCGACCTGGGGCTTACGCATCAAGCGCACGCTGCAGCCAGTCAGGCGCATGCAGCGCTCGCCGGACTGCCTGACGGCCCAGTGGTCACAACGGACCCGGTTCTGGCTCTGGCGCTGCGCAAGTTCTACCCGCAGTGGGGCTTTGTGCTGAACCGGCCCGTCCTTCATATCAGCGAGTACCTGGCGCAAAGGGCAGAAGCGCTGCCGGGTTTCCGTCCGCAGGCGGTGACGTCAGTCTACCACGACCCGGCCGCTCTGGCCAGAGGCCTGGGCGTAGTGGCTCCTCCCAGGACTCTGCTGGCCCGTATCCCGGGGATGCACCTGGCCGAGCCGATCACCAGCGGCATCCGGGCCCGCGGCGACGGCCCCCTGATGGGCTACCCGGATGAGTTTGTGGCTGCGGCCATCACTCGGGCACGGTTGGCTGAACTGCGCACAACCGGCGCTGCCGTCATCATAACCTGCTCGCCGTACAGTGTTGCCAATCTAAGCGGAGTCTCGGACGGCTTCCCGGTGATTGACCTCACCGAGTTCCTCTGCCAAGCCCGCTAAGCACCGGCGGCGACCATGGGCCGCCGGCTCAGAAGGGGGAATTCTTATGCAACGATCATCGCTTCAGGATCTGGCTGTACAGCAGTTCGACATTGTCGTGATCGGCGGCGGGATTACGGGCGCGGCGACGGCACGGGATGCCGCCTTGCGCGGGCTCTCCGTGGCCTTGGTGGAGAAGGGTGACTTCGCCGGCGGCACCAGCAGCCGCTCCACCAAGCTCATTCACGGCGGCCTCCGATACCTGGAGCAGTTTGAGTTCAAGCTAGTCCGCGAAGCCTGCCGGGAGCGGGAACTCTTGCTGAAACTGGCGCCGCACCTTTCTGCCCCGCGGCCCTTCATCTACCTGAACTACCACGGCTACCCCGAAAGCATGTTCAAGCTGAACGTGGGCCTGACCCTTTATGACTGGTTCGCCGGAAATCCGGCGGAGCGGAAGCACCGCATGCTGCCGACCAAGGAACTCCTGCGGGAAGAGCCCTGCCTGAACTCAGCGGGCTTGAACGGCGGCGCCTGGTACTACGACTCCCTGACAGATGATGCCCGCCTGACCATCGACACCATGAAGGCAGCCTGTGCGGCCGGTGCGCTCGCCTCCAACTACATGGAGGTGACCGGGTTCGTACGGAAGTCAGGCCAGATCGCCGGAGTCAAGGTGATCGACCGCCTGTCTGGTGACGCGGGGGAGATCCGAGCACGACAGGTGATCAACGCTACGGGAGTCTGGGCGGACGAGGTGCGGCTCCTGGAGGAGCAGGTGACCGATCGGCGCATGAGGCCCGCCAAGGGTGTCCACATCGTGCTCAGCAAGCAGGACTTCCCCCTGAATCACGCCGTCTTCCTACGGGCGCCCCGGGACAGGCGGGTCGTCTGGCCCATTCCAGCCCTGGACGGGGACCTGGTCTATGTGGGCACCACGGATACCGACTATAAGGACTCCCTCGATCACGTTACAGCCACCAAGGATGACGTTACCTACCTGCTCGAGGTTGCAAACTTTACAATCCCGGGCCGGAACCTGACCCGCGAGCACATTGTTGCCAGTTGGGCGGGCCTGAGGCCCCTCGTTCGGCCGCAAGCTAACGTCTCCACCAGCAAGACCTCACGCGAACACCAGATCATCGCCAGCCCGTCGGGTCTTCTGAGCATTACGGGCGGCAAGCTCACCACCTGCCGCGTCATGGGGCTACAGGTGGTCGACGCAGCCCTGCGGGCTATGGAGCGGAGAGACGGGCTCAAAGGCGCCGGTCCCTCCACGAGCCACCTTCACCCGATCAGCGGTGGCGATATCAACGCCGATTTCCACGCCCGCGTGAAGGCCGCCGCCTCAAGCCTGGGGCTATCAACGGCGGTCGCCGACCGGCTTGCAAGCCGCTTCGGCAGCAATTTCTTTGCCATCGCCAGACTCATGGACACCGACCCGACTGCCCGGCGTGCTCTGGGAGCACACAACGTGACGGCGGCCGAAGTGCGCTACGCCGTCCAGGAAGAGATGGCCTGCACGCTCACCGACTTCATGGACCGGCGTTCGGCACTGGTGTACTGGAACCGGGATGGCGGCGCCAGCATCGCCGAAGCGGCCGCGGCGGAGATGGGCCGGCTCCTGAACTGGAGCGAGGCCGAACAGCAACGGCAGATCGCTGCGTACCGGGACTGGGTAGAGGCAAACCGTTCCTTTCCAGCCTAACGCCTGCCCGCGGTCTCAGCTGCGCGGAAAGTTCTCATGAATGAAAGGGAGGTGGATTGTGGGTTCCCGACAGGGGTTGCGCTCCCATCGCAGAAGTCTCTACTGCCTTTCTCGCCAAAGGAGGAACCGGGCATGGGTAGCAAGTTCATTCTCGTGATTGATGAAGGCACAACCGGAACCAGGGCCCTGATCGTCGACGAGGCCGCTGCAATCAAGGCTCAGGCCTACACGGAGTTCACACAGCATCACCCGGCCCCTGATCGGGTTGAACATGACGCGGAAGAGATCTGGGAGAAAACGCTGGCCATGGTGAAGAAGGCGCTGGCTGAAGCAGGCCTGCAAGCCTCCGACATCGCAGCCGTCGGCATCACCAACCAGCGGGCCACCACCGTGGTGTGGGACAAGACCACCGGCAAGCCCATCACCCGGGCCATAGTCTGGCAGGATACGCGGACGGCCGGCTACGTTGAGGAGATCCGCGAGCAGTGGGCGGACAAGGTATATGCCGCGACCGGCTGGGCGATCAGCCCCGTGTACGCTTCTCTGATGATCAAGTGGATCCTCGACAGTGTCCCCGGTGCCGATGCGCTAGCCAAGCAGGGGAACCTGTTGTTCGGCACCATCGATACATGGCTGATTTGGAAACTCACCGGGGGCAAGGTGCACGCGACCGGTTACTCCAACGCCTCTGTGACCGGCGCGTATGACCTGACCAACCTGGGCTGGTACGCTGAATGGCTGGACTTCCTCGGAATCCCGTTGGGTATGCTGCCCGAGGTTCGGGATGACTCCGGCGACTTCGGCTCGACGGACCCGGCCCTCCTGGGCGCGGCGATTCCCATCACCGCCGCCGTCGCGGACCAGCACGCCGCTCTCTTCGGACAGGGTTGCCTGGAGGCCGGCGCGGTCAAGTGCACCCACGGCACGGGCACGTTCCTTGACATGAACATCGGCCCGAACCCCGTCGTGTCCAAGACCGGCATCAACACGGTTATCGCCTGGAAAATGGGCGACCAGATCCGCTATGCCCTGGAGGGCTATGCCGCAGTGACCGGGTCGGCCGTGCAGTGGCTCCGGGACGGCGCCAACCTCATTGCGGCTTCGGCCGAGACCGAGGCGCTGGCGACTTCCGTTGCGGACAATGGCGGGGTCTACTTTGTACCGGCCCTGACCGGACTGTCTGCTCCCTACTGGGACAGCTACGCTCGCGGCATGATCATCGGCATCAGCCGGGGGACGACCCGGGCGCACCTGGTAAGAGCCTGCCTCGAGGGAATTGTGTACTCAACGCGGGACTTCCTGGAGACCATGCGGCAGGTAGCCGGCGTGGAAATCCGCTCGGTTCGCGTGGACGGCGGCGCTTCCCGCAACAACTTCCTCATGCAGTTCCAGGCGGATATCCTTCAGGCTGAGAGCGTCAGACCCCAGAGCAGCGAAGCCACCAGCCTGGGCGCCGCCTTCATGGCCGGCCTCGCCGTTGGGTATTGGCAGTCCCCGGCAGATTGCCTGAAGACTCAGTCCGAAGACCGTATCTTCGTGCCCAGCATAGCCGCCGAGCAGATCGACCCGCTGTACGCCGACTGGAACCGTGCGGTTGGCCGTGCGGCCGGTTGGACCCGTCCGGGAGCGACCACGTAACCGACCCTTCCATCCTTGTGGCTGCACCAGACTTTAAAGGAGGTTCCCTCACATGGCGTTCAACTGGATGGAACTAGTCGCAGCATTTGCGGGCGGACTTTTTGGAGCCGCAATCGGCGCCCTCCCGGCCTTCATTTTCACCGGTATTGCCGTCCTGGTAGGCGCAGCGGCAGCGCTCGGCGGCGGCAGCATTGACTTCCTTGGCAACATCGCCTTCGGCCCGGTCTTCGGTCCGCACATCTCTTTTGCCGGCGGCGTCGCGGCGGCTGCCTATGCGGCTCGCAAAGACCAGCTCAGCTCCGCCAAAGATCTGGGCACTGGCCTGGCCGGTCTGGGTAACCCGGGCGTCCTGGCCGTCGGCGGCCTTTTCGGCATCGGCGGCTATCTGCTGCAGAAGGTTCTGGGCCTCTATCTGACCGGATACACGGACACGGTGGGCCTCACGGTTGTGCTGTCGGCCATCACGGCCCGGCTGCTCTTCGGGAAGAGCGGAGTCTTTGGCAAGCTGAGCGCCGAAGCGGCCAAGCGTGGCCGGTTCAATCCGGGCGGAGCTGAAGTCTGGGCCCCCTGGCAGCAGGAGTGGCTGCAGGTGTCGACATTGGGTCTGGGCGTTGGCCTCATGTCCGCCTGGATCGTCCTCCAGTTCACTGCCCTCGACCCGAAGCTTGCCGGCATCGGTGGGGTGGTGGGGTTCGGCATCTCGGCGACCTCGCTGCTGTTCCTTCAGGTCGGCGTAAAGGTTCCGGTCACCCATCACATCACCCTGATTGCCGCCCTCGCGGCGTCGCTCTCTGGAAACCTGCTAATCGGCGGCCTCTTCGGTCTGATTGCCGCCATAGTGGGCGAGTGCTCCTCCCGGCTTATGCTGATCCATGGTGACACCCACATCGACCCGCCGGCCAACGCCATCTGGTCCATGACTTTGGTGGTCATGCTGCTTGACAAGGTCGGAATTATGTAAGACACCGACAGCCCCTGGGGGCTAACCACCCCCCGGGGGCCTGTCAATGGGAGGAGTTATGACCAGACCGATGGATTGGAACCGCTACCGGCTGATCGCGGTCGACATGGACGGAACGCTGGCGGGCGCCGACCACCGGGTTACGCCCCGGACGGTTTCGGCGCTCAGCCGGGCCGAGCAGGCGGGGCTGAAGGTGGTCATTGTCACCGGGCGCGCCTACCCGACTGCACTGGCGGTCTGGACCCAGGCTGGGCTGTCCGGCCCGCTGATCACCTGCGGGGGCGCCGTGACATTGCAGCCTCCCCACATGACCGTGATCCAGGCAACCTCTTTGCCGGAGTCAGTAGTCACGGAGGCGCTCCGCCTGGGAGAGCAGTGCGATCTGACGGTAAGTCTATGGACGGAACGAGGCATTTGGGTAACCCGGCCGGGAATGGTGGCCGAGGTCCTGGGTGAGGTCAACCAGATGGAGGTTGGCGTAGCCCGATCGGGGTCAGACGCTCCTTTTCCCTATGGGCCGGTGCCAGTCGTCAAAGTGATGGTGGGTGCGGAACCTGCCCACCTCGACCAGGTGGCCAGCGAGGTGCTGACACGCCTGTCCGGGGGGCTGGCAGCACGCTCAATGCCTCAGTTTGTGGAAGTCACGCCGACAACCGCATCAAAGCGAGAGGCCTTGCTGGCAGTTTTGGCGGCCCTGGACATTGATCCCGCTGATACCATCGCCCTCGGCGACGGTGAGAACGATGTCGGAATGCTGACCCTTGCCGGTCTGGCCGCTGTCCCGGCCAACGCAATGGACGGTCCCAGGTCTGTCGCTCACCTTGTCATCGGCCATCACGACCAGGAGGGCGTGGCGCAGTTCCTGGACGCAGTGCTCCAGGCCAGGAGGCCGTGTTAGGCTTGTCCGTGAGCGGCCGCAGGCGGGCTGATCGTTCAGCACGTAGAGATCCCCTGCCCGACTCCAATTGGAGTCTGACAGGGGATCTTTGGCCTAGGCCAGCCCCCCCGCCTCCTGCGGCGGGTACTGGGTCGGGTACGGGAACGGGAACTGGGGCGGGTAGGTCAGCGGCGGCGGCGCCTGCACGGGCGCATACATGTCGAGGAACTGCTTGTAGGTACCGGGCGAAGAGTTCACGTACGGGTGCTTGAACCACTCCCGCGGCAGCTCAATCGTCCCCTTGATCGCCTCCAGCGCACGGGCAAACGCCGCAGCGTGCGCTTCTTCGCGGTTGCCCAGGAATAGCAGCGTGTCCCGCGACCCTGGATCTTGCACGACGTTAGCTAGATGGAGGTATAAATCCCTAGCTCTCAATTCTGCAGCTATATCGGAATACAGGTCAGTGATAATATTCCCGCTCACATCCGTGTACGCCGAAGTCCAAGGGGTGCCGGCAGCATCCTTCATCTTCACCACGACACCGTGCTGGCGGGCAAGTTCGGCCACCATCTCCCAGTGGGAGATCTCCTCGGTGCCGATGTCCTCCAGCAGATCCCGTATCTCCGGGATGTTCGTGTTGAACCGTTGCGTCAGGTAAGTATTAAGGGCCGTTGCCTCCGAGTCAGCACCTGCGTACTGCTCCAGAATGATCTGCCCCCAGCGCGGGTTAGGATCCTGCACCTTGACCGCTCGCAGGAGTTCCTTCTTGTGAATGAACAAAACCGGGTCACCTCCACACCCCCACAGTACGCAGGAGGTGTCAGGAACGCACCCGCCCCACCGCCTGGACCTGCCGGTGGTGGTGGGGTCCTTCGGCGGGCGTCACTTCGAGGAAGGCCCCTTCCAGGTACTCCACCACTTCGTAACCGGCCGTCTCCAGCATGCCCCAGACCTCGCCAGGCTCAAAGAAGGTGCGGTGCTCGCCCAGTTCGGGCTTCCAGAAGCACCAGGGCTCCACCTCATCACACTTGCCCCGGTGGGGGGCCGCATCCGGGTCGGTGGACAAGAGCGCGCTTACGTAGACGAGGCCTCCCGGCAGCGTGGCGTCACGCCAGCGCTCCATGAGCCCCACGATCTGCGACTTGCGCACGAAGGGCAGGACCAGCGCGGCGACCACGGCGGCGTATGTCCCAGTACCATATTCATAGGTGAGCACATCGCCCACAGTTCCCTGGAACAGGAGCCCTTCTTCCGCCGCGAACGAGCA
>Ga0196971_1001322_pt1 | contig 11609 bp, 12 predicted proteins | sample S1v_1013CmetaG_FD_148660 | JGI IMG/M metagenome (GOLD analysis project Ga0196971, IMG submission 148660) | Soil microbial communities from Anza Borrego desert, Southern California, United States - S1+v_10-13C | ecosystem: Environmental > Terrestrial > Soil > Desert | place: USA: California... | reverse complement strand
TCATACACAGTGGCTTTCAGGCAGCCAGGGGGAATGAACTCGGTGTCCCTCCTGCCGGGAGAGAACGGGGGCGCCCTCAGCGAGGGCGCCCTTTATCCTCGTGTAACGGCGCTCCACCCACGGGGGGCATGAGCACCTCCACCTCAGCCTGCCAACACCCGGTGCCCGGATCGGTGATGCGGTGAAGGCGGCCGTAACTCATCTCTTCTCGCAGGTACCACATGGCCTCTGCCAGGGCCTCCTCGGCGGTCTGGGCGTCCAGGTCCACAAGATGCACCTCATAGAAGCCATCTCGTCTGGAAACGATCTCCCTCTTCGGGTGCGACCGTGTCGGCCGCTTCCCGAGCACCGCCGCCTTCTCCAGCCGTTCTCGGTACTTTTTCTTCGCCTGCACCTCCCGCACCAGTTTGCCATGCAGCCGTCTGTTGAGGGCCTCCAGGTCTTCGTAGCGCTGCACCAGCTGCATGTGCAGGTCAATCGCGATGTATTCGGCATGCTCCAGGGTCGGAACCTCGATCGCCTGGCCGGCCAGATCGAGCCTGATGTAGTCCATGTCGCCGGATCTCCCTTCTAGTAGCGGACGTAGGTGTACGTGGCACTGGGGCGACTGTGACCCATCTCCTCGCTGGTGTCCTTGAGGGCGGCGGTTTTCGCCATGCCCGCCCTGACCTTGGCCGCCATGCTGTCGTTGGCGTAGCGATACCTATAGCCATGCGTGCCCCGCTTCTGGGCTCCGAGTGCACGGCATGCTTGACGCACCCGCCAGCGCACATAGTGGGGCGTCAGGCGGAAGACACGGGCCTCCGGGCCCCTGCCTGCGGCTGCCACAACAAGGGGCTCCAGCTGACGGGTGAGCCCGCCCGGCACCGGCAGGTCCACCTCGCGGTCTCGGCCGCCCTTCGTGATGTTCGTCTCCACGATGTGCAAGGCTGCTGCCCTCAGGTTGACCATGCGAACCCGCAGGCCGGTCGCTTCGGAAATCCGGAGCCCGCAGCGCCACTGCACTTCGAGCACGAGGGCGGCCAGTTGCGCCCGCTTGCCCCGCCGCGTCCTGATCCAGTCGATGATGGCCCAGGCATCCTCCGGCGGGTATTCGCTCGTCTGCTTGTTGGGAGCGTCCACCTTCCGGGCCGGCAGTACGCCGAGGGCAGCACGGTCCACCCGACCGATGTCACAGCCGTACTTCCGCCTGACCGCCACAGCGAACTTGTTCAGGGCCGAGAGCAGCGTCCTGATGGTCCACGGGCTCTTCCGGGGCTCCAGGAACCTCTCCCGCACGTACCTGGTGGCCATCACCGCCATGCGGATCTCCGTCAGGTAGCGAATGCGGTACTCGGCCTTACACCATGCGGCAAAGCCGTTCATGAGGTTGGTGTAGGTCTCCATGGTCCGGATCGAGAAGATGTCATCGACCACGATGCGGGACAGGGGCACCTTCTGACCTCTCTCCTCGAGGATTTGTGCCTGGCGGGCGAGTTTCGCCGCCCGCTTCGACGGTGGGGCTGCACTCGCCTCGGCGCCCCGCCTGGACGCTGGCCGCCCATGCTCAAAGAGGGTCTTGAAGGACTCCTGGACCTGATACGTGAGACTGCCGGCACCTGCCACCTGCATCACTCCAATCATGCACACTGCCGCGCACGGGCATTGGGAAATAAACCCCTACTCCACCCTTGTCTGTCTAGTGGACGGGTTTATGGGAACAGAGACCACGTTGGCAAGGTGCAGAGATCGCCGGGCGAGCCCGGCCGTTTAGGCATTGCTGCGCAGGTTCGGGCGACGCCGCCCGGGGCTCCCTGTTCTGTCGGCAGGCGCCGGCAGGTTACTCCCCCACAACTCCGTCACTTGCGGAGTCGTAACGCCCGGTCTTTCCCGGGTGCCATGGTGGCCGGAATGGGGCCTGGCCGTACTGGCTCACCCCCGCTCTCGTGGTCACTGCCACGCCGGCGCACAGGTCGTCAGGTAAATGGTCCGGGGCTCCTCACCCGTCACAGCGCCACAGGCGCTCCTGGTGAGGTTCGCACCGCCCGTCATGGCCACGGGCCCGGAACGGTGCTGTCATCATGTGTGGGCCTCCCCGCGGATCATTGCGCCACAGACGCTCACCGCATGAGCTACACCTTTCCCCTCGTGGCCACAGGCCGGGTACTCGGTGCGTATGCGAAGGGGCTCCTTCCTGCTGCCCCGGGAAATGAAAAAGGGAGGCAGCAGGAACGCCTCCGACCACGGGCATAGCCCTGGCCAGAAACCACTTCCTGCTGCCTCCCAGGCCCCGATGAGGGCCAGTCATGCAGCGTACCAACCACATCCGCAAGTCTCCCTGCGGCCCCTTTGCCGACGACTGCCGGCACATAACGGCTTCCTCCCCCGTCAGGGGAGATAGAGTCCGCGCTTCGCTAGCACAGACCATCAGCGCCAGTCCAGTCCCAGCGCCAGGCGCATGTCTGCACCCGTAATGAGCACATGCATATTTTCCCACATCGGAAACAACTTGTCAACGAATCGGGGCCTAGACCTGCGCTCAAGCGACTGAGGCCGTCGGTTTTGATGCTATGCCTCGCTATGGCCGCCACGTCGTACCGTCGGTGAAGTGCACGCTACGGATGCGAAGATCCTTATACTTCGTGGCGAGATCATAGCCGTACAGGGGCCAATACCACTGCCCTTGGCCGCCGGGAGAGATCTTGTCCTGACTGATCCCTCTGAAGGTGTTTCCGTCAGAGGCAATGCGGTAGTGGTACACCGGACGATCGTAATTGTCATAGAGGTCAACTGCAAACTCGAAGCCGTCGATCACCTTCTTGGAGACGTTGCGAATGGTGAGGTGGATTTCGGGCGTGCCAATGCTGTTTTCGTCCATTATCGCCGACACCATCACCACAGGAGGCTTCTTGGCCTCCTCTGCGGCAATCCTGATCTGCTCCGCGTTCGCGGCAATCTTCTTCTCCACGTCCGCCCTGAAGGTCGACTTGGGGTTCTGCGACAAGTACTCCTCGAGGGCCGCCTTCGCCTTCTCGGGCGTAGCTTCGCCCTGGGCCTTTGCGACAGCAACCTCGTATGCCTTGCGATCGGCTTGCTGCTGCGCCGCTATCGCCTGCTTCAAGTGGCCCCGCTCAGTGGGCACCTTGGCCCCTTCTGGGCTGGCCGGGTACCGCTTTTCGAGGTCATCCAGCATTTTGGCAGCCTGGTCGAAGTCGCCCTTTTCTCGCGCCTCCACGGCCTGCTTCATGATCTCCTGCGGTGCGTCCTTGAGTGCGGCAACCTCCGCCTCAAGGGACTTGACTCGCTCCTGCAGCTCGGCAACGTCTGATTGGTACTGATCACGCTCTGCTGTGACTTGCTGTAACTGGGCGCCCGAGCAGCCGGTAACGGTGACCAACAGAACCAGCGCCACGACCCATGCAACCGCTCTCCGAGGAGACATGATCCTCGCCTCACACGTGGAATTTTCATGCTTGTTTCTCTTCAGCATTTGCCGCCTGCGCAGGGAAGTCCTGCATAGGCAAGACCGGGGCGGAAAACTCCGGCCCCGGTCCTGTCTTCCCTAGCTTCCGATACCGTCCGATTATCGGAAGCCAGAATCGGCCTGTTTTGTTGCCTACCCCGCGTTCCGAAGCGCCGTTTCCTGATGGCCCTCATCGCCCAGCAACATGCGCCCAAGCAACCGCTGGCACGACCCGCACAGGCCGATGCCAGCCTCCTTGTCGGCGTCCGGACCATCAAAAGTGACGTTGGTCAAAACGGGGGCGCCGCAGCAGTTGCACTTTGCCTTGGGCTTAGCGGCGCCCAGCAGGATCACGTTCATACCAGTCACCTCGCCTACCTGTAACCCTGCCGGCTACTTCTAGTGAGACTCTCCAGACTAAACCCTTCGCGCTGTACTGCTTCCGGCAGTTCCCGCGCAAACTGCTGCGCGTTGGTGACGTTCGGCAGGTTGACCTGCATGGACTGGACGGTCATGCCTGCAGCCGCTGCGGCGAGGGCGGCCAAATTCGCACTCGCCTGCGTCGCACTGTTGGGCATGGTCGGTACCGGAACGTTCAGACCGGGGAGACCCATGTTGGAGATACTGGCCAGTGCCGCGTTGATCTTGGCCACCTCTGTCTCCACAATGCTTGTCAGTTGAGGCAGTTTGCTGTCAAAAACCTTGATCCAGTTGTCGAGGCCGCCCTCCGCTGCCTTGGTGAGGTCAGCAAATGAGGCGATGTCGAGGCTCTGAATGGCCTGCCAGAACCGCTGGCGCTCGGCCTCCTGGGTCTGGTGGGAGGTCTGCATGGCCGCCAGCGAGTCTTGCGCGGCCTTGATCTGGTCCTGCAGGCTCTCGCGCTGCTTGGCCCGTTCCTCGTCGCGCTCAGCGTCGGCGATTCGCTCTCGGATCTCCCGGGCCTTTTCCTCGTCGTAGGTGAACACCCGAGACCCATCCGGCATGATCTTCTCGAACCGCGTGTCGGCCATGACGGCCGCCAGTTCCTGCTGCAGGTCCTTCTTGGCCTCGCGCCGGTCCTCTGCCGCCCACAGGCGCTCCAGAGCCTCAAGTTGACCCTGCAGCCCCTTAATGCGGGCCTGCTCGGCCTTCTCTGCAGCAGCGTTGCGCTCCCGCAGGGCCGTCATATCAGCCTCGGCGAGCTGGCGCAGCCACGCCTTCTCCTGCTCAGTCAGCTTCTGCTTCTTCTCCTGGGCCTCTCGCTCGGCCCTCTCCTTCGCGTCGGCTTCCTGCTTCGCCTGCGCCACCTTCGCCTCTGAGGCGATGCGGTGAGCGTCCACGTCCTGCTGCCGAAGCTCGGCCATGACAGAGTTAAGCTCCCGCTCGACCTCGGCCCGCTGTTCGGCGGTGATGGTGGTATCCTTCAGGAGTTCGCGCAGGGCGTCGCGCTGGGCCTCCAGGGCGGGGCGCACCAGGTCGAGCATCTGCTGCTTGACCTTGGCGACGGTGGCGCTGTCGCCAGCCGCCTCGGCGTCGATGAGCTGCTTCTCCAGGTCAGACAACCTGGGCGCCGCTGCACCGAACGCTGCCTCGCGAGCGGCGGCGATCTTGCCAAACTCCCGGTCGAACCCGGCCCGCTGGATGGCAGCGTTGAGGTCGCCGATCTGGCCAACCAGTTCGGTGATGGCGTCCATGTCGCCGGCGCCGATGGCCAGGCCCAGGCCGCCCTGCAGGGCCTTCAACTTTAGGTACGGGTCATTATCGTAGAGCCCCATGTTCTCGTTCTGCCGGAACGTCTTCTGCCAGTTCTCAAACGGGGCCCCGATCTCGTCGTCGGTGGCACCCTTGAGCCGCAGGTCGAGCTGCAGGGCGGCGCCCTCGTTGTTCTTGAGGTAGTCGGCGAACTTGGCCCTGATCTCCTCGAGGCGCTCCCGGATCTGCTGGGGCGTGAGGCCCTTCAGCGTCGTGTCGGCGCTCAGTTGCTCCAGGGCACGGTTGTAGTCGCCCTGGGTGATGCGCTCCAGGGCCTGGGTAATCTCCTGGGGCAGGGCGATGTCGCGCATACGCTCCAGGTCGCGGGCCTTGCCCAGCTTGACCAGTTCAGCGTTGTGGTCCTTGAGGATCTGCTGCACCTTGGCGAGGGTCTTGTGCAGGTTGTCGGGGGTCTTTTCAAGGGCCTGCAGGTCCTGCAGGTCTTCGAGGGCGGCGGCGAGGGGGGCGGACATCTTGTCGCCGCCGGTGGGAGGCGGATTGGTCGCAGGCGGCGGTGGAATGACCTTCTTCGGATCCAACGGTTCGTTGAGCGCGTCCAAATGGGCTTCGTTCATGGCGATCTTGGCCTCCAGGACGGCGATCTTCGCATCGAGTTCGCCGGCGGCCAAGGTGATCAGGTCCTGAACCTCAGCTTCTCCCTCGGCAAGCGCTTTGGCAGCTGCCGCCTCGCCCTCAGCCTTCGTCCGCTCCCTCATTTTCGCTTGAGCCGCAACTGCCTGAACAAAGGGCATCTCATCCGCTCTGATCTTTGACTCAACGTCGGCACGCTGCTTCTTCAGCTCGTCAAGATCTTCTCTGTCGTTCTTGATGTCAACACCTAGCTGGGTCTTCTGTGCGTTGACAACCGCGGTACGGTACTTGTCCCACTTCTCCGTCGCAGTGTCGAGCAGCCGGCCCTCCTCGTCAAACCAGCCCTTCATCTGCGGCTGGAGGTCGAACAGCTTCGCCAGCACGTCCTTCAGCTTCTCTGACGCCCGCTTGTGGTCATCGGTGCTCAGGGTACCGTCGTCGAGCGCTTTACGCAGTGCGTCGTACTGGCGCATGAGGTCGGCGGTGCTGCTATTCAGCCTGTCCTGTTCGTCCCGGTTGGTCTTGGCACTGACGGCGAGGCCGGTAAATGCACCAGCAGCCATGCCAACGCCCGTCACAATCCATCCGAGCGGGCCAAGCACCATGGTCTTGAATGCCATAGCTGCGGCGGTTGCCAACGCGAGAGCGCCGGTGAGGGCAGCCACGCCTCCGACGACCAGGAACAGCGTGCGGGCCAGTTCTGGGTTGGTTTTTACCCAAGTGGTTATGCCGGAAAGCGCCGGACCCATGGCGCCATACAGACCCTGGATAGCAGGGGCCAGCGCCTCGCCAATGGCCGCCTTCGCCTGGAAGGCTGAGGTGCCGGCTTTGGCCTCGGCGCCGGCGAGAGTCTCCGTCGCCTTTGCCGCGTTACCTGCGAACAGGGCACCCTCACGGAGCAGGCCGTTGTACAGCGCCCGGCGCACAGCAGAGTCGCTGCTCACCTTCATGAGATCCTGCTCGGCGAACCCGGCCTCTTTCAGAATTTGGGAGAGATTCTTTGTTATGCCAGCAGAATCACTCAATATGGAGTTCCCCATCCGGACCCCTTCCATAGCCCTGACGACCGACTCGCCGAACTCAAGCCCCGCTTGTCTGTTGAAAGCAGCGCTGTCCTTGAACGTCTTGATGACGTTCATGGTCTCGTCGAGGCTGAACCCTGACGCAAGGCCCGCCTGCACGGCTTTGCTCGCTTCGACGATAGACATCATTCCGTCATCAGCCAGGGACTTGGCAGCGTCCTTCGCCTGACTGTAGGAGCCGATGGTACGGGTGGCGACGGCCTCAAGACCCAAAAACGCCGACTGCTGCTGCTTGAACGCATCCAGGGCCTCGTCGGCCGTCCTCTTGAGGACATAGGCCATGGCCGTGGCGGCCACACCGATCTGGGTCAGACCCTGCTTCGTGTTCTCCAAGGCCTGTTTGTGTTCACGGGCGGCCTCGGTTGCCTTACGCTGCTCCTCCGTGGCCTTGCGTCGGGCTTCGGCGGCGGCCCTGGCCGCGGCAGCCTCTTCCTGCTCGGCTTTCATGACCTCGCGAATGCCCTGAACAGCAGCGGAGGTGTTCTCCAGGTGCGCCAACGCCTTGTCAACCAGGTCGCCGTTCCGTTTGGCGGCGGCGCCCAGTTCGTCGAGAGAGCGGATCACACGGTTTACGCCTGCTACTGCCTGCTGATCCTGAGTGGTTACGACTACACCGACATCACCGGCTACAGATGCCACGGCTCACACCCCCATTCTCAGTCCTCGTCTTCATCCGCACCTTCTGGAACGAGCTTGGCAAGCTGGGCCTCCAACAAGCCTAAGACGGCGGTGAGGAAGTCGGCCGCCGCCCATGTGGTGAGCAGTTGCCGCTCCATGTCGGTCATCTTAGCGAGACGCCGCTTGGTCTTCTCCAGCGTGAGCTTCTTCTCACACCAGCACTGGCCAGCCCAGACGAGCAAGGCAGCCACATCCTCGGAGAGGGCTCCGGTCAAGCCAGCAGCGCCGACCTTCCCGAGCAAGTTGTTGGCCAAGCTATGTAATGACCCATTCACCATCTGGATACAGCGCAGGGCCGAATGGCTGTAGCGCAGATCCCAGCGGTGCGCTCCGAATACTGCCGACGAATGGCTAACCCCAGCTGGCGCCGTCATGCTCCGTCACCTCCCATGTGTTGATCGATAAGGCGGCCGGCCCATCGGGCAGTCGCCTGCACAGAAAACTGGTGAAAGAGCTCAAGGAAACGCTCCACACCCGGCCGGTGGGCGCCGTGCATCATAACCGCTCCCCCGGGCACCAGGTCAAAACCAGCCGGAAGTGCCACCCACTGCCACGCATCGCTTCCGGCGCAGACCACAGCGCCGATGCACCGATCCGCTGGTTCAGTGCTGAGTCGGGCCCAAATATACCCCAAAACACGCATACTGTAGATCGCCTCGGAAGGGCCTTCTAGACTCGACCACAGCCGCAGCGTTACGCCCTCCACCGACTCGTCCCATGCAGGTCCGTCATCGCTAAGCTGCAGCTTCACATGGGCGCCCTGGAGTCCATGCTGGCGCTCCAATTGCTTGGAACCCCAAGCCACAGTCATGCGCAGAGTCTTGAAGATACCGTAGACGATCGTGTGTAGCTCATTCATTCGCGCCACCCTCTCCGGCCCTTAGGCCACGCGAAGCAGCAGTATTGAAGGCCCGCTGAAGTTCGGATTCAACACCATCCAAAGTTGCCCGGCGGCCGGCGCCGCCACCCCGTACGGCAGCACCACCGACTGCTTGTTCTCCGTCGTCTGTGCCACCCCGTCGAGCCACACAGCGACCTGATTCGTGGTCACGGTTCCGACGGTCTCGGCCGTGGCGGCGTCACCCGTGGTCACTGCGTAGGCGATGAACGGGGGGAGTCCTTCCCGTCGCACGGCCCTTACAGCAACATCGCAAACCGCCTTCCAGAACTCGTTCTCCTGACTCGCTTCTGCGATTCCCATGATCATCCACTCCGATCGCTTTAGTGGCGGTATGCAGTGCGAACAAACCGGTTAATGGCGCCGCCCACGTCGGCCACATCGCCCGGCAGGGCCCGGATGATCGCCACGGCCAGGGACCTGCGCTGCTGGTGCTGACGAGGCAGCCCTACGTACCGCATCGGGCTCAGAACGGCCACCAGGGCCACCACGCCGCCCAGCGTGAGTGCGGCCACGGGCCTGCGCCCGCCCTCGCTCCTCTCGAAGCTGAGGTGTGGACTCACAAGGGAGCTGGCGAGAGCGCTGCGCAGGGCTACACGGTGGTTGATTCCGAGCGCCTGAGCCACCTGCGGGAGGCGGAAGACAGGGGAGCCTTCGGCGCCCACCATCCACTGCTGCGCCTTCATGGAGTCCAATGAGAAGATCAGCTGGAGCAGCTGCTCCCGGGTCTCGCCGGTGGCCGTGATCTGGCCAGGGAAGCGCCGACCGAAGTCGGCGTACCAGTCGTCGAAGCTCATCAACGGCGCCTCGCAACCCATGGTCATCCTCCTCAGTTGTCAAAGAAGTTCCGGTCGCCGGGGCGCCGCTTCTGCGGCTTCTTGCGCTTGCGACCTGATCCGCCGCCACCGCCGTGCCCTAGCGACCCCACCCCCTGGCAGTTCACGCCGTCGACGGGGCTGCTGGCCTGGCGGACCTCGGGCAGTGGCACCGTGATACCGATATGGGCCAACCAGTGCTCCTTGGGCACCCGGTAGACCCCCTTATGTACAGCCGAATCGCAGTAGGGCCCGAGGTCATCACGCCTCAGCGGGGCGTTGCACTTCGGACAGCGTTGGAGTTGCTCGACTCTCCGCGGTTCAGTCTCAACCCGATTGCGCCCGGACGCTCTGTCCTGCTGCTTGTCCATGGTGGCATCTTCCACGAACTCGTGCGACCGGTACTGTGGACACTGCCAGAAGCCAGTCATGCCCGCCGCCGGAACCATCGCTACCCAGAACCCAGAAGCGAGACAGCGCGGGCACAGCATCTCAGCCTTCGCTGTTGCAGCCAACGGCTAGCCCGCCCCCTCTCCGTTCTTCCCGCGCCAATCCGCCGCTCGCCACTCAATCTCTTTCTCGACGCACCGCTTTACGATGAACTCCAGAAAAGACCTGATCGCATCAGGCAAGAGGGGCGGCAAGCCGGCCACTGGCAGGCTGTGAAGCAGTTCAGCACCCCAGTTCTGATACTGCGACGGGATGAACCGCCACTCATAGCCGTCATCGCCTTCGTACAGGACTCCGATCTGCCAACGGTCCACCACGAACGCTCGGGCTCTGCCGAAGTCGTAGCGGCGCTCCGTCAGGTCCAGCCAGGCGAAGGAGACGAGGTTCGACATCGGAATCACGCTTACCGAGAACTCGAAGGAGTCCAGCCCCAGTTCCACCACCAACGCTGGGCTGAAGTCGGCGGCCGGGACTGTGCGGCTCATGGCGCCCGCCATATGAGCCCCGCGGAGCCGCTTGATAGCGGGGAGCAGTGCTGCCTCGATCCAGCTCAGCAGACGATGCGCCTCGGCGGCGGCCGTGGGCTCCACAACCATATCGAAGGCATCCGGCTTCACCTGCGGTTCGGGAATGATCTGCTCCAGGTAGTGCAGCAGCCGTTCTCCTTCTCGCTCACCGTCGCGATGGTTGCTGTGCATGGGCTTCACGCCTCCTGTGGTGCTGGTTTAGCGGTCATCCGGTCTCAAGGACTGGTAGCACCTTGCCCAGAGCTATCAAGCTGACCGATCCTCTTGGTGCGCCGCCGCCTGTACTCCGAAGGTCGACCAGGCCGTTCCTACCACCATCGTCGACGTCCCGGCCGGGCGGTCCTCGAAGGCCCGAAGCTGCTCAGCGGCTCGACCGATCGACGCACCAATGCGGTTCAAAGCATCGTGAAGCGCCAGCCAGCGCCTGAAGAGGCTCTGATAGACCAACTTGGTCTGGTCGAATGGGCGCCCGGTCTTGCTGACCCCTTGTCTCCGCACGGCCCGGCACAAGGCAAGGGGACCGTGTTCAACACACTCTGGGGTCAGTACCGGAATCTCCGGCGAGCCCTTCCACTCCCCCGTCACATCGAAGTGCACCATGGCTTCCTCGACATCCAGGAGCAACCACGTCATGAACTCGTCACGGGCTTGCAACCGCCGTACCTGATTGCGGAGCATCGCCTGAGGCGTGTCTGGCGGCTCCAGGTTGATCAGCATCAGCCGGGCGGCGAGGACGGACGCACGCTCGCCCGTCGAGACGGCGTTGGTGTTGCCCCTCAGCTTCTCGGGTGGAGCGCCCCCACCGGCGCCGTGCATGCGGCAGACGGCCCAGCCGGTCTTTGCCCAGGCTCCGCAGGGTAGCCCCGTTCGCTTGCTGTGGGCCCGGCATTTGATCCGGCGCCCGGGTGGCCTGGCCATCGTCATCACCTGCCTGTGGGGAGACTGCAAGAGGTTCGTTCTCGAAAATGCGGGGGGCGGCGCAAGCGCGTGGGCGCTAGGCAAGCCGCCTCCGGTAGTCGGAAGCCTTGACTGGCACCAGTTCCGCCATTTCGCAGATCCTCGAATAGAGGGCGCCCCCCACCATCTCGATCAGCGACTTCTCGCTGGCGTTGCTTGTGAAGAAGGTGATGCGCATGGCGGTGTACCGATCATTCACCAGGTTGAAAAGCACGCCACGGTCGTATGTGCTCAACCAGTCCTGAGCCAGATCATCCAAGACGAGCACGCTGGCCGAGGTCGCCCTCTCGACTTCACTCCAGTCGAAGTCGGAGGACTTGAGCCGTTCAAGCAGGGCTCCCGTGGTGGCGAAGTACACGTCGGCCAGATGTTCCTCAGCTAGGGCGCAGATGGTGGCCACGGCAAGGTGCGTCTTGCCGGCGCCGAAGCCGCCTGAGA
>Ga0196971_1001320_pt1 | contig 11656 bp, 9 predicted proteins | sample S1v_1013CmetaG_FD_148660 | JGI IMG/M metagenome (GOLD analysis project Ga0196971, IMG submission 148660) | Soil microbial communities from Anza Borrego desert, Southern California, United States - S1+v_10-13C | ecosystem: Environmental > Terrestrial > Soil > Desert | place: USA: California... | reverse complement strand
CCAGCCAGAAGCGGACGGCCAGGGTGAGGACCAGGAAACCGACGAACAATACCGAAAACGCAAGTGAAGACATGCCCTGCCTGTGAGAAAATGGCGGATTACCGAGGAAAACAATTATGTCACAAGCTCCCTTGAACGCACCTGCCCGCCCGAACGAATTCAACCTGATCTGGGTTGACATGGAAATGACCGGCCTCGACCCCGACACCGACCGCATCATCGAGGTCGCGGTGGTCGTCACGGATTCGCAGCTGAATGTGCTGGCCGAAGGCCCGGTGTTGGCGATCCATCAATCCGACGAGGTGCTGGACCGCATGGACGCCTGGAACAAGGGCACCCATGGCCGCTCGGGACTGATCGACCGCGTGAAGGCATCTACGGTCCGCGAAGCCGATGCCGAGACAACCCTGATCGATTTCCTGAAGCATTTCGTGCCGGCCGGAAAATCTCCGATGTGCGGCAACAGCATCTGCCAGGATCGCCGTTTCATGGCACGCGGCATGCCCAAGCTGGAAGCGTTTTTCCACTATCGCAACCTGGACGTCTCGACCCTGAAGGAACTCTGCAAGCGCTGGAAGCCTGACATCGCCTCCGGCTTCAAGAAGCACCAGAAGCATACCGCACTGGCGGATATCACCGAATCGATCGAAGAGCTTCGCTACTATCGCGAAAACTTCATCAAGCTCTGAACTGTTCGACCGTGCCGGCCGCCGTCCGGCGCGCCGGCACTTTTATTTTTTGCACGCATGACCTCCGATACCGACCTGCCGTCGAGCGAAGCCGCCGACGCCACCCCCGACAGTAACCGCAAGGTGCCGACCGAACTGATCGGCCGCGAAGTGGCCCGCCGCCGCACCTTCGGGATCATTTCCCACCCCGACGCCGGCAAGACGACGCTGACCGAAAAGCTGCTGCTGTTCTCCGGCGCGATCCAGCTCGCCGGCACGGTGAAGGCGCGCAAGAGCGGCCGCCACGCCACCTCCGACTGGATGGAGATCGAAAAGCAGCGCGGCATTTCCGTGGCCAGCTCGGTGATGCAGTTCGAATACCGCGAGCACGTGGTCAACCTGCTCGACACGCCGGGCCACCAGGACTTCTCGGAAGATACCTACCGCGTGCTGACGGCGGTGGACTCGGCGCTGATGGTGATCGACGCCGCCAAGGGCGTGGAAGAGCAGACCATCAAGCTGCTCAACGTCTGCCGCATGCGCGACACCCCCATCCTGACCTTCATGAACAAGATGGACCGCGAAACCCGCGATCCGCTGGAACTGCTGGACGAGGTGGAATCCGTCCTCAAGATCCAGTGCGCGCCGGTGACCTGGCCGATCGGCATGGGCAAGAGTTTCCGCGGCGTCTACCACCTGCTGCGCGACGAGATCCTCCTGTTCAAGGCGGGCGAGGAGCGCGCGGACCAGGAGTTCGAAGTGGTCAAGGGCATCGACAACCCGCGCCTGGCGGAAATGTTTCCCCTGGAAATCGAGCAGCTCAAGATGGAAGTGGAGCTGGTGCACGGCGCATCGCATCCCTTCGACCTGGAAGAGTTCCTGGCGGGCAGGCAGACGCCGGTGTTCTTCGGTTCCGCGATCAATAACTTCGGCGTGCGCGAGATCCTCAATGCGCTGCTGGACTGGGCGCCGGCGCCGCGTCACCGCGATGCCACTGTGCGCGACGTCGAGCCGAACGAAGAACCGTTCTCGGGATTTGTCTTCAAGATCCAGGCCAACATGGACCCGGCCCACCGCGACCGCATCGCTTTCCTGCGCGTGTGCTCCGGCCGCTTCGAGCGCGGCATGAAGATCAAGCACCTGCGCCTGGGCCGCGAGATCAAGGTGTCGAGCGTCGTCACCTTCATGGCATCGAGCCGCGAACAGGTGGAGGAGGCGTATGCCGGCGATATCATCGGCCTGCCCAATCACGGCAACATGCAGATCGGCGACAGTTTCTCCGAAGGGGAGATGCTGCAGTTCACCGGCATCCCGTATTTCGCGCCGGACTTTTTCCGCTCGGTGCGCATCCGCAACCCGCTCAAGATCAAGCAGTTGCACAAGGGTTTGCAGCAGCTGGGCGAAGAGGGCGCGGTGCAGGTGTTCAAGCCTGTGCACGGCGGTGACCTGATCCTCGGCGCCGTGGGCGTGCTGCAGTTCGAGGTGGTGGCAAGCCGTCTGCTGAACGAGTACGGCGTGGACGCGGTCTTCGAGGGTACGAGCATCAGCAGTGCGCGCTGGATTTCCTCGGACGACAAGAAGGCGCTCGCGGATTTCGAGAAGTCTTCCGCCGGCGCCAATATCGCCTTCGACGCCTCCGGCAACATGGCTTACCTCGCGACCTCAGGCGTCAACCTGAAGCTGACGCAGGAGCGCTGGCCGCAGCTGACCTTCCACGCGACACGGGAACATGCTGCCAAGCTGAACTGAGTATTTCCCGCCTGCATGCGCCGGGCCCGCATTCCTGATGTGGAGGTCTGGCGTTTCCTCTTATCGAAGTCTTCGATGACCGCCGGCGATTGTACGAAGTAGCACGCAACTTGTCGCCAAAATAGCGTGCGTTCGCGAGCATTTCCGGGGCTGTTTGCGCCAGCTCAAACGCGTGCCCGGACGCCCGCCTATACTCTCCCAACGCGTTTTCCCAACCTCACCTCTCCCCGGTTTCAACTTGTGCAGCGATCGGATTCATTGGATCCCGGTTTGTTCACGCAGTTACAGAATCAAGGAGCAACAATGCTAACTGCCACGTATTCCCTGGTCGCCATCGCGGCCGAGCAAGACAAGACCCGTAGCATGCTGTCCCGTCTCCAGCAGTATCTCCAGAGTACGTGGCGGGGCTTGCAAAGCATCGACTTCTCTTTCCTCGAGTCGGCCTTTGGAAAACTGATGCAGTTCGACAAATACATGGGCGCGCGCAAGCTGGAGCGCCATCTCGTTCCCGCGATGCGCAGCGCCGGGCGTGAAGCCGAAATCCTCATCGCGGAGTTGGATGCCCTGCGCGCAAAGAGCGCGCGCATCCTGCGTTCGATCGGCGAGCAACTGGCGGAAGCCTTCGAAGCCAGCGCCGTCAGGATCAACCAGATTTGCCACGCGATGGACAGTTATTGCGGCACCGTGCTGCACCGCCTGGAGCGTGAGGAGCGTGAACTCATTCCGCTCGCACGGCGCGTATTCTCCATCGAGGACTGGTTCTCGATCGCCGCACAGTTCCTCTCGGACGACGGCGATGCGGACGGCAGGCAGCGTACGGTGGCGCCGCAGCGCGCTGTCCCGTCCGGCCGCCGTTCCATCTTCGTGCGTTCATAGCGAAGCGAGCACCCGGCGCACTTGCGCGCCGGTACATTTCTTGGCATGGTGTGGCCCATGAAATTTCATGGGCCGCGCATGCCGAAAATCCTCAGGTTCACACGCTTTTCCCTCCGCGACTTCCTGGTCGCGTCCGGTCCGGCGGCCATTGCCGTCGTCATCACCTGCCTGCTTGCCTACTGGCTCGTCGACCCCTCGCCGCCGCGCGAGGTGACGCTTGCCACCGGACAGGAAAACAGCGCCTATGAGGCGATCGGCAAGAAATATGCGGCGCTGCTGGGGCGCAACGGCATTCGCGTCGACCTGAAGCCTTCGCTCGGCTCGAATGAGAACCTGCAGCGGCTCAAGGATGAGAGTTCCGGCATCGACATTGCCTTCGTGCAGAGCGGTTCCACGCGCAGGGAAGAGCTGGAAGGGCGCGGACTGGTGTCGCTGGGCAGCCTGTTCACCGAGCCGGTATGGCTGTTCCTGCGCGAATCGCGCAGCGTTACCCGGCTCGCCCAGCTGAAAGGCCTGCGTATCAATGCCGGGCCGGAGGGCACGGGTGTGCCGGGGCTGTTCAAGCAGATCCTGTCCGCCAACGGGGTGGACGCCGGGCAGATCAGGCTGGGCACGCTGGAGAACACGCCGGCGACAGTCGAACTGCTGGCCGGCCGCATCGACGGCCTGGTGTTCAGTTCCGCCCCGGATGCGCCGCTGATCCAGATGCTGCTGCAAACGCCGGGCATCCGGCTGTTCGACTTCGCGCAGGCCGAAGCCTACACGCGACGCTTCCCCTTCCTTTCCCACGTCGTGCTTCCGCGCGGCATTGTCGATTTCGGGCGCGACTTGCCGCCGAAGGACATCCACCTGATCGCACCCACCGCGACGCTGGTGGCGCGCGAAGACCTGCATCCCGCGCTGGTCGACCTGTTCGTGCAGGCGGCGGGCGAGATTCACGGCGCACCGGGCTGGTTCCAGAAGAAGGGCGAGTTCCCGACCGCGAATTACACCGAAGTGCCGGTGTCCGAAGCCGCCGAAAAGTACTACAAGAACGGGCCGCCGCTGCTGCAGCGTTACCTGCCGTTCTGGCTGGCCAACTTCTTCGAGAGGATGTGGGTCGTGGTAGTCGCGTTGGGCGCGCTGATCCTGCCCTTGTCGCGCATCATTCCGCCGCTTTATGTGTGGAAGGTGCGCTCGCGCGTGTTCCGCTGGTACGGCCAGCTGCGCGCCGTCGAGCAGGCCATCGAGGAGGTGCCGCCGGAGCGGCAGAAGGATGTCTACCCGGAGCAGCTGCAGCGCCTGAATGACATCGAGGAGCGGGTGAACCGCATTTCGATTCCCTTGTCCTTCGCCGACGAGCTGTACGGCTTGCGCAGCCACATCAATTTCGTGCGGCGCCGCGTGTTATCGCTGATGAAGGCAGAGTAGGCCGGCTCAGGTTAAGGCCAGGTTCAGGCGCCGATCCACGGCAGGCCCGCCTTGCACCAGCCGCCGACTGTCTTGCGATGGCCTTCGGCATCCTTGTCGCCCTCGAAGCCTTCGAGTATGTCGAAGGAGTTGGCATAGCCGTGTTCCGTGGCCAGCTTGGCGGCATGGCGCGACCGCACGCCGGACCGGCACAGGAAAAGCAGGACCTTGTCCCTGGACGCCACTTGCGACAGTTCGTCGAGGAAGGCCGGGTTCGGCTGGCCGCCCGGGTAGGTATTCCACTCCACGGCGGCGTGCTGCGCTTCGGGGACGGCGACCCGTCCTACCCAATCGCGTTCCGCGCTGGTGCGGACATCGACGAGCACCGCGTTGGGATCTTGCTTGAGCAGGGAATAAGCCTCGGCCGGCTTCACTGCACCCGCATAGGGCAACTGCTTTTCTTTTGCGCGCTCGCGCGCCTTGGAAAGGATATCCATCTGTATCGCTCCGGATCGATTGGTTTTTTTATATTCTATCCCGCCGGCGGCGCACCATTCATGCCTGCCGGGCAGCGATGGGGTGCGCACCAATAGCGTGCAAAACTGCGTCGTCACGCACTAGAATGGTGCCAGAGCCGGCGAGTGCACTTTTTTGGTGCCATTCGGATTCCGCCGACTTGGTGCCAACTGTGTTTCAAATGCGCACTATTTCAGCTAATTTGCACGCTTCATCGCGGTGCAGCCGAATTGTTTTTCCTCAAGATGGTGGCATGGAACCTGCTATCATTCCGGGCTGTGTTTCAAGTCGCACTTCAGCCGGTCCTGGCGAATACTGTCGGCTCAAACCAATTTCAACATTTACCGAACCCGCTCATCATATTTAGGAGAATCGCATGGCAATGACGGCCGCAGACGTCTTGAAGATGGCGAAAGAAAACGAAGTCAAATTCGTTGATTTTCGTTTTGCTGACACCCGAGGCAAGGAACAGCACGTAACCGTGCCGGTTTCGCAATTCGGCATGGACAAGTTCGAGTCCGGCCATGCATTCGACGGTTCCTCGATCGCCGGCTGGAAGGGTATCGAAGCTTCCGACATGCTGCTCATGCCCGATCCGAACACGGCCAACATCGATCCGTTCATGGAAGAGACCACGCTGTTCATGCAGTGCGACGTGATCGAACCGTCCGACGGCAAGGGCTATGACCGCGACCCGCGCTCCATCGCCAAGCGCGCCGAAGCCTACCTGAAGTCCTCCGGCCTGGGCGACACCGCCTACTTCGGTCCGGAACCCGAATTCTTCATCTTCGACAACGTGCGCTGGAAGGTCGACATGTCCGGCTGCTTCGTCAAGATCGGCTCGGAAGAGGCTTCCTGGTCCACCGGCAAGGAACTCGAAGGCGGCAACACCGGCCACCGTCCGACCGTCAAAGGCGGCTATTTCCCGGTTCCCCCGGTCGACAGCTTCCAGGACATGCGTTCCGAAATGTCCCTGATCCTCGAAGCGATGGGCATTCCGGTCGAAGTGCACCACCACGAAGTGGCAGGCGCCGGCCAGAATGAACTCGGCACCAAGTTCTCCACCCTGGTCGAGCGTGCCGACTGGACCCAGAACATGAAGTACGTGATCTGGAACGTCGCCCACACCTACGGCAAGACCGCGACCTTCATGCCCAAGCCGCTGGTCGGCGACAACGGTTCCGGCATGCACGTGCACCAGTCCGTCTGGAAGGATGGCCAGAACCTGTTCGCAGGCGACGGCTACGCCGGCCTGTCTGAGTTCGCGCTGTACTACATCGGCGGCATCATCAAGCACGCCCGCGCGCTCAACGCCATCACCAACCCGGGCACCAACTCCTACAAGCGCCTGGTTCCGGGCTACGAAGCACCGGTGAAGCTGGCTTACTCGGCACGCAACCGTTCCGCATCGATCCGTATTCCGCACGTCGCGAACCCGAAGGGCCGACGCGTCGAGGCACGCTTCCCGGATCCGCTGGCCAATCCGTACCTGTGCTTCGCAGCCCTGCTGATGGCAGGTCTGGACGGCGTGCAGAACAAGATCCATCCGGGCGAGCCGGCAACGAAGGACCTGTACCACCTGCCGCCGGAAGAAGACAAGCTGATCCCGACCGTGTGCTCGTCGCTCGAGCAAGCGCTCGAGTACCTGGACAAGGACCGCGAGTTCCTGACCCGCGGCGGCGTCTTCTCCGACACCATGATCGACGCGTACATCGACCTGAAGATGCAGGAAGTCCAGCGTTTCCGCATGACGACGCATCCGATCGAGTTCGACATGTACTACTCGCTGTAATCGGCATTCCGTCGCAAGGCGGAGCTGTTTCAAGAGACGGGGAAAAGCCTGCTTTTCCCCGTTTTTTTTGATCTTTGGAAACTGTTGCGTCCCCTGGACGCTCTAAAGCAAGTGTGTTTGTAAAGCACCATGTCTTACTCTAAACTAGTAAGCGCCTAGATGGTTTCTGTAGGGAAAGATGACTAAAGTACAACTTGCCGGTCTGCTATTGCTCGCGTCGACTATCGGTGCCGCGCACGCACAAAACGAGGTATTCCTGTGCGTGGACGAGCACGGAAAAAGGGAGTACAAGAACACTGGCATGACAAAAGGGTGCAAGAAGGTCGAGCTGCCCGGCATCACGACTATCCCGGCGCCTCCGAAACGGGTGGCGCCGATGACGGCATCGGCCAAGCCGGCGGCAGGTTCGCCTGGTGCGACTGGTGCGCCCGCGGATTTCCCCAAGGTCGACAACGGCACGCAGAAGGCGCGCGACAACGATCGCCGCCAGATCCTGCAGGACGAGATGAAGGCCGAGGAGCAGAAACTCGCGAACCTGAAACGGGAATTCAACAACGGAGAACCCGAGCGCCGCGGCGATGAACGCAACTTTGCCAAGTACCAGGAGCGGGTGGCCACGATGAAGGAAGACATCGACCGCACCGAAAAGAACATCGAAGCCCTGCGCCGTGAGATCGGCAACATCAAATAGGGCGGGTATGCCGCTTGCATGAACAGGGCCGCACGACGCGGCCCTTTTGATTTCTGGAGCAACGTGAAGACATCGCACCCATTCGACGGCCTCGACCTGCTTTCCTCGGCGGTAGTCATCCTCGACGCCGCAAGCCGCATCACCTATGCCAATGCGGCAGCCGAAAACCTGCTCGAGAGCTCCTTCAAGGCGCTGTCGCAGCAGAAGATCAACGACCTGTTCCTCAACGGCGACCACCTGAAGCAGATCTTCCAGGAAGCTGTCCAGCACCGCTTTGCAGACAAGCGGCTCGACCTCACGCTGGAGCGGCCCAATCGCGAACCGCTGCAGGTGCACGTGATCGTCACGGCGCTCGACAACCCCGACACGCCGGTATTGATCGAGCTGCGCGAAAACGTCCAGCAGCTCAAGCTCGATCGTGAAGAGCGCCTGCTCGACCAGAGCCAGGCAAACAAGGAACTGATCCGCAATCTCGCGCACGAGATCAAGAACCCGCTCGGCGGCATCCGCGGCGCCGCGCAATTGCTGGAGCTCGAACTGCCGGAGCGGCACCTCAAGGAGCTGCGCGAATACACCCAGGTCATCATCAAGGAAGCCGATCGCCTGCAGACCCTGGTGGACCGCCTGCTTGCGCCGCACCGGCGGCCTCACATCGTCGGCGACGTCAACATCCACGAAGTGTGCGAACGCGTGCGCAGCCTGATCATGGCCGAATTCCCTGCGGGGCTGACCATCAAGCGCGACTACGACCTGTCGGTGCCGGAATTCCGCGGCGACAAGGAGCAGCTGATCCAGGCGGTGCTCAACATCGCGCACAACGCCGCACAGGCACTCGCGGACCGGATCAAGGACGGCGATGCCGTCATCACCTTCCAGACCCGCGTGGCAAGACAGGTCACCCTCGCCAAGGTGCGTTACAGGCTGGCATTAGACTTGCATATCATCGACAATGGACCGGGCATCCCGCCCGAGATCCGCGATCGCATTTTCTATCCGCTGGTATCGGGCAAGGATGGCGGCAGCGGACTCGGGCTCACGCTTGCGCAAACCTTCGTTCAGCAGCACATGGGAGTGATCGAATGCGAGAGCAGGCCGGAATGCACCGACTTCAGGATTTTGATACCGCTGCCTTGACCGGCAGGCTTTCTCACAGTGCCTAGTGCGCGGGATGCTGAAAAAATATGAAGCCAATCTGGATTGTTGACGACGACGAATCGATTCGTTGGGTACTCGAAAAAGCACTCGCCCGCGAGAACCTTGCCACCAAAAGCTTTTCCAATGCGCGCGAAGTCATGGACGCGCTCCAGACCAGCGTGCCGCAGGTCCTCGTGTCCGACATCCGCATGCCTGGCGAGTCCGGGCTTGAACTCCTGCAGACGGTGAAGGCGCGGCATCCGGGCCTGCCTGTCATCGTGATTACCGCCTTCTCCGACCTCGACTCGGCCGTCGCCGCGTTCCAGGGCGGCGCCTTCGAATATCTCGCCAAGCCCTTCGACGTCGACAAGGCGGTGGAGCTGATCCGCCGCGCACTCGAGGAAAGCCTGCGCGAAGCCAACGTCGAGCAGACGGCGGCGGATACGCCGGAAATCCTCGGCCAGGCGCCCGCGATGCAGGACGTCTTCCGCGCCATCGGCCGGCTGTCGCAGTCGAACGTCACCGTGCTGATCACAGGCGAGTCGGGGACCGGCAAGGAGCTGGTTGCGCGCGCGCTGCACAAGCACAGCCCGCGCGCCGCGCAGCCCTACATCGCGCTCAACACGGCCGCCATTCCGAAAGACCTGCTCGAATCCGAACTGTTCGGCCATGAACGCGGCGCCTTCACCGGCGCGCAGGCCATGCGCCGCGGCCGCTTCGAACAGGCCGAGAACGGTACGCTCTTCCTCGATGAAATCGGCGACATGCCCTTCGACCTGCAGACCCGCCTGTTGCGCGTGCTGTCGGACGGCCACTTCTATCGCGTCGGTGGACACCAGCCGCTGAAGGCGAACGTGCGCGTGATCGCCGCGACCCACCAGAACCTTGAACAGCGCGTGAAGGAAGGCCTGTTCCGCGAAGACTTGTATCACCGCCTCAACGTGATCCGCCTGCGCCTGCCGAGCCTGCGCGAGCGCCGCGAAGACATCCCCATCCTGACGCGCCATTTCCTCACGCAGAGCGCCAAGCAGCTCGGCGTGGAAGCCAAGCGCATGTCGGACAGCGCGATGCAGTTCCTCAGCAGCCTCGACCTGCCGGGCAACGTGCGCCAGCTGGAAAACCTGTGCAACTGGATCACGGTGATGGCGCCGGGGCAGACCGTCGAGATCAAGGACTTGCCTGTCGACCTGACGCATGGCCAGGAGTATGCACCGCCCGTGCCGGCGTTACCCGTGCAGGCGCCGGTGCTGCCGCAGCCGCTGGACGCGCCCAACGCCGGCGTTCCGGTGAGCGCAGGCATGTTTGCGCCGGCACAGATGGCAGGCATGCCTTCCGCCCAGCCGACGCCGAACGGCGCCGCCGAGAAAGCCAGCTGGATCGCGCTGCTCGAGTCGGAAGCGGCGCAGATGCTGGCAGCCGGCCAGCCGGAAGTGATGGATGCGCTGGGCCGGCAGTTCGAGTCCGCTCTTATCAAGACCGCGCTGAAGCACACGCACGGCCGCAAGAACGACGCCGCCGTGCGACTCGGCATCGGGCGCAATACCATCACGCGCAAGATCCACGAGCTCGGCATAGACGGCGCCAAGGACGACTGATTCCGCAAGGGCCGGCAGCACGCCGGCCTTCTCCTTCTGTGCGCCATGGAAACATTCGCGAGGCGCATAAACATTCAGCAAACGCAACAAGCTTGATCGCAGGGAAGCTTATGATCTGCTGACAGTCAACTTTGTCCGCGGAAAACTTTCCCCTGCCCGATCGCCCATGTTCAGCTACGTCCACGTCATCCTTGCCATCCTGGTGACGATCGCACTGACGCTGGTCGTGATCAACTTCACCGAGGGCGAAAAGAAGATCGACCGCAAGGTGGAAACGCTGTACGGCGTCAGGGATGCACAATTCCTGCGCTCGATGGGCGTGCTGCTCGGGCCGTCCATCGTCGAGTGCAACAGGGTGGAACACCTGGAAAACGGCGACCGCATCTTTCCGGCGATGCTGGAGGCCATCCGTGCCGCGCAGCGAACGATCGTGTTCGAGACCTTCATCTACTGGTCCGGCGATGTGGGACGGGCTTTCGCGGACGCGCTGTGCGAGCGGGCGCAGAAGGGCGTCAAGGTGCACGTCCTGCTCGACTGGGTGGGCAGCGCGAGGATGGAGGAGCGGCTGATCGACGAGATGCGCGATTGCGGCGTCGAGGTCGAGCGCTACCACGAACCGACCTGGTACAACTGGTCGCGCATGAACAACCGCACACACCGCAAGCTGCTGGTGGTGGACGGCAGGCTCGGCTTCACCGGCGGCGTCGGCATCGCCGACCAATGGAGCGGCCATGCGCAGGATGAACGGCACTGGCGCGATTCCCACTTCCGCATCGAAGGGCCGGTGGTCGCCGAGATCCAGGCCGTGTTCATGGACAACTGGATCAAGGCCACCGGAAGCGTGCTGCACGGGGCGGATTACTTTCCGGAGCTCGAGCCCGCCGGCAGGGTGCAAACGCAGATGTTCAGCAGCTCGCCCACCGGCGGCAGCGAGAGCATGCACCTCATGTATCTCCTGTCGATCGCCTCGGCGCAGAAATCGATCCTGCTGTCGAGCTCCTATTTCGTGCCCGACAAGCTGGCCATCCGCGCGCTGGTCGCCGCCGCCAGGCGCGGCGTCCGCATCCGCATCATCACTCCGGGCAAGTACATCGATACCCATATCGTGCGGCGCGCATCACGGGCGCGTTGGGGGAGCCTGCTGGAGGCGGGCATCGAAATCCACGAATACCAGCCCACCATGTACCACTGCAAGGTGATGATCGTCGACGGCTTTCTCGTCTCGACCGGGTCGACCAACTTCGAC
>Ga0196971_1001319_pt1 | contig 11659 bp, 14 predicted proteins | sample S1v_1013CmetaG_FD_148660 | JGI IMG/M metagenome (GOLD analysis project Ga0196971, IMG submission 148660) | Soil microbial communities from Anza Borrego desert, Southern California, United States - S1+v_10-13C | ecosystem: Environmental > Terrestrial > Soil > Desert | place: USA: California... | reverse complement strand
TCCGCCCGCGCGAGGTCCGGGCTCGCGACCGTCCAGGCGCGGCAGTACTCCTCGTCGCGCCCCTGCACGAAGACGCAGGAGCACGTCTCCTTCGCGCGATACGCGGCGGCGAGCGCCGGGGTCGACGTCCGGTACCGTCCCGTGACGCCGGGCACGATCCCGAGCGCGGCGAGCGCCGCGACGAGGAGCAGCGCGGCGACCGCGGCGCCGGCCCACGGCCATCTGCGCCGCGTCACGGCAGCCTCCCCGCCGCGATCGCGAGCGCCACGAGGCGGCCCAGGTCGAGCGACGCGTCGCGGTCGTCGCCGGTCCGGACGATCACCAGCTCCAGCGACGGGATCACCACGACGTTCTGCCCCCAGTGCCCGCGGGCGGCGTAGGCGTCCTCGGGCGCGCCCGGCCACGGCGTCGCGAGGCCGACCTCGGGGACCGAGCGGTTGAGCCAGAGGTCCCAGCCGTACGCGCCGTCGCGCGCGCGGCGCGCGCCGCCCGGCGTCCGGTACGCCGCGTTGACCTGCGTCGCCGCGCCGACCCAGCCGGCGGGGAGGAGCGGCCGCCCTCGCCAGCAGCCGTCCTGGAGGAAGAGCCAGCCGAGCCGGGCGAGGTCGCGCGGCGTCGCGTAGAACCACGACGAGCCCACGATCGTCCCCGCCCCGTCGCGCTCGAAGGTCGCGCTCGCCATCCCGAGCGGCCCGAGGAGGAGCTCGAACGGCCAGTCCGGCCCTCCCCCGGCCCGCCGCATCGCCGCGTCCACGGTGGCCGCGAGGAGGACCGCGTCGCCCGAGGAGTACGTCCAGCGCGCGCCCGGCGGCGCCCGCAGCGCGTGCGCGAGCGCGAACGCGGCCATGTCGCGCCGGCCCTCGCCGTAGAGCATCGCCAGGACCGACGAGGCCTGGAGCCCGAGACCCTCGTACGTCTCGGTCCAGTCGAGCCCGGACGCGGAGGCGAGCAAGCTCCGCACCGTGATCGCGCACCGCCCCGTCTCGATCCCGGCGCGGTGCGCGCAGATCGAGTCGTCGAGGGAGAGCGCGCCGCGCGCGACGGCGGCGCCGGTGAGCGCCTGGGTCACGCTCTTCGCGACCGACCACGCGAGGTGCGGCGTCGCCGGCCCGAACCCGCGCCCGTACCGCTCGTACGTCACGACCCCCCGGTGGACGACGAGGAGCCCGTCGGTCCGGATCCCGCGCCGGGCGGCGTCGTCCCCGTCGAGCGTGAACGCGTACGCGTCCAGCGCGGCCGCCGGTGAGGATCGCGCGGCCTTCGACAGGCTCGGGCCGAGCGGAGCTCTCGGGCTCGTTCACGGGGCTATTCGGGCACGAGGAACAGGGCCGAGAGCGGCGGGAGCGTGAGCGACACCGAGTATGGCCGCGCGTGCAGGCCGGCGGCCTCGGCCCGGACGCCGCCCAGGTTGCCCGCCCCCGTGCCGCCGTACTCGGTGGCGTCGGAGTTGAGCCGCTCGAGCCACAGCCCGCCCGCGGGCACGCCGATCCGATAGTTCGTCCGGAGCACCGGCGTGAAGTTGAACACCGCGACGACCGGCCGGTCCCCCTCCCCGCCCCGGCGGAGCAGGCTCACCACGCTGTTCTCCGCGTCGCCGCAGTCGACCCACTCGAAGGCGTCGTGCGCGCAGTCCTTCACGTGGAGCGCGCGCTCCGCGCGGTGCAGGTGGTTCAGGTCGCGGACCCAGCGCTGGACGCCCTGGTGCCGGTCGATCCCGAGGAGGTGCCAGTCGAGGCTCACCTCGTGGTTCCACTCGCGGCCCTGCGCGAACTCGCCGCCCATGAAGAGGAGCTTCTTCCCCGGCTGCGCGTGCTGCCAGGCGTACAGCAGGCGGAGGTTCGAGAACTTCGCGTGATCCTGGCCCGGCATCTTGGCGAGGAGCGAGCCCTTCATGTGCACCACCTCGTCGTGCGAGAGCGGCAGGACGAAGTTCTCGCTCGAGGCGTACATGGTCCGGAAGGTCAGCTCGTTGTGGTGGAACTTCCGGTGGATGGGATCGTTCTCCATGTAGTGGAGCGTGTCGTGCATCCACCCCATGTCCCACTTGAAGCCGAACCCGAGGCCGCCGAGGTAGAGCGGCCGCGAGACGAGCGGCCAGCTCGTGGACTCCTCGGCGAAGGTCTGGACGTCCGGGTACTCGCGGAAGACCTCCTCGTTGAGCCGCTTGAGGAAGGAGATCGCCTCGAGGTTCTCGCGGCCCCCGTGGACGTTGGCGATCCACTCGCCGGGCTTGCGCGAGTAGTCGAGGTAGAGCATCGAGGCGACCGCGTCCACCCGCAGCCCGTCCACGTGGTAGCGATCGAGCCAGACCATCGCGCTCGAGAGCAGGAAGCTGCGGACCTCGTGCCGGCCGTAGTTGAAGATCTCGCTCCCCCAGTCCGGGTGGCGGCCCTGCCGGCGGTCGGCGTGCTCGAACAGGTGCGTGCCGTCGAAGTAGACGAGGCCGTGCTCGTCGGCCGGGAAGTGGGCCGGGACCCAGTCCAGGATCACGCCGATGCCGCGCCGGTGGAGCGTGTCCACGAAGAACATGAAGTCCTGCGGCGTGCCGAAGCGGCTCGTGGGGGCGAAGAACCCGGTGCACTGGTAGCCCCAGGACGGATAGTACGGGTGCTCCATCACCGGCATGAGCTCGACGTGCGTGAACCCCATCTCCTCGCAGTGGTCGGCGAGCATGGGGGCGAGATCGCGGTACCCCAGGAACGTCTGCGGCGCGTCGGGCGAGCGCCGCCACGAGCCGAGGTGGACCTCGTAGATCGACATGGGCGCGGTGAGCGCGTTGCGCGCCGCCCGCTCCTGCATCCACGCCGCGTCGCCCCAGGCGTAGTCGAGATCCCAGACCATCGAGCCCGTGCGCGGCGGCAGCTCGTGGAAGGCGCCGAACGGATCGGCCTTGTCCACCGCGTACCCGTGGAGCTTCGAGGCGACGTGGAACTTGTAGCAGGCGCCGTGGCCCACCCCGGGCACGAACCCCTGCCAGAGCCCCGACGCCCCGACGGGCTCGAGGCGATCACGGCCCTTCTCCCAACCGTTCCAGTCGCCGATGACCGACACGGCCGCGGCGTTCGGCGCCCAGACCGCGAACGAGACGCCGGCCGTGCCCCCGCGCACCGTCCGGTGGGCCCCCAGCTTCCGGTACGCCCGGAGGTGCGTGCCCTCGTGGAAGAGGTGCAGGTCCTGCTCGCCCAGCCAGGGCTCCGGGCTCGTGGCGCCGGCGCGGGTGGTGAAGGTCATGGCGGACAATTAGCACCACCGGTGACGGACCGCCTCGACCATCACGCCGGCCCGCCGAGATCCCTCTCGCCGGCCCGGCGCCGGCGCGCCGTGAGCCCCCGACCGGGAGCGCCCCTGGAACGCGGGACGGACGCCGGGTTCCTTCGCCCCGTGAACGCGTGAAGCGCCTCCCGACCCGGCGGGCACCCACGACCCGCTCCGCGCGGTCGTCACTCACCGTGAGGTTGCGGCGGGTTTTCCAAAGGGCTGGGTTCCGTAGCACCCCGGCCCCATTAGGGCGTGGGTGGCCGAAGCCCTCGGTATCCCGGCAGCTTGCCCGGGAGCTGCGTCTTGGCCCGCTCTTCGCTCCTCCGGCGGGCATGAGCTTCGCCCTCCGCGCCGCCCTCGCCCTCGCCCTGATCCTCGCGCCGGAGCTCACGGCGCACGAGGCGTCCGGCGAGGAAGGGACGCAGGTGGCCGGCTCGCTGCGGGGCACGCTCATGCCCGTGCGACGCCCGGCGACGCCGGCCTGGCTCGAGCGCGCGGTCTGCGAACGCGGCCCCGAGCTGGGAGAGGCGTGCACCGCCGTGGCCGACACGGTCGCAGAGGAGGCGCTGGCCGCGGGCCTCGATCCCGTGCTCGTGCTGGCGATCATCGAGGTGGAGTCCGGCTGGGACCCTGGCGCCGTGTCGAACAAGGACGCGCGCGGCCTCATGCAGCTCCTCGTCCCGACGCTCGCCGAGGAGGCGGAGCTCTCGCCCGAGGAGGTCGACGCCCACGACCCCGTGGTGAACGTCCGCACCGGCATCCGCTTCTACGCGAAGCTCCAGCGGCGGTTCTCGGATCCCGAGCTCGCGATGGTCGCGTACAACGCCGGGCCCGGCCGCCTCGCGCGGTACGTCCTCTCCGAGCAGGGCGTGCCCGAGCGGTTCTGGGCGTATCCCCGCGCCATCCGCCGCGCCGAGCGCCGGCTGCGCGCGCGCCTCGCCGAGCCGACGTACACGGTGGCCGCCGCCGACGGCGCGCCGATCGTCCAGTAGCCGCCTGTGCGCCGCGCCGGCGCCTGGTAGAACGGGCGCATGGATCCGAGCCCCGCGCCCTCGCCCCGCCTCGACCGGCAGATCGGCTTCCTCGTCGAGGCCGACCGGCTGAAGGAGGTCCTCCGGCGGACCGTGCTCACGCAGAGCCGCCGCCGCGAGAACGACGCCGAGCACTCGTGGCACCTGTGCCTGTGCGTGCTCGTGCTCGCCGAGCACGCGGCCGTCCCCGATCTCGACGTGCTGCGCGTCCTGAAGATGGTGATCCTCCACGACCTCGTGGAGATCGACGCCGGGGACACGTTCGCCTACGACACCGCCGCCCTCGCCGGCCAGCACGAGCGCGAGGCCCGCGCCTTCCGCACCCTCTGGGACGAGTTCGAGGCGCGCGAGACCCCCGAGGCCCGCTTCGCCGCCGCCGTGGATCGCTTCCAGCCCCCATGCTCCTCAACGCGCGCACCGAGGGCCACGCCTGGCGGGAGTACGGCGTGACGTACCCTCAGGTCATCGCGCGGAACCAGCACATCGAGCAGGGCGCCCCCGCGGTCTGGGCGTACGCCGCGCGGATGGTGGAGGAGGCGGTGGAGAAGGGGCACCTGCAACACCTGCCGGGGAAGCGCACGAGGAGTGGAAGGGGCTTCGGGAGCTGCGGATGAGCATCGCGTGAGGCCTTCACCATTCGTGACTTGAATCGGCGGATGTGGTCACGGCTCCAGGTCCGGAGATGCCCCTCGGGCCCGTTCCCGTTCACGCGCCCGAACGAAGCAAGCCGGCCAGACGCGGCCACGATCTCCCGCGGGCGATGGCGGATCCGCCGGATCTTGTCATCGTGCGTCAATCCTCGTGCTTCGCGACTCGCCGCCGCTCACCCCGCTCGGCGCCACCCCCGCCACGCGGTGGTACACGATCCCGTAGTAGAACTCGCCCTCCCCCGCTGCGCGCTCGAGCCCCGACGTGAACCGGGCGGCCTCCTCCGCCGTGACGCTGCCCCGCGCCTGCGCCGCGGCGGTCATCCGCTCCAGGAGCTCGCGCGTGTACGGCCCGTACCGGTCGTCCGTCCACAGGAACGAGCGCCGCGGGAGGACCAAGAGGCCCGCCTGCTTCAGGACCGCGCGTAGCCCGAGCGCCTGGGTCCGCTTGAGCGTCCGCCGTTCCTTTTCCAGCACGCGCAGCGCCAGCCCGCTCGCGTCGTCGAGCGAGTCGCTCATGTGGTCCTGCTCGACGAACGCCAGGACGCCGCCGGGCCGGAGCCGCCGCGCGAGGCGGCGCACCAGGTCCTCGGCCTCGGGCTCCCCGAGGTAGAGGATCATCACGGACGAGACGATGAGGTCGTAGCGAGCGTCGCGCTCCGGGAAGGCGCCCTCGTCCAGCACGTCCCACGCGGCGAAGCGGACCGCGCCGGGGTTCTCCTGCGCGCACAGGAGGCGCGCCACCTCCAGCATCCCCTGGCTCTTGTCGGTGGCGAGGATGTCGGCGTGCGGGGCGGCCCGCGCGATGCGGCGCGAGAGCGCCCCGGTGCCGCAGCCGAGCTCGAGCACGGCGCGGGCGTGAGGCCCGAGGAGGGGCGCGACGAGTGCGCGGAACATCTCCTCGGAGGCCGGCTCTCGCGCCCGCGCCTCCATCCGCTCGGCCGCGGCGCGCGCCTCTCCGCTGAGATCCAGGTTCGCGTAGTCGGGGATCCCGTCGACCATCGCCGGTGGAGATAGTCGGCCGCCGAGCGACCGGCACCGTGGAAGGAGGGGCGCGGGACCGCCGCTCCTCGCCTGAGGTATCCTCCGCGGAGCAGCCGCCGATGACCCCCGCCGCCCGCACCGCCGCCAGCAAGTTCCTGAGCTTCGTGCTCCGGCACCACCCCGAGGCGATCGGCCTCGCCCTCGACCCGCACGGCTGGGCCTCGGTGGACGAGCTCCTCGCGCGCGCCGGCGAGCACGGGCGGCCGCTGTCGCGCGCGGAGCTCGTGGAGCTCGTCGGGACGAGCCCGAAGCATCGGTTCGCGATGAGCGAGGACGGGACGCGCATCCGGGCGAGCCAGGGTCACTCCGTCGACGTGGACCTGGGCTACGCGCCCGCGGTCCCGCCCGCGCGCCTCTTCCACGGCACCGTCGCGTCTGCGCTCCCGGCGATCCGCGCCGAGGGGCTCCGCCGCATGGAGCGGCACCACGTGCACCTCTCGGCCGACGAGGCGACGGCGCGTGGCGTGGGCGCGCGGCGCGGGACGCCGGTGATCCTGGAGATCGACGCGGCCGCGATGCAGCGCGACGGGCACGCCTTCTTCGTGTCGGCGAACGGGGTATGGCTGACGGAGGAAGTTCCGTCCCGCTACGTGTCCGTCGCCCCCGGCGATCCCGGCTGACGCGGGCCGCGTTTCACTCCGTGCGCTGCGTCCACGCCTCCGGGCCCCACGCCCGCCCCTGCCGCTCGCCGCGCACGCCGTCGTCCTCGCGGCGCTCCGCCCAGCTCCCCTCCACCAGCAGGCTCCACGCGAGATCCGGCACCAGGTCCAGGCTCCCGCCCGCCTTCGGCCGGGGCGGGCGTCCCGCCCCGGCCTTCGTCCGCGACGCCATGTCAGTGGGCCCCGAGGAGCCGGTTCGCGACCCCGAAGATCGCCACCCCCACCGCGGCGAGGCCGGTGCGGGCGCGGGGGAGCTCGATGACCTCGGGGACGGGGTCGGGCAGGCGGTCCCTCGACGGAACCTCGAGCCCGGGGCCGCCGGCTCCGGTAGACTCCTTCAGATCTCGGATGAATTCGCTGGCGAACACGATCTGGTACATGCGGTCCTCCCTTTCGCTGGGAGGAATTTGAATCGGTTCATTGAATCGGTTCAAGACCCCTGTTGGGACGTCGGTGGTTCGAGGGATATTTCTCCTTGAACCGATTCGGAAATAACCTCGGACCGACCATCATGAAGGGCGCCAAGCTTTCGGACGTGGCCAAGGCCGCCGGGGTGTCCTCCGGCACGGCCTCGAACGTCTTCAACCGGCCCGAGATCGTGAGCCCGGAGGTTCGCGGTCGCGTCGAGGCGGCCGCCCGCCGGCTCGGCTACAACGGCCCGGATCCCAAGGGCCGCCTCCTCCGGGCCGGCAAGGTGAACGCCATCGGCGTCGTGACCTCCGACGACACCGCCGACGCGTTCCGGGATCCGTACACGCGGCTGGTCATGAGCGGCGTCGCGAAGGAGTGCGACGCCCGCGGCGCCGGGCTCGCGCTCGTGTCCACGAAGCAGAGCGCGTCGGCCTGGCGCATCCAGACCGCCCTCGTCGATGGCTTCATCGTCTCCTGCTACAAGGTGGACGACGCGGTGGTGGCGCTCGCCCAGGAGCGGAAGCTGCCGTTCGTCGCGCTCGACCTGGACGCCGGCCCCGGGACGAGCTCGGTGCTCATCGAGGATCGCCGCGGCGCCGCCCTCGCCGCGCGCCACCTGCTCGAGCTCGGCCACCGCAGGATCGGCATCCTCTCGCTGCCGGCGAAGGGCTGCCTGGACAGCGCGACCGGGCTCGGGCGCATCCAGGCGTCCGCGTTCCGGTTCATCCGCGATCGCCTCGGGGGCTACGGCGAGGCGCTGGCCGAGCACGGCCTCACGCTCGAGCAGGTTCCCATCCTCGAGCTCAAGGGCGACGCCGAGCACGACGCGCCCGCGGTGCGCGACTTCCTCGCCGCGCACCCCGACCTGACCGCCCTCCTCGCGATGGCCGACATCCTGGCGTTCGCGGCCCTGGGCGCGGCGAACGCGCGCGCCCTGCGCGTCCCGGAGGACCTCTCGATCGTCGGCTTCGACGACGTCGCCGAGGCGGCGGAGTCGGATCCACCCCTCACGACGATCGCGCAGCCCGCCTTCGAGAAGGGGCAGACCGCTGCCCGCATGATCTTCGACCTGGCTCCGCCGCGGACCGAGGTGCTGCCGGTGAAGCTCGTCGTCCGGGGGACGACCGCTCCGCCGCGCGCCGAGGTCCGCCGGACCTCATGAGCACGGGGTGCAGGTGCTGGGGATGCCGCCGTTCGTGATGGTGCAGGTGCCGTTCACGAGCTCGCACGCATAGTACTCGTCCCCGCACAGCGTCCGGTCCTCGCTGCACGGGATCGACCAGGTCTCGCCCACGCAGTGCGAGCCGTTCGAGTCCACGCAGGTGCACCCGCCGCAGGAGCCCGACCCGCTGCAGACGTCGGCGCGGGTGCAGGCGTTCCCGTCGTCGCAGGAGGCGCCGGCGGAGACCGCGCAGGTCCCCGAGCCGCTGCACCACCCCGGCGTGCACGCCCCCGCGGCGCACTCGCCGCGCGGGTCCTGACCCAGCGCCACCGCCACGCACCGGTGCTCCGCGCTGCACGTCTGGCACAGGCCGCACTGCGCGTCGGAGGCGCAGCAGGCGGCCGAGCTCGCCGCCGAGCAGCACACGTCATTCTGACACTTGAGCCCCGCGCCGCAGCTCCCCTGACCGGCGCCGGTGCAGTGGTCGCCCACGCCCGCGTCCGGCACGCAGCGCCCGCCGACGCAGCCGGCGCCGTCCGCGCAACCGCCGCTGCAGTCGGTGTTGCAGGCCACCTCCTGATCGACGGCCGTCGTGCACGAGACCGCCGGGTACGAGCCGCAGTCCCGCTCGCTGCCGGCGCAGCCGCCGTCGTCGGCGATCTCCTCCGAGGAGCACGAATACCCTTCGCACCTCGCCTCGCGACGAACCCCCTGGCAGTCGACGGAAGGGCTCGAGCCGGAGAAGGTGCACGCGGAGGCGGAGCGGAACTCGTCCGGGCACTCCGAGGCCGTGCGGCAGCAGTTCCCCGAGGCGCAGCAGTAGCCCGAGTCGCAGTGGCCGGACCTGCACTCCGAGTGGCTCGCGCACGTCGCGCCGTCCTGGCGCAGGACGTACTCCCCGGGGGGCGGGGACGAGTTGCACGCCAGCGAGGTCATCCCGGCTGCCGCGGCCAACGCCAGGCACGCGAACGAGCGACACATGGGGCCTCCTCGGGGGCGCACGCCCTGCCTGAGTCCGTGGTGAGGAACCCCAGCAGTCTAGACGAACGACTTGCCACGTCACCAGCGCGCCCCGCGGCCAGCCATCGGCGCTCGTCGCACACATGGGCTCGGCACACGTCGCCCAAGTGCCACGAGTTGCCGCCGGGACACAGTCGCGCGAGCCGTCGGCCCCGCTCAACCTCCCTGGAAACGCACGGTTGCTTCGCGGGAGCCGCCGGCATCCAAGCTGCAAGGGCGATGGGACATGAGCCGCCTCACCGCCTCCCTCGCCCTCGCGCTGTTCGCCCTCGCGGTCCCGGTCCTCGCCCTCGTCGCCCTCGCAGGCGGCGATCGCGACTGGGACGAGTCCGAGTGCGAGGAGCCCTGCTCGCTCGCCTGACGCCCCGATGGCGTGGTTCCCGACGGCGCCCCCGCCGCATTCCCCGGCGCTATAGTCCCCCCGATCCAGGGGTGAACCCGGCTTCGGAGGGACGCCATGAAGGCAGGCCTGGTCGGCTACGCGCAGTCCGGCAAGACGACGCTGTTCAACGCGCTCACCGGCCTCCACGCGGGCGCGCGGGCGCAGGTGAACCTCGGCGCCATCAAGGTGCCCGATCCGCGGATCGACGCGCTCTCCGCGATCTTCAAGCCGAAGAAGACGACCTACGCCGAGATGCGGTTCGTGGACGTGCCCGGGCCCAAGTCGAAGGGCTCCGGGCTCGACTCCGAGGCGCTCCGCGCGCTCGCCGAGGTGGACGCCTTCTGCCTCGTCGTCCGCGGCTTCCCGGCGCCCGACGGGACGCCCGCCGACCCCGCGCGCGAGCTGGCCGACTTCGACGCCGAGCTCGTCCTCCACGACCTCGGGATCGTCGAGAAGCGGCTCGACCGCATGCGCAAGGAGCACGGCAAGGGCACGGGCGAGTACCACGAGCTCGAGCGCCTGCACGGCCAGCTCGACCAGGGGTTGCCGCTCCGCGCGATGGCCTGGAGCGACGCCGAGGCCAAGGAGCTCGCGCACTACGACTTCCTCTCGCGCCGGCCGCTCCTCGCGGCCGTGAACGTCTCCGAGGAGGACGCCGCCGCGCCCGCGCCCGCGGCGTTCGCGGAGGCCGCGAAGGCGCGGTCCGCCGACGTGCTCTCGCTCTGCGCCTCGGTCGAGGCGGAGATCGCGCAGCTCGATCCGGCCGAGCAGCCCGCCTTCCTCGAGTCGCTCGGCCTGCAGGCGCCGGCGCGCGCACGGTTCCTCGCCGCGGCGTACCGGCTGCTGGATCTCGTCTCCTTCTTCACGGTGGGAGAGGACGAGGTCCGCGCCTGGCCCATCCACCGCGGCGACAAGGCCCCGCGCGCCGCCGGGCGGATCCACTCCGACCTCGAGCGCGGCTTCATCCGCGCCGAGGTGATGCACTACGACGACTTCCTCGCCGCCGGCAGCGAGCACAAGGCCCGCCAGGAGGGGAAGCTGCGGCTCGAGGGGAAGGAGTACGTCGTGAAGGACGGCGACATCCTCAACATCCGCTTCGCGGTCTGACCCGTGCGCGATCGCCCCGTCCAGCTCGTCGTCATCGGCGTCGCGGGCTCCGGCAAGACCACCGTCGCGCGCGAGCTCGCCCGGCGGCTCGGCGCCCCGTTCTCCGACGCCGACGACTTCCACCCTGCGGCGAACGTCGCGAAGATGGCCGCAGGGATCCCGCTCACCGACGAGGACCGCTGGCCCTGGCTCGACGCGATCGCCGCCTGGATCCGCGCCCGCGCCGCCGCCGGCGAGACCGCGGTCGTCACCTGCTCCGCGCTCAAGCGCGCCTACCGCGAGGTCCTCCGGGCGGCCTCGCCGGACACCTGCTTCGTGCACCTCACCGGCCCGCGCGAGCTCCTCGCCGCGCGCATCGGCGGGCGCCGCGGTCACTTCATGTCGGCCTCGATGCTCGACTCGCAGCTCGCGATCCTGGAACCGCTCGCGCCGGACGAGCCCGGGCTCGCGGTGGACGTGACGCCGCCGCCCGGCGCGATCGCCTCCCAGGTCCTCGGGCGGCTGAGGGGGAGCAGGGGCTCCTGAGCGGCCGGCGGCTGCCGCACGACGCCCGTGTTCACGCCGCCCGCGCGTTCCGGTACGATGGGAACGCCCCCGCTGGAGGTCCTGGTGCCCGATCGCGCGGAAACACGGCCCTTGCTCGCTGCCGAGCGGACGGAGCCCGACGTCCTCGCCGCGGAGATCGCGCGCGCCGCCGCGAGCCCGGTCATCACGGCGCTGCTCGAGGCGAGCGCGACGGCGGCCGCGGTGCTCGACGCGCGGAGGCAGCTCATCGCGTTCAACGGCGAGTACCTCCTCCTCGCGGGCTTCCAGGACCCGGCGGCGGTGCTCGGGCTGCGCCACGGCGAGGCGCTCGGGTGCGTCCACGCGCAGGAGTCCGCGACCGGCTGCGGCACCACGGCGGCGTGCCCGAGCTGCGGCGCCGCCCTGGCGCTCCT
>Ga0196971_1001317_pt1 | contig 11671 bp, 19 predicted proteins | sample S1v_1013CmetaG_FD_148660 | JGI IMG/M metagenome (GOLD analysis project Ga0196971, IMG submission 148660) | Soil microbial communities from Anza Borrego desert, Southern California, United States - S1+v_10-13C | ecosystem: Environmental > Terrestrial > Soil > Desert | place: USA: California... | reverse complement strand
AGGCCACGGGCAAGCGAATCACACAGGGAGGAACCAATGGACTCTGACGAACATCAGCGCTGGCTTCATTGTAGGTGCGACGCGTGCAAGCGCTTGGACGAGGTCGCGCACTTGCCGCTGTACTGGGATGAACTGTTCGAGGCCACTAAGCACGAGTGCCCGAACTACTCCGCCTCGTTTCACGAGGTTCCCGCCGCCGCGCCCGACGAGAGGCAGATCGATCTGTTCGAGGTGAAGCCGTGAGCGGCTTCAAGACGCGCAGCGTTGGCGATGTGCCTGCGCCGACCATCAACATGAAGGATGCAATCGAAGGAGCCATCCCGGTCCTGCGAAAGGCAGTGATCGAAGGCGAGAAGCTTGGACGCGACGCCGAGCGCGCAGCGGTCGTGAAGTACCTGCGGCTTCTCGCCAAGTCGTTCGACAACGGCGGGCACAGCGCATTGCTGCAAGCCGCGTTTGACCTCGAACATGGGGCGCACGTCAAATGACCATCGAAGTCGACAGCGAAGGATTCGTGCGCGGGTTCGAGATCGGCAAGCGCTCGTACCGCGAGCTCGCGCACCCGGCGCTGAGCTTCTCGCTCGGCAAGGTCGTGCTGATGTGTCCCGAGGACGCATTCCGGCTCACGCTGCGCACTGAGCGCGTCGAGCGCGAGAGCACGGACGCGATGGACGATGGGAGCATCATGGATGCGCTGCTCACCGCGCCCGAGGAGGTCACGAACGCAACGCGGTTGCTCGCCGCCGATCTCACCACCGGCCAGAAAAGCGCCGCGATCCAGGTCTGGACGGCTGCGACGAAGAAGCCCACCGATCCGGTCGAATACCTCGACTGGAACGGCCTGCGCATCATCCTCGCGGAGTCGCTGCAGACGAAAGCAGCGAAGGAAGCTGCAGCCGATGCGCGCGCCAAGGATCTGACGCCCGTGCTCGCGGCCAAGTTCGAGCGCGAGGTGACGCGCGCTCACGAGATGCTCGTGCGCATGGAGCTTGCGGGCTTCGACCGCTCGCAGTTCCACTACCAGGTCAGTCTGTACTGGACCGAGGACGCAGCGAACGGCATGCGCATCCAGTGCCGCGGGCGCCTCGACTTCCTGGCGAAGGACTGGACGTGCGTCGTAGACCTGAAGCGCGTTGAGGACCTGTCGCAGCAGTCGCTCGAGCGCGCTGTCGATCGGTACCGCTGGGCAATGCAGGCGGCGGCGTACCTGCGCGGAGTCGTGCACTTGTACGCTCGTATGAGCGGCGGTTCTGTGTCAGGCGTGCCCTCGTGGCGCTGGCTGTTCGCGCGGACGTCACCCGTGGTCGCGTGCACGCTGCGCCCGGCTGACTCGATGTTACTCGAAGCAGGCGAAGCCGCGTGGAACCGCGCAGTCAACGAATGGGCAGAGGGCCTCGCGACCGGCATGTGGCGCGGGCACGAAGCCGATCACACGCCGCTGTTGGCGACATCTTGGGCGATCGAACAAATGGAGGCTGACCTCGTATGATCACGAAGGAACAGGAAGTGCGGTTGCAGCGCGTGCTGATCGACGCTGCCAAGATGGCCAATCAGGCTCTGATTGCGTTTGGCGGAACGACGCAGGTCATGCGGTGCGTGGAGGAATGTGCCGAACTGACCTCGGCGATCATGCACCGCGAGCGCGGGGTCGGAGTCGACCAAGATGTAGTCAACGAAGTGGCCGACGTCATTCTGACGTCGCTGGCTGTTGGGCTCGTCTTCTCGGGCGCCGTCGACTACGGGCCTAACGATCTGATCGATGCGATCGCCCACAAGACCCAGCGGCTAGGTGGAGTCATCGAAGCGGAGAAACGACGATGAGCGAGTTCACACACGAGATTGCGAAGCCCGGAAACCTGCCGCTCGCCATCGCGATCGCGGGCTACGCCAAGAGCGGCAAGACCAAGAGCGCGCTGCGCCTCGCCAAAGGAATCCAGCAAGCGCGCGGCGGCGACATCTGGTTCATCGACACAGAGAATCGCGCGCACGAGTACGGCGATCAGTTCGTGTTCCAGCGCGTGCCGTTCGCGCCGCCGTTCGCGCCTCAGCGCTTCCACGCCGCGATCAAGTACGCCTACGACAATGGCGCGCGCATCATCGTGATCGACAGCATGAGCGACGAGCATGACGGCGAGGGAGGCTTGCTCGACCAGCACGAGAACTTCCTGCGCGACAAGCTGAACGGCGCCGAGCCCACGGAAGGCGATCGCGGTCGCTTCGGTCAGCAAGGCTGGGCGCGCGTAAAGCCGGGCCGCAAGCGCTTGGAGAACTACATCCGTCGCCTGCGCGACTTCGAGGATGTCGTGTTCATCCTCTGCTACCGCGCGACCATGAAGTACGTCCCCAAGACGAAGGACGACAAGCTGCGCATGGCTGCAGGCGAAGCGCGGCAGGACCCGACCGACGTGCAGTGGGAGGTGTCGAGCACGAGCGACGTTCCGTTCATCTGCTCGGTGAGCTTGCTGCTCGTGCCCGGCGAGAGCGGCACGCCGATCCTGAAGGCGACCACCGAGGCCGAAAAGAAGCTCATTCTTCGCACGGACACATACGGCCCTTACCTGCAGACCGTGAAGCAGCTCGACGAGAGCGTGGGCCGCAAGCTGTACGAACTGGCGAAGGGCTCCGCGCGCGCGAGCTCGGCGACGCAGCAGCCACGCGTTCCGGGGCGCGGCCCGAACTTCCACAAGGACTATCCAGGCGCCAAAGGTCCTGTGAACGCAGCGAGCGCGGCCGAGCGGGTTGCTTACCTTGAATGGCTCGTGGGTATCGGCGGCAGCGGCGAAGCGTTCGAGAACCACTGCGCCTACGTGCAGAAGCTGATCGAGGACGACATGGCTGCAGAGGCTGAGCGCGCGCTCGAGGGAGCGGCAGAATGACAGCCGTTTGCTATCACTGCGGCGATCGACCTGCGAGCTGCTATGGCGCGTACGAAGGCTCCGAGCTGGCAGCGGGCGCGTGCGACATCTGCTGCGGCCACGGAAACGAGGATGGCTGGTGCATCCAGATTGCCGACATGCTCGAGCGCGAGACGCTCGTGCAGGAGGTCATCGCGGCGCACGCGGCGTGCAGCGCCCTGGCGTCGCCATGGTCTCCAAGTGAGCGCGCGCAGCGGCAGCGCCAAGAGGCCGGACTACGCCTCAAGGACGCGCTCGACAAGCTCTCGGAGTTCAAGCCATGAAGAACCTACGCATGCGCTTCTGGCTGCTCTGCGCTGACGCGCTCGTGAGCGTCGGCAAGTTCGGCTCGCGCCCGTACAACTGGTGCATCGAGCGCGCTTCTGACTGCGTGGACTGGAGCGAGCCGTGAGCAGGGCCGCGCAGATCGAGCCGTGGGCCACGCTGGATGACGTCGAGCGCGTAACGGGGTTCGCGCGGACGAAGTGCACCGAAATCATCAAGCATCACCTTGGCGGCTTCAAGCCGTCAGGGTCGAAGGCGTGGCGGTGTACGTGGCGGGCGCTTCGTGAGTACAAGAAGGCCCAGGAGCAGGGGATCCCATGGCAAAGCACCGACTTCCAGTCCACTCACGACCAAGCAAAGGCGGCAGATACTGGATCTGCTACGTCCGCACGCCGGACGGACGCAGACTGCAGCGAGCGCTCCACATCCGAGACGACGGGAGCAAGGAATCAGAACGAGCAGCAATCGCCGCCTACTGGCAAGAGCAGAGCCGCGTCACTGCTGGAACAGAGACTCGACGCAGCAAAACGCGCACGCTCCGGAGCGCCCTCAAGGCGCTCGCCGAAGCCAAGGAAGTAGACGAGCAGACCGAGCACTCGCAGGAGAAGGTCACGAGCGCGGGGAAAGCGCTGGAACTGTTCTTCGGCGATCAGCACGACATCGGCAGCATCACCACAGAGGACCTAGTCTCGTTCGCAGCCGAGCGTAAGAAGGTGGTCGCGAACATCACGATCAAGCGTGACCTGCAGGTGTACTCGCAGGCGTGTGCAGCTGTTGGCGTCACGCCTGCGAAGCTGCCTGGCATCGGCAGCATCCAGGCGAAGCCGCAAGAGCCGTTCACGCTCGACGAAGTTCGGCGCTTCATGCTCGCGACCACTCCACACGGCAAGCTGCTTGCGTATTGCTTGCACTTCCTCGGGCTTCGCAACAGCGAGACGCGCAAGCTCGCCGAGCCCGACTGGGCAAACAAGCGCGTGTGGTGCGAAGGCACCAAGACCAAGCACTCGAAGCGCTGGGTGTATCCGCCCGACGAGATGTGGGAGTACATGGAAGCGATGCGCAGCGTCGGCGAATGGCGCGGCTGGCCGAAGCTCGGTAAGCAAGGCGTCGAGAGCTTTGTGAAGCGCACGAGCGCGCGCGCTGGGCTCGGGCATCGACACCCGAACGACTGCCGCGGAGGCTTCGCCACAAGGCTTGCAGCTGCTGGCGTCAACGCTGCACTTCGCGGCGCGATCATGGGCAACAGCGAGCAGACGCAGAAGATCTACTCGCAGCCTCACCTGCTCGATCAGGAGCTGGCTGATGCATCGCGGAAGCACCCGCGCATCAGGCCGAAGCCGTGCACCGCGGATGCATCACAGGAAGCGGCACAGGCAGCAAAAACGGCAGTAGGCGGAACGGTTACGGCGCTGAAATCACTACGGAAAGGCGAGGATTCTGCTGATTGAGCGAGCAGCCATCCATACCCTTCGAAAAAGCAACCATTGGGGAAAACTATGTCGGACCAACACGTTACGGAAGCAGAAAAGTCATGCATCGCGGATGCACCAAAACGCAAGAGCCTTGGCCAGGTCGGCTATGAATCGCACCTCGCATGGTTTCTCGCGAGCAGCGATTTCGCTGGACAAACGGACCTGCTTCAAGGTCCGGGAGCCCGCTGGGAGAACCAGCCGCCAATGATTCGAGCGCAGTGGGAAGCGATCGCGCTGTCGATCACCCAGCGCGTGATCGACGACATTCGCGCCAGCCTCGGGGTGAAGCTGTGAGCGACGAAGACGAAATCTTGCGCGACGACACCCGGAAGTTCCGGCCAGTCGAGGTCGCGCCCGAGTGGAGCCGCAATCCATTCCACGACAAGCAACCGTACGACCTCGGCGATGTCGTCGCTTCGCTCAACAACATCCTCGAAGCAGTGCGCGCGCTGAAGCCTGCGGAATCTGGGCACACTATGCCGGCAGCTGCGGAACTCCGGAGTCTGCTTGTGAGCGCGCAAGTCGAAGTCGAGCGCCTGCAGGCGAAGGTCGCCGACCAAGCGCTGACCATCGGGACGCTCCGCGACATCATCGGGAAGCAAACCGCCCACTTCGAGAAGCTGCGCGCTGAGAACGCTGAGCTGAAGGCTGAGAACGAGCAGCTTGAGGCGCGCAACGAAGTGCTGCTCGCCGAGAACACCGACACTGAGGTCGCGCTGAAGCGCTTCCGCGAGCGCGAGCACAAGGTGGACGCGTTGCTCTTCGGGGCAGATGGATGCGCGACGGTGCTGGAGAAGAATCGGGAGGTTCGTAGTGCGCAGCAGCTTCGCGCAGACATCGCCGCCGTGCGCGACTTCAAGGGGTCGACGTGACCGAGCAGCTGCCAGGCATGGAGAGCGAGCGGCGCAAGCCCGAGCTTTCCCAGTGGTTCACTCCGCCCGAACTCGCGGCGCGCATTGTCGAATGGGCACTCGAGCGCTTCCCGGTCGAGGACACGCTGCGCGTGCTCGAGCCAAGCGCGGGACACGGCTCACTGACTCGGCCGCTCGCAGCCGCGGGGCATCGAGTGCACGCCGTGGAGATCGACCCGAAGAACTGCGAAGTGCTCAAGACCCGCAGTGGCGCGGTCGAGCTTTACTGCGGCGACTTTCTGACGCTGACCTCGCTGCTGCCATACGACTTGGCCGTGATGAACCCGCCGTTTGAGAACGGCGCAGCGGAAGCACACGTGCTGCACGCGCTCAAGTTCGCGCCGCGTGTCGTCGCGCACGTGCCGCTGACAACGCTCGAAGGTCGCAAGCGCCGCGAGGGCCTGTGGTCCGAGGCGTACCTGAAGCGCCTCGCCATCTGCAGCTCGCGCCCGAAGTACGGCGAGAAGGCCGGCGCTACAGCCATGTGCACCATAGACGTCGTGCGCAGACCCGAACCGACGCGCGGGCGCGTCGCTGCGAGCGGCGTCTCGGTCGAGTGGTGGGCCTGAGCCTACTTCGGGCGGACTGGTGAGATCCCGGCCTGAGTCGCGCGCGCGATGTCCTCGGCGCTGACGGCTCGGATCTCCTGCGTTGCCACAGGGTTGAAGAATCTGGCGGGGTGCCGGCTTGCTGGCGGCGGAGGGGGGACCTTCGCCGCCGCACACCGTTCGGCCACCATGCGCAGCGCGACGCTGATCGAGGCGTTGAGCTGCCCGAGCTCGGTGCGCGTGAGTGTGCGCCCGTGCGCCGACTCGATCGCGAGCGCGGCCTGCTGCACCGCGCCCGAGATGAGCAGCTCAAGCTCTTCGCGGCTGATCAAGCGACGCTCTTTCGCTCCACGATCATGGTGACTTCGCTCGGTGCGTAGTCACCGATGCGGCGGAACAGCTGGCTGCCGCCGAGCACTCCGCCGAGGATCTGCACCAAGTGCAGCCAGGGCTGAGGGATCAGCTGATCGAGCCCCGGTGCTTCAGCCACCCCGACCAGAATCGCGCCAACGATCACCAGTGCAGCCTGCAACGTCTTCGGGTTCATACTCGGTTTCACCTGCGCCTCCGTCGTCTCACAGTCACCGCGCCTACGTGATCTTCCACACGGCTTATCCGCAGCTCGATCTCGTGCCGGCGCTCAACGTCTTTCGGGTCGCCGCGCTCGAGTTCTGCGACTCGCTCACGCAACGAAGCGACCTCTGTCGTCAACTCAGTGAGCTTTGCCAGCTGATTGGCCTGGCGCTCTTCGACGACCACAAACCGCGTCCACACTGCCGCTACGGCTCCAAGCACCGCCAGACCTATGGACGCGTGCTGGGCAATCGGGCTTTCGGACATGACACATAACCGAGTGCCTGAAACCCGTAACCTGCCTAACAGTTTGACACGTGTTAGGTGCCGCCGCTAGCGACGGTTGCGTCGCTTTCGGGAGCGTCCGCCGAACGACGAGGCGCTACCACCCGCGGGCGCGACGTTTGTGCTCACCCAAGCGGTGCCACTCGCGACAGCGTTGCCAGTGGCTTGCACGCGGGCCTTGTAGCTGACGGCGGCAGTGCCTCCGCCCACTGCGCCGCCGCTGGCTGCGACCGGCAGCACGGTAGGAGACGGGTTCAGCTGTCCGGGGACGGTCTGTAAGCCTGGGCCAGGACTGCCGCCGCCGCTAGCGACGTTGCCGATCGTGTGCCCATTGCCCGAACTGTCAGTTAGCTGGCTTGCGTTGTCGAACTGCCACCAAGCGACAACGAACCCGGTCCCGTGCTGTGGCGTCCAATACGCCATTTCATCGGCAATATCGGCCGCGCTGAGCGCGTATCCGTTCCACGCCTTCGCCTGCGCGACCTCTACATCGTTGCCGCCGCCGAAGTCTCCATACTCCGTGCGCGTGAAGGTAGTCGTAAGCGTGACTGACGTGGCTTGCTCGACCTGCACAGCGTCTACATAAGCAGTGACAGTGCCCGCAGACGCGTCGTGCACAAGGGCCATGTGGTACCACTGGCCGGTGTTGCAGTCCTGCGAGCGATCCATGACGCGCACAGAGCCGTCACCACAAACGAACCGCAGTGCAGGCCCGGTGTTAGCTGCGTTGCGCTCGTAGCCCAGGTACGCCATGTTGGTGGGGATGTACGTGCCGTCATCCTGGAAGAAGACGTCACCGCCGCCGCTACCGTTCGATGCGATGTAGACCCAAGCGCACACAGACCAATCGTTTGTAGAATCAAACGACCACCCGGTCGTGACCTGGTCGTAGGTGAAGCCTTGGAAATAGCGGCGGGTCATCTCACACCTTTAGTGCTCGGGGTCGGTGTCGATCCGAGCGGCGAGCGCTTCGGACTCTGCGATCTGCTCGTCGAGCTCGCGCTGCGCCGGCAGCGGACGCTCGAACACGCCGCCCCACGCTTGAACGCGGATCTTCTGAGGCGTGACGCGCTCGAAGTGCCGGCGCAGCACCTCGTCGCTGATGATGTACTCGCGGCCCGGGATGCCGAGCCCGGTGCGATCGGGATAGCGGATGTAGTGGAACAGCGGCTGACCCGGTGAGCCCCACGTCGACGGGGAAAACACCTCCACCTCGACGTTTGCGCCCTCCGGGTTGATCGCTAGTTCGCGGTATCTGACTGGCGCTGTCATGTGGGCGACATCGTAAACTGTAGGTCGCCCGCGATGCTTTCCAGCTCGATGCCCGCAGCGTCGACCACGCGCGGAACAGCAACGCCCATCGCGCCGATGAACACGGCCTCGCTGCGCGTGGTGACGTGGTTGAACACGCCGATGTACGGCAGCGGTGTCGAGCCAGTCGACCACGCGGCCGAGCTCGGACCCCAGTTGATCACGTTGCTGTTCGCGAGCACAGCGGGCTGCCCTGCTGTGGGCGTCGGCGGCGTTGTCCACGTGATCGCCTCCGCGGCGTAGCCGCCTGTGCCTGCAGTCGGCTCAGCGAGCCCCGTTGCGTCGTCGTTGATGACTGCGGTGCTGAACGCAGCGAATGGCGTCGTTTTCAGCGCTCCTGGCGCGATGCCGCCCAACCACTTGAGCATTTCCACGCGGCTGAGTCTTCCCGGACCTAACATGTGAGTTTCTCCTGACTGTCGCCGGCTTCAGCGGCCCGAAGGGAAAATGTAGACGTCACCGGCAGAAGCGCCGATCACGCGAAAGCCCGTGTCATTGGGCATGAGCATGAAGTCGCACCAACCATCGGTCGGCTCGAACAACGGATCGGCCGTCGTGGGTGCGCGCAAGCCGCTCGGCCCGAAGATGATGTGACAGTTCGCTGTGACCTTGATGCTCACGTACAGCGGCGGATTCTTCTCCTGCGGAGGCGCAGTGCGCAGCGTTTGGAACGCGCTCGCGCTCGTCGTGAACGTGAACTTCACACAAGGGTTATCCGCGCCGGGTCGCACCCGATCTGCGGCTGATGCTGAATCGAGGCCCATTACTCACCTTCCATGCTGAACGTTATGCCGCTCTGCGGCCGTGACTTGTCGAGGTCGTCGAGGAGGCGCCGGAACATCGGCTCACGTCGCGCGAGGTTCTGGATCGCGCTCGCGAGTCGCGCCGGGTCGCCTGCGTGCTGCTGGAGCAGCGGAGCGAAGCCGCTAAGGGCTGCGGGGTTCGTCTGGAGCAGCTCGGCGACGCGTGACTCTCCGATCGCGACGTTCGCGCCGGGCTTCTCGCGCTGCTCTCGACTGTCCGCGCGCCGCTCCGCGAACGTCGACGCCAAGCCCGCGCTCGAGCTCGACCCGTCGATGCCGCCCGCAAGGCTCTCGATGCCGCGGAGCATGTTCGCGCCCGCGTCGGTCATGCGGCCGCCGCCAGCCTGACGGATGGCCGTGCGGGTCGCGCCGGCGCCGCCCTGCAAGCCGAAGCCCGCGAGGAATGCGCTCGCGCCGCCCTTGGCTGCGCCTGCGACCGGGTCGTCGTCGAGCACGGCGCCGGTGCCGGCGCCGACGAGCCCCGCGGCTGCGCTCGAGCCGAGGATGCCTCCGAGGTCGCCGCCCGAAGCTTCGGCCGCAGCCTTGTTCCGCAGCATCTCGTCGAGCGTGGCGAGCTCGGCGAAGTTCTGGTTCTGCGCGACGTAGCGGTCGCGCAGCGGGGCGGGCTGCTGGCCGACGATGCGCGACACCTCGTCCTTGAGCACGCCGCCCGCGTGGGCCGCAGCTTGCTTCTGCGCCCCCTCCGGGACCGACTGCCCGGGCCCCGAGTGAGCGAAGCCCTGCAGCGCGCTCTTTTCTCCGACGAGCGCCGGGAACGAGTCGAGCGGGTTCTTGCGGCCAACTCGATCCTGCAGCTCGCCGATCGCCTTGCCGTACTGCACTTGGTCCTCGGGCAGAGCGCCAGCGACGCGTGAGCCTTCCTTGCCGAGCTCGGCGTCGAGGCGCTGCCGTGCGAGACCGAGGTCGCCCGGAACACCAGGCATCAGCGAGCCATGCGCGGGAACGTCGGGCACGAGGCCCTGATTGATCTCCTGCGCCAGCGCTCGGAGGTCGTCGCCCACGGCTTCCTTCTCGCGCGCGACCACCTCGTGATGCGCCTTCGGGCTTTTGCCGGTGAAGCCGCTCGGGGAGTACTTCTCGAGCAGGCCGCCGTAGTTCTCGTCGATCGCGTCCACGCCGTGCATGGCAGCAGTCGCCTTCGCGTCGCGGACACCCATGCCCGTTACGAGGTTCTTGGCCTTCGCAGCGGCTTCGCCTGCCCAGTCCTTCACCGCACCGGCAGCCTTCCCCACGAAGTGCCCAGCGGTGCCGCCTGCGAGGCCGAACAGGCCCGACTCAGCGACCTCCCGGGCCTCCTTGCTGAGGTCTACTGGCTCGCCGCTGCGCATGTGCTCGCCGGCCTTGTCCGCCGCCGTCATGCCCATCGATTGAGCGGCCTCGGTCGCCGCCTTGCGGACGAGTCCAGCGCCCTTGCCTGCGCCGGGCAAAGCTGCCCCTACGTAAGCTTCGCCGAGGTTGTCGAGGATCTCACCGTAGCCGCCCTGATCGGCTCGCCACTGCTGGCCGCCGCTGATCATCTGCTGATTGGCGGGTGAGCTCGGGTCCATGATGCCGCGCGCGAGCTCGCTGATGTCGTCCCACGCCGACGTTTTGGGCTGCGCCGTTGCCGGGTCGTAGCCGATGAACGAGGGCGCCTCCTCGGTCGGGATCTCGGGATCGTTCGAGGGGTAGTTCCGGGCCTCGTCCATCGCGAGGAGCTTGTCGAGCTCGGACTGGCCGCCCTGCGAGCGGCGGAGGTTCTCCTCGTCCTGTGCGATCAGGTCGTCGAGCGCGCCCATCAGAACACCTCGAGCGAGGGGTTGATCACCTTGAGTCTGCGAGCTTGATCAGCGGTGACCTGTCGGGTCTCGCCGCCCAAGCGGATCGTCACCATGCCCGAGCCGCCCGAGCTCGGCGCAGCGCCGGAGCTCTGGCGTGGTGTCATGGCTGCCGGCGCAGTGCCGAACGCGTCGTAACCCCACTTCTGCGCCGCCCGCTGGTCAGCTGTGCGGAACGCGTCGAGCACGCCCTGCAGCTGCTCGGCCTTCACGTCGCCGCCAAGCAACCCGCTGAGGTCGAGCCAGCCGGCGCTCGACTGCCCGAGGAACGAGCCGACCGAGGCGCGATCACCCTCGTTCAGCACGCCCATCTGGTTGGCCAGCGCAATCTTGCCTTCGAGCCGCACGCGGTTCGCGTCGAAGTAGCTGCGGTACGCGCCCGGCTTGATGAGGCCCTGCGCTTCCTTCCTCCGGACCTCCGCCATGTCTTGGAGGATCGAGACCAGCTCGCCGCTGTTCTCCAGCTCGTCTCGCGCCTGCTTGCCGAGCTTCGGATCGCGAGCGAGTGCGCGCACGCGGTTCGGGTCGAGCTCGGCGCGTGCAAGCGGCGGGATGTAGCCCTCCTCTGCGACGTTGCCCTCGGCACGGCCGCGCGCGGTTGTGGTCGCGTCGGTTTCCTTCGCCTTGGTGCCCGCGGACACGTCCGCGAGCGCGCCCTCGGTCTGGATGCGCGCGCCTGTGGACGCTGCTGCGGTCTTGGCGGCTTTGTCGGCTTCGGCTGCCGTGGTGCGTGGTGCGAGGCCGAGCTCGG
>Ga0196971_1001316_pt1 | contig 11674 bp, 10 predicted proteins | sample S1v_1013CmetaG_FD_148660 | JGI IMG/M metagenome (GOLD analysis project Ga0196971, IMG submission 148660) | Soil microbial communities from Anza Borrego desert, Southern California, United States - S1+v_10-13C | ecosystem: Environmental > Terrestrial > Soil > Desert | place: USA: California... | reverse complement strand
CGCCCCTCCTTCGTCTACCCCGGGATTTCGGCCGACAAGACCTACGTCTTCCTGATTCCGGTGGCCAAAGAGACTCCCGGCGCGGTAGAGGTACGCTACGAGGATGGGCGCGCCCGCTTCAACCTCTACGACATGTTCAGCGAACTGGACCGCCTGGTTCCGGTCGGCATCCGGGAGTACTATGAGGCCGATCTCACCACGCAGAAGGTGAAGATCGAGGAGGTTGATGTAGAAGGGTACGGCCTTGCGGTTGACCTGCTGCAGGAGGTAAAGACCTCTCCCATCAAGGAGAAGGGCACCAAGCGGAAGCAGCCGCCTGCCACAGGAGATTCCACTGCGGAGTAACCCTGGCGAAGAGGGGCCCAGCAAGGAAGTCTGCCAGTTGCGCCGAATCCCCCTGGTAGAGGAGGGATTCTGCCATGACGCACTACTTCCGACTGGAACAGGTGGCCGAAGGCGCCTGGGCCGCCCTGGCCCACCCGGGCACTGGAGCCCTGGGCAACGCCGGCTTCGTGGACCTGGGAGATCAGACCATCATCTTCGACACGTTCCTGACCCCCGCCGCCGCACAGGAGTTGCGAGCTGAAGCCGAGCGCCTGACGGGGCGCAGGGCCTCCTTTGTGGTCAACAGCCACTTCCACCGGGACCATGTCAACGGAAACCAGGTTTTTGCGGGCCTCCCCATCATCGCCACGGCCAAGACCCGGGAGATCATGTTCGGCACGGCGGGCCAGTCGGAAGAACTGCACGCCGGGCTGACCGGCAGCATCCGCACTACTCAAGAGAAGCTGGCCGCGGAAACCGACCCGGCCCGCCGCAGGGTCATGGAGTATAATCTGGGCAACAACCGGGCCTTCCTGGCGGCGCTCCCCAGCCTGAACCTGACCCTGCCCAATGTGACCTTCACGGACAGGCTGGTGCTGCATGGCTCCAGGCGTAACGCCGAGGTGATTACTTACGGCGGGGGCCACTCGGACGGCGACGCCTTCCTGTGGCTGCCCGATGAGGGCGTGGCCTTCATGGGCGATCTGGTCCTCGTGCGCAACCACCTGTGGATGGGCCACGGTCACCCCGAGGCCTGGATGCCCATGCTGGACCGGATCGCGGAACTCCCCATTGTCCGCCTGGTGCCTGGGCACGGTGAAGTTGGCGGCACGGATGCCATCGGGACGGCCCGGCAGTATCTCGCCGACATCATGACCCTGGTGGAAGAGTTGGTGGCGGCGGGGGCCAGGCCGGCTGATGCCGTCATGCCGGAGGCCTACCGGGACTGGGGCTCTGCCGCTGTGTTCGAGTGGAACACGGGTACCTTCTTTGAGCGGCTCATGGCCAGGTAAATCAGCAGCCGGTCCCCGGGAGGGGGCCGGCTGTCGCATATCTAGAGGTCTTTCTCCCATAGCCACTTGCGGTTAACGAGGCGAAAACCGGTGGTGTCGTATAGGGCATTGGCTGCCGCGTTTCGGCCCCCGCTGGCCACAAAAGCCCCGTAGGCTCCCTCCTTCTTCAGGCGCCGCATGCCCTCCACCACGAGGGCCCTGGCCAGCCCGCGCTGCCGGTGTCCCGAGTGGCAGCCCACCGGCTCGAAGATGCCGATGCAGTTGGACGGGTCGTACCAGGCGTTGAGAAAGGCGGCGAAGCTTCCGTCGGGCGCCGTCACCACCAGGTCCAGTTCGGGCCGGTAGGTGGGCGCCCGCATGATGTTCGCGTACCGCTCCTCGGTCATGCGGGAGGGCCAGAAGGCGTTCCGGTGAACGGCCACCCGCTCCCGGATCTCCTCCCCCCGCATCTGGCGGATGGCGTAGCCCACCGGCAGCGGCGCTTCGGGCATGGGATCCGACAGCAGCCGGCCGGCCCAGTTGATGAACTTGTCGGTGCGGGTGTAGTTGCGCTCCCGCAGGACGTCGATCCGGAACCCATCATCTTCAAAGCACCAGGTCTCCATGGTGATCCACTCGCCCGGCGCTTCCGGCGGCCGATTTCGCTCGGCCCATTCGAACATGGACCACTCCAGCGTGCGGTGGTCGGGCGTGGTGAAGATCTCCACCTGCCCTACCCACGGAAATGCAAAGCCCAGCAGGCGGTCCCCTTCGTACCAGACCTGCAGGCGGGGTCCGGCGTCCACATCGGGGTCGGTCCACCGCCACCAGTCCAGGTCGCCAACGGTACAGTAGACGGCGGGTCCGCTGCTCTCCATCAGGTCCATGAGAAGCGCGCGCATGGCCGAGTAGTCGGCCTCGCCCTGGAACTGCCGGGAGACTACCATGGCCAAGCACCTCGCTGGCTTTTCTCTACTTCATGCCGTTGGGCAGAATGGTCAAGCCCTTGACGCCCTTATGGTTGATCTTGCCGCCACTGCCGATGCTGGTGACCACCAGGTTGCCGCTGACGCCGTCGGCGTCGATGTCGCCGGCGCCCTTCTGCGGGACAACCATGGTGCCCTTGGTGCCGGTGGCCTTCAGCAGCCCGGCGCCATCCTGCGCCATGACGTTGCCGCCTGTGCTCTTGACGACGACGTCCCCTTCGGTGTCCACCAGGACCACGTTGCCCTTGGTGTCAGAGACGTCGATGGTGCCGGCGCCGTCGTGGATCTCCACATTGCGCTCCACGCCCTGGACCCGGATCTCCCCGTCGCCGTTAGTGATCTTGATGCCGGTGCGGGCGGGCAGTTCCACTGCCAGATGTACAGTCGTCTTGGGCTTCCCGGCGGGCATGATCGCCTTCACCTGCACGGTGCCGTCAGCCAGCGTCTCCGACGTGAGCCGCACGCCCTCCAGCCCTTCGGCGGTGGGGGCGCAAGCCTGGCCGCGGACCTTGATGTCCCGGCCGCTGCCCCGGCGGACTACCTGTATATTGCCGGCAGGCAGGTCCACCACCATATCATGATCGACGGCGATCTCGATGCCCAGGTTGTGCTTGTCGGTCTGATCACAGGCACCGGTGACCGGGACTTCGGGGGCGGTGGCCGCGCAGCCGGTGAGAACCAGCAGGGCGGCAGCGACAACAAGCACTAGCATTTTCTTCACGTTGAGAAACCTCCATCTATCTTGTACTGCTTACCTCCAGTCAGACGTCGGGAGTATCGCGATTACTGCGACAAGAAGGGCGAAATTCGCGGATGCGCCAAAAGGTTCATACACGGCGATCTGGATGGGGGATCGTGGCAGTACGAAAGCTCGTTCACGGGGCAGCGTCCATGTCAGGCATATTCGAGTTGCGAAACAAAACACCTGCCCGTCGGTTTTACTTCACCAGGCGAAGTAAACTGGCAGGGAAAGCAGTCTCATGCGATGAATACCGCTGAAGTTGCTCTTTTCTAGCCAAAGGAGGGGCCGCCGTCATGTTCTGGCGCACATGGCTTGGCGCCGCACTGGCCGCAACAGTGGCCGCTGCCGCACACTTCGCTCCGTCCCCGTTGCTCTACGGCTCTCTCCTGACCCTTGCCGCCCTGTTGACCCTGGCCACCGCCTGGTGGGCAGAGCGGCATGCCCGGTCGCTGCGCCCCGCCCCGACGATCACCACCGCTGCAGCAGAGGCTACTCCCATATCGACCGCCCCGGAAAGGGCAGGGCCAGCCACAAAGGTTGCAGTGGCGACTCCAGACCCCCGCTGGGAAGAGATACGCCGGGCCTCCGAGGCCACGGCCGAACAAGTACAGGAGATTCTGACCCTGACCGGGCGAGTCAACGCCACCCTGGAAGAGCTGCATACCGGCTCCGGCGCCCAGTTGGTGGAGCTGGACCGGACACGGGCGCTGGTCAGGGACGTAGCTCGCGATGCGGCCCTGGTCATGGAGTCGGCCCTGGCTGTGCAAGCTTCGGCCACCCGTCGTCAGGCCGCGGCCGACCGTGCCACCGCCGCTTTCACCGCCACAGGGGACGGCATGCGGGCCATCACCACCGCCTTCGGTCAGGCCGGTACCCAAACACGGACCCTGGCGGACAGCTCCACGCAGATCGAAGTCATCGTGAAGAACATCAGCGCGATTGCCGAGCAGACCAACATGCTGGCCCTGAATGCCGCCATCGAGGCGGCCCGTGCCGGGGCCGCGGGCAGAGGCTTCGCAGTGGTTGCGGGCGAGGTGCGGCGCCTGGCCGACCGGGCACGAAACGCCACATCCGAAGCGGAGCAGTTGCTGCGGAATCTGCAGAGCGGCATTGCCTCGGCCGCCTCGGCGATGGCGAAGGGCCAGGAGGCCGTCACCCAGGGCGCTTCCACCGTGGACAGCGCTTCCGGGGCCCTACAGGAGATTCTGCGGGAAGGCCAGGTGCTGGACAGCACCATCGCCGGCTTCGGCGACCAGGCCTCAGGAACGGCTCAACGCATGTCTGCCGTTCTGGAACGGGTGGAAGCGGTGGCGGACCTCGCCAACCGCAGCACCGAGGCCGTCGATGCGGTGGCCAAGGCCGACTGGTTCAGCAAGGCCATCCACCGGGCCATCGCCCTGGCGAAAGAGACGGCCAGCCTCACCAAGCGCTAAACGGAAAGACCGCCCGGTGACGGGCGGTCTCCTTCATTGCGGGAACGCAACGAGTTAGGATAGTACGGTAAGGACTACCCTACACCGAAAGGGGTACAGCCATGCCCTCCCTTCGCCTGCCCGTTTGGCTGTTCCTGGCCTCACTGCTCTTCCGGGTCATCGATATCTTCATTCTGAAGCTGGATGAGCGCTGGGGCGAGATCATTCTCTCCAAGTCCCTGGGACTGGTGCTGGTAGTCCTCTTCCTGCGCGCCCAGGGCCGGACGCTGGCGGACCTGGGCCTGGGCCTGGGCCTGGCGGGCCGGGGCGTGGGGAGGGCTCTTGCGGCCACAGCCATCGCCTTTGTCCCCGTCTACCTGGTGGCCTATGGCCTGCAGTTTGGCGTGCTGGGCGCCAGCGGCAAGCAGCCGGCGCTGGCCCTCGCGGCCATTGACCCGAAGACGGGCATGACGGGCGGGCTGCTATTCGCTCTGTGGCTTGTGGTGGGCAACGTGATCAACGCCTGCATGGAGGAGGGCCTCTTCCGCGGCGTAATGCTGCCCCACTTCGCCGCCCACATGGGGGCCTGGAGAGCGAACTTGCTGCAGGCCGGGCTCTTCGCCGTCTGGCACCTGGTCTGGCCGGTAAAGGAGCTGCTGACTGGCGGAACCGACCTGGCGGGGGCGGCTGGTCAAGCGGCACTCCTGCTGGCAGCGACGGCCATTGGCGGGCTCGTTTTCGGCTCCCTCTTCCTGCGGACGGGCAGCCTATGGGCCCCCGTGGCGGCCCATTTCCTGCACAACTCGGTGCTGAACCTGCTGCACATTCGCACCGCAGCAGGGCTGGATGCGGAGACGCCCCTGGCTCAGCCGCTGGTGGTCGTGCTGCTGCTGAGCACCATCCCCCTCACTCGCCTGCTGATGCGTTGAGGCGCCACAGCCACTCCGTGGTGGTCTGGCACTCCCGTTCCCACCGGTCGCTGGGCTGGTAAATGCGCCAGGCCGGCTGGTACTCGGCGGGGCGCAGGCAGACCACGTCGATGGGCCAGAGGTCACAGACCCCCCGGTAGGCCCACATGGGGACGTACAGCTCCAGTTCGGCATCGGTGGGCCGGACGGTGCGAAGGTAGGCCCGGGCGTAAGCGTCCCGGTCCGGTCCGGGGGATGGGAAGCATCTGTCGAGGCAGTACATGAAGTCAAAGCCCCGGGGCGCCCGGCGGATGTTGTCGAAGTCGATAAACGCCGCGATGCGGTCCTCGCCGTCCGCGAAGAGGATGTTGCCCTCGTTGGGGTCGCCGTGGACCCATTGGCGCTCCATGGCGATGACGCCGGGAGCCACCGCAGAGAGACGCTCAAGCGCCCCCAGGCGAAACCGGAGCGACTGCACACAGGCGGCATCCAGCGCTCCGCTCCCCCGCTCGGCGTGGCGCAGCAGCTCCTCGCACAGGGCCATGCGATCTTCGGCCGGGTAGGCCTCGAACGGCTCGGCCCCCGCCCAGTCGGTGGGCCAGCTGGCCAGACAGAGGTCCAGCTGCCCCAGCGTCTCGCCGAGCACCGCGGCCTCAGCCACGCTAATCTGGCCCGGAACCGGGTGGTGGCCATCGGCCCACGGGTACAGCACCCAGCAGCCGCCATCGATGGGCGTTGTGAGAAGGCCCGCCCGGTCGGGGATAGCCGCCACCACCGGAAGGCCGCGCTCCGCGAGGTACGCCTGCGCCTCATAGATGAAAGCTACATCTTGTGGCGTGCGAAAGTCGGGACGATAGTGTTTGAACACGTAGCTACGGCCAGCGGCATCCACCCGGTAGACGTTCTTGAGGCTCCCGCCGGTGGATGCGAGGGGTCGTATGGCGGCGCCGGTGAGGCCGTACCGGAAAGCAAGCAGCTGCATGGCTTCGTGCATGACTGTTGTGTCCTCCTGCGGGGTCCCGACGCTCCTCTTCCCAACATTCCCCATTATACTACAAGACCGCCCCGGTGAGGGCGGTCTCTTCTTCCTTGCTTATGCCCCGACGCAGGCTCCCCGCACAGCGGCGACCCGGTTCCGACCGGCCCGCTTGGCCTCGTACATCGCTTCATCGGCCCGCTGGATCAGTTGCTCGGGATATTGGGCGTGCAACGGGAAGCTGGCGACGCCGACGGAGATGGTGAGCCGTCCGCCCGGCAGAGCCTCGGTTCCGCTCAACGATGTCCCCGCCACCCGCTGCCGAATTCGCTCGGCAGCAGCCACCGCCTCGCACGAGCGAAAGCTCGGCAGCAGAACGGCGAACTCCTCGCCGCCGTACCGGAACGCCATGGCGCCCTGGGGCAACGACTGGCTGATGAGGCGGGCCACCAGGGCCAACAGCCGGTCGCCGGCCATGTGCCCGTGGGCGTCGTTGTATTGCTTGAAGTGGTCAATATCCACCATCAGCAGCGAGATCGGCTGGCCGGGGTACTGCTGAAACCAGGTTGCCACCGACTGCCGGAATTGGCGCCAGTTCATGAGCCCCGTCAGTTCGTCGCACATGGCCTCCCGGCGGGCCTGGTCGAGGGCCGCCCGTTGGCTGGCCAGATGCCGGTGGTGCTGGTGGACCAGCAGGCTGATGCCGGCACCTACCCCCCAGACCGCCATCGACACCACGGGCAGCGGTGCTCCCATGCGCACACCTGGCCCAAACCCGACGCACAGCGTGAGGGTAAGGGCCCAGCCCAGTCCCCACCACTCGGCCGTCAGGTAAATGGCCACCAGGTAGAGCAGCCGAATCAGGTCGGCGTCGTTGCCCAACCCGTGCCACGTGCGGGCCAGCTCGCTGGTGATGGTGATGGCCGAGAGTGCGGAGAAGAGGACCGCCACTCGCCAGGGCGGGGCTTGCTTAGTCATCTGCAGCCTGGGCATGCATCTCCCTCCCCTCGCGTTCCAGCACCTGCAGGAACAGATCGACCACAGCCGGATCGAACTGGGTGCCCTTGCACGCCTGCAGACGGGCAATGGCCTCGTCACGGGACAGGGCACGGCGGTAGGGCCGGTCGGCCGTCATGGCATCCCACGCATCCGCCACGCTCAGAATGCGGGAGCCGATATAGAGTTGTTCGTCAGCGGGCGCCTCGGGGTAGCTGCGGCTGCTTCGGTCGAAGTAGAGGTGGTGCTGCCGGGCCATGGCCGCCAGCCGGTCCACCTGCTCCATGTCCTGCATGCCCAGAATGATCCGTTCGCCGATCAGCGGATGCTCCTTGATCTTCTCGTATTCCTCGGGGCTAAGGGCCCCCGGTTTATTCAAAATGGCGTCGGGGACGCCCACCTTGCCCACATCGTGCAGTGTGCCGCCCAGTTCGATCAGGTCGACCTCGCCGGGGGGCAGCTCCATTTCCAGGGCAATCTTGCGGCACCACGTGGCGACCCGGCTCGTGTGGCCGTAGGTATAAGGGTCGCGGTACTCAAGGGCGGTGGTAATCACCTTAATGGTATGCATGAAGCGGGACTTCATGGCCCGCAGATTGTAGCCAGCCTGGGCCAGAACGGCCCGCAGGCAGAGGAGCAGAATGCCCGTCATGGCCAAGCCGAGCCAGGAGTAGGTCAGCATGAGCCCGCCAAAGGCCAGGCCGCTGATGCTGAGGATGATGCTGTAGGCGAGCGTGTCCTGGTTCAGGTGCAAGAAGACCCGCCAGAATGACTGCTGCTGGACCAGGGAGAGAATCCAGGCCACCAGGGTGGTGTTTGTGAGCACATAGATGAGTGCCATAGGCACGGCGTGTATGGTGAGGCTACCGTCCACGCCGCCGACCAGCAGGAGCACCCAGTGGGCCAGGGCCACGGAGACCACCGTCTGGGCCATGTTGAAGAGCGTCTTGATCAGCGGGCGCTTCTGCATAAGGGAGAAGGCAAGTTCGCCCACCAGAACGCCAACCAGGGTGGGCCGCAGGCCCAGGACTAGAAGCGATGCCAGTTGCACGACGGCGCTGACGGTCAGGTCGCCGTCTTCATTCAGGTTGAGTGGGGACAGCTCCGCCCACGCGTTGATCGCGGCGATCAAGAGCCCCCACGCCAAGTCAGACAGGTGGAGACCGACGAGACCCTGTTTGAGTAAAGCAAGTGCTGCGATGTCGAGAAGAATGACCCACACCCAAAGCCGTCTCATGCAGTCTCCACCTCATGTCTGCCTGGACCTCTTGCTACCAGCGCCAGTGAGAGGCAGCCGTCATAACCATAGAAGCCAGAGCAGCCAGGACCACAGCCCAACGAAGACGATTCCGCACGAAATCCACCTCCTTTCCGTGAATGCTGTCAGAAGAGATCAGCGGCGAGCGGCCATCCCCCATACCATGAGGCGAATCACGCCGGCACCGATGAAGATGTCGCCGATGGACAGGACCCGTGGAACGGGATACCAGCGGGGCAGGGGAATCACATCGCCCAAGAAACCCAGCGGTGTGGATGCTGTCAGCAGAAGGTGGCGGCTGCTTTCGCCCGAGATGAGCTGCGGCAGGTGCTCCTGCTGCCCCGTGACCACCGCCGCCCATTCGGAGACGGGCATGCGGCCGCCGTTGGCGGCCATAACGGCGAAGTTCAGTGCCAGCCCGGCAAAGACCAGCCAGACGCCGGGCAGCTTGCGGTTGAGCCAGAGCAGCACGGCGCCCACGGCGCCGGAAACCATGATCAGAACGGTATAGAGGGTCCGGCGCTCGGGTGCTTGGGTAAACTGCATGCCCAGTTCCAGGGCACCCAAGCAGAGAAACCAGGCCAGCCCCTGCAAGGGGAGCTGACCCAGGTTTCGGATGCTTCCCTTGCGGACCAGTCCCAGCAGCAAGCCGAAGATCAATACGTCGAGATACATCCAGGTGCTCATCCTTAAGATGTTGATTCTATCAGTTCATGAGTATACAACCTTATACTACCATACCGTGCGGGCGGCGAATAGTGACGAATGGCCCTGACCAAGACGTGCGTTTTGTCATACAAAAGTCCCACACCGGCGGTGTGGGACTTTCTCTGTTACTTCAGATGGGGCGCAGGGCCGGGTAGAGGCTCCGGTACCTTTCGTAAGCCTGGGCGTACTGGCCCTGCTGTGCGGGATCAGGCCTGAAGGCCTGGCGCATGGTCACCGTGCGGGCCACGGCATCCTGAAGGGAGGTGTAGCCGCCTGAAGCGACGGCGGCCAGCAGGCCGGCCCCCAGGCAGGCGGCCTCGGTGACCTGGGGGGCACCCACCGTCAGGCCCAGCACATCAGCCTTGGTCTGGAGCCAGAGAGCCGAGCGGGCGCCCCCACCGATGGCCCGCAGCTGCCCGATGTGCACCCCGGCCTGGGTGAGCACTTCCAGGTTAGCCTTCAGTTCATACGTGAGGCCGTCGAGCACGGCCTTCATGAGGTCGGCCCGGGTGTGGGCCAGCGCGAGGCCGGTGAAGGCCCCGCGGGCGCCTGTGTCCAGCAGGGGCGTGCCCGCACCGGCGAGGTGGGGCAGGCAGAAGACGGGGCTCGGCCCTTCGGGCGCGCCCTTTAGCAGATAGTCGTAGACATCAGAGGAGCCTGCTGCTTGTTTGGCCTCGGGGAACAGCGCATCCCGGCACCACCGCAGGACGATGCCGCCGGCGTGGTTGAGCGTCATGGCCACGTAGAGGCCCGGCACCACGTGCTCGTAGATGGAGATGCCGCCCCGGGCCAGCACTGGGTTGGCCACCGGCTCAGCCAGGGCCACCTCCATCACCTCGGCGGTGCCGCTGGAGACCATGGCCATACCGGGGATGATGACACCTGCGCCCAGCGCCCCGCAGGCCTGGTCGTGGCCGCCGGTGACGAGCAGCACGTTCTCGGGGAGGCCCAGCTGGCGGGCGAGGTCAGGCAGCAGCGTGGCCACGGCGGTTCCGGAGTCGTGCAGCGGCGACAGCTGGTCGGCGGTCACGGCGGCCAGGGCCAGCAGTTCGGGGTCCCAGGTGCGCTTCCGGAGGTCGTAGAGGCCGGTCCGGGAAGCCAGGCAGCGGGAGATGGCTGGCTGGCCGCCCAGGCGCATCAGCAGAAAGTCCTCGTACAGCACGAACCGGTGCGGGTTGCGGGCGCTGTGCTCATGGTGCCACATCAGCTTCACGATGGTGTTGATGGTATGGTTCGGCATCCCCGTCACGGCATAGAGCCGGTCGTCGCCGTACGTGTGGCGGAGGTGCTGGCACTGGGCCGTGGTGCGGGTGTCCATTCCGAGCATGAACGGCCCCAACAGCCGGCCTTCGCAATCGACCGGGGCCACGGCTTCGCCCTGGACCGACAGGCCGATGGCCGTGACGGGTTCTTTGCCCTCATAGGTGCGAACCGCTTCGGTCAGCGCTTCCAGAACGCAGGCCCAGACGTGCTCGCCGTCCTGCTCCGCCCAGCCGGGCTGCGGCTGGTCAATGGGATACTCCCGGTAGCCGCTGGCGCAAGGGCGGCCGTCGCCCCCGAAGAGGACGGCCTTGCACCCGGTGGTGCCCAGATCAAGCCCGATGAAGGCCATGTGGGTCTCCTCGCTTTAGATGGTGTCGGGAACCAGGTTGCGGACGGCCTGGGCCAAATCATCCGGGGCGATGGCGCCCACTTCGTGCTGGTCCTGGAGCCGGCGCAGCTCCAGCAGGGTGGAGTCGGGCAGGTCCACATCGTCATAGGTGATGGCCTGGCCCTTGGCCACGGGCCGTTTCATAACGGCGCCCTGCGCGAGGCCCAGGGGCAGGGCCTTCTCCGCGCGGGCTACGGCCCGCTCATCGGCCATGCCGTAGTAGCAGTACCCGCCGATGCGGTCCAGCTTCTGGCCCGCAGTCAGATCGACCTTGGCGGTGGCGATCACTTCGGCCACCAGGTGCTCCTGCGGCCGCATGGAAGCACGCCCGTGGATAGCCACGGAGGCGATGGTATGGGGGACTTCCATGGAGCACAGGTGGAAGGGCCGGTAGAAGAGGTAGTTGGGGCCCTTGCCCATGTCGCGCAAGACAAGGCACTCCCGGAGGCGGCGATGGTCGGTGGAGCCGATGACGAAGACGCCGGGGGAGATGGCGCCGATGGCGTACTCGATGACGCCGGTCCTGGAGAGCAGGCCGCCCTGGTCGACCGTGCTGAAGACCTGGTTGAGCTCCTTCAGCGTGGTCGTGGGGCCGTGCATGCCCCGGATATCGGGCACAAGGCCGGTGGCGTTGGCCACGGCGGCCATTTCGATCTCGGTCTTGGAGCCGTCCACGAACTCGACGAGCATTTCGGGGGTCAGGCCCCGGCGCTGGGCCTCG
>Ga0196971_1001315_pt1 | contig 11677 bp, 4 predicted proteins | sample S1v_1013CmetaG_FD_148660 | JGI IMG/M metagenome (GOLD analysis project Ga0196971, IMG submission 148660) | Soil microbial communities from Anza Borrego desert, Southern California, United States - S1+v_10-13C | ecosystem: Environmental > Terrestrial > Soil > Desert | place: USA: California... | reverse complement strand
GGCAGCGGGGGAAAACGTATTCAATGAACAGACGCTGCTGGAAGGGGTATATCCATATCCTTACACTCTTTTGGCGCCTATTGGTGAGAATCAGCAGCTCTTAGTATTCCTGGACGATGATACGGACCAGGACGACAGGAACAGAACCCAGCTCTACTACTCCATATACAACGGAAGCTCATGGAGCATACCGGAGAAGGTTGACAATGACGGGACCCCGGATGATAATCCCTGGATCTCCGATATGGGGGACAAGGTATTGGTGGCCTGGTCCAGTGCGGTAAATCCCGTTGATGAAACAGATACGGTAATGGAGGTTTTAAATAACCGTGACATAAAGGCAAGCTTCTTTGATAAGGGGACAAGGGAATTTGGAGAGGTGCAAAACGTAACCTTCGAAACGGAAACCGATACTTGGTCGGACGGTGATCCGTACATTGCCTATTGGAAGGACAGAAACGGAAAAGAAAATCTGATGATAACCTATACAAAGACCCAGTATGAGGCAACAGGCGGCGACGAGCAGGACGCAGTGGTGGGAGACATAATAAATGCATACTCTGTATTGGCATATAGCTTCTATGACTTTGACAATAACAGATTCCACGGTCAGGGCTTTATCGACGTATCGGAATATGCGGATGTGGATGAAAGCGATATATTGATCTCAGACAACCCGGATCCGGATGATTACAGCGGAGACTGGAGATGGAGCGGATATTGGTCAAGAGTACCGGAGCCTGATGAGGTCAGCATGGTATCCCTTGGCACCGATCCTTTGATTGTCGACAGCAACGCCATTGGGTATGAAGATTATGCAATATTGGCATATTCCATCGATATGGACAAGGATATTGCGACTACAGGAGACAGAGAGCTGTTCATCCAGCTTTATAGCTTCCCTGAAGGGAGATTCTATCCTGCCATCCATTTTGATGATACCAAAGGACAGTCGGACCTGGAGTTTGTCGAGTCAAATGACAATATATACCTGTACTTTATTTCCGATGGAGATATAGTGAATATAGATATAGGATACCTTTTCAGCCAGAATTTCCTCCGCTACGATATAGAGGGAGAAGACGGGCATGCATTGGTACTGAACAAATTGAAGGGAATCTATAAGAAGCCGGAAGTCGCCGTGAGGCATAAATATGACGTCAGAATTGATGATTCCGGAAAGGAATACAGAATAAATGAATACCCCATTGATCAATTTATGGTAAAGTCGGATGACAACAATGTATATGTCATGTGGACCGAAAGCAATATCACCTATAGGGATGGGATAGATCAGAATTCAAGTGAAGCTACGCTGCCGGAAAATCAATACCGGGAGAAGCAGATCTGCGCTGCCCGCCAGATCTTAGGCGATATAACGGAAACAAAGCTTTATGATGAGGAAGGCAATCCAATGACTTATCCGGCTAATGACGATGAAGGGAACCCGATAGATTACGACATTACGCCCGATGTAAACGGAGAAACAGGTATAGTTGAGGCAGGAGATCAAATAGTCGTAAAATCAAGAGAAGCAGAATGGTCTGAGCCGGTGAAGGTTACCTGGGAAAAGGGTGCAAATTTCAATGATATCGACTTTGAGATTCTGCCTGATGGAAATCTGCGAACAGTTTTCGTAAAAGGGATGTCCGAGATAATGGATGTTGCCGGTACGGATATGTCCGTAGAAAACATAAACAACAGAATACTGATGACTGCAGATTATAATGCGAATGCAATCAAGGCGGAGGTTTCTATTGAACCGATGAAAATGCCGGCGCAAAATGAAATTTTACCTGTCAATATTGCTTTAAAAAACAAAACGCTGAATCCGCTGAAGGATGTTACCCTTGAGCTTTATCAAGTCGCAGAGGGCGGCGAAGAAAAGATTGATGAAAGGACAGCTGTAGAATTGAGGGGCGGAGAGGAGCAGAATATATACTTCAATTGGCAGGCGCCGGAAAATTTGGAGGACACAAAGCTGCAAGTGCGGGTAAAGCATAATGAAGAAGTTCTGTGCAGCGCGGAGCAGGATATTCTGGCAGAGAGCATCATAGATATCATCGACGCCAGCGCTGCTCCTTCAGGCAGAAACAGGCTGAAGATCACTGGAACTGCTGTCAATAACGGCAATATTACCGCCGCCGATGCTGCAGTATATGCCGGTGCTTCGGGCGCAGTTACGGGAAGCACTGCCATAGGCAGCTTGAAGCCGGAGGAAGAAAAGAACTTTGAATTCTTTGCAGAGCTGGAACCGGATATGTATGGAGGCATAACCGGGGAGGATGGTTCAGTCACAGAAACGATAAGCTTAAATGTCTATTCCAACGGAGCTGCTGCAAAGGTTATCAATAAGCGCTTTGCATACAAAGACGACATTGATATTGTCAACAATATTGAAGCCTTTGAGCTCAAAACAGGCAATAACCGGATTTCACACAGTATATCCCTGCGCAAGGGAGTTTCTTTGGATATTGAGCCGGAAATAACCTATAATGATGAAGCATTGCCCTATGCGCGGACGGTATTTGTTTCAAACAACGAGGATATTGTGGACTTCAGTGAGGGATATATGACGCTGTCAGGCAAAAAGCCGGGTACGGCAACGATTACCGCTTATGCCCTTCCTCCAAGAGGCAGGCTGCTTCTGACTCCGGATAGATATGAATGGGTGGACAATTTCGCTACATTGGCGGATGACGCAGTGAAGGTCAGGAGCTTTGAAGTAAATGTGTACAGTGACGCTCCTTCAGAAAGCGATGACAAGCCGGGCGGCGGAAGCAGCAGCACTGCCGGCGTTCAATCCCCGGTAACCGGAGCTGTGGCAGCCGATAACGGCATGGCAGTAACAACAGCCAAAGCTTATGCGGATAAATCCGGCAAAGCGTCAGCAGTGATAACTTCGGCACAGATAAGCAGTGCTGTCGGTAAAGCGGTGGCAGCAGCAAAACAGGATGAAAACACAGTACCGGGAATAGAAATAAAGGTAGAAGCACCCCGGGATGCAAAAACTATTGAAACAAGCATTCCGGCTTCCGCCATAAAGGAAATTTCAAACAGCAGCATTGAATTGATGACTATAAGTACTCCTTTGGCAGAAATTACTTTAGATGACAGGACCATAGCCGGTATAGCGGATAAGGCATTGGAAGACATAAAGATTACAGCTTCCGAAGTTGATGCCTCCGCTCTTCCGGCGGAAGCACAAAGGCTCATAGGGGACAGACCTGTATATGACTTCGGCATAACCAGCGGTGGGAATACAATATCCGAGTTTGCCGGAAATGTAACGGTATCTCTGCCCTATACTCCGAAAGCAGACGAAGATACCAATGCCATTGTGATATATTACATCAATGCTGAAGGCGTGCCTGAGGTAGTGAGCAACTGTGTATATAATGAAAAAACAGGGACTGTTTCCTTTAAGACGGATCATTTTTCAAAATTCGCAGTGGGTTACAATAAAATAACCTTCAGGGATGTGGCTTCAAGCACATGGTACAGTGACGCAGTGAGCTTTGCGGCAGCCAGGGGCATAACCTCAGGCACGGGAAACGGAAATTTCAGTCCTGAAGCAAAATTAACCAGGGCTCAATTCCTTGTCATGACCATGAGAGCATATGGAATAAGACCTGATGAAAAATTGAAGGGTAATTTTGATGATGCGGGCAGCACCTATTATACAGGCTACCTCTCCGCAGCAAAAGCTCTGGGTATAGCAAAGGGAACAGGCAATAATCTGTATGAACCTGACAGGGTTATCACGAGACAGGAGATGTTCACTTTACTTTACAGTACCCTGAAGGTGACAGGCCAGTTACCTGAGGGTAAGGCTGGAAAAGCACTGACGGATTTCAGCGACGCAGGCAGAATAACGCCATGGGCCAAGGACGCAATAGCACTGTTTACCGAGACAGGAATCATAAGCGGCAGCAACGGCAGGTTAAGTCCGGAGGATACCGGCAGCCGCGCTCAGATGGCACAGCTAATATACAATCTGCTGTCAAGATAAACAGGTGAAAAAAAAGGGAATAGGGAGCTTAACATAGCTCGCTATTCCCTTTTTTTAATGTTTCAATCCTTCACCCTTTTGCCATATCCATACTGTGAGCATTCAAATATATGTGCCACCAAAAGATTTGATCCATCGGGAAGAGAAGTCCATATGCTGCAATGAGGGCAGTTTTTCTTATAAGCATCGCCAGGCAGGGAACTGTTTTTTATACAGCATTTTCCAAGACAAGGGAAAGCTTCCTCAGTCACACGGCAATCACGATTCTGGTTAGTATTCCTGTCACTATCATTAAAAAAGTGGTTATCAGTCACTTGTTTTTCACCTCCGATAAAAATTTGCATAAGCTTCCAATAATAAAATTATAAAACATTGGTTACTAACAAAATCACTAACAAAAATACATTTCGGACAATATCGGATTTTTTTCTCCAATGTTAGTTGTATTTTGATATAATATTATTGCTAACATATTTAGGGGGTATGGATTATGATCAATATACCAAGCGTAAGACTGGCGGTTCCCAAAGCATCTGCCGGGGAGGTTTCCCGTAAAGGTCTTGTGGATACTGTTCTTGACAGCCCTAAAAAACTAATATATATAAATGCAGGGGCAGGTTACGGCAAAACCACGCTGCTTTCACAGGTTGCCAATTCTGTAGAAAATACCGTTTGGGTTACCCTCGACGGCGAAAGCGATGTTTTTGCTTTCCTGAATATGATGAGTGCAGCACTAAGACAAACTTTTTCCAATTATGATTTTTCCGCTTCTGAATTCCTGCCTTTCGAAGAAAAAAGCAACTTTGTAACGATCCTTGCAAACGCCTTTATTAACAGCATTGAAAAAATGGGGAAGGACTTTGTGATTATTCTGGAAGATTTTCATACAACTGGAGAAGAGCAGATCAGAAAGCTTATTGCCTGTATCATGAAATACATGCCTGAAAATATCCGGCTTTGCATCAGCAGCAGAGAAGCCCCCTGGCAGGAGCTTATACCCATGCAGGTAAGAGGTGATATTATAGAGCTGACCCAAAGGGAGCTTGCTTTCACAAGAGATGAAGCGGCTCAGGTTCTGGGCTTTGATGACGTTAATATTTACGGCATTACCGAAGGGTGGCCTCTGGCTATTCGCTCTTACAAGGTGCTTTTAGAAAACGGTGTAAGCCTTGCCGACCTTTCTTCATGCGGTACTGAAGCTTTGTATTCCTACCTTTTTTTCGAATGCATCAGCCGTCTGTCCCCGGAAATAGTGGATTTTCTCAAAGCTTCCACCTGCTTTGAGGAGCTGGATCCCAAAATGCTGGATTTTGTTTTGAACAGGAATAATACAAGACTTATATTGGAAAGCCTTGTGGCACGTAACATCTTTATAGTTAAGACGAATGGAGGAAATTACCGCTATCACACCCTTTTCAGGGATTATTTACTGGAATGCACCGACCCCGCGCGAGTCTTGACATTGCAAAGCAAAGCCGCCGGCTATTACTTTGAAAACAAGCAGTATCCCAAAGCCGCGGAGTATGCCATACGGTCAGATAACAAGGAAAGGCTGGAACAAATCATTCTAATCAGCTATAAGGATCATATTAAGAGCGGCAGCTTCAATGAACTCCGTGTATGGTTTCATGCACTCGGAGGCACGGCTGGCAGCTTGAACAGTGAACTGCTGGTCGCAAAGGGAGCATATTTATCAAGTATCGGAAACTTCACTGAAGCCAAAACATGCCTGGATACTGCAATACCACTGTTAGAACAAGATAATAGAGAGCTTTATGTTGAAGCTATGGTGCATAAAGCCAGAGTTTTCCGCAATTTTATATCCTTTGAAGCATCCAATGGGCTGCTGGATGAGCTCATAACAAGACTTGATAATGTCGCTTCAGAACTGGCTTATATGGTTGTGATTGAGAAGGTCTACAACTTGTGCTGGAATGCACAAATAAACGAAGCCTATGCGCTGGCCTATAATATGATAGAAGCCTGTGCCAAAGCAGGTAATGTTAAAGTCAAGGCCTGGTTTGAAAGGTATTTGAGTGTAATACATTTTCTTGCGGGGAAAATGAAGGATGCTGTCTATTATTATGAAAAATCCCTGGAGCTTCCGGAAAATGAGCTGCGATATTTAGAAATGCACAATATCGACATCTATTTGGCCAAGGCTTATCAAATGCTTGGGGAAAGGGATAAAGCCGTCTCCATAATAGCAGCTGAGCTGCAAAAGCTCCGGAGTACAGGTAGATATGAAGAATTGTGGTTAGGTTATTTGTTTGCAGCAGAAATACACTACCAGAATACTTTTATCGACAGAATCAATGGGGGCACTGAAACCTTTGAGGCTACGATGAAATACTTTACACTTGCCGAGGAATATGCATCCCTTTACCGCAGAACCGAATTTCAAATGCAATGGGCGAAAATGCAGCGTCATATATATAGCCTCATGTTTACAGATGGGCCGAAAGAAGGAATTATTAGTGAAATTTTTGCAAATCTTGATGGGGTCAGTGATTATTTCAAGACTATCGCTCTGGCCAGACTTTTTAGTTATTTCGGAACAGTGTCTGATTTTCCGAATGCCGTTAAGTGTGCAAAGCTATCCATAGAAATCGGGGAAAAAGCCAACATGATGCTCATACCGACTATGGCTTACGGGATGCTTGCAAGGGCTGTCATTGCAATGAAGGACCATGAACAATCGGTTAGTCTGACCAGACGCTTCTTGCAGCTTTGCAATGAAAATGGGATATATGAGTATTTCAGAATGCGGAAGGCCTATGACCCAATTCTGGAATTTGCCTTTGACAACGGAATTGAGCCTGCTGTTACCAGGCAAATGATGGAGTTTGCAGGCTTTAAGCCTAAGAAAATATATGTTCAGACTCTGGGAGGATTTTCTGTATTCTTATACAAGGACAAGCAGGAACCGCTAAAAATGCGTACTAAAAAGGAACGGGAGCTTTTCGCCTTTCTTCTTGATGCAGGCAGTGAAGGCGTTACTAAAGAGCAGATCTGTAATGCCATATGGTCGGAGTCTGAATCTGAAGACGTTAAAAAGCTGATCGGCGTCAATCTTGCCCACCTGAAAAAGGACCTTGAAAGCTTCGGACTTATAAACCCTGTCATAAAACAAAATAACCGCTACAGCATCTGCAGGGATGAAATTGTATCGGATATTGAGCTTTTTGAAGCAAATGCTGCAGTATTCGAGCAGAAAAACGACAGCGAATCTGCACAAAAGCTTATATCACTATATAAAGGGGAATACCTTGCAGATTTTGAAGCTCTTTGGGCGATCAGCAATAGAATAAAATTCCATGAAATATATGAAAGGGCACTAGGGTGACAGGGTGACAAGGGGGTGACAAGGGGACGGGGTTATTGTCACAATGCTCTCGTTCCCTTACCGCCTTCCACGTACCACCCAAATTTGGTTCATATTATTGAGGTGAAAAAATGATTAGCAGGAATATTAAGTATATTATCTATTCTATTTTATCCTTTGTGCTTTTTTGCTTTGGCATATCGCTGCAAATTAAAGCACTTATAGGACAAAGCGTATTAAACGCTTTTGCTGTAACAATATCTTACATTGTTGATTTAAAAGTTGGTACTTTACTTAACATTATCAATTCACTTTTTTTTATATCCTATCTAAGTATTCGGCGTTCACGGATGAATTACACAGATGCCGTTCAAATTGTCGCAACTATTGCAAATGGTTACGTAATCAATTTTTTTATGTATAACCTGTTACATAGTATATCAATAGAAAACTATGTTTACAGGGTTATGATATTTTTGATTGGGTTGATTATATCATCAATCAACTTAGGGATTGTTCTTGCTATAGGAATTATAAAATTTCCTTTGGAAAGCCTATGCCTGATTATCAGCGAAGTGTATAAAAAGAAATTATCTGTTGTCAGGAGGAGTTTCGACATTGTATTAATACTTGCCACCCTTTGTATTACGGTTGTTGAAAATACTGCATTAAACATACGAGAGGGAACAGTCATCAGCTTCTTTCTATTATCAACTATATTGGGTGCTTCATATAATTTTTTTAAGAGACAGATGACAAGGGGACGGGGATATTGACACAAAGCATCCTTATGGTATAATTTACCAAAAGGGGGTGTTTTTTGTGCCAAGAGCAGCAAGGCTAAAGAGTAAAAGTAAAATATACCATATTATTATGAGGGGAATTAATCGCCAGACACTATTCGAAGATGAGCAAGATTATGCTAAACTTATTCAAACCTTGCAAAAGTACAGAGATATTTGTGGATATAAATTATATGCTTATTGCTTAATGGGCAATCATCTTCATATGCTGTTAAAGGAGGACAGCGAACCGTTAGAAACCATAATGAGAAGGATATGCGGAAGCTATGTTTTATGGTATAACAAAAAGTACGATAGGGTAGGATATTTATTTCAGGATCGGTTTAAAAGCGAACCCATAGAGGATGAGATATATTTTTTCACGGTGCTTCGATATATATTTCAAAATCCTATAAAAGCTGGAATAGTAACAAACATCCAAAACTATAGCTGGACTAATTACACTGATTATATCAAAGGAAGCAATGCGTCTGATGCAGACTTTGCCCTTGATATTTTTGGCTCAGATAGAGAAAAAGCCGTACAGGGCTTTATTGAGTTTGTAAATATAAAGAATAATGATGAGTGCATGGATATTCCTGAAAAACGGAGGTTAGCAGACAATGATGCTATAAGAATAATCAAAGAGTATTGTAAAGTTACTCATGGAGTAGATATGCAAAAACTAGATATAGGTACAAGAAACTTATACATAAAAGATCTTAAGGAAAGTTATGGATTATCAATTAGACAGATTGAAAGATTGACAGGGATTAATAGGGGGATAATTCAAAGAGCATAGTGTGTCGGTAACCCCGTCCCCTTGTCACTGCGTCCCCTTGTCACTGTCTCCTGTTCTCGTTTCCCAGTGCTATAATGCAATAGCATATTAGTGTGATTTTTTGGAGAGGCTTGTTATGGAAAGGATGGCATCAATACTATCAATAAAAAGATCGCCAAAGGAGGGAAATGTATGAGTTCATATGTGCTCGGTTTTCAGGACATTGACAAAACGAAACTCATGGTTGTTGGAGGGAAAGGAGCGAACCTGGGGGAGCTTTCCAGGATTGAAGGAATACTTGTACCGGATGGTTTTTGCATTTCCACTGACGCCTTTAAAAGAGTCATTGGACAAAGGTCATCGATTAAAGAAATGCTTGATAGGTTATCGCTTTTAAAGGTGGAAGACCGGGACATAATTAGTGAACTTAGCGGTGAAATCCGCAGGGCTATTGAAGGGACAGCAATCCCTGAAGCTATAAATGAAGAAATCACCCGCTTCCTCTCAAGGCTTGGCGAAAAAAATGCCTATGCAGTACGGTCCAGCGCAACTGCGGAGGATTTGCCGACGGCATCCTTTGCAGGCCAGCAGGACACATATTTGAACATTATCGGGAAGGAGGCAATCCTAGAGCATATCAGCAGGTGCTGGGCATCACTGTTTACCGAGAGGGCAGTGACCTACCGTCTTCAAAACGGCTTCGACCACCGTAAGGTACACCTGTCTGTGATTGTTCAGAAGATGGTCTTCCCGCAATCATCAGGGATTTTGTTTACTGCCGACCCCGTAACTAACAACAGGAAGGTGTTATCCATTGACGCCGGCTTCGGACTTGGCGAGGCTCTGGTTTCCGGCCTGGTGAATACTGATATATATAAAGTGCGTGACGGCAAGATTATTGATAAAAAGATATCCGCCAAGAAGCGGGCTATTTATGCATTAAAGGATGGCGGTACGAAGGAACAGGAGGTTGAGCCTGAGCTGCAGAACAGGCAAGTGCTGAGGTCTGAGCAGATTTTGCAGCTTGAGTCCATGGGCAGAAAGATTGAGGAACATTTCGGCAGTCCCCAGGACATCGAATGGTGTTTGGCTGATGACGCGTTTTATATTGTCCAGAGCCGCCCAATCACTGCTTTATACCCAATTCCTGAAGCAGATGATCAGGAAAATCACGTTTACATATCTGTCGGCCACCAGCAAATGATGACCGACCCCATGAAACCATTGGGATTGTCTTTATGGCAGTTAATAGCAGCCAGGCCTATGCTTAAAGCCGGCGGAAGGCTGTTTGTTGATGTTGCCCATATGCTTGCTTCACCTGACAGCAGAGAAATTTTATTAAGTAACATGGGACAACACGATCCGCTCATAAAAGACGCATTGATGACCATATTAAAGCGGGGGGATTTTATAAAGCCGTTACCAAATTATAAGAAAGGACAGGGGAGTAAAAGCAATAAGAGCATGTCGGCTGCGGATATTCAGGCACAAGCAGGAAACGATCCGGCAATTGTTTCCGGTTTGATCAAGAGCAGTCAAACATCGATCGAAGCATTAAAACAAAACATCCGGACGAGATCAGGATCAGATTTGTTTGATTTTATCCTGGAAGATATCCAGCAATTAAAGAAGAGCTTATTTGATCCGCAAAGCATGGGTGTGATTATGGCTGCTATGAATGCGACCTCATGGATCAATGAAAAAATGAAGGAATGGTTGGGTGAAAAAAACGCGGCAGACACTCTTTCTCAATCTGTGCCGGACAATATCACTTCGGAAATGGGTCTGGCGCTGTTGGATGTCGCAGATGTGATCCGTCCTTATCTGGAAGTAATAGATTATTTACAACAAGTAGCGGAAAGAAATCCGGCGGCGAAGCCGAAAAACCCGGAGGGGTTTTTACTGGATGTAAAAGGCGATAACTTTTTGAATGAACTGGTTAAGCTTGATGGCGGACGGGAAACCAGAGATGCTATCTATGCTTACCTTAACAAATACGGAATGCGATGTGCCGGAGAAATCGATATTACCAAACCCCGTTGGAGCGAAAAACCGGCTACACTTGTCCCCTTGATTCTCAGTAATATCAAAAACTTTGAGCCTAATGCTGGCAAGCGGAAATTTGAGCAAGGGCTACAGGAAGCTTCCCAAAAAAAGCAAGAGTTATTGGACCGGTTGAAGCAATTACTGGATGGTGAACAAAAAGCCGAAGAGGCAAGACAAATGATCGACCTAATCCGGAATTTTACCGGCTATCGTGAATATCCAAAATACGGTATTGTTAGTCGCTCCTTTGTTTATAAGCAAGCTTTACTGAAAGAAGCCGAACAACTTATACAAGCTAACGTTATTCATGAAAAAGAAGATATATACTATCTCACTTTTGAAGAACTTCGGGAAGTCGTACGCACAAATAGACCGGATTACCAAGGATGCAGAGGCGAGCAGCAAGCAGAGCTTGAGACCGGACAGATCATAAGTCTTCGAAAAGACGAGTTCAGATTATATGAAAAACTGACTCCTCCTCGGGTCATAACATCTGACGGTGAAATCGTTGCAGGTGAGTACAAACGGGAAAATCTCCCGCCGGGCGCTATTGCAGGTCTGCCTGTTTCCTCCGGAGTTACAGAGGGCCGGGCGCGTGTCATTCTAAGCTTGGAGGATGCTGATCTGGAAGTTGGAGATATATTGATCACCTCCTTTACCGACCCTAGCTGGACGCCGTTGTTTGTATCCATAAAAGGCCTGGTTGCAGAAGTCGGCGGACTGATGACACA
>Ga0196971_1001314_pt1 | contig 11686 bp, 10 predicted proteins | sample S1v_1013CmetaG_FD_148660 | JGI IMG/M metagenome (GOLD analysis project Ga0196971, IMG submission 148660) | Soil microbial communities from Anza Borrego desert, Southern California, United States - S1+v_10-13C | ecosystem: Environmental > Terrestrial > Soil > Desert | place: USA: California... | reverse complement strand
TTCGTTGTCCAGCTTAGCCCCAGTGGGGCGGGCGGTCGAGCGGGCTGGCGGGCGGGTCGTCGGCCAGAACCCGGGCCCCCTCGCGGGCCAGCCCGGCGATGATGGAGCGGGCATCGGAGCCGGCCCAGTTAAAGGCGCCTTCCATGGCCACGGCCACGGCCTCCGCTCCCCCCTCCACAAAGGCGATGACGCTGGGCCCGGCACCCGACAGGGCCACACCCTTGGCCCCGGCGTCCAGGGCGGCCTCGAAGACCGACCGGAGGCCCGGCACCAGGGAGGCCCGGTAGGGCTGGTGAAGCCGGTCCTGGGTAGCGACGGCCAGCAGGTCGGTGCGCCCCTGGGCCAGGGCAGCCACCAGTAGGGCTGTACGGTTCAGGTTGTAGACGGCATCTTTCAGTGTCACTTCGGTTGGCAGTACGCCGCGGGCCTTCTCTGTCTTCTTGCCGCCGGTGATGGGCAGCTCCGGCATGACGATGACGGCCTGGAGGCTCGGGGGCGGGTCGAAGCGGACGTGAAGGGAGCCGCGCACCTCATCCATACAGCAGACGGTGAAGCCGCCCACCATGGCGGGGGTGACGTTGTCGGGATGGCCCTCGATGGCGACGGCCATCTGAAGCAGTTCGGTCTCGGTGAGGCCGCGGCGCCCGGTCATCTCCACCACCAGGGCGTTGGCTGCCACCAGCCCGCCGACGATGGAGGCGGCACTGGAGCCCAGGCCCCGGGCGATGGGAATGCCCACCTCTTCCCTGATGAGGAGGCCGTGGGGATGGTAGCCCAGGCGATCGAAGACCTTGACGGCGGCCTGGTAGACCATGTTGTGCTCTGGCCGTTCCAGCGACTCGCCGCCGCCGCCTTCAATCTCAATGACCACGTCGAGAATGCCGGTCTCTTCCATGGAGATGATGTTGCGCAGGTCAAGGGCCACGCCCAGCGTATCGAACCCAGGCCCGAGGTTGGCACTGGTGGCCGGAACAGAGACTTTCGCCATCACCGGGGGCCTCCTTCAGCGTTACTGCCCGAGAATAAGCCCTTCCAGCCGGGCGTAGTCTGCCGCCACCTTTACGGGGGGCTCGGAGACCCGAATGGCCGTATCAGGATCCTTCAGGCCGTGCCCGGTCAGAACGGCCACCACCTTGGGCCGGCGGCCCCGGCCCGTAAAGGCCCGGTGCTGCGGGGCGGCGATCGCTTCGCCGTCGATGCGGCCGCCGGCGGCGTCGCCCTCGAAGTAGCCGGACTTGGCCAGCTTCATCAGCCCGGCCACCGAAGCGCACGAGGCGGGCTCGGCAAAGATGCCCTCCAGCGAGGCCATGAGCCGGTAGGCTTCCAGCATCTCATCGTCGGTGACGGCCCAGAAGCCGCCGCCGCTTTCCCGGGCGGCGCCCAGCGCCCCCTGCCGGGTGGCGGGACGGCCAATCTTGATGGCCGTGCCCACCGTATGGGGGTCGGCCACTTCGCCGCCGCCCACGAGCGGCGCCGCCCCGGCCGCCTGGATGCCCAGCATGCGGGGCAGGTACGGCCCGGCGCCGCCGCAGCCGCAGTTCTCCACCACGCCCACGCCGGAGGAGACGTACTCGCGGAAACCCATCCAGTAGGCCGTGATGTTGCCGGCATTGCCGACGGGAATGGCCAGGAAGTCCGGGTAGGAGCCCAGGGCGTCGACCACCTCAAAGGCGGCGGTCTTCTGGCCCTGAAGCCGGTACGGGTTGACGGAGTTGACCAGGGCGATCTCCTTGTGCTGATCGGAGAGCTCGCGCACCAGGCGGAGACCATCGTCGAAATTGCCTTCGATCTGAATGGTCTTGGCCCCGTACATGAGGGCCTGCGCCAGTTTGCCCATGGCCACGGCCCCGTCGGGGATCACCACGTAGCAGGCCAGCCCGGCCCGGGCAGCGTAAGCGGCCGCAGCGGCGCTGGTGTTGCCCGTGGATGCGCAGATGACGGCCTTCGCTCCGGCCTCCAGCGCCTTGGACATGGCCATGGTCATGCCCCGGTCCTTGAAGGAGCCGGTGGGGTTGAGCCCCTCGAACTTGAAGTGAAGGTCCAGCCCCAGCTTCTCGCCCAACCGCGGGGCGGGAATGAGCGGGGTGTTGCCCTCCAGCAGGGTGACCACCGGGGTCTTATCAGTCACGGGCAGGTAACGACGGTAATAGCGAATGACACCTGGCCAGGCTGCCATGGGCCTACACCTCCATCTTTTTGCTACTCTTTCTTGCCGGAGGAGGCCTTCAGGGCCGCCTCGTCCATCTCCTTGCGGGCGATTTCGCCCTGGGCCAGCTCGAGGAAGGCGTCCATGGGCATGGCGCCCAGATCCTTCTGACCACGGCGGCGGACCGCCACGGCGCCGGCCTCCATCTCCTTGTCGCCCACCACGACGATATAGGGGATCTTCTGCATTTCGGCTTCACGGATCTTGTAGCCGATCTTCTCGTTGCGCTGGTCCTGCTCCACCCGGAGGCCAGCAGCCCGCAGCTTGGCGACCACGTCAGCGGCATAGCCATGCTGACGGTCGGTGATGGGCAGAACCCGAGCCTGCACGGGGGCCATCCAGGCGGGGAAGGCACCGGCGAAATGCTCGATGAGGATGCCGATGAACCGCTCCAGCGTGCCCATGATGGCCCGGTGAATCATGACCGGCCGGTGCTCCTTGCCGTCTTCGCCCACGTAGGTGAGGTCGAACTTGATCGGCAGCTGGAAATCCAGCTGGCAGGTGGCGCACTGCCACTTGCGGCCCAGGGCATCGGTTACATCGAAGTCCAGCTTGGGGCCGTAGAAGGCGCCCTCGCCGGGGTTGAGCTTGTAGGCCCGGCCCATGCCGTCGAGGGCCCGGGCCAGAGAGGCTTCCGCCTCGTCCCACAGCTCGACCTCGCCCATGAAGTCCGCAGGCCTGGTGGAGAGCTTGATCTCGTAGGGCAGGCCCAGGGGCGTGTAGATGGAGTCCACAAGGTGCAGGACTTCCCGGATCATCTCTTCGATCTGGTCCTTGCGGACGAAGAGGTGGGCGTCGTCCTGGTGCATGCCCCGCACCCGCAGGAGGCCATGCAGTGTGCCGGAGGCCTCGTACCGGGCCAGGGGGCCGTACTCGCCCATTTTAATGGGCAGGTCGCGGTAGGAGCGCAGCTCGTTCTTGAAGACCAGGCAGTGGTTGGGGCAGTTCATGGGCTTGGTGGCGAAGTCCTGACCCTCGGACTCGATGGTGAACATGTTCTGCCGGTAGTGGTACCAGTGGCCGGAGGTCTCGTAGACCTTGGAGCCTACGATCCAGGGCGTACGGACTTCGATGTAGCCCAGATCGCTCTGCATTTTCCGGCTCCAGTTCTCCAACTCCCGATAGACCTTCCAGCCCTTATCGAGCCAGAAGGGGAAGCCGGGCGTCTCCTCCTTGAACATGACCAGGCCCAGTTCGGGGCCCAGCTTGCGGTGGTCGCGCCGCTTGGCCTCTTCCAGCTGGAACAGGTACTGCTCCAGGTCCTGCTTGGACTCGAAGGAGGTGCCATAGACCCGCTGGAGCATCTTATTGGCCTGGTTGGCTTCCCAGTAGGCGCCGGCCACGGAAAGCAGCTTGAAGGCCTTGATGCGGCCCGTGGAGGGGACGTGGGGGCCGGCGCAGAGGTCGGTCCACTCGCCCTGGGTGTACATGGAGATCTCTTCGCCTTCGGGCACCTTGTCGACCAGCAGAACCTTGTAGTCCTCCCCCTTCGCGGCGAAGAACTCCTTGGCCTTCTCCCGGCTCACTTCCGAGCGGACGATGGGGTAGTCCGCCTCGATGATGCGGGCCATCTCTTTTTCGATGGCGACCATGTCGTCGGGGGTGAACGGGCGGGGCATATCGATATCGTAGTAGTAGGTGTCCTTCAGGGGCGGGCCCACCGTCAGCTTGGCTTCCGGGAAGAGCCGCTTGATGGCCTGGGCCATAATGTGGGTGGAGGTATGGCGGAAGACCTCGCGGCCATCCTCATCCTTGAAGGTGAGGACTTGAAGGGCGCAGTCGCCCTCCAGCTTGTAGCTCAGGTCGACGACCACCCCGCCCACTTTGGCGGCAATGGCAGCCTTGGCCAGACCCCGGCCAATCTGCGCCACCGCTTCCCCGATGGTAATGCCGGCGGGATACTCCCGCACCGAGCCGTCGGGCAGCGTCACGTTTACTACGGACATGTCTGGTAACCCCTTTCTTTCGTACGGACAGATGGCTGTTGGCAAAATGACAAAAGCCTCTCGTCCCCAGCAGGGACGAGAGGCAATGCTCCCGTGGTTCCACCCTAGTTTCCCGCAAGCCGTTGGCTGGCCTGCAGGTCTCAGTTCACGCGGTATAGGGCGTACCCTTCTTCCTTATCCTCCAGGTTGTGCGAGGTTTCGGAAGACAGCTATGGGGTGGTTTCCCGCCTGCTTTGCCCAGAAGCGCTTTCAGCCGGTGGCGCTTCCTCTCTGATGGGTGTGCGGGGCGGTATTGTCCCCGTCATCGCCGGTATATTTGTACTAGAGAATAGCACTATGCAACGGTGCATGTCAACCCTGATTCGGTGATTCCTTATCAAGGAACTTGGCCACCCGCTCCTCGTCGAGCGGTGCGTAGATGCCCCGGGCCCGGGCCACCTGATTGCCGTCGGCGTCGCGGGCTTCCGCCCGGGCCGCGATGATGCGGGAGTTCTGCTTGGCGATCTCGGCTGTGAAGTGGTACGTCTGGCCCACGCGCAGGGGCCGGCGATAGGTGACTTCAATCTTGCGGGTAACAGCGAGCTGCAACTGGGCGAAGATCAGCTGGCTCATGACCTCATCTAAGATGGCGGCTACCACGCCCGAATGGGTGACGCCGGGCGCCCCCTGGAACTCGGCGATGGGCGTGAAGTCGCATTCGGTCTTGTCGCCGCTCAGCGTGACGTTCAGCCGAAGGCCAAGGCGATTCTCTTCGCCGCAGCCGAAGCAGTGCCAGTGCAGCCCCTGCAGGTGGTCGCGTTCTCTGTTGAACGGTTCGGTCATGTACAATCGGCTCCTTTCCGCAGGGAGGTCCCTCTCACCATATTTTACTATACTTGACCACGCTTCGCATCCCCTTAGCGCCCCAGATTCGCCTTCGTGGCGAGCCAGCGGGCCACATCTTCCGGGGGAGCGGGCCGGGCAAAGTGGTAGCCCTGGCCGCGCACACAGCGGAGCATGTGCAGCTGGCGGGCCTGCTCGGCATCCTCAATGCCTTCGGCAATGGTCTCCAACCCGAGGGCGTGCGCCATCTCCACGATGCCGCGCATGAGGGCAGACTCCCGGAAGCCCGTGCCCAGCTGGCTGACAAACGACCGGTCGATCTTGACGATGTCGACGGGGAGACTTCGGAGGTAGGACAGGGAGGAGTAGCCCGTGCCGAAGTCGTCGATGGCGATGCGGACGCCCAGCTCCCGCAAGCGGCGCAGGGTATCGACTTCCGCATCGGACCCCGTGACCAGGGTGCTTTCGGTCACTTCGAGCAGCAGCGTTCCCGGAGGAAGGGGATACTGGCTGAGGGTCTGGCGGACTGCGCCCAGCAGGTTGGGGTCCCGCAGCTGGCGGGCAGAGAGGTTGACACTTACGTAAAAAGGCCCGGCAAGGAGGTCCAGGGAGAGCCACTCATGCGCCTGCCGGCAGGCTTCCTCGAGCACCCAGTGGCCCAGCACTGTAATGAGGCCCGTCTCCTCGGCCATGGGAATGAACTGGCCGGGCTCCACCCGGCCGCGCCGGGGGTGCGCCCACCGCACCAGGGCCTCCACGCCGGTAATCTGGCCTGAGCCGAGGAAGACGATGGGCTGGTACTGGAGGAAGAAGGCGCCCGTCGCCAGGGCCGTGCGCAGATCGGCCTCCAGCTCCAGTCGTTCCAGGGCGGCGCCGGCCATATGTGGCTCAAAGAGAACGTACCGCCCCTTCCCCCTGCTCTTGGCTTCGTGCATGGCGGCATCGGCATGGCGCAGCAGTTCGTCCGGGGTGGCCTGGTCGTCAGCGGTCACGGCGATGCCCATGCTGACCCGCACGTGGACCTGCTTGCCCTGGATCACAAGCGGAGGCTGGAGCTTCTCCGTTACCTGCCGGGCCATCTCTTCCGCCTCGGCGACGCCGGCGCCCTCCAGCAAGATGGCGAACTCATCGGCGCCCAGCCGGGCCACCGTGTCGGTGCGGGGGATGAAGGCCAGAAGCCGTCCGGCCACTCCGGCCAGAACCTGATCGCCCGCCGTGTACCCGAGGCTGTCATTGACCGTCTTGAAGCCGTCGAGATCCAGCATGAGAATGGCCAGGGGCTCCCGGCGGCGGGGCAGAGCCGCCAGGGCATGCTCCATGCGATTCTGAATCAGCGCCCGGTTGGCCAGTCCCGTGAGGGCGTCGTACAGGGCGTGGCGGCGAAGCTCCTCCTCCAGCCTTCTCCGCTCGCTCACGTCGCGGATGTTCAGCACGATGCCCACCAGATCGGGGTCGTGCAGCTGGCTATTGACCGTCGCCTCCACATATCGCCAGGAGCCGTCGGCGTGGCGCCAGCGCCAGTCGCCGGAGCCGGACCCTTCGCCCATGAGGGCAACGGCATGGTCCCGGTCGTCGGGGTGCAGGCCCGCCAACAGGCTGGCGCCGAGCAGAGACTCGGGCAGCAGCCCCATGGTCCGCTCGATGGACGGACTGACGTACCGGAACTCCAGGCCGGCAGTCAGCACGGCGATGATGTCCGACGAATTCTGTACCAGGGAGCGGAAGCGGGCTTCGTTGGCGCGCAGCTCCTCGGCAAGGGAGGCGCCAGCCCGCAGCAGCTTGCCATTCTCCCGCAGGGTGAGCACCTGCCGCAGAACGACCACGGCCATGACCGCAACAACGCCAACGAGCAGCGCCTGCCGGGGCAGATCCAGGCGGACCACGTAGAGCAGCAGCCCGCAGCTGACGGTCACAGCGACGTACGGGGCCAGGAGGACTGCCCACTTCAGGTGCCACGGAGCTTCAGGGTCCGCCTCCGCGTTCCGGGGCGAGAGGACCTGCCACTGGCCGGCCGCGATCACGAGCACCGTGCCGGCCATCCACAACGTATCCGGCCAGTCTCCGGCACTGTAAGCATCGGCCAGGGACATCATGCCAAAGCCGGTGTTGGCAATGACAAAGAGCAGCAGCCCGCCCGACAGGAGCTTCAACGAGCGGGCCGCCACGCCGCTGCCCTGATAGAAGGCAATGTATGCGACGGCGAATATCAGCAGATGGTCGCCCACGGGGTACGCAAGGGTAAGCACGGCTTCCAGGGAGCTGGCGCCGTACTTGAGGGCCGCGGGGCCCAGGATCAGGTACCATGTGATCATGGCGCCGCAGAGCATGACGGTGAGCGCGTCCAGCCACAGCCGAGTCCTGGCGTGCCGGCTGGAGTCCTGAACGGGGAAAGATAGGACGGCCCACAGCACCACGGGGTATTCCATCAAGTAGAAAACGTCCGCCACCGAAGGAAACGGGTCCTGCCCGAGCAGCGCCTCGTAGCCAAACCACGCGATATCGCCCAGTGCGAAGCAGAGGAGACCGAGGGCAAGGCGGCGCCAACCGCGCCTGACCCGCGGGTCGAGATCACGCCTGCCGCCGACCGCCCAGGCGGCTCCCACGGCGGTCAGCGACACCGGCACGAAAGCGCCGTCGCCAATGGCGGCCTGCCAGTGGGGCGGGCCCCACTTGGCCATCTGCCAGCCGGCAAAAAGCGCTGCGTAGAGGGTAGCGATTAAGGTAGGCGCCCAGGGCAGTAGCCCACGTGGTCTAGACATTTATCGCATCAGTCCCCTCAGGCGGGTTGGGTATTAGGGGCATGCTGGCCACCTTAGTATACACTGGAAGTACTGGTTCCGAAATGGTTTGACCGACGACAAAAAATCACAGAACCAGGGTCTGTTCTGTGATTTCCGTGTGCCTTTGCGATTTGCTAGTGACCGGTGGTGGCCTGCGACGACTCCTCGGCCATGGCCGCCGTATGTGCCAGGCAGACCGAGCATCCGTTGCAGAGCGTGACCCGCTCCGCGAAGACGCCTTTGATCGTCTCCAGGCTCTCGTCCCAGTCGGCCGCTTGCTGCACATGAACGGTAACAGCTCGGGGCGCCAGGGTGATCAGGGCCGAGATGAGCAGGTCTTCATAGTTCACTTCGCTCTCGACCATCTCCACGACGAACTCTTCGAGGTACTCGCTTTTGATGGCGCAGCCGTCATCATCGACCAGCCGGAAGGTGCCGCCGGGCCGAATCAGCACGTGCACATGCTCCATCCGGGGCTCCTGAACATCGACGAAGTACTTCAGCAGGCGGACAAACTCCCGGTATTCCCGCTCCATGAGGAAGTCGTCTACCGCCCGGTCAACGGCGTCTTCCACTTCTTCGACATAGTCGCGGAGCCGGAAGGTGATGAAGCCTTCGAGCACCAGTTCATCGGCGGAGTCAAGGTAGTCCCGGAGGCGGTGCAGAACCTGCGCCTTCCGGTTTCCCTTGTACATCTGGCCGGAGGGGGCGCCCTGGTTCAGGTTCTGGCCCGTATAGCGGGCGATGGTGTCCTGCTCATCCTTGGAGAAGTAATAGTACGTTCCGCGGATGGTCCGGCGAATCAGCTCCTGCTCCCATTCCTCGACGATGACGTCGGACAGGGCGCTCGCCACGTAGTGGCGGAGCAAGACGGTCGCATCGCTCGGGGTTTGAGGGGTACGGTCAACGGTGCAGTCGAGAAACGAGAACTTCCCGCGGTTCGTAAGGCCGATGCGAATGCTGACGCCCTCTTCCTGGAGAAACCGGAACTCGTCGTCCAGACGCCGGCGAACTACTTCGATCCCTTCGGCAGTCCCTATCGTGATCGCTTGCACGGCCGTTTCACCCCTTCTGTAGCAGAATCGGCTTCGAGTTGCTCGAAGCCGAGGGTGTCTGCCGTACTAGTATATGACCCGCCGCGAAAGAGTTATACGGCGCCGGCGGCTAGCGGTTGCCTTGTTTCACCCATTGGTGGTAAATTGCGGCACAAGCCGATGTCAGAGCCTGGGCAATTCGCTTGCGGTACGCGCCGTCTCCCAGAAGCTCCCGGTCAGCCTGGTTCGAAATGAAGCCCATTTCCACCAGCAGCGACGGCGCCTTGGTCTTCAGCACGGCCAGGTCTTTGCGGGCAATGGGATCTTCCCGGCGCGTATGCAGGGGCCACCGCCGGAGGACGTCGTCGAAGAAGTAGGCGGCGTCACGCCCGGCGCGGGTGGGCTGGTAGAGGATCAGCATCCCCCGCTCCTGCGTGTTGACAGTGGAGTTGACGTGCAGGCTCAGCATAAGAGCCGTGCGGCAATTGTTGGCGACTTTGATGCGGTAGTTCAGGTCCCGCCGCAGGCGCCCCCCATCGTAGTTGCCGCCGAGGTCGGAGTCGGTCGCGCGGGTCATTACCACCGGGACATGCCGCTCCTCCAGCATCTGCTTCGTCTGCAGGGCCACGTCGAGGACGATCTCCTTCTCCAGCATGCCCGGAATGTTGGCCCCGCCATCGATGCCGCCGTGCCCCGGGTCAATGACAATGGCCGGCGCCGCGGGACAGTCGGGCAGCGCAGGCTCGGAGACACTGCCCACCCGCGCTCCGAGCGCGGCGGCGAGTGCCACCAGCAGAACTGCCACCCCTGTCAACGCAAGACGCCGGCGCCTGGTTCCATGCCATTTCACCGCGGACCGCCTCCCGCACAGTCTATGGACTGGCAGGGGCAGAGATGCTTTTGGGCTACACTTCGCTGAGGTGCTGTCTTCGTGCGGCGACCGCCAACGCAAAGACCGCCACCATGACGATGGCCGATGCGATGCACCACTTGCAGATGGCCCCGATGACGAAGAACTCCAGATAGGTCAGGTAGGCAGAGACGAGCACGCCGAAGAGTGCGACGCCGAACAGGGCCAGCAGCGCCTCCGTGCGCTTCGCCTCCCACTGCAAGGCAGCAATGACGATGGCGATGATCAGCGTGTAGCCCAGCGCACCGTAGACCGGAATGGGAATGCCGGCTACCCAGGCATAGGGGCTGTGCTGTACGCTGGCGCAGCCCTGGCTCGGTCCGCAGGCGATGACGCCCCCGGACATATAGATCCAGGCCAGGTAGAAGGAGATACCCAGGCCGGCCACGGAGAGCAGCGTGGTGACCTGAAGGGTCCGGCGGATGTTCACTACTTTTTCAGCTCCTGCTGAACGATCTGGGCCATGCCGTTTTTCTCAATGATGTAGGTGAGGTCGGAATACGCCTTGCCGTTGACGAAGAAGCTCGGTGTGCCGGTCAGGCCCAGCTTCTGCGCTTCGGCGGTGCTGTCCTTGATCTTCTGCGTGTGGGTGTTGGCGTCGAAGCACTGCTTGAACTTCGGGGCGTCCAGGCCCACGGTCTTGGCAGCATCTTCCAGCTGAACCCTGGTCCACTGCTTCTGGTTGCGCATGAGGAAGTCATGCATGGCCCAGAACTTGCCCTGGTCAGCGGCACACTCGGCCGCTTCTGCCGCCCAGAGTGCCCGCGGGTTGCCCAGCCAGAAATGCCGGTAGGTGAACTTGACGTCGCCAGATGCGATGGGAGCCGCCAACTGCGGCTCGACGGCCTTGTGGGCCGTTCCACAGGTGCCTCAGAGGTAGTCGCCCCACTCGACGACGTTCACCTTGGCCGTAGTCTTGCCCTTGATGTTCCGCTCGGCGGCGTACTGGGCGTCGGTCTTTGCGTTCGGGTCAGCTTTGGGGCCCTTGCCGGCGAGGCTGATGCCGATGAAGGCAGCCACCCCGACCACGGCAACGGCGACCACCCACCAGAGGCCGTTGTCTTTCTTGCGCGGTTTGTTCTTGGTGCCCAACTCCGTATCGCTCCTTCGTGCGTGGTTTCTTCTGATAGTGAAGTATTAGCCATGGGGTGTGTAGAACCCTGCGAACTGGCTCGGCAGGAATGCGCGGAACTGGGACCGAACCAGTAAAGCTATTCTTAGCACGAAACGAGGCCTGGTCGATGCAGGTGTCGCGCATACTGCGGTTCACGGGAATCGGCGTCCTGCTGCTTGTACTCGCTGTGGGCCCCTTCTTCCGGGGCCTCTTCTTCTGGACCGAACTGCTGACGGCGATCGCCCTGTTGGGGCTCGGTTTTGCTGCTTGGGTCCTGGGACGCCGGGTGGAAGGTCTCCCGCTTTCGCTCAGTGGTGGGGTGGCGGGTCTGGCCCTCATGGCCCTGCTGGGCTGCTACCTGGTGCAGTTCGTCTGGGCGGTCTTTCCGAGAGGGAACCTGGACTGGGTCCTGCGGGTTGCCGCCGCAGTGATGGCGTATGTCATGGTGCGGGCCGAGAGTGGTCCGGCCTTGCGCCGGTGGCTGGGCTGGACCTTTGTGGTGAGCGCAGCGGCCGTGGGTGTGCTGGGCTTCCTGGAGTACAGCGGCTTCCTGCTGAAGGATCCCGAGTTGGCGAAGATGCTCTCGCTGGTGAACCTGAATACGAGGATGTTTACCAGCTTCCAGTATCCGAATACGGCGGCGGCCTATTTCCTGGCGGCGGCCTTTGCCGCCGTGGGTCTGGGGCTGGAGGAGATTCGGCCCCTGCGACTAGGGATTGCTGCAGGCTTTGTGGCCTTCCTGTTCCTGGCCTTCTTCTTTACGATCTCGCGAGGGGCCCTGGTGGTCCTGCCGTTTGGCCTGGTGCTCTTCTTCGCCGGTCTTGACCGGGAGAAGCGGTGGCCGGCTCTGCTCGTGCTGGTGGTGGCGGTGGTC
>Ga0196971_1001313_pt1 | contig 11696 bp, 10 predicted proteins | sample S1v_1013CmetaG_FD_148660 | JGI IMG/M metagenome (GOLD analysis project Ga0196971, IMG submission 148660) | Soil microbial communities from Anza Borrego desert, Southern California, United States - S1+v_10-13C | ecosystem: Environmental > Terrestrial > Soil > Desert | place: USA: California... | reverse complement strand
AAAACTCACGTCCACGTCGTCGCCGCGGATGAAGCGCTGCGCGATCAGCGGCCCGTAGTCGTAGCCGGGGTTGTCGATAATCGAGGCGAAGAAGTCTTCCGCGCCGCTGACCACATGCACGCCGGTGGAGCCGGCGCGGTCGAGCGGCTTGACGACAAAGGGCAGTCCGAGCCGGGACACGATGGCATGGAAATCCATGGTCGCCTTTGCCGCAAAGCGGATCGTGTCCGGCACGGGCAGGCCGATGTCGGTGCAGAAGCGGTGGAAGTGCCACTTGTTGTCGAACATGTCGAGCGTGGGCAATGCCGGAATGGGCGTGGTCTTCATCTTCAACCGGCCGCGCACGCGGTTGGCGAGGCGGATGGCATCGCAATCGGCGGGGATCAGGATGACATGGGGATTGCTTTCGGCGAGCCGGTTCACGGCTGCGACGTAGGCCGCGTCCGCGGCGCCGTCGATATCCAGTGTGATCTGCCGCTTGCACAGGCCCGACCATCTCAGGATGCCGGTCGCCTTTCCGCCGACCACCACGCACTTGGCATCGGTAAAACTGCGGATCGCAAGCAGCACGGCCGAGACCACGCGCCTGCAGTTGCCTGTCACGATGAAGTTGATCACCTGCTCTCCCTGTTCGATGCATGTTTTAACCGAAGCATGGCCGCTTGCTTGCGAACATATTTTGAGCCTGCGCAATCGTGCGGGATCGAGGCTTGCAAGAACAAGCGCCGGCTGCGCGTATCATTCCATGACGAAAAAAATTGATGCAGCAATGTGGCGCAAACGGACCGCGCACCGGCTACGCAAAAAAATCCTTGGAGGCCCGCATGAACAACGATAACGATTCCCGCATCCTCGTCGACGGACTGGCATTCCCGGAGGCGCCGCGCTGGCATGAAGGCGCGCTCTGGTTTTCCGACTTCTACACGCACAAGGTCCACCGCCTCGCCGGCGACGGCACGCTCGACACCATCGCCGAAGTGCCCGGCCAGCCCTCGGGACTTGGGTGGATGCCGGACGGCAGCCTGCTCGTCGTGTCGATGCACGACCGCCGCGTGCTGCGCATGGCGGACGGCCGTCTCGTCACCCATGCCGCGCTCGACCGCTACACCCCCTCGCTGTGCAACGACATGGTGGTGGATGCGCAGGGGCGCGCCTATGTCGGCAACTTCGGCTTCGACATGCTCAACAGGGAAGCGCCGAAGCCCACTGTGCTGCTGATGGTGGCTCCGGATGGCGAAACCCGGATTGCCGCCGACAATCTGCTCTTTCCCAACGGATGCGTGATCACGCCCGGCGGCGGCACGCTGATCGTGGCCGAGACCTTCGGCAAGTGCCTCACGGCTTTCGACATTGGGGCGGACGGCAGCCTGGAGAAGCGGCGCATCTGGGCCGAGCTCGGCGATGCCTCGCCGGACGGCATCTGTCTCGATGCGGAAGGCGCGGTATGGGTGGCATCGCCCCCGACCTCGGAATTCCTGCGCGTGCATGAAGGCGGCCGCGTGTCCGAACGCATCCCGGTCTCCGGCCAGGCGATCGCCTGCGCGCTCGGCGGACCGGAGCGGCGCACGCTGTTCATGGTCATCGGGAAGGTGGCAAGGGCGCCGCGCGCACTGGCCGAGCGCAACGGGCGCATCGAAGCGCGGGAGGTCGGCGTGGGCGGCGCCGGCATGCCCTGAGCGTTACCTGGCGTTACTGGCCGGAAGCGATCTGGCGCAAGCCAATGAACTTTCTACCGCCCAAATGTCTTACATACGAATTTGACAACGCCACTTTCCCGGAACGTATGTATGAATCCTATCTCCGTTGATAACGTCGTCGATACATACCGCTTTTACGCTCCCCTTTACGATCGCCTTTTCGGCGCCGTGCTCGAACCCGGCCGCCGCGCCCTCACCGAAGCCGTCTGCGCCATGCGCCCTACCTCCATACTGGAGGTGGGCGTGGGCACCGGGCTGACGCTGGAACGCTATCCCGCGAGCGCCTCGGTGATCGGCATCGACATTTCCACCGAGATGCTCGAGATCGCACGGGAGCGCGCGGAAAAGCTGCCGGGAAGAAGCATCCACCTCGCGGCGATGAATGCCGAGACGATGGACTTTCCCGACGGTTCCTTCGATTGCGTGGCGATTCCCTACGTGCTGTCGGTCACGCCCAACCCCGAGCGCCTGGTGGCCGAGATCCGGCGTGTGTGCCGCCGCAACGGCACGATCCTGATCCTCAACCATTTCAGCGGCAGCCGCTTCTGGTGGTCGCTGGAACGCGCGGTGCGGCCGCTGGCCAACCGCATCGGTTTCCGCTCCGATTTCTGCTTTGACGAGCAGATCCTGAAGCACGACTGGGAGATCCTGTCGGTAAAGAAGGTGAATCTGTGCGGCCTGTCGCGCCTGGTGACGATCCGCAACACCTGATCCCCTAGCCCTCCAATTTTCCGCACGCCTGTTCTTTTTCTAGTAGGATAAGAACAGGCGCCGTTCGCACATCCATTCCCAAGGTTTTCACCGCGCCGCCGTCTGCATCATGCGGAAGCGCAACCCTCGCAGTGCATAACGATAAAGGAGACATAGCATGAGACAGCCTCGTTTTACCCGACGCGATTTCATCAAGTCGGCCGCAGCCGCCACCGCAACCATCGCCTTTCCTGCAATCGCCCAATCCTACCCGTCGCGCCCGGTGCGCCTGATCTGCCCGTGGCCGGCAGGCGGCTCGACCGACGTCGTCATGCGCGCCTTCGCCGAGAGCCTGAGCAAGAACCTGGGCGGCACCGTGGTGCTGGACAACAAGCCCGGTGCCGGCGGCATCCTCGGCGCCGTCGAACTCGTGAACGCCAAGCCGGACGGCTATACGCTGTCGCAGCTGCCGCTCGGCATCTTCCGCATCCCGCACATGCAGAAGGTAGCATTCGACCCGATGAAGGATCTGACTTACATCGCCTGCCTGACCGGCTATACCTTCGGTCTGGTGGTGCGCTCGGATTCGCCGATCAAGAGCATCAAGGATCTCGTCGATTACGCGAAGGCCAATCCCGAGACCTTCTCGTATGGCTCCACCGGCACCGGTACCACGCCGCACCTGGTGGTGGAACAGTTCGCCAGGCGCGCCGGCATCAAGCTGATGCACGTACCGTTCAAGGGCAATGCGGACGGCATGCAGGCGCTGCTGGGCGGGCACGTGATGGCGCACAGCGATGCGACCGGTTGGGCATCCGCCGTCGAAGCCGGCCGCGCGCGCCTGCTGGCGACTTATGGCAGCAAGCGCACCAAGCGCTGGCCCAACGTGCCGACGCTGCTGGAGCTGGGCTACCAGACCGTGTCCGATTCGCCCTTCGGCATCGGCGGGCCGAAAGGCATGGAGCCGGCTATCGTCACCCGCCTCCAGGACGCGCTGCGCAAGACCCTGGACGACCCGGCGGTGCAGACGACGCTCGACAAGTTCGACCAGCCGGTGATCTGGATGGATAGCGCAACCTATACCAAGTTCGCGCAGGACACCTACCGCGAAGAGAAGGAAACGATCGAGAGCCTCGGGCTGGCCAAGACGAGCTGAGCGGACGCGCCGGCGGCGGTACGGCAAGCGCCGCTGCCGGCCATATTCTTTCCTCGCGGAATCGCATTTCAGCAACTATCATGAAATGACTTGAAGGACGCGAACAGCTTGCCATGCCTTTCATTTCCACCTGGATGAACGCGCTCGCCGCCTGCATGCGGTCCCGGGCCTGCAGGCCGGAACTGACGGCGCTCCTCGACAACTCTCCCGATCTCATCGCACGTTTCGACGATGGGCTGCGCTGCACCTACATCAACAGCAGAGTACAGGCTTACTTCAAGGTACCGCCGGAACGCGTGATCGGCAAATCCGTCGCCGAACTCCGCCCGTGCAGGAGCCTGCGCAAAATGCTGATGCGGCTCTTGCACGACGGCGGCGAAGCCACGCAAGAGTACAAGGATGGCGGCCGCAGCTTCGAGGCGCACTGCGTCGCCGAGCCGGGTGCGGACGGGACTGGCAGCTCCGTCCTGTGCATCGTGCGCGACGTGACGGCCCGCCGCCGGGCCCAGGAGGAGTTGAAGCACCAGGCGACGCACGACCCGCTGACCGGCCTGCCGAACCGCGCCCTTCTCACCGATCGCCTGATGCAGGCGATCAGCTATGCGCAGCGCTACCACCGCGCGATCGCCGTCGCCTTCCTCGACCTCGACAGGTTCAAGCACATCAACGATACGCTCGGCCACGATGCCGGCGACCAGTTGCTGAAGACCGTCGCCGCCCGCCTATCGGCCTGCGTGCGCGATTCCGACACCGTGGCACGCCTGGGCGGCGACGAGTTCGTGCTGGTGCTCTACGACCAGGCCAACGAAGAGATCACCTGCCAGGCGCTGCGGCGCGTGCTCGGCAGCATTTCACAGCCGATGGAGATTTGCGGACGCGAATTGACGATCAGCTGCAGCATCGGCTTTGCGGTCTATCCGCAGGACGGGCGCGACGCCGACACGCTGATCAAGAACGCCGATACGGCCATGTACCGCGCCAAGGAACGGGGGCGCGACACCTTCCGCTTCTATGACGAGGACCTGCACGCGCGCATCAACGAGCGGCTGCGCTGTCCGGAAGCCTTGCCATCGCGCGTACCGTGACGGCGATGGCGGTCCTGCCGGCTTACTTCAGGAGAGTACGCGCCAGGGCTTCGAGCCGGGCTGTATAGGCAGCGGGCTCCAGCTCCCTGCGCGCGACGCCGCTTTCGGTTGCGGCAGCGGCGATCTTCGGCGTCACGCCGGTCAGCAGGCGCTCATCGAGCAGTGTCGGCACGATGTACTTCTTGCTGAAGCGTGCATCGCTGCGCGCCATCTCCGCGAGGGCGACGACGCAGGCGCGCTTCATGGCCTGGTTGATGTTGGTCGCGGCGCTGTCGAGCGCGGCGCGGAAAAGGTAAGGGAAGCACAGGGCGTTGTTGATCTGGTTCGGATAGTCGGAACGGCCGGTGGCGACGATGGCGTCGGGCGCGGCTTCGAGCACCAGTTCCGGACGCAGTTCCGGCTCCGGGTTGGCCAGCGCGAACACGATGGGTTGCGCCGCCATCTTCTTCACGTCTTCCTGTTTCAGCAGGCCGGGGCCGGAGAGGCCGAGGAAGACGTCCGCCATGCCGATCACGTCGGACAGCGTTTGCGCCGTCGTGTCCTGCGCCCAGGCGCGCTTTTCCCCGGTGAGCTCGCGCGCGGTGGTCAGCACGCCGCGGCTGTCGCACACGTAGACATTCTCGCGGCGCACACCCAGGTCCACTAGCATGTCGAGGCAGGCCAGTGCCGCCGCGCCCGCGCCGGAGCACACCACCTTGGCCAGCGAGATGTCGCGGCCGGTCAGGTGCAGCGCGTTGAGGAAGCCGGAGCCGACGACGATGGCGGTGCCGTGCTGGTCGTCGTGGAATACCGGGATCGACAGGCGCTCGCGCAGCTGGCGCTCGACCGCGAAGCATTCCGGTGCCTTGATGTCTTCGAGGTTGATGCCGCCGAAGGTGGGATGGAGGGCGGCGATGATCTCGACCAGCTTGTCCGGGTCGGTCTCGTCGATCTCGATGTCGAAGGCATCGATGCCGGCAAACTTCTTGAACAGGACTGCCTTCCCTTCCATCACCGGCTTGCCGGCAAGCGCGCCGATGTCGCCCAGGCCGAGCACCGCGGTGCCGTTGGTGATCACGCCCACGAGGTTGCCCTTGGCGGTGTATTCGTAGGCCTTGGCGGGGTCCTTGTTGATCTCGACGCAGGGCACGGCGACGCCCGGCGAGTAGGCCAGCGCCAGGTCGGCCTGGCTGGCGACCGGCTTGGTCACCTGGATGGCGATCTTGCCGCGCTGCCCGGCGGCGTGGTATTCGAGTGCTTGTTGTTCCAGCGTGGTCATCGTGAAGCTTTCTGTCAGGTTGATCCGGAAGAGTCCGATCGAAAACACGCGCAGAATGCGGCGGCCCGCGCTGCCTGCGTGGTCGCAGTCGCGCGATGGTTTTCGAGCGGACTCGATATCTCGTCGTGGATTGTCGAACGCCTCCAGGCGTCGGGCGGTCAGGAACTGTCCGGCTTCCGGACATTGCACAGGGATCTCTCGTGCACGGTTCTTGCCGTCGTGTGCGGCCCGCGCAAGGCTGCTTAAGCCATCCGCGTTCCGTGGGCGGGCATGCCGCAGCGACGCAAGCGGCATCTCCCGGTTTCTCCCGCTGATAAGGGAGAAGGAGCAAACACGTCTCCCCGCGGCGGGACCGCAGGGAGGCGATAGACTAGCATAATCCGGCGCAATCCGGGCGTATAGCGGTATGGCTTTGCCGGACGTTCAGCGGAAGGCTTCGGCCAGCGACATGACGCGCGGCGCGACGGTGATGTTGAAGCCGGCGAGGACTTCGCCGAGCTGCTGCAAGTTGGATTCCTTTTCCGCCGCGGTCCAGCCTTCGAAAATGTCGGTGCCGGGTTTCTGGAAGTGGATGTCGACGACCTTCCTGCCGTCGTGATGGGTGTAGGGCTTGGTGAACACCTGCTTGAAGCCGAGGCCTTCGACCGCGCCGATGAACCCGGAAGGCGGGTCGGCCGCATCGACCGCGGCATACACCATGAATGTCTTGCCCGGCGGCTTGGCCGCGATATCCACCGCAAAGACACCGGGCGCGACCGGCGCCGACGTGCTCTTCAGAAAAAGCATATAACCCTCTTCCGGCAATCCAATGATCGAGGGAATATGCCACAAATATCTTTCCTGTAGAACAGTTGTCTTTCTTGCCAGCGCTACCGTACTATTGCGGCAAGACAACTTTGCAGGCATGCCCATGTTCGTCGGCCACTACTCCGCAGCCTTCCTTGCCAAGCGCGTCGCCCCCTCGGTGCCGCTTCCGGTGTATTTCATCGCCTGCCAGTTGATCGACCTGTTCTGGGGCGGGCTGGTGCTGCTCGGCATCGAGAAGCTGCGCGTGATCCCCGGCTTCACGCGCTCCAACGGACTGGATCTGTATTTCATGCCCTACACGCACAGCCTGTCGTCGGCGGTGCTGTGGTCGGTCGCGGCGGCCCTGCTGTTCTGGCTGTGCACCCCGCGGCTGGCGCAAAGGATGCGCTGCGCGTTCGCCATCGGCCTGACCGTGGCGGCGCATTGGATGCTGGACCTGCTGGTGCATATCCCCGACCTGCCCCTGTGGTTCGACAGCATGAAGGTAGGCCTGGGGTGGTGGAACTACCGGACCTTCGCACTCCTGCTGGAGCTCGGCCTGCTGTGGGGGAGCGTGCTGCTGTGCCTGAAGCAAGCCGGCGACCGGCGCGCACGCTACCTGCTTCTTGCGGCAGGCATGAGCGGCCTGCAACTGTACAGCCTCTTCAAGCAGCCGGCGGCACCGGCCGCCGTCGCGATGCAGCTCCTGGCCGCCTATCTCGCCCTCACCGCCTGTGCCTGGTGGGCAAGCCGCCGCCCTGCGATCAGCGCGGGAACGGCGACAGCGGCGTGACCTTGGTTTCCTTCTGCGGCGGCGTGCGCGCCACGTTCATGATCATCGACACCGTGGTGAAGTACCCCGCCAGCCCGACCATGTCGATCACGCCACGCTCGCCGAAGCGCTCCACCGCGCGCCGGTAAGTCTCGTCCGACACGCCCTGAGTGCGGGCCAGCTCGTCGCACAGGTCATACGCAATCTCTTCGTCTTCAGCCATGCCGCGCGGGCGCCGGCCTTCCGCCAGCGCATCGAGGACTTCCTGCTTCACCCCGGCCTTGAGCGCCAGCGGGTAATGCATGCACCACTCGAACTGCTGCGTCCACTGGCGCGACACGATCAGCATCACCCATTCGTTGATCCGTGTTTCGAGCGCGCTGTGGAAGCGGATATATTCGCCGACCTTCTGCAGCCGGTTCATCAACTCGGGACTGCGCATGAGCGGGATGAAGGGGCCGAACACGGCGCCGCGCGGGCCGTTGATCAGTTCCTGCGCCGCCGCCTTCTGGGCGTCGTCCATCGCGTCCATCGCCAGCGGCGGCATGCGCTCCGGGCCAGCCATGCAGTTTGTCGGGTCGAGTCTGGTGGTGCCGTAGCTCATGTCGCTTCCTTTCGTTCAAGTCGATTGTCCTGTCCCCGCCCGAGCAGCAAGGCGCTGCCGGCCAGCAGCACGGCCGCGATGACCAGCGCCGTCGAAAAACTGCCGCCGCCGGCGCCCGATACGGTGAGCGGCCCGATGATCTGGCCCGCGGCAAATGCCGAGGTCATTGCCGCGATCAGGACCGTGGCATTGCCGGCCGCAATGCGCTTGCCTTCCTGCAGCGCCGCCAGCGTGATGACCATGAAGGTGCCGCCAACGCACAGCGCGGCCACGAACACTGCAAGGAGGCCGGGCATGACGGCCGGCAGCACGACGCCGGCGGCCATCACGAAATGGCTCAGCATCCAGAGCCGCCGGTTGCCCATGCGAGCGACCAGCCAGGCGACGGCCAGCGTCGATAGCGCCGCGGCAAGGCCGAAGATCGGCCAGGACCAGCCGAACAGCGAGGAATCCTGCAGCGCGTTGCGCGCCATGACCGGCAGGAAGGTGGCGGGGATGATGTAGCCAAAGCCGAACACGCCGTAGCAGAACACGAGGCGTACCGCATCCATGTTCCATTTGTAGCGGGCGTGGGCCGTCGGCCCGCCGGCCGCGGCGTCGGTGGCGCGGAAGAAACGCCATGTCGCGGCCGCGACCGCCAGCGACAGCAATCCCATCGATAGCCAGGCTTGGGGCGACGGCGCCTCGGCGCGGATCAGCGCCAGGCACAGCAGGCCTGCCAGTGCGATGCCGGTTCCCACCCCGGCGAACACGAGGCTGTTGAGGAAAGGACGCTGGTAGCGCGCCAGCGAACCCATGCACCATGCCGACACCGAGATCAGCACCCAGGCGCTGGCCATGCCGGCCAGCAGGCGCAGCACCAGCCAGACCGCAAACGGCAACTGCATGCCCATCGCCAGTGTCAGCACGGCAACGGCAAGCAGGCCGCCGCGGATAGCGTGCTCCGGCCGGATGCGCACCACCATTGCGCTGAGCGCACCCAGCAGGTAACCGAGATAGTTGGCCGAGGCGAGCAGGCCGCCGGAGGCGATTGAGAGTCCGGCATCCTGCATCATCATCGGCATGACGGGCGTAAACGCAAAACGCCCGATGCCCATGGCGACGGCAAGCGCCGACAAGCCGGCAAGCGCCTTGGCAAGCGGCCCGGCTTCGGGGCGGAGTGCGCCGATGGGGCGCGCGGTGGTGGAATCCTGTCTGTTCATGCTAGCAGTCTACCTTGACCAAGGCATCCTTAAAAATGAATAATGGAGATAGGAGGTTCTCAAAATGAGAAACATCGACCTGGATTCCCTGCACATCTTCAAGGCTGTCGTGGACTACGGCGGCATCACCAAGGCGGCCAGCCAGCTCAACCGCGTGCAATCGAACATCACTACCCGCGTCAAGAACCTGGAAGACCGGCTGGGCGTGAAACTGTTCCAGCGCCAGGGCGGCAAGCTGGTGCTGTCGCCGGAAGGCACGCAGCTCCTGTCCTATGCCGACCGCCTGCTGCGCCTGGCGTCCGAGGCCGAAGCCTCGCTGCGCCAGGGAACGCCGCGCGGCACCTTGCGCATCGGCACGATGGAGAGCACCGCGGCGGCCCGCCTGCCACCCCTGCTGTCGCGCTATCACCAGCGCTTTCCGGAAGTGCAGATCGAACTCGTCACCGGCACCTCCGGGGCCTTGATCGGGCGCGTGCTGCGCTTCGAAGTCGAGGCGGCCTTCGTCGCCGAGCCCTTTACCGCGACCGGCCTGGACATGCAGGAAGCCTTCCGCGAGGAACTGGTGCTGATCACGCCGAAAAACAGCCCGCCGGTGAAGACGCCGAAGGATTTGAGCAAGCATACGCTGATTGCCTTCACCACCGGCTGCTCCTACCGGCGGATCCTGGAGGAATGGCTGGGCATGTCGTCCATCGTGCCCGACCGCGTGCTCGAGCTCGGTTCCTATCATGCGATCGTGGCCTGCGTCGCCGCCGGTTCGGGCGGCGCCATCGTGCCGCGCTCGGTGCTTGCCGTGGTGCATGCGGAAAACGAGGTGGCTGCCTATCCGCTGCCCGAGCGTGTCGCCCGCGCGAAAACCTGGCTGGTGTGGCGCGAGGGGCATCAGTCGGTGGCGCTCGATGCGCTCAAGGGCGAGTTGCAGAAGCAAAAGCGCTGACGCGTCCGAAGTATTTTTTTCCTTCCACCGCGTAGTTCTTACGCATGTGGCGCGCACCGCCTTGCGCGCATGCACGCGCCGCCGCTGGCATAAACGCTGCATTCCTGTCCCTGCCGCATTGCGCCTTCCAGGCAATGCGAATTGGCGCTCGTCCGTCCCAGACAGGAGATCCGGCAATGAAGAGCTTTCCCTTCGGATTGAACATCCGCATCGCCATCGCCATGCTCGGCGCCTTGTCCCTTGTTTCCTGCAGCGGCGGGGGCGGCGACAGCGGCACGACCACACCGGCCAGCAGCTCCCCAGCGCCGGCCGCGACGCAAGCGGCGGTCTCGGAACTGGTCGACACCTTCGCCTCCACGCTCACGGCAGCGCAGGTCGTGCCGCAGCGCTCAAGCGCGGCCACCGCTGCTGGCACCGTCGTCATCCAGCCGGCCACGCGCCTGATGACTGCGACGCTGACCACGACGGGCATCGCCGGCACTGCGGCGGATATCCAGCAGGCACCGGCGGGCCTGAACGGGCCGATTGTTTTCCCGCTGACAGAGACCTCGCGCGGCAGCGGCGTCTGGACCGCGCGCGCGGTGCTGACCGAAGCGCAGCACAACGCCTTCCGCGCGGGCGATTTCTATTTCAACGTGCGCAGCACCAACTTCGGCGAGGGCGAGATCCGCGGCCAGATCCTGTCGCAACAGCCGGGGACGACGCCGGCAACTTCGACCAGTACCGGCACGGGCACCAGCGCCAACACCGGCACCACCAGCGTCGGCGCCGGGCTCAATCCCTTCGTCACCTCCACGGGCACCTTCCTCACTGCGCTGCGGGGCTCGCAGGAAGTGCCGCCGAACACGAGCGTCGCACTGGGCTCCGGCACGGTGCTCGTCAACCCTGCCAACGGGCAGCTGATTGCCGGCGTGACGACTTCCGGCATTGCGGGAACCTCGGCGCATATCCATGAAGCACCGCAAGGGGTGAACGGCCCGATCATCTTCCCCCTCGCGGAATCGGTTGCGGGCAGCGGCGTCTGGACGACCAGCGTGGTGCTCACCGAAGCGCAACTGGCCTCCTTGCAGGCAGGGAATTTCTACTTCAACGTCCACAGCGCCGCCTTCCCCAACGGCGAAATCCGCGGCCAGATCCTGCCGCAGACCATCTCGCTCGAATTCGTCACCGGCGCCGCAGGAAGGCCCGGCGCGACGAACGGCACAGGCACAGGGCTTACCGGGACAGGGACGGGAATAACCGGGACAGGGACGACTGGAACAGGGACGACCGGAACCGGCATGACAGGCACCGGCCTGACCGGTACGGGAACAACCGGATCAGGATTGACGGGAACAGGGGTGACTGGAACAGGTACCGGGCTGACCGGCACAGGCACGGGAATCACCGGCACAGGCACCGGACTCACCGGCACAGGCACCGGACTCACCGGCACGGGCACCGGAATCACAGGCACCGGACTCACGGGCACGACGGCAACCGGAGCCACCGGCGCCGGCCTGCCCGGAA
>Ga0196971_1001312_pt1 | contig 11698 bp, 8 predicted proteins | sample S1v_1013CmetaG_FD_148660 | JGI IMG/M metagenome (GOLD analysis project Ga0196971, IMG submission 148660) | Soil microbial communities from Anza Borrego desert, Southern California, United States - S1+v_10-13C | ecosystem: Environmental > Terrestrial > Soil > Desert | place: USA: California... | reverse complement strand
ACCACCTCGCAGGGTGCCCTCGACCCGGCGGTGCTGCTGGGCCTGGGTGCCGCGGCCGAGGACGACCTGGGCTCCCGCCGCTCCCACCACGAGGAGGAAGGCGACGACCACGACCACGACGAGTTCGAGAGCTTCGTGGTGACGCTGGCGACGGTGACCGACCCGGCCGAGGTGGAAGCGCGCATCCGCGCCACCGCCGCCGCGCACGACATCCTGCGGATCAAGGGCTTCCTCGACGTGGCCGGCAAGGCGATGCGGCACGTCATCCAGGGGGTGGGTGACCGCATCCAGGGCTATTACGACCGCCCGTGGAAGCCCGGCGAGGCGCGGCAGAGCCGGCTGGTGGTGATCGGCCAGCGCGGGCTGGACCGCGACGCCATCGCCGCGGCCCTGGCCGGGTAAGGCCATGCACCTCCTGGCCGCGCAGCCCGGCAGCCTGGGCGACGGCGGCGAGGCCGTCGACCTCGGCCAGAGCCCGGGCGACATTGTCTTCCTCAGCGCCGCCGACACCGAGCTGGCGTGCCTTGCCGCCGCCTGCGACCGGCTGGGCGCGGCGGCGCCGTCGCTGCGCCTCGCCAACATCCTTCAGCTCGGCCACAACCTGTCGGTGGACGTCTACGCCGAGTCCACGGTGGCGAAGGCGAAGCTGGTGGTGCTGCGCCTGCTGGGCGGCGAGCGCTACTGGCCCTACGGCGTCGAGCAGATCGCGGAGACCTGCCGGCGCCACGGCATCCCGCTGGCGGTGCTGCCCGGCGACGACCAGCCGGACCCGGAACTGGCGCGGCGCTGCACGGTGGCGCCTGAGGCGGCGCACCGGCTGTGGCAGTACGGCGTGCACGGCGGCATCGACAACGCGGTGGAACTGCTGCGCTATGCGTCGTTCCTGATCGGCCGTGGCACGGAATGGCGTGAGCCGGCGCCGCTGCTGCGCGCAGGGCTGTACTGGCCGGGGGCCAGCCGGCCCGACCTGGAGACGGTGCGCGCACACTGGAGCGACGGCGCGCCGGTGGCGGCCATCCTGTTCTACCGGGCGCTGGTGCAGGCGGCGAACCTGGCGGTGATCGACGCGCTGATCGACGCATTGCGCGCCGAGGGGCTGAACCCGCTGCCGGTCTACACAACCAGCCTGAAGGAGGGCGCCGCCGCGGCCGTGGTGGCGGAGCTGCTGGGCGCGGCCGGGCCGGACGTGATCCTCAACGCCACCTCCTTCGCCGTGTCGCAGCCGGGCGCGGCGCGTTCGCCGACGCCCTTCGACGAGTCCGACTGCCCGGTGTTGCAGGTGGTGTTCTCCGGCGGTTCGGAAGCGGCGTGGCGGGCCGGGACCGCCGGCCTGTCGGCGCGCGACATCGCCATGAACGTCGCCCTGCCCGAGGTGGACGGCCGCATCCTCGCCCGCGCCGTCAGCTTCAAGGCCGAGGCGCGCCGGCATGAGGCGACGCAGAGCTGGATCCTGGATTATCGCCCGGTGCCCGACCGGGTGGCCTTCACCGCGCGCCTCGCCGCCGGCTGGGCCCGGCTGCGCCGCACCCCCGCGGCCGAGCGCCGGATCGGCATCGTGCTGGCGAACTACCCGAACCGCGACGGCCGCTTGGCGAACGGCGTCGGCCTGGACACGCCGGCCGGCGTGGTCGAGGCGCTGAAGGCCATGGTGGTGGCAGGTTATGCGGTGGACGGCGCGCCTTTGGACAGCGCCGCGCTGATGGCGGCGATGCAGGCGGGCGTCACCAACGACGTGACCGCGCTGGACGCCCGCATCGTGCGCGAGACGATGAGCGTGGCGGAGTACCGGGAGTTTTTCGACGCGCTGCCGGAGGTGGTGCGAACGGCGGTGAACGAGAGGTGGGGGGAGGCGGAGCGCGATCCATTTGTGGCGGACACTTGCCCCCACCCTTCCCATGCTTCGCATGGGTCCCTACCCTCCCCCGCTGCGCAGGGGAGGGACTTTGGGGATGGCAGCGGAGTTCCCTCCCCTGCGCAGCGGGGGAGGGTTAGGGTGGGGGCAAGTGCCAGCGAGGCGAAGGCCTTCCGCCTCCCCGTCCTGCGCCTCGACAACGTTGCGGTCGCCATCCAGCCGGCGCGCGGCTACAACCTCGACCCGGCGGGCAGCTACCACGACCCGGCTTTGGTGCCGCCGCATTCCTACCTGGCGTTCTACGCCTGGCTGCGCCTGCATTTCGGCGCGCACGCGGTGATCCATTTCGGCAAGCACGGCAACCTGGAATGGCTGCCCGGCAAGGCGCTGGCGCTGTCCGAAGCCTGCTTCCCCGAGGTGGCGCTGGGCGCGCTGCCGCACCTCTACCCCTTCATCGTCAACGACCCCGGCGAGGGCACGCAGGCCAAGCGCCGGGCATCCGCCGTCATCATCGACCACCTGACCCCGCCGCTGACCCGCGCCGAGAGCTACGGCCCGTTGCGGGAACTCGAAATGCTGGTGGACGAGTACTATGAGGCGGCCTCGCTCGACCCGCGCCGCCTGCCGGAGCTGCGCTCGCGCATCCTCGACCTGTCGGCCAGCACCGGCATCGCCGCCGACTGCGGCGTGGCGCCGGACGACGATCCGCCGACCGCGCTGTCCAAGCTCGACCGCCACCTGTGCGAGCTGAAGGAGCTGCAGATCCGCGACGGTCTGCACATCTTCGGCCGCTCGCCCGACGGCGTGCAGCGCGACACCCTGCTGGTGGCGCTGGCCCGCCTGCCCCGGGGGCCTGGGGAGGGCAAGGACGCCTCGCTGATCCGCGCGCTGGCCGGCGACCTGGGCCTCGACGGTTTCGACCCGCTGGACACCGACATGGCTGAACCCTGGACCGGCCCGCGCCCGGCGGCGCTGGTGTCGGCCGAGCCCTGGCGCACGGCCGGCGACACGGTGGAGCGGCTGGAGGTGCTGGCGCTCGCCCTGGTCGCCGGTGAAACCGCCTGCGACCCGGCCTGGACGCGCACCGCCGCCGTGCTGGAGTGGATGCGCAATGAGCTGGCGCCCATGGTGGACGCCTGCGGCGGGGCGGAGATCGACGGGCTGCTGCGCGGGCTGGAGGGGCGCTTTGTGCCGCCCGGCCCCTCCGGCGCGCCGACCCGCGGCCGGCCGGAGGTGCTGCCGACGGGCCGCAACTTCTACTCCGTGGACACCCGCGCGGTGCCGACGCCGGCGGCGTGGCAGCTCGGCTGGGCCTCGGCCATGCGGGTGGTCGAGCGCTACATGCAGGAGCACGGCGACTGGCCGCGCACGCTCGCGCTGTCGGCCTGGGGCACGGCCAACATGCGCACGGGCGGCGACGACATCGCGCAGGCGCTGGCGCTGATGGGTGTGCGGCCGACCTGGGACACCGCCACCGGCCGCGTCACCGGCTTCGAGATCCTTCCCCCCGGCGTGCTCGACCGGCCGCGCGTGGACGTGACGCTGCGGGTGTCGGGCTTCTTCCGCGACGCCTTCCCGGCGCAGATCGATCTGGTGGACCAGGCCGCCCGCGCCGTCGCCGCGCTCGACGAGCCGGAGGAGGTCAACCCCCTGGCCGCCCGCGTGCGCCACGACCGGGAACGGCTGGAGGCCGGTGGCGTGAGTGCGGACGAGGCGGCGCGGCGCGCCGGCTTCCGCGTCTTCGGCTCCATGCCCGGCGCCTACGGCGCTGGCCTGCAAGCCTTGATCGACGAGCGCGGCTGGCAGACCGACAAGGACCTCGCCGACGCCTACCTCGCCTGGGGCGGCTACGCCTACGGCACTGGGACGCACGGCGCCCCGGCGCGTGCGCAGTTCGCCGAGCGGCTGTCATCGGTGGAACTGGTGCTGCACAACCAGGACAACCGCGAGCACGACCTGCTGGACAGCGACGACTACTACCAGTTCGAGGGCGGCATCACCGCGGCGGTGCGCGTGCTGTCCGGCCGCCAGCCGGAAATCTTCCACAACGACCACTCCCGCCCCGAATCCCCGCGCGTGCGCACGCTGAAGGAGGAGATCGCCCGCGTGGTGCGCGCCCGCGTGGTGAACCCGAAGTGGATCAAGGGCGCCATGCGCCACGGCTACAAGGGGGCGTTCGAGCTGGCGGCCACGGTGGACTACCTGTTCGCCTTCGCCGCCACGGCGCGGTGCGTGGGCGACCACCATTTCGATGCGGTGTTCGACGCCTATGTCATGGACGACGAGGTGCGCGCCTTCATGGAGGAGGCGAACCCCGCGGCGCTCAAGGAGATGGCGGAACGCCTGCTGGAAGCGCTCGACCGCGGCCTGTGGCGCCCGCGCGCCAACGCCGCCCACATCACGCTGAGGGAACTCAGCGGCCAGGGAGGAGACGAGGAATGAGCGACGAAGAAATCGTTGGCGGTGAGGGCGAGGACGTCAACGCCCGCCACGCCGAGAAGATGGCCAAGAAGAAGGCGGCGCGCGACCGCATGCTGGCCGGCAAGACCATCGAGAAAGGCCTGCTGATCGTCCACACCGGCAAAGGCAAGGGCAAGTCCACCGCCGCCTTCGGCATGGTGCTGCGCGCGGTCGGCCACGGTATGCGCACGGGCGTGGTGCAGTTCGTCAAGGGCAAGTGGGCGACCGGCGAGCGCACGGTGCTGGAGCGCTTCCCCGATCTGGTCGAGTTCCACGCGCTGGGCGAGGGCTTCACCTGGGAGACGCAGGACCGCGAGCGCGACATCGCCTCGGCCCGCGCCGCCTGGGACGCCGCCAAGCGCCTGATCGAAAACCCGGACATCCGCGTCGTGCTGCTGGACGAGCTGAACATCGTGCTGCGCTACGGCTACCTGCCGCTGGAGGAGGTGCTGGAGTATCTGCGCGCCAAGCCCGCCGACACGCACGTCATCGTCACCGGCCGCAACGCCGCCGAGGAGCTGATCGAGGCCGCCGACTTGGTGACCGAGATGACGCAGATAAAGCACCCGTTCCGCGAGGGCGTGAAGGCGCAGGCCGGCATCGAGTTCTGAGTCCCGGCGTCGTTTCCCGGCTGACCAGAACATTTGCGGACTTTCGTCATCCCCGCGAAAGCGGGGATCCAGTGCGAGCGTCGGCGAGCCTCATGAGTCATGTCGCCGCTGTCGCGGCTCAGACTGGATCCCCGTTTTCACGGGGATGACGGGAAACGGGTGAGAGGCAGGCCAAACAGAAGGGAGCTGCCATGGAGCGCCACCACGACCTGCGTCCGCGCATCGAGCGCGCCGCCGGCAGCCCGGTGGCGGCCCTGCATCACCTGTCCGGTGGGCACAACGCCACACTGTGGACGGTGACGCTCGCCGATGGGCGCCGGCTGGCCGCCAAGGCGGGGCATGGGCTGGAGCCGGAGGGCTTCATGCTGCGCTACCTGGCGGCGCACGGCGCGCTGCCGGTGCCGGCGGTGCACCACGGCGACGACGGCCTGCTGCTGATGGACTTCGTCGAGACCGGCGGCGCCATCACCCCGGCCGCCGAGGAGCACGCGGCCGAGCTGGTCGCCGCCCTGCACGCCGTCACCGCCCCACGCTACGGCTTCCCGCGCAGCACGCCCATCGGCCCGCTGCCGCAGCCCAACGACGAGAGCAACGACTGGATCGCCTTCTTCCGCGACCGGCGCCTGCTGCACATGGCCCGCGCCGCACTGGACGAGCACCGCATCGATTCCGCCCTGATGGCCCGCATCGAGGCGCTGGCGGCCCGCCTGCCCGCGCTGATCGGCACACCGGCACCGCCGTCGCTGGTGCACGGCGATCTGTGGACCGGCAACGTGCTGGTGCGCGGCGGGCGGGTGGCCGCCTTCATCGACCCGGCGATCCACCATGCCGACCCGGAGGTGGAGTTGGCCTTCACCACCCTGTTCGGCACCTTCGGCGACGCCTTCTTCCGCCGCTACGGCGAGATCCGGCCGCTGCGCCCCGGCTTCTTCGAGGCGCGGCGCGACCTCTACAACCTCTATCCGCTGCTGGTGCACGTGCGGCTGTTCGGCGGCTCCTACGTCGGTGGAGTCGAGCGCACGGTGCGGCGGTTCGTGGGGTGATCGGCAATGACGAATGCCCCCACCCTACCCCTCCCCCGCTGGGCGGGGGAGGGAACTCCGCCGCCGCCGTGAAAACCCTCCCCCGCCCAGCGGGGGAGGGTGGCCGCGCGAAGCGCCGGCCGGGTGGGGGCACGTGCGGCCGACGTTACGCCTTCCGCTCCGGCCGCAACACATGAACATGCGCCGGATCGTACAGCGCGCTGTCGCGGAAGCCGTGGGCGTCGAGGACGCGGCCGACCAGCACCAGCGCGGTGCGCGTCAGCTTGGCCTCGCGCACGCGGGCCCGGATGTCGGATAGGGTGCCGCGGATCACCTGCTGGTCCGGCCAGGTGGCGCGGTAGACCACCGCCACCGGGCAGTCGGCGCCGTAGTGCGGCGACAGCTCGGTCACGATGTGGTCCAGGTTGCGCACCGACAGGTGGATCGCCAGCGTCGCCCCGGTGCGGCCGAGGTTCGCCAGCTCCTCGCCCGGCGGCATGGGCGACGACTTCATGGCGGTGCGCGTCAGGATGATGGTCTGCGCCACCTCCGGCAGCGTCAGCTCGGTCGCCAGCACCGCCGCGGCGGCCGCGAAGGCCGGCACGCCCGGCGTCACGTCGTAGGGGATGCCGAGGTCGGCCAGCCGGCGCATCTGCTCGGCCGTGGCGCCGTAGATCGACGGGTCGCCGGAGTGCACGCGCGCCACGTCCTGGCCGGCAGCGTGCGCCGCCTGCATCTCGGCGACGATCTCGTCGAGCGTCATCGGCGCGGTATCGATGACCCGCGCGCCCGGCGGGGCGTAGCCCACCACCTCCTCCGGCACCAGGGAGCCGGCGTAGAGGCAGACGGGGCACTTCGCGATCAGGTCGCGTCCGCGCACGGTGATCAGGTCGGCGGCCCCCGGACCGGCGCCGATGAAATGGACGGTCATCGCTTACCCCTCCCGCTTGGCCGCATAGCCGCGCGGCGTATAGACCCAAGCCCCGCCGTCGCCGCGCGGCACGGTGCGCGTCTCGGACGAGCCGATCAGCACCAGCGTCAGCATGTCCACCTGAGAGGCGTCGAGGTCGCCCAGCGTGGTCAGGCGGATCGTCTCCCCCTCGCGGCCCAGGTTGCGGGCCAGCACCACGGGCGTGGCCGCCGGCCGGTGCTCCAGGAAGACGCGCCGCAGCTCGCCCAACTGCGTGGTGCGGCGCTGCGAGACCGGGTTGTAGATGGCGACCACGAAGTCCCCCGCCGCCGCGGCGCGGATGCGGGTCTCGATCACCTCCCACGGGGTGAGCAGGTCGGACAGCGAGATGGTGCAGAAATCGTGGCCCAGCGGCGCCCCGGCCCGCGCCGCGGCGGCCTGGAGCGCGGAAATGCCGGGGGTCACCGCCACCTCGACCCGCTTCCAGGCGTCCACGCCCTCGCGGTCGATCAGTTCGAACACCAGCGTCGCCATGGCGTAGATGCCGGCGTCGCCGCTCGACACCAGGGCGACGGTGCGCCCCTCGGCGGCGAGGGTCAGCGCGATGCGGCAGCGCTCGGTCTCCGCACCCAGCTCGTAGCCGTGGCGGCGCTTGCCTGCCGCGGCCGGGCCCAGCAGGTCGAGGTACAGGTGATAGCCGACCAGGTCGGTGGCCTCGGCCAGCCAGCGCTCCGCCTCCGGCGTGCGCCAGTCCGGAGTGCCCGGGCCGATGCCGACGATCGACACCCGCCCGCGCGCCCGCCCGACTGCGGCCGGATCGATGGGCGCCGCGGCGCGGGCAATGGCGCAGGTGGCGCGCGCCGAGCGGCGCTTCGGCACGAGCAGCGCGCCATCCGGCCCGGCGGCGGCCAGCGCCGCGCCCTCGGCGACGCCGTGGCAGCCGACCTCCTGGAACACGACCTCCGACGGGGTGGCGAGGCGCGGCGCCTCGGCTTCCAGCCGGGCGGCGTCGAAGAAGCGCGCCGGCACGCCCAGCGCCTTCGCCGCCGCGTGCACCGCCGGCTCGTCGGCCTTGAGGTCCAGCGAGGTCACCAGCGCCACCGCGCCCTCGGCCAAGCCGGCCTCGGCCAGGGTGGTGCGGACCAGGGCGACCACCTCCGCCGGCTCGGCGCCGCGCTCGCAGCCCACGCCGACCGCCAGCACCGGCGGGTGGTAGACGAGCGTGCGGGCGTCGCCCTCCGCCGCGCGCTCGCTGACGCGCAGCACGTGTTCGGCCCCGGCTGCGAACGGCAGCGCCGCCTCGGACAGCCACGGCGCGTCGCCCTCCAGCCGGCACGGGTCGCCGGCCAGCAGCGCCGCCATGAAGGGCTTGGCGTCCTGCAGGTTGGCGAGGCGCCAGCCGAGCGGCGGCTCGTCCAGCGCCACGCCGAAGGTGCGGTCGCCCGAGGTGGTCACCGCCGCCACCGTGCCCAGCGCCTCGGCCAGCTGGCGCGCCAGGGTGTTGGCGCCGTGATGCCCGCCCAGCAGCGGCACCACCGCCTCGCCGTCCTCGGACAGCGCCAGCACCGGCGGCTCGGACTGCTTGTCGGCCAGCAGCGGCGCCAGCGCGCGCACCAGGATGCCGGCGGCGCAGACGCCGACGATGGGCGTGCCGGCGGTGAACAGGCCGCGCAGGTGCTCGATGGTGTCGGTGAAGGACAGGTCGGCGCCCTCGACGCGCGACGCCAGCCCGTGCACGCGGGCACCGGGGAGGACCGTGGCGGCACTGCGGGCGGTGGCGAGGCCGTGCGGCGACAGGACAACGAAGACCGGGGCGTTCATCGCGGGACCAGGATCATGGAGAAATAAGGAACGGGCGGCACCACCTCGGCCAGCGGCAGCACGCGCTGCCCCTCCAGCCCGGCGCGCTCGACGTAGAGGGATCGGGGCGTGCGGCCCAGTTCGTCCAGCACGCCGCGGACCTTGTCGAAGTGGCGGCCCAGCTTCATCACCACCGCGGCGTCGGTGGCGGCGAGGCGCGCGCGCAGCACCGAAGCGTCCAGCGGGGCCGGCAGCACGGTCAGCACGTCGTTGCGCGACACCAGCGGCACCGGCACCGCAGCGGCCGTAGCGGTCAGCGAGCTGACGCCCGGCACCACCCGCACCGGGAAGCGCCCGGCCAGCCGGGTGAACAGGTACTGGAACGAACCGTAAAAGAACGGGTCGCCCTCGCACGGCACCGCCACGTCGCGCCCCGCGGCGAGATGACCGGCCAGCGCTTCGGCGGCTTGGTCGTAGACCGCCTGCCCCGGCGCCGGGTCGGCGCTCATGGCGATGCGGATGGGGATCTCGGTCTGGCCGCCCGGCAGGTGCCCGGCGACGATGGTGCGGGCGAAGCTTTCCGCCTCGTTGGCGGCGAGGTAGGCGACCACCGGGCATGCGCGCAGGATGCGCAGCGCCTTCAGCGTGATCAGCTCCGGGTCGCCGGGGCCGACGCCCAAGCCATACAGGGTGCCGGTCATGGCTTCACCACCGCCAGTTGGACCACCGGGCGCAACGGCTGCCAGCCGGTGAAGCCGCCTAAGCTGGCGGCACGGCTGACCGAGAGCTGCGTCAGGCTGCCGCCGAACCGGCCGTACAGCGCGATCAGCGCCTGTTCGCCCTCCAGCGTCACCGCGTTGGCGACGAAGCGTCCGCCGGACGGCAGCGCGTCCCAGCAGGTGTCCACCACACCCGGAACGGTCACCCCGCCGCCGACGAACACCGCGTCGGGGGCCGGCAGGCCGGCGAGCGCGTCCGGCGCGCTGCCCTCGACGACCGTCAGCCCCGGCACGCCCAGCGCGGCGGCGTTCTCCGCGATCAGCGCCAGACGGTCGGCGCGCGGCTCCACCGCCACGGCGCGGCACAGCGGGTGCGTGCGCATCCACTCGATGGCGACCGAGCCGCAGCCGGCGCCGACGTCCCACAGCACCTGCCCCGGCACCGGCGCCAGCGCCGCCAGCGTCACCGCGCGCACCTCGCGCTTGGTGATCTGGCCGTCGTGGCGGAAGGCCTCGTCCGGCAGGCCGGGGACGCGCGGCAACAGCGGCGTGCCGGGCTCGGCCACGCAGTCGATGGCGATGGTGTTCAGGTCGGCGTGCGTCTGCTCGGCCCACGCGGCGGCGGTGCCCTCGACGCGGCGTTCCATAACCGCGTGCCCCATGCGCTCCAGCACCAGCATGCGGCTGGCGCCGTAGCCGCGCGCGCGCAGGAGGGCCGCGGCCTTGGCCGGCGAGGTGCCGTCGGCCGACAGCGCCAGGATGCGCCCGCCCGGCCGCAGCGCCGGGTGCAGCAGTTCCACCGGGCGGCCGTGCAGGGTCAGACACTCCACCTCCTGCCGCGTCCAGCCGAGCCGGGCGCAGGCGAGCGCGAAGGCGCTGGGCGCCGGGATGACCACCGTCTCTTCGATGGGAAAATGCTTCAGCAGCGTGGTGCCGACGCCGTACAGCAGCGGATCGCCGCTCGCCAGCACGCAGACGCGCGCGGAACGGCGGCGCTTCAGCGCGTCGATCAGCGCGTCGAAGGGCGACGGCCACGTCAGCCTCTCGGCGTCGTGCTGCCTCACCATGGCGAGGTGGCGCTCGCCGCCGACCAGCACCTCGGCCGCGGTGATGGCGCGCAGCGCCGCTTCCGACAGGCCGCCCAGTCCATCCTCGCCGATGCCGACGATGCTCAGCCAGGGGGCGGTCATACCCCCAGCCCCAGGGCCAGCGCGTTGACCGCCGCCGCCGCCATGGCGCTGCCGCCGCGCCGGCCGCGCACCGTGGCGAAGGGCAGGCCGCGCGGGTTGCCGGCCAGCTCCGCCTTGGACTCCGCCGCCCCGACGAACCCCACCGGGAAGGCCAGCACCGCCGCCGGGCGCGGCGCCCCGGCGTCGATCAGCTCCAGCAGGCGGAACAGCGCCGTCGGCGCATTGCCGATGGCGACCACCGCGCCCTCCAGCTCGGGCAGCCAGCGGTCCACCGCGGCGGCCGAGCGCGTGGTGCCGATGGCGCGCGCCAGCCCCGGCACCGCGGCGTCGGTGATGTGGCAGAGCACCTTGTTCGCGGCCGGCAGTCGGCGCTTCATGATGCCCGCACCCACCATCTGCGCGTCCACCAGGATCGGCGCCCCGGCGTTCAGCGCCGCGCGCCCCTTCGCCACCACGTCGTCGGACCAGGCGAGGTCGTCGATCAGGTCGACCATGCCGCAGGTGTGGATCAGGCGGATCGCCAGCTCCGCCACGTCGTCGGGCAGGCGCGACAGGTCGGCCTCCGCCCGGATGGTGGCGAAGGACTGGCGGTAGATCTCGGCCGGGTCGCGCACGTAGTCCATCGTCGCCGCGTCAGCCCTCGCCGCCCGCCCGCTTCAGGCTGCGCGGCCCGTGCGGGTGGTCGGCATGTGGATAGGGATGGTGGTGGCTGTGACCATGCCCGTGGTCGTGCCCGTGACCATGGTGGTGATCATGCTCGTGGTCGTGATCATGGTCGTGGTCATGCCCGTGATCATGATCATGATGATGATGGTGCCCATGATCATGGTCATGATGGTGATGACCGTGATCGTGATCGTGGTGGTGATGGTCGGGCGCCGGATCGACGCCGATGCCTTCCACGTGGTGGTGGTGGCTTTCCTGGCGCAGGCCGACCTCGTCCTCGAAGCCCAGGAAGCGTTCCCGGTACTTGCAGAGCTGGCAGTTCATGTTGCCGGTGCCTTCGAGGATCTCGCGCACCCGGTCCATCATGGTTTCCAGCACCATGGGATGGTCGTTGAGATAGGGCGCCTTGACGAACTCGATCTCCGGGTGCCGCGTCGCCACCGCGTCGGTGGCGTCGTAGATGCGGCG
>Ga0196971_1001310_pt1 | contig 11710 bp, 15 predicted proteins | sample S1v_1013CmetaG_FD_148660 | JGI IMG/M metagenome (GOLD analysis project Ga0196971, IMG submission 148660) | Soil microbial communities from Anza Borrego desert, Southern California, United States - S1+v_10-13C | ecosystem: Environmental > Terrestrial > Soil > Desert | place: USA: California... | reverse complement strand
CCCCCGCTGGCAATGCCCTCGCTCCCGAGGATGCAAGGAAGCATACCGCTTCATGGAGCGGTGTCTTTTCAATAACGTTGTGCGTCTTCGCGCTGGTTGCTTCGGAGTTCATGCCTGTAAGTCTGCTAACTCCGCTCGCCGCCGACCTCCGCGTCAGCGAAGGTCAGGCGGGATATGGCATAGCCATATCGGGCGCCTTCGCGGTACTAACCAGTCTTTTCATCTCGACGCTTGCGGGCGCGATGAACCGCAAGACGTTGCTGCTGCTGCTGACGGGACTGATGTGCGTCTCGGGTCTGGTTGTCGGCCTGGCTTCCAGCTATGCGGTGTACATGATCGGCCGCGCATTGCTCGGTGTGGTGATCGGCGGATTCTGGTCGATGTCGGCGGCGGTAGCTATACGGCTGGTGCCGCCCCAAAGCGTGCCGAAGGCGCTGGCAGTCTTCAATGGCGGCAATGCGTTAGCAACGGTCGTCGCCGCGCCGCTTGGCAGCTATCTGGGCGGTATCGTCGGCTGGCGCGGGGCATTCTTTTGTCTGGTGCCGCTGGCGCTAATTGCTCTTGCCTGGCAATGGATCAGCCTGCCGTCCATGAAGGCGCCCCCGCGCCCCGCAGCCTCCGCCAACGTCTTCAGCCTGCTGAAAAGTCCGTTGGTCGCTCTGGGCATGCTGGCGGTCGGCACATTCTTCATGGGGCAGTTCATGCTGTTTACCTACGTTCGTCCCTTCCTGGAGACCGTCACCGGGGTAGATGTTCCCCAGCTGTCGATGATCCTGTCGGTGCTCGGTTTCGCGGGCTTCATCGGTACGGTGCTGATCGGTAAATTTCTGAAAAAGGGCATGTACCGGACCCTGATTGCCATCCCGCTGGTTATGGCTGCAATCGCGCTGGCCTTGATCGCCTTTGGCGAGTGGACGGACGCGGCCCTGGTTCTGTTGGGCCTCTGGGGGCTGGTGGGTACGGCTGCGCCTGTCGGCTGGTGGGCGTGGCTCGCAAAAACTCTACCCAAGGACGCCGAGGCCGGCGGCGGTCTGATGGTGGCCGTCGTTCAGCTGTCCATCGCGATGGGCTCGACCATCGGCGGCCTGCTGTTCGATGCGAGCGGTTATCGATCCACTTTTATAACGAGCGCTGCCTTGCTGCTACTCGCCGCGGTCCTTGCTTTCCTGACTGCACAAATTGAGCGGGCGAAGACAGCCTGATTCTTCACAACCAGGAGTAATCACCATGAACAAGCAGAACATGACCGGCAACGCCATCGCAAGTCAGGACTCGCCTGATATGGGCCGCCGCAACTTGCTGAAAATGACGGGCGTCGGCATCGCCACGTTGAGCGTCGGGGCGACGGTCGCGACGCAAGCCTCAGCGCAGTCGCAAATACAACTTACTGACAAATGGGACAAAACGTTCGCCAGAAGCGACAAGGTTGACCACAAAAAGGTCAGCTTCAGGAACCGCTTCGGCATTACTCTGGCTGCTGACTTGTACCGGCCGAAAAATGCCAGCGGCAGGCTCGCAGCGCTCGCCGTCAGCGGCCCGTTCGGCGCCGTGAAGGAGCAGTCGTCAGGTCTCTATGCACAAGCGATGGCGGAACGCGGATTCGTCACGCTCGCATTCGATCCGTCCTATACCGGTGAAAGCGGTGGCGAGCCGCGCAATGTGGCTTCGCCCGACATCAACACTGAGGATTTCAGTGCAGCGGTTGATTTTCTTGGCTTGCAGCCTAACGTTGACCGCAACCGCATCGGTGTCATCGGCATTTGTGGCTTTAGCGGTATGGCACTGACTGCCGCAACGAGCGATTCGCGCATCAAAGCGGTCGCCACGACTTCCATGTATGACATGTCTCGCAGCATGAGCCGCAGCCATAAAGACAGTTATACGCTGGAGCAGCGCCGCAAGGTCATTGATTACCTTAGCCAGCAACGCTGGATCGATGCGGAAAGTGGCAAATATTCGCTTGGCTATCACGAGGTTCCGTTTGACGAAGAGGGCAATATTGTGAGAGGGCAGCGTGTGCTTCCTGAAACCTTGCCCCAGAACCCCGACCCTGTTTTGGCCGCCTTCTTCGATTACTACAGGACACCGCGCGGCTTCCATCCGAGGGGTATCAACTCCACAACGGCCTGGACGGCCACGACTCCCATGGCGTTCTTCAGCTTTCCGATGTATGCAAACATCGAAATGATCTCGCCGCGCCCGATTCTGTTGGTGGCCGGAGAAAACGCTCACTCACGCTATTACTCGGAAGATGTCTACAAGGCGGCTTCCAAACCCAGGGAACTGGTGATAGTGCCCAATGCGGACCACGTTGATCTTTACGACCGCATGGACAAGATTCCGTTTTCCAAGCTGACCACGTTCTTCCGCGCTCACCTGGCCTAGTCGAGGAGGTGGCGACATGCTGGCAGTCGGTTCGCATCACTACGGACAAATGAGCGATCAAGCCTCGATGCCAATAGCTGGGCGTGGGGCGGGTCGTATCGGCTTGCAGGAATCTCGTAATGAATAATATGAAACGTCTTCTGATGTTGGTGATGGTCCTGGCGTGCACGCTCGGTGTCAGCGCCTGCGCCTACCTTTACCGTCCGCTGGGACATTTGCCCGAGGGCGACCGGCTGGAGGCAGTGCAAACCTCACCGAGGTACCGCGATGGTGCGTTCCGCAATGAGGTCGCTTCTCCACCCCGGCCTGGCGGCTTCGCCTTCATATGGGCAGTAATTCGCGGGCGCTTCGAGCCCAGAGACCGGCCGGCGCCGCCCGTACCCCTGCCCTCAGTCAAGACTGACTTGGCAACGTTGCCACGTAACCGAGACACGGTGATCTGGCTCGGACATTCGTCGTATTTCGTCCAGCTCGGCGGCAAGCGACTGCTGGTTGACCCTGTCTTCAGCAACTACGCCGCGCCGCTGCCCTGGATGGTGCGCGCATTCGATGGCACAAGTGTTTATGCGGTCGAGGACATGCCGGAAATCGATGTCATCCTGATTACACACGATCACTACGACCATCTCGATTACGCGAGCATGAAGGATCTGGAGCCGAATACCGGACTGGTCATTACGGGCTTGGGAAACGGCGCTCATTTGGAGCACTGGGGTTACCCGTCCGAAAAAATCCGAGAAGCCGATTGGCATACCAGCGTGGAGGTTGCACCGGACCTGAATGTCCACGTACTGCCGGCGCAGCACTACTCCGGCCGTTTCATGCAACGCAACCAGAGCTTGTGGGTCAGCTTTGCGCTCGAGACGCCACAGCGACGGATGTATTTCAGTGGCGATACCGGTTTCGGCCCGCACTTCGCTGAGATCGCAAAGCGCTTCGGGAGCTTCGACCTGGCGGCGCTGGATGCGGGGCAGTACAACGAGCGGTGGGCCGATATTCACATGAACCCGGAAGAAGCGTCCCGCGCGGCCGAGTTACTGGGCGCGCGCACGCTTCTGACTGCGCATGCAGGGCGCTTCAGCCTGGCGCGCCACGCTTGGGATGAGCCGTTCAAACGGGCGGCTGCGGCCAGCGAAGGCAAGCGCTACCGGCTGCTGACGCCGCGTATCGGCGAGGCAGTCCAAATCGGCGAGCCTGAGCAGCAGTTCTCGCACTGGTGGGCGGGAGTCGACTAACGGCGTCGGGTTCAACGAAAAGAGCGTGTCCTTGATTCCATTATCAAAGGGCGCCAATTTGAAAGGACGAATGTCATGCACTTTTCACGTCTAAGCATCGCTTTGTGCGTCACCGCGCTTCAGCCGGCTGTAGTTGGCGCCGCCGAGGTCGGTGGCGCATCCCCCTCCGCACAGCAAATCACGCGCGCCGGAAGCCAGCCTTCAGCCGCTGGCCCGGCCGCCAACTTCACTGGCCAGGTTCGCGTGGACATGATCTGGCCGGCGGATGACGGCATCAGCGCGTCGGGCGCGCTGGTCACGTTCGAGCCCGGAGCTCGCTCGGCGTGGCACACGCACCCGGCGGGACAGCGCTTGGTGGTTGTCTCGGGCATGGGACTCACTCAGGATTGGGGCAGGCCGGTGCAGGAAATCCGACCCGGAGACGTGGTGTGGTGCCCGCCAGGTGTCAAGCATTGGCATGGTGCCACGCCAAAGACCGCAATGACGCATCTGGCCGTCTCCGGTACGAAGGATGGCAAAAATGTTGAATGGATGGAGAAAGTCAGTGATGACCAATACAACAACCGCTAAGCGCCGTTTGGCCGACGTACTGCCCATGGCTCTGCTTGGCCTGACGGCCGTGTTTTGCCAAGCCGCTACGGCCACCCCGGCATCTCCGGACATGACCCAAGCACAAACCGTCTCCGACACGCTCTCGGCCCGACAGCAGGCGATTGTCCCCATCGCGGCCTTTGCCGCCGAAGGCGACATCTCGCGATTGAGCGTGGCGTTGCACCAGGGGCTGGATGCAGGCTTGACGGTAAGTGACGCCAAAGAGGTGTTGGTGCAGGTATATGCCTACGCCGGTTTTCCGCGCAGCCTGAACGCTCTCGGCGAACTCATGAAGGTGCTGGAAGCGCGCAGGCAGCGAGGCATTCAGGATGCGCATGGCAACGCTCCAAGCCGCCCCATCCCGGCGGGTGAGGCACTGCGAGCTGCAGGTACTGCCAATCAGACGAAGCTGGTAGGCGCACCGGTCCAGGGGCCGCTGTTTGAATTCGCGCCTGCCATTGACGAGTATCTCAAGACGCACCTGTTTGGCGACATCTTCGAACGCGACAACTTGGACTGGCAAAGCCGGGAGTTGGCGACTGTGGGCATGCTTTCCGCATTACCAGGCGCGGAGTCTCAATTGCAATCGCACATACGCATAAGCATGAACGTGGGCCTGACGGCCAGCCAGTTGGAGCAGCTCGTCCAGGTGCTGGCCTTGCGTGTCGGCGCCGATCACGCAAGGCGTGCGCGCGTAGCATTGAAGCAATCGCTTGCCACTTCTTCCAAGCGTTGAACGGCAACTTCGGCCCCTGCACGGAAGTTGCGTGAGCTTCCCGCCCACGGCGAGGTCTGGTAGCCCGTGCAGGAGGCAGTGCCTTCGATGAGGTTGAACCGCCGGCGCACTGAGTGGCCTCGTTTGGGACGCGCGGGAGGGACAGAAAGGCGCAGCCGTTAGTCCGGGCTGCACCCGTATCAAGGAGATATAGAAATGAACTGCCAGTGCCGAATCCTCACCCTGCGCGGACTGAGTTTGCTACTTGGAATCCTAATAGCCGGCGCTTGCCAAGCCAGTGAGCCCCCCATGTCCAGCGGCGCCGTTTGGGTCTCTGAGAAACCCAAGGAGTCACGTATGTGGATGACCATCAACGAACGTCGCTTTGCCATCACCCTTGCCGACAACAACACCGCCCGTGCATTTGCCGCGCGATTGCCGCTGACGCTGCATATGGAAGAACTTAACGGCAATGAGAAGCATGCCAAGTTGCCGACATCGCTGCCCGTTAATGCGAGCCGGCCGGGAATCATCCGTAATGGCGATCTTATGCTCTATGGCGACGACACTCTTGTCGTCTTCTATTCTTCCTTTGACTCGATGTATTCCTACACTCGCATTGGGAGAGTGGACGACAATACCGGCCTGGCCCAGGCGCTTGGGCCGCGAAGTGCGCGCATTACTTTTTCCGGGCAGTAGATTCTCGGCTAACCAGTCTCGCGCTTTCCCGGCTAATGGCTGCTTTTCGGAGTCGGCTACTTCCGCTTTGGGTCGATTGCTCCCGGAAGCCGTAAACCAATGAAGGTCTGCTCACTGGCGTAAACCAGCCATTCTCGGAAATAGAATTTCCCACCACCGTAGGCCCTATCCTCAGGCTGGCTACCGACTTGAAGTCGAGCATCGGAATGCGTGAAGTGCGGAAACAGCGCGAGTAGACATTATGCTCATAATGTCGAGTTTTTCTGCTCGTCTTCGTGCAAAGGAGGATCTTGCAGGGGGCTCGTTTCGTCTTGATTGAACTTGCGACGGAAGTTACCGTTACCGTTGCTATAAGCGGCGATGGAGCCCAAAGCAAGAAAAAAGGAAGCCCAAAAGGAGGCGACCAGGCAGGCCCTGCTAAAGGCACTTGAGCAGGAGTTGGCCTTGGCGCCGCGTCTCATCGTCGAGCGGATCGCGGCACGTGCCGGCGTAAATAAGGCGCTGGTGTACCGCTACTTTGAAGGGCTCAATGGTCTCCTGGCCGCATTCGGTAACAGCACCGCCTTCATGCCTGACGCTTGAGACACGGGTGCCCAAGAACCAGGTTGCCCCTTGATGTCGGAATGCCTGATGACGGGTTTCCATAATGAGGACGGCGAGGTCGTCCTATGTGTACCGGCACGCCTGGACCGGTACATTGAGGACTTGGCAAGGCGGAATACAAAGGCGACACACGGAGCTGAAAGCGCTTGCGCTATCCGAGAGCGAGGTGCAGGATTTGGTCACGGTCCGCGGCACCCTGACCGCACGCGACGAACCCGATCCTGCACGACACTAGCCTGAGTACATGAAACGCATGCGCATAAATCATGATTAGAAGCGCCACATCTGAAGATACCCCAGAGATTCTCGAAACCTGGCTTCAAGCATCCCTGCTCGCTCACCCGTTTATATCCAGTTGCTTCTGGAGGAGTCGGCTGAACGATATGGAACAGATTTACCTGCCGCAGGCCGAAACCTATGTTTGTGAACAGCACGACAAAGTCGTGGGCTTTATTTCCCTGGTGGAGAACCATCTTGCCGCCTTGTTTGTACTCCCTATGCTGCAAGGACGTGGTCATGGAAAACAGCTTTTACAGCACGCACAGTCAATCAGGAACGAGTTATCGCTTTGCGTTTACTCCCGAAATACCCGTGCGCTCACCTTCTATAGGCGATCGGGTTTCCGTGAACAACATGAAAGACGTGATTGCCATACGGGAGAATTTGAGCGGCTCATGATTTGGATCCGGGAACCAGAGCACATACTTCCTGAGTAACCTGTGAGCGCAGAAGGCAATTCGGCTGCGCCAAGCGCGGGGCGAGGTCAGAATGGCAGGTTATGGGCGTTGTGCGACATCGCTCAGCGTCTTCTTCTGGCCGGACGCTGCGCAAATGCGCAGCGCAATGGCGGGTTGCTTTATGCCAGGGTCCGGACGTCCCGGACAGGATTGCCAACTGGTGAGATCGACCAGCCCCTTAGCCGTCTCTCAGGCTGCAGGCAGTGACGCCTGCCAATACCCGGCGCATTTAGACTGCTCGTTCCTGCCGATGCAACAATCTCCCGAGGTCTTTTACGTTACCTGCGACCGCGCAGGCAGCGGCAGGCCCTCGGCACGTGCCAGACGCTCCATTGCGATTTCCAGGATGGCGCGTGCGCGCCCTGCGGCGTGGTGCAACTCCTGGTGCAACTGCGCATCGTCCTCGTTGCGGGATGCACACTGTGCACTGTAGCGCTCGAAGCTTCCGACCATTAACAGCAGGTCGGCCAGATGGCGTGGGCATTCGCAGACGAGCCGATTCCCAGCGGCCGTAATTGTGAAGAGGAGCTCCTCGTCGAAGCGCACCTCGGGCACCTCCGACCGCTCCTGCGGCGGAAGTCTCTCGCCTGCAATCGCTAAACGACATAGCAGCACCAGCTCCCCCAGTTCCGCCGGAATACGCGCGACCAGGCAGTTTTGTGCCCGCAATGCGCGGATTGTCGCACTGGCACAGAATCGGTAAAGGACAACAACGGCTGCGGCGCCGCACGCCTCGCGCGCCGACACGATCAACGGCAGCGCGCTTTCAACGAGTTCGGACAACTCCACTAGCAGCAGCTCCACGCCTGCATCCTTCGGTAACGATGTGGCATGCTCAAGCCGGGAGCAACTACATTGAACCGCAAGCTCTGCGCCCTCTCGCCCCGCAGCCGCAATTCGTCTGGCCAAGCCGTCACCGATGACTGCGACCCTCAGCGGCCCCGCTGCTTGCACGTCGCTAGCGCGTGGCCCGGCGAGCTCCTGCAGTTGTTCGATAGGGAGCCTTGCCAGCACGCCGATCGCATGCCCTTGGTCCACCAGTTGCTTTAGCAGCCCGAGCCGCCGTACCTGCTCTGCTGAATACAAGCGCTGACCGCTCGTCGAGCGTTCAGCATCGGACAGGCCATAGCGGCGTTCCCACACTCTCAGGGTTTCGGCGGACAGGCCGGCCAGCCGCGCCGCCACTCCGCTGCGGTAGGCGAGCCGCGCGTCGTCAGCCACGGAATCGGCTGGCCTGTCAGATAATTTCTTCATAGCATGAACCGTTTTTGAACCGTTTAAATACGGATTATAACGGGTCAATTGGTGGACATGGTAGCGTTTAAAGCATAAATTTTGGACATGCCCGGTTCATGCATTCGGGCTCTTTAAGTAGCTCTTCCGGTCCTCCGCATTGCGCGGTGGTTCATTTCACGCATTACAGGAGTTAGCAATGAAACAGTTTCTGATAGGAGTCTCTGTCGCCTTCACTTTTGGTACCGTTCATGCTGCCGACATTGTGGACACTGCCAAGTCAGCCGGTTCATTCAATACCCTTATTGCCGCGGTTCAGGCGGCGGGATTGGCGGACACCCTCAAAGGACCTGGTCCATTTACCGTCTTCGCCCCGACCGACGAGGCATTTTCCAATATTCCGAAAGAGAAACTGGACGCGCTGCTCAAAGACAAGGCCGCACTGACAAAAGTGCTGACCTATCACGTCGTACCTGGCAAAGTCATGGCCGCGGACGTGAAGGCAGGCAACGTCAAGACAGTGGAAGGTAGTGCGCTTTCAGTAAGCATGAAAGGCGGGAAAGTCGGCGTGAACAACGCCAACGTCGTAAAGACTGATGTCGTTGCGGATAATGGCGTCATCCACGTTATCGATAAGGTTGTAATGCCCAAATAAGCTGGGGCGCGGGTCCGTTTCGAGAGACGGACCCGTTTCACCCTCGCTGGCACATATGGTTACGGTCTTGGTATGACCCTCCAACGTCCGCAATTGGCCGATCTCGGCGTCGATGCTCCTCCCGCGGACCGGCTGCTTTATGCCCGGTTTCAGACCATCGATGTTCGACAGCGAACTGGAGCACCCGCCCCCAAAGCGGACGTTCGTGCACCAGCCCGCAGCATGCGGGTTCATTTTCGACTACGTGCATTTGGAGGCCGGGTATTTCCTTCGAATACCCCCGTTAGGAACGAAACGGCGTCTTCAGCCAAGGCATCGACGGCCGTTTTCCCGAGGATTTCCAGTCCCGATAGAAATCGAGCTTTGCGAGCAACAATTCCCTGCTTCGGGCGAGTTCTTCCATCTGTCGATCGATCACCCGCAAATGCTCTTCCAGTAGCTCGACGCGCTTATCGATAGTGTCCTTGCCCCGGCTGACCAGCGCCGCATATTCCTGCATCTGAGCCAAACTCATGCCGGTGCACTTCAACCTTTCAAGTAGTAGCAGCCACTCCACATGTTGCGTATCGTATCGCCGGCGTCCTCCAGCGTCGCGTCCCACGAATGGGATCAGGCCGATCGATTCGTAATAGCGCAATGCATGGATGCTTTTGCCAGTGCGCTGCGCAAGTTCGCCTATGCGCAAATGTTCCGTCATGTTTATTCCTCGGAGGCCGGTATTTCAAGCCCATCATTTTCTTACCTTCGCTTCTTGTCGGTCCGAAAATCAATGGCCGGACCGTCCAGTGCTGCGGTTACCAGTTCCGTGTCTAAATACTCGGTGAGGTGTGTCAGCTTTCCGGCGGCGAGGCGGCAGACATAACAATAGGTGTTGTTGTAAGGAACCCCCTTCTTCGTCATGACTTGCCCTCGACACTCGACAACCACGTGGTCTCCGTCGGCAATAAAGTTATGGCCGGTATTCCTGTATTGATTGGCGAACTTGGAAAACAGGGGAGCAAAAAGTTCATCAAGCACTGCTTGCTTGCCCCGATAAGTCCGGGACCATTTTGTCGTGCCGGTTATGGTCCAGCAAAAATCGTCCGCTAAGCTATCGACAAACGGCTTGCCATTGCCTTTCGCAAGTTCAACGAACAGGTTTTGCATAATTTGCTTGTTGTGCGCGGCACTCATGAAATGCACCTCTTGAAGTTGGTTGGATTACGGTGCATTAAACTTGCTCGAGTGGGCTCTAGGTCAAGGGAATCTTGCGAATGATGAGCAAGTGCCGTTCGATAATATCCTCAGCATACGTAACAGTATGAACTTCCGCTTCTGGCCGAGCCCGGCCAGATTGCTGTTTGCCGTGACCAGCTGCTTTACTCCTTTAGGTTCTGCCCATGTCCGCCTACTACTGGGCCAGGCGTGCGCCACGATAGCTTTCTGCCGCCTAACTTGTCACAGGCCGCAAAACACCTGATTAACATCGACACGTGTCGTTTACCAAAGGAGACCAGCTCGCCAGTCACTCGCATGACCGCTGGCTTACCCCCGATTGCCTGTACCGAACACACAGAATCAACAGAACAGACAAACCACGCAATGAAAAAGCGCAAATAAAAGTATTGAGTTTATAACGCGGCTGACTTGCGGAACTGCCTGCTTAGGCGAAAAGGTTTGAACGGCAGCCAATGGCCGATCCCGTCAATGTGCGGCACCAAGACGTCCGGCCGCTGCGCCGGCCTTGTGACGTTCTCTCGATGTAATGGTTACGCATCTGCGGCGCTCCCATGCCACCTGCGTCTAGGCGGAAAGTACCACCACGCCGCCACGACTGCCAGCGTGAAGGCTGTGTATGCAGTGGTGAAAACCCATGGTTGCAGCTCCCAGAACAGAAGAGCCCGGAGCCAATGCTCAATGAAGCTACCGTCATAGGTGACAGCGTTTGCCTTCAACCGGAGCCACATTTCAAGCGTGGTGAGTGGACAAACGAAACCAAGCCATGCTTCTGCGGCTACCACGGTAATGGTGGCTAGATGAGCCAGCCTGAACCACAGCAGGTTCACCCACTGCCACTGGAGCAGATTGCCAGCGACCACGACGACCAGGCCGCCTACCACGAACAGCACCAGGGCGACGTGCAATGCAAGCAATGCGTCTGCCAAGAGCTGGAAAGGTAGCAAACTGGTCATATGAGATACCTGGCGCCGCGTTTAGGCGCGCCGAACATCGGCCCTTGTCGTTTAACATCCCAGATCCATGAGCCGGAAAACGGCTTGTAGCCCGGGCTACAGCCACCGATGCTGCGCACATGTACAGTATTAATACAAGCGCCAAACGGCGCAAGCCGGTTTTGGCCCCTACCCGGCTGCTCGACCAAGTCCGCGAACGTTTGCGCTACATGCATTACAGCTTGCGCACCGAAAAGAATTACCTGTACCGGATCCGGTAGTACACCCAGGCATGGCCTGCGAACCTGCCGGAAGAATCGAAGGTCCGGTATTGAGATTGGAGGAACTGACAGCAACGACGGCTGTTCGTCGTTCACTTCATGGCTGAAGAGTAACGGATGCGTTGCCGGACTTATTACCTTGATCACTGTTGTCATCGCTACACTACAGCCAGCCTTGATTGATTTGGGTCAGCTCTTCTAGATTGCACCCCTAGCTCCACTAGCGTAAAGCAATGCGCGAGCATGCTGCCCGTCGTGCAGGATCAGATGCATGAGACCTACGTCACTGAGTGATCCATGTGAAATGCACGCCCCGTCACGGCGCAGCAGAGAATTTCACGAGCCGGGCAGCATTCTGTATGGCGGAGGCTCCGCGCTCCCGCATCCAGCGATGGGCCGGGTCGTCGTGACAGCGTTGGTGCCAGA
>Ga0196971_1001309_pt1 | contig 11711 bp, 13 predicted proteins | sample S1v_1013CmetaG_FD_148660 | JGI IMG/M metagenome (GOLD analysis project Ga0196971, IMG submission 148660) | Soil microbial communities from Anza Borrego desert, Southern California, United States - S1+v_10-13C | ecosystem: Environmental > Terrestrial > Soil > Desert | place: USA: California... | reverse complement strand
GCCCGGCAAGCGCAGCTGATTACTTCTTCAGCGAATCCCGGATTTCCCGCAGGAGCAGGATCTCTTCCGCCGTGGGGGCGGGCTCGGACGCTTGCGCCGGTTCGGACCTCTTTGCCTTGTTCAGGGTGCGCACCATCTGGAAGATGATGAACGCCAGGATGATGAAGTTCAGCAGGATGGTGATGAAGCTGCCGTACGCGAATACGGCGCCTGCCTTCTTCGCCTCGGCCAGGGCAAGGTGGGTTCCCTGGTTGTTCAGGGGCAGGTAGTAGTTCGAGAAATCCAGCCCGCCCAGCAATTTGCCGGCGAGCGGCATGATCAGGTCCTGCACCATCGAATCGACGATCTTCGCAAACGCGCTGCCGATGATCACGCCGACGGCAAGGTCGATCACATTCCCCTTGATCGCAAACGATCTGAAATCCTGCAGCATGCCCATCGATTCACTCCCTTCTTGTTGTTGAAAACGCAAGCCGGCGCGCCTGTCAGGCAACCGGCCCCGCGACTATGACAGAGTTTCATCGACTTTTCCGGCCCCCTTGCGGCGGGTGTATGGAATTGCACGAAAAAGTTCCCGGAAGTCGCGCCCGGCCTTGCATATTCACTTTAAAACGAATGTCCCGTCAGTTATAATCTAAGGTTGCTGAACTTTCCTACAGATTTTCGCTTTTTCACTGATTGGGGTTGGTATGAGTAACGAAAAGCAGGTCGATTCCGGTCGACGTGGCTTGCTCGTCGCGACATGCGCGGCGGGTGGTGTGGCCGGGTTGGCCACAGCGGGGGCCTTTGTGTCGACCTTCCAGCCGTCCGAGCGGGCCAAGGCCGCCGGCGCACCGGTTGAAGTTGACATCGCCGCTCTGGCACCGGGAGAAATGATGACGGTCGAGTGGCGCGGCAAGCCGGTCTGGATCCTGAAGCGCTCCCCGCAGATGGTCGAGTCGCTGGCGAAGACCGAAGGCCAGGTCGCCGATCCCAAGTCCGAGCGCAACCCGAACGAACTGACGCCGGAGTACGCGCGCAATGCCTACCGTTCGCGCAAGCCGGAAATCCTGGTTGCCGTCGGCATCTGCTCGCACCTCGGCTGCTCGCCGACCACCAAGCTGCAGCCGGGCGCGCAGCCTTCCCTGCCGGACGACTGGGCAGGCGGCTTCCTTTGCCCGTGCCACGGTTCCACCTTCGACCTCGCCGGCCGCGTCTTCAAGAACAAGCCGGCACCGGACAACCTCGAAGTCCCGCCGCACATGTACCTGAGCGATACCAAGCTGATCATCGGTAAAGACGAGAAAGGCGAAGCATAACCATGGCATTTCAAGAGAAAAAGCTTCCCGCTGACGCGCCGCTGTCCGCCAAGACCCTGAACTGGTTCGACGCCCGCTTCCCGGTTTCGTCGACCTGGAAGGCGCACCTGTCCGAGTACTACGCGCCGAAGAACTTCAACTACTGGTATGCCTTCGGTTCGCTGGCGCTGCTGGTGCTGGTGATCCAGATCGTCACCGGTATCTTCCTCGTGATGCACTACAAGCCGGACGCCAACCTCGCGTTCGCTTCCGTCGAGTACATCATGCGCGACGTGCCTTGGGGCTGGCTGGTGCGCTACATGCACTCCACCGGCGCATCCGCCTTCTTCATCGTCGTCTACCTGCACATGCTGCGCGGCCTGCTCTACGGTTCCTACCGCAAGCCGCGCGAGCTGGTGTGGCTGTTCGGCGTGGGCATCTTCCTGATGCTGATGGCAGAAGCCTTCTTCGGCTACCTGCTCCCGTGGGGCCAGATGTCCTACTGGGGCGCGCAGGTGATCGTGAACCTGTTCGGCGCCATCCCGTTCATCGGTCCGGACCTGTCGCTGTGGATCCGTGGCGACTACGTCGTTTCCGATGCAACACTGAACCGCTTCTTCTCCTTCCACGTGATCGCCATTCCGCTGGTGCTGCTGGGCCTGGTCGTCGCACACATCGTTGCCCTGCACGAAGTGGGCTCGAACAACCCGGACGGCGTGGAAATCAAGGAAAAGACCGACTCCAACGGCGTTCCGCTCGACGGCATCCCCTTCCATCCGTACTACACGGTGCACGACGTGTTCGTTGCCGCGGTCTTCCTGATCGTGTTCAGCGCCATCGTGTTCTTCGCACCGGAGATGGGCGGTTACTTCCTCGAGTACAACAACTTCATCCCGGCCGACCCGCTGAAGACGCCGCCGCACATCGCGCCGGTCTGGTACTTCACGCCGTTCTACTCGATCCTGCGTGCGACCACCTCGGAGTTCATGCTGTACCTGGCGATCGGCCTGGTTGCGTATGTCGCACTGATCATGCTGAAGTCCAAGCTCAGCGGTTCGACCAAGACCGGCATCCTGATCGTCTCCATCGCGGCGTTGATCGGCATGTTCGTGTTCGACGCGAAGTTCTGGGGCGTCGTGCTGATGGGCGTTTCCGTGCTCATCCTGGCCGGCCTGCCCTGGCTCGACCATTCCCCGGTGAAGTCCATCCGCTATCGTCCGGCTGGCCACGGCTACATCTACCTGGTGTTCGGCATCGCGTTCGTGATCCTCGGCTACCTCGGCGTCCAGGCCCCGACCCCGGTCGGTACCGCGGTCGCGCAGGTCTGCACCTTCATCTACTTCGGCTTCTTCCTGCTGATGCCGTGGTGGAGCAGGATGGGCCAGTTCAAGGCCGTGCCTGACCGTGTCACGTTCCACCCGCACTAAGCCGCAAAAGGGATATAAGAACCATGAACTTGTTGAAAAAACTGATTGCGGTCCTGGCATTCGTTCCGGCGGTTGCCTTCGCCAGTGAAGCAACCTTCCCGCTGGATCAGGCGCCTAACCGCACCCAGGACCTCGCGTCCCTGCAGAACGGCGCCAAGCTGTTCGTCAACTACTGCCTGAACTGCCATTCGGCGTCGGCCATGCGCTACAACCGCCTGACCGACATCGGCCTGACCGAAGAGCAGATCAGGAACAACCTGCTGTTCACCGGCGAGAAGGTCGGCGACCTGATGAAGGTGTCGATGGCGGCGAAGGATGCCAAGGAGTGGTTCGGCGCCGTTCCGCCGGATCTCTCGGTCATCGCGCGTGCGAAGGCATCCGGCGAGGGTTCCGGCCCGGACTGGCTGTACACCTATCTGCGTACCTTCTACAAGGACGACACCCGTCCGACCGGCTGGAACAACCTGGTTTTCCCGAACGTCGGCATGCCGCACGTGATGTGGGAACTGCAAGGCGTCCGCGCCGCGAAGTTTGTTGAGGAGAAGGACCCGCACGACGCCAGCAAGACGGTGCACAAGTTTGCCGGCTTTGAGCAGATCAAGCCGGGCAAGCTGTCCGGCACCGACTTCGACAACGCCACCGCCGACCTCGTCGCCTACCTGGAGTGGATGGGTGAGCCTGCGCAGAACAAGCGCAAGCGTCTCGGCGTGATCGTCCTGCTCTTCCTCGGCGGCTTCATGCTCCTCGCATGGCTGCTGAACAAGTCGTACTGGAAAGAAATCAAGTAAGGCCTAGGCCCGCAGCGTACGCTGCGGGCAATTGATTTGGGGTGAGCCGTACCTGGTCTCACCCTTTTGTTTCTAAGGAACTACAACATGATGGTTCTCTACTCGGGCACAACCTGCCCATTTTCGCAACGCTGCCGCCTCGTGCTGTTCGAGAAAGGCATGGATTTCGAGATCCGCGACGTCGACCTGTTCAACAAGCCGGAAGACATCTCGGTGATGAATCCGTACGGACAGGTGCCGATCCTGGTCGAGCGCGACCTGATCCTGTACGAGTCGAACATCATCAACGAATATATCGACGAGCGTTTTCCGCATCCGCAACTGATGCCTGCCGACCCGTTGATGCGCGCCCGCGCCCGCCTGATGCTGTTCAATTTCGAAAAGGAATTGTTTGTCCACGTTCACGCGCTGGAAAACGACAAGTCCAAGGCCGCCGACAAGACGCATGAAAAGGCACGCGCGGAAATCCGCGACCGCCTGACGACGCTGGCGCCGCTGTTCATCAAGAACAAGTACATGCTGGGCGACGAGTTTTCCATGCTCGATGTCGCGATCGCACCCTTGCTGTGGCGCCTCGACCACTACGGCATCGAACTATCGAAGACTGCCGCGCCTCTGATGAAATATGCGGAGCGGATTTTTTCCCGTCCCGCTTACATTGAAGCACTGACGCCGTCCGAAAAGGTCATGCGTCGTTAAGGGGTTGGCGCTGGCGCGCATTTTTCGCCGGCGCCGATCCTATTCCAGACCGGAAACCATGTCTGAAATCTCGACCAAGCCCTATCTCCTGCGCGCCATCTACGAATGGTGCACAGACAACGGCTACACGCCTTATCTCGCAGCCGCGGTCGATGCCCGCACGCTGGTGCCGCGCGAGTTCGTCAAGAATGGCGAAATCGTCCTGAATATCAGCTTCACCGCGACCAGCGGCTTGAAGATGGACAACGATTTCATCAATTTCCACGCCCGGTTCGGTGGTGTCTCGCGCGAGATCTCGATTCCGGTCGACAATGTCGTCGCCATCTACGCGCGCGAAAACGGCCAGGGAATGGCTTTCGAGGTGACGCCCGCAGCTCAGCAGGATGGCGAAAGTCCCGTCGAAGAAAAGCCCAACGGCCCGGCGCTCGCGGCAGTTCCGCCAACACCGGAGAGCTCCGCCGACCACGACGCAGGGAGCGGACCCGACGATAACGGCGACGGGCCAAAAAAAGGCGGACGTCCGACGCTAACCCGAATCAAATAAAGTACAATACGGGACTTTCAGTTTCGCCGGCTTAGCTCATCTGGTAGAGCAGTTGATTTGTAATCATCAGGTGGCGGGTTCGAGTCCTGCAGCCGGCACCAATTAAAAAGCCCACGATCAGCGATGATCGTGGGCTTTTTGTTTCATGGCGCGCAGGTGAAGCTCAGACGTCGCCTTTCAGGCCGTTCCAGCGCGGCGTAAGCGCATGGGGAATGGAGAACAGGTCGAGCACCCGGCCGACCGTGTGATCCACCATTTCCTCGATCGTCTTCGGACGCTGGTAGAAACCGGGAAGGGGCGGAAAGATGATGCCGCCCATTTCAGTCACTGCCGTCATGTTGCGCAGATGGGCAAGGTTGAAGGGTGTTTCACGCACCATCAGCACCAGGCGGCGCCGTTCCTTGAGCACGACGTCGGCAGCGCGCGTGATCAGGTTGTCCGACAGTCCGTGCGCGATGCCCGCGAGTGTCTTCATCGAGCAAGGCGCAATCACCATCCCATCGGACTGGAACGAACCGCTTGCGATCGAGGCACCGATATCGCGCACGTTGTGTACCACGTGCGCCAGCGCTTCGACGTCCTTGCGGCCGAGATCGAGTTCCTGATGCAGGTTCAGCACTCCCGCATCGGAAACCATCAGGTGGGTTTCGATGCCGGGCAGGTCGCGCAGCACCTGCAGGAGCCGGACGCCATACACCGCACCGGTCGCGCCGGTGATGGCGATGATCAGGCGTTGGCCGGCCATCTGTGTTGAAGTGAAATCAGGCCTTCAGCAGGTTCTGGAGTTCGCCCGACTCGTACATCTCGGTCATGATGTCCGATCCGCCGATGAACTCGCCTTTGACGTACAGCTGCGGAATGGTCGGCCAGTTCGAGTATTCCTTGATGCCCTGGCGGACTTCCGCGTCTTCCAGCACGTTCACGGTCACGATGTTCTCGACGCCGCAAGCGTTCAGGATCTGCACCGCGCGACCGGAAAAGCCGCACTGCGGAAACTGGGCAGTGCCCTTCATGAACAGCACGACGGGGTGGGAAGTGACGGTCTCTTTGATCCAGGCTTGTACATCGCTCATGGCTTTACCTCTAAGCTCAAAAAATGGGGAATACCGCCATTATATGAAAAAGGGTGGGGCCATGCCGTTCCGGGTGGAGAAATAGGCGGACGTCCGCAGCCGAAAGTTGCCGGAAAAATAAAAAACGGGAGGCCGCTCCATGCGGCCTCCCGTCTTCCTGTCACGACGGTGTGCCTCAGCCCTTCAGCTTGGCGAAGGCCGCGGCCATCGCGCCGCCCACTGCCGCTTGCGGCGCGCGCTGGTGCTGCGAAAGACGGCGTGCGTCATTGCGGTCGCCACGCTGCTCCGGGCGGGCCCCGGGTGTCGGGGCGGTATCGTTGAGGCGCATCGTAAGGGCAATGCGCCGGCGCTTCTCATCGACTTCCAGCACTTTCACCTTCACCACCTGGCCGGCCTTGACGACGGTGTGCGGGTCGCGGACGAAGGTATTCGACAGCGCGGAAATATGCACCAGGCCGTCCTGATGGACGCCAATGTCGACGAAGGCGCCGAACGCAGCCACGTTGGTGACGACGCCTTCGAGGATCATGTCCGGGCGCAGGTCCTTGATGTCCTCGACACCTTCCTTGAAGATTGCGGTGGTGAATTCCGGACGCGGATCGCGGCCAGGCTTTTCCAGCTCTTTCAGGATGTCGGTGATGGTCGGGACGCCGAACTTGTCGTCTGCGTACTTTGCCGGATTGATAGACTTCAGCAGCTTGGTGTCACCGACGACACCCTTCACATCTTTCTTGATGTCCGCCAGGATCTTCTCGACCACCGGATACGACTCGGGGTGGACGGCGGAGGCATCGAGCGGATTCTCGCCGTTCATGATGCGCAGGAAGCCGGCCGCCTGCTCGAAGGTCTTTTCGCCCAGGCGCGGTACGGACATCAGCGCGGCGCGCGAGCTGAACATGCCCTTCATGTCGCGATAGTTGACGATGCTCTGCGCCACGCTTGCGTTCAGGCCCGAAACACGGGCGAGCAGCGGCGCCGAGGCGGTGTTGACGTCCACGCCCACCGCGTTCACGCAGTCTTCCACCACCGCATCCAGCGAGCGCGCCAACTGAGTCTGGCTGACATCGTGCTGGTACTGGCCCACGCCGATCGACTTCGGATCGATCTTCACCAGCTCTGCCAACGGGTCTTGCAGGCGGCGAGCGATGGATACCGCGCCGCGCAGCGAAACGTCGAGTTCGGGCAGTTCGCGCGAAGCGTATTCGGAGGCGGAATAGACCGAGGCACCGGCCTCGGAGACGACGATCTTGGTGAGCTGAAGCTCAGGGTGGCGCTTGATCAGGTCTTGCGCCAGCTTGTCGGTTTCGCGTGAAGCGGTGCCGTTGCCGATGGAAACCAGCGCCACGTTGTGCTTGCGGGCGAGCAGGGCGAGCGTGTGGATCGAGCCTTCCCAGTCGTTGCGCGGCTGGTGCGGATAGATGGTGGAGGTGTCCACTACCTTGCCGGTGGCATCCACGACCGCGACCTTCACGCCGGTGCGCAGGCCAGGATCGAGGCCCATGGTCGCGCGCGGGCCGGCCGGGGCCGCCAGCAGCAGGTCTTTCAGGTTGCGTGCGAACACGTTGATCGCTTCGATCTCGGCGCGCTCGCGCAGGTTAGTCATCAGCTCGGTCTCGAGGTGCATGAAGACCTTCACGCGCCAAGCCCAGCGCACCGTGTCCGCCAGCCACTTGTCGGCGGGGCGGCCCTTGCTGCTCACCCCGAAGCGGGCGGCGATGCGGCTCTCGCACGGGTTGTGGGGCGCATCCCATTTCGGCTTTTCCTCTTCGCTGTCCAGGCGCAGCGATACGTTGAGGATTTCTTCGCGCCGGCCACGGAACAACGCGAGGGCACGGTGCGACGGGATGGTGCCGATGGTTTCCGAGTAGTCGAAATAATCGGCGAACTTCGCACCGGCCTCTTCCTTGCCTTCCGCGACCTTGGATTCGACCACGCCGTGATCGGTCAGGTACTCGCGCAGGGATTGCAGCAGCGTGGCGTCCTCGGCGAAACGCTCCATCAGGATCTGGCGGGCGCCATCCAGTGCGGCCTTGGCGTCCGGCACGCCGGGGTTGTCGCCGTTCGGCGTCGTGAACGCGGGCTTGATGTACTTGGCCGCTTCTTCATCCGGGTTGAGCGTGGGGTTGGCCAGCAGCGCATCGGCGAGCTCGGTCAGGCCGGCTTCGGCGGCGATCTGTGCCTTGGTGCGACGCTTCGGCTTGTACGGCAGGTACAGGTCTTCGAGGCGGGTCTTGTCTTCTGCGTGCGTGACCGCATCCAGCAGCTCGGGTGTCATTTTCCCCTGCTCTTCGATCGACGCAATGATGGCCGCGCGGCGGTCTTCCAGCTCGCGCAGGTAACGCAGGCGCTCTTCCAGCAGGCGCAGTTGAATGTCGTCCAGACCGCCGGTCGCTTCCTTGCGGTAGCGCGCAATGAAGGGAACGGTGGCGCCTTCATCCAGCAGGGCGATGGCGGCAGCGACTTGCGCCGGCTTGGCGGCGAGTTCAAGGGCGAGACGTTGTTCGATGGATGGCAGCATGAAAAATCAGAAAGATGAAAACAAGCGGGTGATGATACGCAAATTGCGCGATTGCGTCAGTCTTGACAGTCAAAAAAGCGACGGCACCCGCGCTACCGTCTGCCGCCTGTCACGCGCTCGATACCCGCCAGGTCTTTCCAGCTTTGCACTTCGTGGAAGCCTTCGCGGACAAGCAGGGCGCGGACGGCGGCAGCCTGGTCGTAGCCGTGCTCCATCAGCAGCCAGCCGCCTGCGACGAGATACCGTTGCGTGCCCTCGGCAATGGTGCGGATCGCGGACAGGCCGTCCCCGTGGTCGGTCAGGGCATCCACGGGTTCGAAACGCAGGTCGCCCTGCGACAGGTGGGGATCGCCGGCAACGATGTAGGGTGGATTCGAAACGATGATGTCGAACTGCTCATTGCCGAGGGCGGCGTACCAGTCGCTGAGCAGGAAGCGCACCTTGGCCTGGTGGCGCTCGGCATTGCGCCGGGCGACGTCGAGGGCAGCCTCGCTGGCGTCCAGCGCGGTCACGCCGGCGTCGGGCCGTGCGTGCGCAATTGCGATTGCGATGGCACCGGAACCGGTCCCCATGTCGAGCAAGCGGGCCTTGTCCGGCATGCGCTCCAGTGCAAGTTCGACGAGGTGTTCCGTTTCGGGGCGGGGGATCAGCACATCCGGCGTGGTGTGCAGCAGGAGGCCGAAGAACTCGCGCTCGCCGAGGATGTAGGCAATCGGCTCACCCCTGAGTCGCCGTGCAAACAGCGCGGCGACGGCATCGGATTCCCGCTGGTTGAGGATGCGCTCCGATTGCGTCACCAGCTGCACGCGCGACAGCTGCAGGGCATGCGAGAGGAGGATGCGCGCCTCCAGCGGATCGAGCGGCGGTTTCCGCAGCAGGCTGCCGATGGTGGCGCCGGGCTCGATGAGAGGCGATTGCATCAGTTTCGGATCAGCGGGCGCGGCGCAGGGCTGCCCAGATCAGGATCAGGGCGAAGGCCAGGAACCAGACCATGGACCATTGCGGGTTCGACAGCCCGAGGATGGACGGATATTCGGCCGAGCACAAGCCGTCGGCCTTGAACACATAGGGCATCAGCTCGGCCGTCGGATAGCGGTTCAGCGCCGTTTCCAGCGGATCGATGCCGCAGGAAACGGTGGGATTGGCCTTGACCCACACATGCCAGCCGGCCACGCCGGCACCGCCGAGGGCGGTCAGCGTGCCGAGGATCGCGCCAAACTTCGTCGCGCCACGCGGCAGGGCGGCGAAGAGGAAGCACACCAGCGCAAGCAGGATGAACACGTAGCGCTGGATCACGCAGAGCGGGCAGGGCATCTGCCCCTCCACGTGCTGGAGATACAGCGCAAAGCCGACCAGTCCGAGCGCGATGACGCCGACTGCAATCAACACCGGTTTGGAGGTTTTCATGGTTGGTTGTTGTAAGTGGGAAATGCCATAAGAGTAAGAGGCGGTGAAAAAGTTCCTGAATGGAAACGTTCGCACGCCGGTCAGCGCAATTATGCCTCGTCGGCCAACTGCGCCAGCAATTCGGCCTGATGCTCGGCCAGCAAGGAGTTGGTCAATTCATCGAGATCGCCGTCCATGATGAAGTCCAGCTTGTAGAGCGTCAGGTTGATGCGATGGTCGGTCATCCGGCCTTGCGGGTAGTTGTAGGTGCGGATGCGTTCGCTGCGGTCGCCCGAGCCGATGAGCGATTTGCGGGTAGCGGCTTCCTTGGCTTGCTGTTCGCGCAGCTGCACATCCTTGATGCGCGCGGCGAGCACCTTCAATGCGGATGCCTTGTTCTTGTGCTGGCTGCGGTCGTCCTGGCATTCCACCACGATACCGGTCGGGATATGGGTGATGCGCACCGCCGAATCGGTCTTGTTGATGTGCTGTCCGCCGGCGCCGGACGCGCGGAAAGTGTCGATGCGGATGTCCGCCGGGTTGATGTCGACATCCTCGACTTCGTCCGCCTCCGGCATCACCGCCACCGTGCAGGCGGAGGTGTGGATGCGGCCTTGCGTCTCGGTTGCCGGCACGCGCTGCACGCGGTGTCCGCCCGATTCGAACTTCAGGCGCGAATACGCCCCGTGGCCGACGAGCCGCACGATTACTTCCTTGTAGCCGCCGATTTCGGACGGCGACTCCGATACCATCTCCACCTGCCAGCGGTTGCGTTCCGCATAGCGGGTGTACATGCGCAGCAGGTCGCCGGCAAACAGCGCCGCCTCATCGCCGCCGGTGCCGGCACGGATTTCCAGGTAGATGTTGCGTTCATCGTTGGGATCTTTCGGCAGCAACATCTTTTGCAATTCGCCTTCGAGCTGCTCGATGCGCGCCTTCGCCGCGCCGATCTCTTCCTGTGCCAGCTCCTTCATGTCCGGATCGGCCAGCATTTCCTGCGCAGTCGTGATGTCTTCGCCGGCCTGCTTGTAATCCTTGTACAACGCGACCAGCGGCCCGAGCTCCGCGTGCTCGCGCGTCAGCTTGCGGTACTGGTCCATGTCGTTCGTCGCGCCTTCCTGCATCAGCAGGTTGTTGACTTCTTCCAGCCGTTCGGAAAGCTGGTCGAGCTTGGCAAGCATTGATGGTTTCATGACGTTGCGTGTATGGAAATCGTGTGCGGACGCCGGACCGGCCGGCGTATGAAGTGGCGCGGGGCAGATTCCCCGCAGTGTGGACGGCAGCTAGCGCTTGGTGCGGAACAGCTGCGGCAGGAGAGTGGCCAGGCGTGCGCGTTCGTCGCCCTGCGCGTTGTGCAACGCCTGTTGCGGGCCGTGCAGGAACTTGGCGGTGAGGCCTTTCGACAGCGCTTCGAGCACGGCGTCGATATCCTCGCCCTTGGCCAGGAGCTTCTTCGCCCGCTCGAGCTCGGCGATGCGCATCGCTTCGCTATTGTCATGCAGTTCGCGGATCACGGGCACCACCGCGCGGCTTTCCATCCAGTGCATGAACGATTGCACCCGCGTCTCGATGATGGCCTCCGCCTGCGCGACCGCCGCCTGGCGGTTCTCGATACCGGTCTGCACGGCGGAGCCGAGGTCGTCCACGGTGTAGAGGAAGACGTCGTCGAGCCGCCCGACTTCGGATTCGATATCGCGCGGCACCGCAAGGTCGACCATGAACATCGGCTTGTGGCGGCGCGCCTTGATCGCGCGTTCCACCATGCCGAGGCCGATGATCGGCAGCGAAGAGGCGGTACTGGAAACCACGATGTCGAAGCGCGACAGCTGGTCCGGCAGGTCGGCGAGACGGATCGCCTTGCCGTTGAAGCGGTGGGCCAGCGCCTCGCCGCGTTCCAGGGTACGGTTGGCAACGGTGAGCGATTTCGGATTCTGTGCCGCGAAGTGCGTCGCGCACAGTTCGATCATTTCGCCGGCGCCGATGAACAGGACGTTCTGTT
>Ga0196971_1001307_pt1 | contig 11717 bp, 26 predicted proteins | sample S1v_1013CmetaG_FD_148660 | JGI IMG/M metagenome (GOLD analysis project Ga0196971, IMG submission 148660) | Soil microbial communities from Anza Borrego desert, Southern California, United States - S1+v_10-13C | ecosystem: Environmental > Terrestrial > Soil > Desert | place: USA: California... | reverse complement strand
CCTAATGGGTGACAGAAATGCGGGCAACCATTTTCGATTGCTTCCACCAACGCATCCGAAGCGGAACGAAGAGAAGCGTATGCGGCGTCTTTTGCTGCCACCTCTTCGCCTTCAAGGGCTGCGAGGTACCCCTGGGCTTTGTATAAATCACCGCCGTAATAAACGCCGTTAAAGACGCCTCCGTGTTTGACAATCTCTCTCGCTTTCTCTGCGTTCATCGTCCCTGCGCTCCTTCGCTGGTTACTTTCGAATCTTGGATGCGCTGGCGGTCAACCCAACCCGCCAACTCGTGGAAGTCCTTAAAAACGCACACTTCGGCATCATCAACGATTGCGGATTCACTGTATCGCGGCATGAGTACCCAGCCATTCGAGACTTCCCAGAACACGTATTTCTTCCTAAGCATCATCTTCTCTCCCTTCATTTGTTCCCTGCCTTAACAAGTCCTTGCTCGATTAAATAGACCAACAAACGTGCGCGGGCGTCGGCTTCGGTTGAAGCGTGCGCGGTGTGCTCAACGGTTCCTCCGTGCCTTGGCCCAAGTCCAACGTATTGGCTGCGAATCTCTACTTGCTCACTCCACCACCAATGGAAAACCTTATCCGGTAGAGCCTTTTGGATTATCTCGCCCAGCTCTGCGACGGTGAAGGCGGAACTAATATCCATAATCGTCTTGGCATGATCGGACACCAATTCGAACCTTCCGACCTCCGCGTTTTCAGGGGCGGCATAAGGGACGAACCAAGAAAAGATGCTTTCCTGCTTCACGCCCAATTCCTTCAGGCGTTTAGCGAGGTCTAACGAGCAAACTTGATCTTCCAGTTTCATTTGTTCCCTGCCTTAACAATCCTTTCCCGCTGAAGGATTATCTCCGTCCACGCCTGCCGAATCTCGTCTTGTGTTCCCTTGTCGATCCGGTCCCATTCCTGCCGTAAGCCTGAGCGGTCTGTTAAGTCGTTTATCAATTCATCGACAACCCGCCTGGCTTCAGCACGTCTTGTAGTTCTTGGTGTCATTTGTTCCCTGCCTTACACAAATGCTCAAACAACTCCTCTAAGCAATCGAACGTCTCTTCGCATTGGTCACACGGAATCATTTCCCTTTTCTCCATTTTTTGAATCCAGCCCACGAAAGTTCCAGTTCAATTCGGCACCGAAGGCAAAGACCGTCAGAATTGGCGACCTGATCTCCACAAGTACATTTTTCTAGAGGGGCTATCTGAGAAAGCAATCCTTCCAACTTCTTAATTCTCGCCGCTAAATAAGTCTCATGGATGGTGTGGCGGCACTCAGCCAATTCATCGCAAGTACACGGTTTTCGCTCAGTGTTCATTTGTTCCCGTCCGGGGTGGGGGTTAAAACGACAACTCGCTTCTCTTCAGGGATCAAGTTGATGATGTCCTCTAAGGAGCGTTTTGGAGCAATGCCCAAGAACTCTGCCTTAAGTCCATTCGGGTCATTGGCGTATGCAAACTCGTGGGTGAAGATAGGGCGACCCATCACCCTTTCAATTATTTCGTGAAAAGTTCCGAAGTCCATGCAGAGCTTGTCTTCAAAAAGCTGAAAGCCCACAACGTCACGATCTGAAAGACCCTTCCACCACTCTGTTTTCGCTAATGAAATTGCTTCGTCTCTGGTCATTCCTTCCTCCCTTTAACGCCCCGCTAGTGGTGAAACATAGGTGATGCTTTTAAATCTCGCCCCTTATCCTCCGTCCCGCTTCGCAGTATGGGAGGCATCGGGGCTAGTCACGTTCAGGTCGCTAACCTCATCAAAAATGGCTGCATATGCTCAGCCTTCAGTTCGGTCCCCTCAATGCGCGACAAATTCGCAGACGTAAGGGCCACGACACGCAAGAGCTTTTCCTAGGATTCTCCTGATGCCACCTCGTAACGACCCCTAATGACGAGACACACATTCCGTCTGCTTAAATAATCCTCACTACGTTCGTCTCAAACTGAATTGCCGTTGGTCGGTCTCCACCTTGTCTCTGCCCAACCCCTCCGCGCTGGCTCATGAACCCGTCCGCTGGATACAGCGCATACGTCACGGACTTTTTTACGCGGTCTTCCCTGCATCAATTTTGGAGAGCGGCCACTGTCTGTCGATCCAAAACTCATGGGCACGTTGCAACGGCAAATTGTTGAGTGATGGCCGGAATTGAGCCAGCTGCGGATCTGTTTTTTAGTGGCTTCGCTGGGTCATTCTGACCGTAGTTCAGCGCGATCCATAAAGCAGTCGCGTGTCACCGTCCACGCCGCATCACTCAAATCTAGTTACTTGCTACTAATTCCCACTAAAATTAGTAGTTGATGCCATTAGCTTTCCTTCCTTGGGAAACGGGAGAGAAGTTCTTTGGCCCTGCTTCTCATTGCTTCGAAGCGAATCCGCCATTCGCATGAGTGGCCACCGTCGAGAACGTACTCCGATGCATCTTTCAACAATGCTTCCCGATAGGCGTCCCGTTCTTCCCTTATAGCGATCTCGGATTTAGAGAACCCGCACGTTTCGCAGTACTCTTCCCCTTCCTCCCATTCGTACTCGTGCTTATGGGTAGCCATTAATTCTCTGAGGATCATTTGCTCTGCCCCTCTTTAAGCATGGCATCGGCAAAAACGTAAGCTTGTTTCGCAGCAAGAGGCGCATCGTGCTTAACCATTCCGCTATGGAAATTAGCGGACAGCATCCCCTGCAACGCCATTCCCGCAAACCATTCGCGTTTGGATAAGCCCTGTGTCACGCTTCGCATGGTTCCCATGTCATCGATTGTTTGTGGAAACGCCGGTTCGTCTTTTTTCTCGCTCACGGCTTCACCTTTAACCCTGTAATTTGCTCAAACACTTTCGCGTCAAAGTTCTTGAGTTTCTTAACGCCTTGAATGAAGGACTTGGGACATTTCTCCCACGCCTCTTTGAAAGGAACCGGCTGGTAATATCCGCCACAAACTGTCTCGCTGATTTCCGGATAAGTCTCTTTTTCGGCCTTGGTCATATCTTTGAATGGCACCCACCGAACGGCGGAGAACCATGACCAATCAAGCTCCTTAACTTTATCGTGTTCTTCTTTGGTGCATGGCTTATTGAAAAGTCTTAAGTCCGACGTGGTGCAAAATGAGCCAGCGTTGTCGGAGCCAGCGTTGGAGTAGCCAGCGTTGCGGGAGCCAGCGTTGTAGGAGCCAGCGTTGTAGGAGCCAGCGTTGTAGGAGCCAGCGTTGTCGGAGCCAGCGTTGTAGGAGCCAGCGTTGTAGGAGCCAGCGTTGTCGGAGCCAGCGTTGTAGGAGCCAGCGTTGTAGGAGCCAGCGTTGTAGGAGCCAGCGTTGTCGGAGCCAGCGTTGTAGGAGCCAGCGTTGTAGGAGCCAGCGTTGTCGGAGCCAGCGTTGTAGGAGCCAGCGTTGTCGGAGCCAGCGTTGTAGGAGCCAGCGTTGCGGGAGCCAGCGTTGTAGGAGCCAGCGTTGTGGCCATACAGGTTTCGAAGATAGACAACGTCTTTTTCCGCAAACCACTTCTTCAGTTCAGAAAAGACCGCATCTTTGTCGTTCGTGGTCTGAATGGAATCTTCAACAAGAACCTCTTTCTCAGGGGTGTACTCCCATTTGTTCCATTGATGTTCGTTCTTGGCCTTGATGCCTTTAAAGTGGCACAGGCTCGTATGGGAATTAAAGTCGTAATTCTCCTTGTTACCGGAAGCCATAATTTGAACCACGTCCTCCGGTGTGAAGAACAACACCGTCCCTTTACCATCGCTTACAACGCTGAAGAAATTACACATCGACTAATCCCCTTTATTCATTAACTGTAAATCCAAATTTTGCTGAGCCTCATCCAGCGCCCTGTCTATCCTGTCCGGGCCGGTGCAACCTATGAAAGCTATGATCGTTGCGATTGCTAGGACCGCGCCGATGTAACCAAGGACGATAATCACGCCTCGACACTGTTTGATCCGCTCCCACAACGAAGGCCGACACATTCTTTCGATCTGTTCTTCGGTCATGTCTTCGAGCATCATCCGTGTATCTTCTGTCGCATAGTTTCTTTGTAAATGTCCAAGTGATCTTCAGCAATCATGCGTAAACCAATGTGTTTTGTTCCGCACTGAGTGATTAGGTTTTCCAAGGCCTGAATCACGTTCGATATCTGGCGGATGTCCTCTGTTTTGGAACTGTCTGTAATTTCTGTTTCGTTCATGGCGTTACCGTAACGCGGATGTCCCACACCTTGACGTATGAGTCCGATGGGAAAGTCCTCGCCGGGTCGTCTTGGATCACGAAGAAGTTGGGAAGTCCGCGGTTCAATGAGTCCTCGCATTTCCAGTCCTGAACATCTCCGCAGAGGACGTCATTGAGATAAAGCTGAAACTTCCCGTTATTCCGCCCAAAGTCGCTGGGATAGGTGAAGACGTACCGTTCGCGACGCGCCACTCCATTCGAGAAATACCAACCTTTCAGCGGGCGCCGTGAAGCGTGGAGGTCAAGCTTCTCCGTGTAGATGAAAAAGTCATCTTTATTTGATGGCTGTCCGAGGTACGTATTCGGATACCCGCCAACTTTACCGCCGGGCCAAATGCGCAGGACTTTGATATTCCCGTCCGTGGGGTACTTCGCTTCTCTCATGAATGAAAGCTCTACCTTCGATCCATACTTAAAGTCCAGCTTGAAACCTAAAGCCGTCGTCGTCTTCTCCCATCCTGGAATTGAAACCCAGACGCCATCCTTCAAAACCATGTTCTCGATGAGGTCGGGCTTGATCGATGGCTCGACAGAAACGGGCGGGACCGCCGGCACAGGTGGAACTGGCACGGGAGAAAGTTCCGTGAGCATTTGGTCCGCAGATTCAATCAACATCTTCGCCATGGTCTTCGTGGCGTTTACGAGTTCAACGAATCTCGTTGTGTCCATTTGTTCTCCTTCAGTCCTTGTAAACGTAGGCCGCTTTCAATCTCCCCTCTTTCCCCGGAATCGGAGAGAAGCGTACCTTGTCCCCCTCTTTCAAATTCTTAAATCCGTCGCCCTGGATGGCTGAGAAGTGGACAAACACCTCGCCATTCCCATCGTCGCGAGTAATGAATCCGTAACCTTTCTTTTCATCGAACCACTTAACCTTTCCCGTCAATTCGTCATTCACTTGTTTGAGTCCTCCTCCGCTGATTTCAAAATCATTCCCAATGAAGTCCTCCTGCAATAAATGACTTGTTGTAGTAGACGTCGAGGTGATCGGGTCTATATCCCTTCCGAATCATGAGAACCGTGTCTTCGCCATCTTCGGGCCACAAAGGAAGCTCCCGCTTTTTCAAAACCCGCCACGAATGGTGATAGTCAGGATCTAGCCTCATGAACCCATTGGGTGAAAATTTCTGTAGGGCCGATGGTGAATATTGATCCGGCGAAACGAATATCTCCCCTGGATTCGTTTCCATCTCGTAGACGTGTGATTCCTGCCAATGGGTTAAGAAGACGTCGAATTCCTTTAGGAACATCTTGTTATAGGGCGCCATCTCGATCGCTCGCCACGTCTTACCGTAGACCTGATTGGCTTTGACGTGGACATTTACGAGAGCCGGAATCATGATGATGGACGACGCTTGCGCCAGTTCCCACCGTGCGACACCAAAACCTTCAACCAACTTCGGCGGCCATGCCCTATATCCTTTCGATGACTTTGGACACCGCGGCCCGTAAGCGTTGAAGCTTCTAGGTATCCGGTTAAGGAGCGGCGGCCAGTCCGTATGCGGTTTGGGTTTTCCTGTCCCGTTCCAATTCCTCAAGTGGACTGGTAGAGCGCAGGGGCTTCCGATCAATTTCCGTTCGATTAGTTCAGTTAGCTTTGACATAGTTTTTAAATTGGTCGCCCTTCGCCGCGTCCATCACTCCTGATGAGGGTTTCGCGGATCAGGGCTGCCCATCTCATCCAGCAGCAGTCTCCCCTAGAGTCCTTTGCTGTATGAGTCGGTAATTTTTGGGATTCGTCTTAGGTTTCTTTTCCAGTAGTGAACATTGCTCTGCTTTCACCTTGTGCCTGGTTACGATGATGTGTTGGGCCACGTCCAACGGGTCTGAGAAAACCAGGTAACATTCCACACACCTAAAAGATTTCAAAGAGAGCCTCGCGCGCGTAGGTCCAGACGAGAAACAGATAAATGGCGAGGACAATCACGCCCATGACCCGATAAGCCAAAACGTAATAACGTGGATGGAGCAACGGCCTTAAAGTCTGTGCCATGGTCCGCTCCTTTTCCAAATGTTGAAGCTCGGACAGTTTGGAACCCTTACACCGAGCCGGAAGATTGCATTCCCGTCTATCGTGCTTCCGTTGGGATGGTTTTCGCTCCCGTACACGTTGAACAATGGGATGGGATCGCCGCCGGGGACTTCCTGGTAACCGCGGAAGTCAGCCCATGCACTGCACAGGTAATGTGTCTTTGAAATGAAGTCCTGAAGATGTTCCGCAGCACTTACCGGCTTGTCACAGTCAATGCAGTACCTATCCACTGTCATTCGATTTCATCCTCCGCTCTTAAGTCCTTGAGATATTCCTCAAGGACCAAGTCCTCGTCGTCATGGTCTTCACACGCGGGCATACTCGACTCGCCCGGGTCTCCCATACCCTTGACCCTATAATCAGACACTGCGGCGTTCGTGCAGTTGGACTTGATGAGGCACTGAATACCCGCACCACGAATATCTAGCTTTCGGCTGATTTCAATTTCGATCATCGGAAGAACCTCACCAACCATTCCATGGCCTTAATCAATCCAATCGTTCCCATGGCTGAAATAATTCCCGTTACAACCACGTAAGCGACGATCCCCTTTGTTGTGAAGTTCAGTTCTTTCACGGCATCGTCACCCATACCCGAGTTGACCACCCAATGAGGAAACCGAAGGCCATGAGGATCGCAATCCATGTCGCTCGTTCAACCACGTTCATGGCCGCACCTCGTCAACTATTCGGTATCCGGTTTTGGTCCACTCTTCCTCAATGCTTCCAGTCCATTTTCCGAGCGGCATGGCTTCCTGGATGGTTCTGATTCTTCCTTCGATTTCGGCTTTGAGTGCTGCGATCGATTTGTCCTTATCGAGTTGCTCGGAATAAACCTCGAATCCTTCATTCCTCACGGATAGGTATCTCTGCTTCAGTTTGTTTCGGTCGGGGTTCATGACTTCACCCCTTCGGCCTGGGCGATGGCTTCTTCAACTTCCACAGAGGCCAACTGGTTTATCTCTATAAGGCGTGTGTATATCTCGCTCAATTCACTCGTCCAGTTTGCTCCCGCAGATCGACCGGGCTTGTAGTAAATGTCCTCAAGCAGTTCATGTATTTCGCTTCGCATCACCTTAATGGTGTCCAGAAGTTCTTTTTTCGTCGGTGTGTGCGCCACTTTCGTTTCGTTCATGACACCACCTCGGACTCCGCTTCTGACTCGTACATTTCAAAGTAGTCGTTGGTCATATCCTGAACGTCGTGGCCGAGCTTCTCGTGTGTCGGTGCGTCTTTTACGTCAACGTCCTTGTGGCATGTGAAGCAGTATTTCATCGCTATCTCCCTTCGCCGGAATTAGTGTGTCTGGGGATAGTGTATAAGGTATAGGGTCTATGGTCAAGGGTTATTATTGACCCTTTACCTTTGGCCCTGTATACTGGGGCAATGAAAGACGAAGATTTAAAGGTCTCTGAGACCCTGGCCATCCTTCGAAAGAAGATCCCGGAACTGAGCGAAATAACGCTTAAAAAGTGGGGCGATGACGGGCTCATAAAATTCCACACCGAAAAGCATGGACTCTTTGATTGGCGCCGATATAAGCGTTCCGAAGTCATGCGAGTTCTAGACCTACTGCCGAAGGAGCGCGTGAACGGCCGTCCCCTTTTGCCTCGTCCTCAAAAGAAGCAGTAAGAACCTCAACCAGCCGCCCCTCTAGGGTGTGCTTAACTCCCGCCACGTAGAAGTCCCGCTCAGGTAGAAACTGCGTTTTCTGACCGTTCCACCGCGTCAGCTGGTGCCGATTGCCGTTCTGACAGGTACAGGCCAGAGAAAAATATCGGCCTTTATCGTCACGGGTAAGAACCATTCCTTCCGAGCAATCATCACAGGCAACCGTTTGAGGCTCGTTGGAAATGAAATCATCGGCCGCTTCCAAGATCGTGGCTTTCTTGATGTGCCTGAGGTCTTCATCCATCAGCTTCCTAATGCCAGCGATAACCGAAGCAGACGGGCGCCCTGACTTAGAAAGCTCATTCACGAGAATGATCTTTTTCTCTTTGCTTAACGGTCGATCCTGCAACACGAAAAGCTTTTCGAGCTCGTGTGCTACCGCTTCAGACTCAGCGTCCGGCCATAATGCGATTAGACCGCTCATCGTTTTCCCTCACTTTGCGGAGTGCTTCCGCTTCTTCGTCTTCCTTCGTCGGCTTCTCTGCTTGCGGAATGATTGAGTTCCATTCCGAAGACAGCTTTTTGATTGTGTAATCCGACCACCCGCCCTTGGTGAACCACGCGGAACGATCCCGGCACAGCTTCGCCAGCATCTTGGCCTTGAGAACTACCGCCTCGTAGCCGTATTCACTGACCAACTTCGAAGCCAGTGTGAATTCCGCTTCACCGGCCTTGAAAGGCAAACCAACAACGCTTTCGTAGGACGTTTTGAAACGGTCCACGAAATCGACATGCTGGGGCTTTGGCTTAGGGATATCGGCAACGGATGGCAGGTTAAGACCGTCGCCGTTGTGTGGCGGCGGAATATCTTTTGGTTTTTGTCTTTGTCTTTTGGTTCTGTTTGGTTCTGTTCTGTTCGGTATGGTTCTGTTAGGTAAGGTCTCTTGGGTAACGGGTCCCGTTACGGGCACCGTAACAGATACCGTAACGCGATCGTATAGAGCCTCAATCCTTTTCCAGCGGTCTGGTGTGTCTTTGTACCGCTGTTGCATGAACCTTCGAACGAACTTCCACCAATTGTGCAGCCTGAAGTAAGGTTCCCTTTCACAGAAACCCGAAGTTAAGAGCGCCTCAATGAACGGTTTACCTTGGTCGGCGTTCAACTCAACGGCGAGAGCAAGGTGAGCGTCATTGAACTTTCTTAGGTCGCCATCTTCAGCGTGGTCAACACACCACCACCAAAGCATGTGCAAACGACCGATGACTTCAGCTTTCGACCAACCCAACGCGGTCATAAGGTCAAAAAGCCGAGCATCCTCTTTCAACTTCTGATGAGATTCGATCCAGCTCATTACTTAACGAATCCGTACCGACTCGCCCGGAGTGCCAATCCTTGCGACCTTGGCGGCCTCAGGGTCTCCATTCTCAAGCGCCTCGCGGATAGCGTCCTTGTCCGGCTGGCGAATGATCTTGACCAAGTGAATCGGCAACTTGGCCGGGTCTTCTTCGGTGATCTCGATAGGTGGCTTGCCTCCGTTCTTTTGGATGGCAACTCCAAACTTCACACCGTCGAGTTTTCTGACTTGCTTGAACTCCATGGCAACCTTAAGCATGTCCTTCATCCGATCCACTTTGTTGCTAAGGGACTTGGACCGGTCAGACAGCCTTTTGACTTCCGCATTGATCGCGAGGATGTCGCCTTCAATGTTTCGAATGTGCTCGCAGTAGGCGTCTACCTTCTCGCGCTGTTGCCATTCATAAGTCTCGATCCATTTCTCTAGGTTGGCGCCTTCCGATCCTTCGGAAACATCGCCTCCGGCCGCTTCCATGAGCGTTTCAAGTTCCTTCAGCTTTTCGCTAATCTGATAAAGCGAACTCATGACAGCGCCTTCCTTGGCTTCTCAGCCTTAATGATCCACTCGTACACGGCGTTGTAATCCTGTGACCGAATGTCAGACGGATTGATCGCCCCATATTGGTCATGGATGAACTTGCGGAAGTCGTCCCAGGACACACCCTTTTCAATGCAAAGGTTGTGAAGCGTCTTTTGTTCGGATGTTGAGAGGAGGGTGGGCTTAATCAGGACGGCTGAGAGAACCTCAGTTCCTGATTTCGTTTGGCGGGTGAGTGCTTTGGCATGGCAACGTCGAAGGCTGGCTTCTTTCAGGATCAATCCGATCTTCTCGTCCCAGGTGTAGACCTTGGCGCCTTCAACATCTTCAGCGATCCAGCATGTAACGGTTTTACCGTTGAGCTTCCCTTCCTTCTGTTCGACCTTCACGATAATCAGGTCTTGATCAGGAATGGCTTCGGCTGCTGGTTCTTGCGGTGGGTTTGCTTGTGGCGTGGTTTCTGTCTTTACGACGTCTGCTTCAACCGTCATTTCGCCTTCGTCGTTGACCTTCACCTCGGCGCCCAACTCTTCCGGCGTGTACATTCCCAGGAGAACGTCAGGGAAGGTGACACGAAGAGCCGCGGCCAGGGCTCGCCATTGGTACATGGTCTTCGGCTGCTTCCGGTAGTTGTCCTTCGAAGTAAGGCCCAGTGCTGCGGCCTCAGTCTCTCCGAACTCCACCGTGTGAGCTGACCGATTCTTTCGCTTGATCGTTACTACCGCCCGCTTATTCGTGGCGTCGATCTTCTGATCTTCGAGCTCATGGGTACGGTTGGCGAGCGCCAACATAAGTTGCGGCGATATCGTCGGCTTACCTTGAATAACGTGAACCGACCTAATCGCTTCCATGAACCCTATGCCCAGCTCCTTCCCAGTCAGGAAGATTGCCAAGCATTGCTCTGCCGTTTTGATTGATGGCGGCAGGAACCCGGACTTCAGCATGACCTGGGCCTGTTCCTTCATGACTGCCCATTCCTGCATCGCGGCGACTGCAACCATCGTTGATTCTGACTTCATCAGTTTGTTGTCCATCTAGTGACCCCCTTTCGTTCGAAAGTATGGTGAACGAAAACGAGAGGCCGCCGATCCTCGGCAGGAAGACCGGCGGCCCGGGGGTGTGATGAAGCCGGACGTTGTTGACTATCGCCCGACCGGAACTGAGAAAAGTTTAAACGAGCGTAAGAACCAAATAACTTGATGGCGGCTTCGTCGTAAGCGCGCGCAGCACCCACTTCATCATCAAAGAATCCGAGGTGCCTAATCTTTCCAAGGCAACAAATGCGAGCGTGCCATGCTGAATGGTGCTTGCTCCAAGTAACGCCTTTGTAAATAGATATGCCCTGGGTCTTTTGGCTGTTCCATTGGTTCTGGGCATTGGTAGCAAGGCGGAGGTTTTCGAGGCGGTTATCCAGACCGTCGCCGTTAATGTGATCAACGTAGAAACCGGATGGTGGTGAAAGTAAAAGCCTGTGGAGACTTAGAGCGAGGCTGGTTCGTCCTGTCTTAGGATTACGAATGTTGGTGTGGGCATAGAACGCCCCTGGACGGTCGAATCGTTTAAGGGCATACCATTTGAATTGTGAGACAAGTGGAAGGGACGACTGGTCTATTAGAGCCGACTGGCCCTGTGTAAGAGGGATGGACGCGAGAGGATTTGAACCTCTGACCCCCCGGATGTGAACCGAGTGCTCTAACCGCTGAGCTACGCGTCCTTCAGCTCCGCTTTGAGCGCCCCCGTGTGAGGCGAATGTCCTCCCGCGATTAACCATACGTTCCTTTAACTAAGACTTAGGGAAATAAAAAAGGGCCAGAGGAGCAATATGAACTTCCGGCGAAGAAAGAACAAACAAGCTCATGGCCCTAAATAGATACGGCCTGGACCCGCTTCTCAGTTCCAGACCGATAGTGTGATTTTTGTTTACTTTCTTCGCCATGTCCATTAAATAGCTCAAATTAAAAT